>Ga0316217_10006481_pt1 | contig 11563 bp, 7 predicted proteins | sample 1anoAmetaG_FD_203633 | JGI IMG/M metagenome (GOLD analysis project Ga0316217, IMG submission 203633) | Freshwater microbial communities from Trout Bog Lake, Wisconsin, USA - 1anoA | ecosystem: Environmental > Aquatic > Freshwater > Lake > Hypolimnion/Profundal zone | place: USA: Wisconsin... | reverse complement strand
CATATCAATATTGTTTTTCCATATCAAAATCCGAAATCAGATTTTTGAGAGTCATTACTTTCTTAATAAACGTTCATCTGTAATAGTTTGATAATAATTTTTTGAATCTAACAAAAAGGATGATAAAGTTCTATTATTATGAGCTAATATTGATATCTCAAATTGAGAGCTCTCAGCTCCAAAATTTAAGCTAGTTATATTAATCAGAAATCATACTAATCCTAGTGATCTAAAATCTATGTACATAGATAGGTTTAAATAAAATCATTCCAAAAGTCTGAAATCCTCCATCTGCCCAGCAAACTCCCCTTTCAGATAGTCATTCTTCACCAAACTCTCATAAGCAATCAAACTAAAAATCGAGTGGATCTCCAGAATATCCCTCTTCACTATGTTCAAGTAGTACCTCCTGAAGAACAGCATCACAATCACGAACCACAAGATCAGAACACTGCAGTAAACTGTAATCGCGAAACTGTAACCCCATACTAGGTTATTATAGTCTTTTATGACCAGCCGTAAAGCTGTGTCGTAGATTAGGTCGAAGTATTCTCCCATTTTGGCCACCTCAGTGAAGAAAGGACTGTTCAGATATGCTAATCTTTGGGTAGAGTTGTAGCGGATTGTGTTGGGATTGGCGTACCAAAGGGTATTGGCACTTTCTATGAAGTTGAGAAGCGAAGCGATGAAACCTTTGGTGAGCATCTGATTATTAGTGCTCAAACAGTTGGTTAGGCTCCCTTTGCCATAGAAGGTATAATTGGAAGCAGTGAAGAGACCCTGCTGCTCAAGCTAACAAACATTCCCATAGTAGATGCGACTGACATAATCTTGAAGAAGTGGCAAATTGTCAAATACGTAGCTGTTCAAACATAGCTTCTCATAGGCGAACATCTAGGTGACCAGCTTTTGTATGGTCTCTGGAATACTCAGATACTGCTCTAGACTGGAGTTATAAGTGCCATAATGCATACTGTACAACCGAATTATGACGCTATCTTGCTGCATAGTCTGTATATTTTCCTGAATCTTGAGAGTGTTGATGAGCTGCTGGTTTTCTTTGAACTCGAAGAAGGTAAACACAATCAGGTAGACAATCAGAGGTATGCATGGAAGGGTATATTTGCAGGTGGTCTTAGCAAAGCTGATCTAGTCGAATATTTTTAATGTTGTGCTTTTGACCGCAGCTTTTGATTTTTTGAGGTTGCTTGTTTGTTATGGCTATTCGGATTTGAGCTATTGGCAAAAAATGAGTGGGTTTGTTTTGAGTTCATACTCCTTTTACTCCTAGCTATCGAATTATGAGTTTCCCTCGATCGTCTTATCATAAGCATTTTCTGTAATTTTGCTTGGCTTATCCTCGGTCCGCAGCTGAGCTTAGCTATAGGAGTACTTTTAGTGAAACTTCAAGCAGTTTGAGTACTTCTATTTGATTAGTTCTCCCTTGAGCTTCTAAAGGAATTTGTAGCTCGCAGTTTTCAATTTCAGGATTCTGGTGTGCTTGTAGAGGATCCAAATGAGCCAGCACACGATGGTGAAAAATAGGAGCAAATTGACAATAAGAATGTTGTAGAAATTACTCAAATTTCCTTTGATAATCGGATTCATTATATCTTCTTTGATGCCTCTGAAGCCAGGCAGCTGAACATAGATAGCATTAGTAATAAGCTGGTAAAAGAATGTGGAAGTAGCCGACGCGTTAGTTGGAAGGTAGTCAATCGCAAATGAAAAGTTGAAACTTGAGACGTTTGCTGATAGCAAATTGGTCACTGGGTTTATTAGGGTGTCAGCTACAGATAGAAAATTATTCTGGCTGCTGACCGTAATACTCTTATTGTTCACATTGAAAACGTTCCAACTCTGCGAGACAGTGGGAATATCGAACATATACAGAAAATTGTCCATAGTGGTCCCAATCAAAGGCTGCGTCTGCAGATTCTTAAACATATAGCCCACAGCCAGAGTAGAGGTGTTCGTATACATGTAAAGGTTGATCTGTTTGAACTTGAGTGCCAATCTGCTGACCAGCAAGATGAACTGGCTGTATTTATCGTTGACATCGGAAGCAGCAAGGTAGTCATTCTGGTTTTGGTACTTCAGGAGGATGACCACAGCTAGCAATCCCATTTTTATCAGGGATGTGCCGCGGATGAATCTATTCATCGATGAAGAAAGCTGCCTGTCCTTGCGGTTGAGTATGATCTCATAGATCTATCTGATCTTCTAGTTGCCTTTACGCTATTTCTGCAACCCCTCCTTCTCATTGTGATCACTGTTCTGCGCACTGCCTGGATTCTATTAGTCAATATCTATCCATGACTTATTGGCTAGCTAAATTACCTAGTCTTTCTTAGAAAAGCCGTTTGTGGCAGTGTTATCAAATCTTGAGGCTTTGGAGAGGTTTGCGCTAGAATATTCGAACTCTTTCAATTCGAGGATTTCCAAGAAAAGGTAGCTGGAGTCGTTTTAGTTGAATTCGTAGAGTTTAGTCACTTCGTATGAATTGCCCTCGTTTGTTTTTAGCTAAATCTTTTAGCTCTTCTTCAGCTATTTTAAAGTCTATGGAGTTAGATAAGTCATTATGGACTGGCTACCAAACTTTTACTTCATGAACCTTTCAAACGATTATGAGGGATAGACTAATTCCAGCGTGTTTTTGATTCCGAATACTCTTTTCTACAAGAGCAACTTCTTAAAGAAGATTACATACTGTAGTCCTTAGTCAATCGAAGGCATCATTTGTATTAAGATTTTTGTGTATATGAGTCTTCCTTTTGAATTCAAAGTCAAACCGTTTTTGTGCTCTCTGCTTAGAATGTCTCCATTGATGAATTGCTACATCTTTTTGCTATGGAAGTCCCTCATTTATGGAATTAACAATTATTCGATTGAGACAAATTTTCCGTATTAAACTTTCATCATTTGGCTGAAAAAGTGGTTAAAATGTTTTATCTTACCACGATCCTCGTTTTCAACAGAAACGAAGCACATCGGAGTTTAGCTATCATAAGAAAATGACTGCATATTTTAAGAGAGACGCTAAATCTTTTATTTCTTCTTATTCTTGGCATTCTAAAAGGTATGTATTTCTAAGCCCGCAAGGGGTATTTTCTACGAGATATTCAATACCATTTTGAAGTAATCTTGAGTTATCTCTTCCAATACTTCATCTACTTTTTAGAACTGCTGCACTAGTTTATCGTATAGAATTCGTATATGATGGTTCCAAACCTAGATTGTCCTTATATCCTATAGCAATTTCTTCTGATAAGGCTATCTCTTGTTCATTTCTTCCCAAATCTCACCAGTCTTGGATGCCGCTTTCAGCAGAAGCTTCCGGTAGTTCTAAAACTAAATCTGGAAGTTCATGTATCTGTCTGCATATTGATTAATCGCACCATCATTCCGATACAACTTTTCGATATTGTCTTACATATAGAACTTCATAATCGTTCGCTTTTGTTCGAAGAGCTAAGAGTCTATCTTCTTTTTGTAGAGCAGTGCTTAAAAATTGCTTAGAGTATAGTAGGCTTCGTTCAGTTTGCCCAGCTTGAACAGAGAAATCTCGACTAAGTCCACGATGATGTATTTGTATTTGTTAACTTTCGCCAGCAGCTAACTTTCAGGCAGTTTTACTATTTACTCTAAGCAATAGTGGTATTTAGCATACGAAACAAAAAACTAGTACCAAATCTTTTAATCTTTCAAATTGGCGCCTTTTGTAGTGAGATGCGCTATGACTGAGGCACAGAGACAAGCCGGATTTTTGCATTTTTGCTGATGATTCAATATAAAATACTCCAAATTTCCGAGCTACTATTAAAAGTGAGTAATCATAAACAAAAGCACTTTGAGTTGGTAGATAGTAGGCTTTTATAGTTCTAAAATTTTCTTTATCCTCACCGCTGAAAATATCTCTATCAAAGCTGCAAAACAAAACATCCCCAAAATATCTGAAAGCGCAGAGTTAGTGCTTCCAGCTATTGAGTTCAGTACTTGTATGATAGATGAATAACCTATTGCGCTCAGCATTGCCTTTTTGGCTTTTTCATAAGTGTAGGCAAAAATAGGTCGTTTAAGAGTGATGCAGATGTAAACAAAGAAGTTTATGCCACACAAAAAAGGCATAGATGCACTATTAAGAATATTTCCAAGAACCAAGATTACTCTAAAGGTTGATACCCAAGCATAGGCATTCAAGTAATTAAGCTTTTTATTCAGTTGGGGAGTGAGAACGAAAGTGTTTAAAGAATGGTAAATGTGTATTGGCAATAGAAGAAGATAAAGTAGCATCGCGAAGATTGACAACCCAAGCATCACAGGGCTGGAAGGATTTTGAATAACTAGTAAGCAAGCTCTAAGGAGAGGTATAAGCACGACAGTTTTGCAAACAGTTTGCAAATAGAGTAAGATTGTACCCACGTATTGAATAATAATGCTAGTTCTCAGTATTTCCTGACTTTTCTGCGAAATCAGCACTCTCAAGAAGAGTACAATCAGGAAAGCCAAACAAAGGGCAAGTCCTATAAGCATGATAAAACCTGCGTTCTGGTAAGTACTTGGGTCAAACCATTTAACGACTTGGAATAAATCAGTCCCTGCGGCTATGACTGAAATAGTTTGTAAAGTAGCGACAATCGAGACTATCAGATAGAAGGCAGGACTGAGCTAACCCTCAATAATGATATGCGTTAGAGCATGGCTCAGCAAAGTACTGATATTCGGCATAGAACTTTAAACGAAGATTTCAAAATATAATATACTCTACCCAATTTAAAAAATTACCGATCGTATTTGTCCCCAGAAACCAAAAAAATATTAACCAGCATTCATTCTTTACATACAAGTAACCCTATCTCCAAACACAGCTAAAGGAAGGGATCAATAACCTCAGCTTTCAATCATACTTGTTAGGTTAAGTGGCTGTGAGTGACCTTTGCCTTTGCCTTCTTTCTATATTTTGTTGCATATCGGTGGCGATTTAAAATATAACAGCAGAAGTACTTTTTGGCTCAGGCCGTATAAATCTCAGGTTATAAAAAATAAATAGAATGAGCTTATTCAATGGCTTTGCGACCCATTAGATGGAAAAAAGTTACTACACCCTCGTTCGGTATCTGGTGCTGGTTCTCGAAAAGCGGCTGCTGAGGTTTTACCAGGGCCAGGCGTGCAATTAGAAGAAGTTTGTCAATATACTCAACAAGCTGAGGACAAGAATCGGCAGACTCGAGAATAATAAGTACAGCTAGCCCAAATTTGCAGACTCACTTGCTACTTTGCTGGCTGAGATTAGGCCGCAGCACAAACATCCTAGCTACGACTCTTTTTAATCTCGCAGCATACTGAGTAATAATGATAATAGGAGCTAGCTCTCTTTGGATTTTTCGTTTGATCGGCTTCCAGCTGTGGGCAAACTTTATAGTCTTCCGAAATAGCAGCAATCAGTCAGGCCGCACCGCCATAATTATCGTTCTTTCGAGTCGATAAAGACCACCCCCGTCATTACCTAAAGCGAGGAAGAGTACAATAAGCTGAACTATGGCCCATCAAGGACAAGAATAAACTCCCTCAACCATTTGAAATTGAGACTACAGCAACCAAAGCTAGACTCCTATATCGATAAGATAAGGCAGGAGACGAAGATGCTTGAGATGATGTCTAAAAGAAGCAGGAAATAACCTGTTGGGTAGGTTGGGCAGGTCTACCTCAGTCAGCGCAGGAAAAAGAGCAAGAAAGTTTCACGGAACTATCAGATTTAGTGATTTTTAGCATTTATATCAGGCCTTCCTACCACCACAAATCTTCTAACCTTACTTTGATTTTGCGATCAACTGACGCCAAATATTCACACAGTTTCGAGGGTTCTCCAACCCCATCTCCAGCAAGCGGTCCTTTGGCAACAAAATTTTCGGTTTATCCATATTTGGCAATAAGTCAGTCGAAGTCAATTAAATGTAAGGTAGATAATGCGATAACCATAATAAATATTATTATTAAAGTCTAAGCTGCGCCATGATTAACAGCATCCGGCAGCGCCACCTCTAAAAACCAGTAATCACCCACCAAATCATCTACAACCATCGCTAAGAACACTTAGACACAAACTCATAAATGTCCTTTCTCAAATTATCCGAAAACAGCTCCAACTAACTCAATAACCCGAATCTAGACTCTTTCGCAGCTTTGGAGTCCCATCTCAATCTCCTCACTTCAAGATCTCAGCTCAAGTTCACCTGCCTGCAATCAGCCATCAAGTGCTTGGAGACTGGCAAAGATTACTGCCTGGCCGATAGCAGTATTAACGGACCATCTTATAGGGATATTATTGAGCAGAATAAATAAAATACCAGGATGACATATCCTCAGTTGGCTGCTTTTGGAGATGATGGTTAAAATATGTAAGAAATAAACTTCGAAATAGATGAGAATAGGAATTATATCAAAAATATGGGATTAAACCAAAGAAACAAAAATGGCTCCAGTCGTAGCTAAAATCTTTCAAAGAGAGAATTCTACTCTCTTTCCAATTCACCTAAATTATAACCAAAGCAAATTTGTCCAGGCCAAACTGTGAATCCTAACAGCAAGAGGAGGCTGTCTATCCCTATCAACTCCAACACCATAAAAAATGAAGGAAAAGCTGCATGTTGGGCAAAAAGAAACCTTAACCCCAAATCGGACAGACAACAATCAAAACCATCAGCCGTTTCAGAGTCTGATGCCAAGAAAGGGAAAATCTATGAATATATCTTATCCCGTTACTCAATTTCAAAGCTGCTAGCAATGCAACAACAAAACAAATGAAAGATGGCACCATTTTATTTTGTTATCAATAGTTTTTATTTCAATTTATATCTATCGAACATCACTTTTCTCTTATTGAATACCTTTGAATGACATAAGCGGTGTTTCAATCAATCTTAGCTAGGTAGAAGTTACTGTCATTTACGATTTTGGGTTTAGAAATCCAACTTTAATAATAACCGAAATAGGCTTCCAACTGTCAAAATCAAATACCGAAAATAAAGGATAAAGTTTGCGGAATTGACACCAATCAACCTCACATCTAAGTTTGAAAAAATGCCAAAAGAATTAACGTGAATAAGTCAATTCAAACAATCAAAAAAAAGGGAAAAGTATCTGTCAAAATTAGCTCTGACCTAATAGATAAAATCAAGCACAAGATGCTTACATCAAATAGGCTATGCCAATAAGAAGCTGGTGTCAAGCCAATAATACCAATAAATTACAGATTACTTGATAAAATCTTAACAATAAAGACTTGAAGGAAAAACCTACCCACAAAGAGCAACAGTTTAATTGCCATATTCGCAGATCCAAAATACGACAGCGTCATTTGCCAAAACTCCAAATAAAGTCATCAATATTTTAATGTTTTAGATCTCTTATTTCCATCTATGGCCAGTGCACTCCATCATCAACCATTACCAGCAAAGATGAACAAGAATGCCCAAAAGAATTATATATCAAATTATCAAGCTAGATTTTTATGCGTTTTCAGACTTAATTAGCTCAAAGAAGATTTTGTTTCGCTGGCGTGTTTTCTACAAGCCAATAATTTGCTGTCACAAGACTACTCGGATTCCTCACTAGCTGAACCGATGAGTTGAAATGAGGCTTTGCTTTGGAGAAACTAATGTTTCCACCTAATCAAATTCCTCTTGGGGATTTCGGTCTAATCGGCGATGGATTTTAAGCTAGCTCCCTCGAGAATCTAAGTTTAAACCAAGCAATACCTGCTGGATGATATCCCTCTTCTCCTAAGGAGTGTATTTTCTGTACGGACCCCTCGTCAACCTTTTCTTTTCCAGCGTCTTTTTCTAATCTTTTTGGCAATAGAGTCTAAAAGGCATTTTGTCGCTCAGCAATCCTGAGATGTATTTGGAGAATATATCCAAAGATGGCTCAAGGGCCGACATAACGATTGAAGATTACGAGAAGCTCATTCTTAGTTAAACTTTTTATAGAAAATTCGATATCAATCCAAAAAATTTAAAAATCTCACACATCCTTTGTCTTTATTTAGAATTTTTGTCCTTAATGCCTTCCAAAGCTCAAATCTGACTAGCTCTGAATCGATAGCACTATTCCTCAACTTTTTTGTAAAATTTCTAAAGTTTAATATTTCGAAGCAGTTAGGAATTTTTCTATATAGATAATAAATTGGGCCATGTCTAATAAAACGAGTTTCATTTCTATTTGAGAAAAATAGCGATTTTCTTTACAAACTTTCTTCCAAAATGATATTTTATCCTTCCAAAATCTATTCTGTTTTCTTTCATTGAGAAACTACTCAAAAAATATTGACCTTACTTTGGAACACACATTCGGTAAACTTAATCTAACGATTCCTGCAATATCCAATCTTAATTTTGAGGATTATTGAATTAGAAGATCTACAGATCACTGAAAAAATCCTCAATGTTCATCTCTTAGAAATAGGTGTTAAAGAAATACCAACTCTTGAAACATTTCTCAAATAATGTGAATTAAAAAACATATTCACAGCATCTGAAATTTCAACTTGTTAAGACTGCATATCTGGCTTCAGATAAAATTAGACATCTTCTAATTAAATCTTAGTGCCTTCATGCACAAATGTTTGCAATCATAGATAGAGAGTGTTGCATCCTCATGCTTTGGAAATAATCTTATTCAGGTGGGGAAAAAAGAAAAACATCAACAGGAGCTAAGATTCAGTATTGTCTGTCAACATAAGGCAATTATAAAGATGAGTTAGAAAACGAAAAACAACATAAGAAAACAGAATCGAAAATCGTTTGAAGAGAAGACAATATAATGAGTGGAATGTAAATAGGGCTGAAGAATGGGAATAAAAATATTTTTGGCTGTCCATGCTATCTATAGAAAATGAAGCACTTTGAAAGTGAAATTTAGAAGTTTAAAGATTGTCAGAAAAGAAGGCTAGAAATAGTTGTGCAGCCGTATGTTTATGTTTACTCAGCATCAACTTAGCAAAGTATAATTCATAAAATAACCCATTTCAGCCCAAATAAGCCAAAGTATTAACTTCCTAAAAAACTAGACGTTGCATTATTGCTAATACAGACTGCAGTTAAATTATGACCATAATTTATGAGTCGGCAACTTGGCAGATAACTTGATAACTTTAAAGTGTTAATATTCAAATTACAAAATGCACTACCAACCCCTCAAACCCAAATAGTAAAACCCTAATCCCGTATTGCTACCTCAAAAAACTCAAGATCTGCATCAATTTGAAGTCATTTGCCGCATCCGTCCGCTACAGTAGTCAGAAACGGTATCCGATATCTCCATCGACGAACAGAAGTCGACTATTACCATCGTCTCCCACGCGAAGAATCTCACCAAAGAGTTTCAGTTCAACAAAATTTATAATTAGTAGATTTCGCAAAGGCAGTTTTCTGCCTAGCTCTCATAAGAGATATTCAAATATGCCCGATAGAGTGGTAAGCTTCTGTTAACTCAGGGAAAAGCAGCCTTATTTTCAGCTACGGAGTAACCAACTCAGGGAAAACCTATTCAATCCTCGGGACCGAAGAAAACCCAGGACTACTCCCCTACATAATCTAGAAGATTGAGACCTAGTTCCCTGAAGAATCTATAAAAATCTCAGCAATATAGATCTACAACGATGAATTCTACTCCCTAAAAAACAAGCAAAAACTTTTTCCGAAAGAACGTGGCGCATTCTACTAGTTCGACGAATACTAGCCTTAACATATCACCAAATAGTCTACTAAATAAATGATGAAACAGTACATTATCAACCGCTACCAAACTGACACCAAATCCAATAAAAAAAGCTCACGTTCTCACGCCATCTTCAAAATTGAGACCGATGAAATCTCTATCGCCATCATCGATCTAGCCGGCAGCGAAAGGATCAACAAAGCAGAAACCAATCTACAATAAACCGCCTCCATTAATCTCAGTCTGCTAACTCTTGGCAAGTGTATTCATGCCATTCGTGACCGGATCAGCATTCCTTATCGTTAATCCAAGCTGACCCGAGCCATAGTAGAGTACTTTACCCCTCAGTCTAAAATCTACATGATAGCCCACATAAATCGGTCAGGTGAGATGTTTCATGAAAATGTTAATGTGCTGGAATATGCGGCAGTGAGCACTCAAGTGAAGCAACTAAACCCACATCTCAACTACTCAATAGTCAAAAGCGCTCACAAAAAGATTGAGAAATCTAAATCGAAAAGTTGCTTAAAGAAGAAGGCCAATAGTCCAACGGCATCTTAATTTAAAAAGTAAAAAATACCTAAATCTGCTAAAATCATAAAAGAAAACAACAATTCTAATCTTTGCGACCAAATAAAGTAGTTTGACAAACGAAATCTTTAAAATTACAACAAAAACAAAAAGCTTGTTATGGAAAGTTATATCAATCGATTGAAGACCAAAAAAGAAGAATTCGATTTTTATCTAGATTGCTAGTTCTAGAAATAGGATTAGAAGGATATCTAGTTCATTGAGCAACTCAAAAAAGCCCAATATTCCAGCCCTGTCAAAGCAGTATAGATAGCCGTTCAAATTGTAAAGGCTGAGTCAAGGATAAAGCTGAGAAAGGAGATTCTATAAGAGTTAGAAAGAGAAAAGAGAAGCAAGCAAAATGAAATTTCCACTTAGATGGGACCTTCAATGCGAAAATGCTTTTAAGAATCAATCTTGAGAGAAAGAGGTAATAAAAGTGAAAGCTAAAGAAAAAATAATAAAAACTAAGACTCTGAGAACTAATTGTGTTTGAACTTGTAAAATAAATAAAACTAGATGCCTATGTCAGCAACAAAAAACTTTTAAGACCCTTAGAAATAATTAAGCAAGTAAACTTATCTTGATAGATTATTGAAGCAATCCAAACAGCTGGTTGGGAATACCTTTAATACTGTTGCTGAATATATTCGAAGCCATTCAAGAAAGAAAGAGAATCCACACAAGAATCCCAAAAATAAGACATTCGATATCAATAGAGAATTTTAATTTGATTCTTCTAAAGAACCCTATCATATAAGGCTAAGGGAATCTTAAGAAAAGAGGGCATAAGCAGCAAAGAATGAAAGGTTGTAAAGAGGAGTTGGAAGTTTTTGTGCTTTTTAGGAATCATTTAAATCAAAGTCACTAAGTTTTAGTGATTTACTCAAAGACCTTGAGAATAAGTCTGCAGTTTTCTAAGAATCTATGCTTTTGTCAAACATCAATCAAGTATAATAGCTGCATACAAACAAAGAATCGAAATTAATGATATAAATTAGGTAAAGTTAAGAATTCAAATTGTAAAGTTCTCCCTTTTTCAACAATCAAAACCAACAGACTCAAGATACTTAGGAGCAATCTCAAAAGAACTCCGATAAGAAACCGATTTCGGCGGATAATTAAAGCCAAAACTCACAAAACACCAAAATTACATAAAAATGCATTCCCTAGATAGTCGAAAGTAGCAAGTGCAGTAATACAAGGTAATAAACTACCTAAGAGTCTGATTGGGATCATCAGACAAGCAAATAAAGCAACTTTTCATTCAAAGCCA
>Ga0316217_10006480_pt1 | contig 11566 bp, 13 predicted proteins | sample 1anoAmetaG_FD_203633 | JGI IMG/M metagenome (GOLD analysis project Ga0316217, IMG submission 203633) | Freshwater microbial communities from Trout Bog Lake, Wisconsin, USA - 1anoA | ecosystem: Environmental > Aquatic > Freshwater > Lake > Hypolimnion/Profundal zone | place: USA: Wisconsin... | reverse complement strand
ATCGATTAGTTGCTGATGTTCCTCTCGTTATCTGGCCTATTGGTACTCACTTCTCCAGAGGTAGAGGGCCAAGATGAAGTAAGAAACCAAGAGGAAAAGGTTGAGCTAGTCTTCGGAGAAGTAAATTCGCAAGCTCAAAAAGATAAAGATAAAGTAGGCTTCCAAAGCTTTGTTGCTTTTCTCAAAGTGGTAAATCAGCACAGCTCTGAGTAGCTCACTGGCAAGCTTGAATTGCTTCTTTTAGGTCAGAACCTCAATCAGCAAAAGCAGTGCTACTATCAAATATTTCATATGCTTTTTTAGTACAAATATTGTGGAGAGGTTGAGATAAACCCCAACTGCAAAACCGATTGCATAGGTCCACTCTTTTAAGTAGAAAGGGTTTAGACTATAGGCCATTTTGCTTTCGACCTACTTTTCCTTGATTTTGACTCTCAATTAGCTGTGAAATTCACGTATAGGTAGATAGAAGTTGGCCAGGCTTGCAATAAGCACAAAGAGCTTTGCAGAGATGGGAGTCAAATGAATCCAGTCCTTAAAGGTGGAGAGAAAGACGCCCAAAGCCAATGAAAGGTTTATCGCTCCTTCATATATTTTAATCTGTATTTAATCATGACTTAGAAGAAGTCTGTTCACTTGATGGTACCCAACGCATAAAGCTAACCCCAAACATATGCTTATTAGTATTGCTGCTGCAGTCTCTTTCTAAAGAAAGACAGCAATCACGGCTAAAGCTGCGATGAGACAGTAAATTGAGCGTAGAAATGAGGGGTAGTGCTTGATTGGGAATAAAGACAAGAAAAAGGGAGCTAAGAGTGCTAAGGAAAGATGGGTGTGAATGTACTGATGAGAAAATGCACTAAAGCCTATTGTATTCGCACAGATAAGAATGATATTAATGTGTTGGCTAAGTTTATTCATATCAATATCTAAATAGCAGAGCACACACTAATAAATGAAATAATAGAAGGCACTTTGATGCACTTGGACAAAAGGGGGACAAGAAAGAACTATTAAAGAAAGTCTTTGATATTCTAGTTTCAGTTGATCGTTTTTTAGATTATTATGAATCATTTAAGATTCAGCTTTAAAAGGGTCCTTGATTGAGGAATCAATTCGAGAAAAAACAGTGGCAAGCATCAGGGCATAGCTTAGAAGAGGTTAAGCATCATTTTAGTGAAAGAATACACAAAGAATAGCTTAAATGGATTGCAAAGATCTATGAAAAATTCTCTATTTTTTAAGTTATTCACCTTTATTACAGTTCTAATTGCCTAAAAATATTAAGATCAGGTCAAAAAACCTTTTTCAGAGAAAACAGCTTTGGTTAGACAAAGCAAACAATTCATGATTGTTCTGAATAACAAACAAAAAATTACTTAAAAACAACTTATATACAAGGAATTTGTTGGCAAAAGATCAAGGATTAAGCGCATTTATTCTTACTTTATAACGAATCGCGAAAACTAGTAGAAATATCAGGCAGTCTTAGGTAGGAAATTTGAGTAAGAAGGATCTTCCAAGACTACTGATTCACATTAAGTTGAGGAGTTTGCTTACAAAAAAGCAAATCTTTGATCTCTCTAGGTCTTTTCAACTGTATTTTAGCTCAACAACTGCTACCTTTAGTTACAATTTATTACAACAATAAACAAAATTAATCTCATCTTACTTTTAATCGGATTTACTTTAATAGATCATTTTGTTACATACGATTTTTGTTAAGAATTACTTGCGTATTCAAAAGGCTCGAAGCTTTGAATGAACAGCCATCTTTTTGGTACAGTAGGAATTGTACACAGAACTTACCAGCAGAGCGACTTTACTAATCTTTGATGCTTTTCTTCAAATCCAACAACGTCACTTTACTGATTACAGCTCTCGGAATTAGGATTTTTTAGTATAGCTTAGTTCCAATGATGCTCTTACAATAGCATGGACTTATTGAGTAAGATGGAAGCTTATTACTTTTGGTGTTAGATGGCTTGTTTGTGTAGTTCGTTGATTTGGTGCATCTTTTGCTTGCGAAGATTCCTGAGTTTTTTCAGTTTTTTTGCTCTCCTGTGGTCATATATGATGATGAAGGGATCTTCTCTAAATCTATAACTTTATACAGTGATTTTCTTTTATTATTTTTCATGGAGAGCAATAAATGATATAATCATCACTTTTTCAACCTTCTTGAAGCCTACAAAAGCATCTCTTCCTCTTTACAAAACGCAAATCTGATAAGCTTTTACCCTATATGCACATCCTTTGCATCGTAGGAAGGAGAACATGGAACACAAACCACTTTGTTTTAATGCGCAAGTTGGTACGCAAATGCGTAATCTTTGGCTCTCTTTTTGCCTTGCTAGTCGAGTGCATACTTTTCCATTACTTGCACTCGGGAAATGTCAACTAAGACAAAGTACCCTCCTTTAGGAATCCATAAGCTGATGTCATAAGGTATACTAAGTAGTTCTTTGATCAATAAGTTTCTAAGATTTCTCAACTTGGTTGCCAAATCTTTCAGATAGTTGCTTTCTGGTTTTGTGATTTCCTGAAGGCTTTGGGTAATAGTATTTTCTATTACATTATACTGGCAAAAAACGTTATACTGATGAACTGATCTGATAGCTTTGATGAGAGGTGCTGGGCCAATCACCCAACCGCTTCGGATTCCAGTAGCACCAAAAATTTTGCCTGCTGAGTAAATGCTTAAAGTTCTTTCATACATTCCTTAAAGGAAGGCTATTTTAGGCAAAGCCTTTTCGTACATATCATCAAAAGTCATCCCTTAATAAACATTGTCTTCAATAACAATGACTTGTGGATTTTTCTGCAAAATTTTGCACAGTTTTGACAATTAATCATGTCGAAAGACTTTTCCTACAGGATTGTGAGGACTATTGATTAGCAAGATCTTTGTCTTTTCATTAAAAGATTTCTATAAGGCCTCGAAATCAATATCCCACTAATCTTTTTCATCTGAATTGACTCGGGTTTCAATCTTGGCAAGAAGTTCAGCCTTCGTTTGCTTAATCCAATTAGGAGTACGTTGTATCTGGGAATCAGTGGAATTCCTATGGCCTTTCCGCCAGCCATTTGAATATAGATTCTATAGCCACTGAAAGAAGGATCAAAAAGTATGACTTCTTCTCCAGGGTTAATTAGGCCCATAAAGGCACAGTTGAGACCTTCCATTGCACCTTGAACAACGCAAATGTTATTCTAATGGTCGATTTCTCCATAATCTTTTTTATGGTATTCAGCAATCGCCTTTGTATAGCTTAGAGAGCCAAATGTTCTCACATATTGGTGACTACTGCTTGAGAAAGATTATTGAAGGTTTTTGAGAAAGAATTCTGGGGGCTACCAAGAAGGATATCCTTGGCCTAGATTCACAGAAGAAGTTTTGATGGCTAAACGATTCATATCAGTCCCGACAGTAAGACTATCCAAGCCTTATAGCCTCAAGCTCTCTACTCCAGGATTATTCATTGAGTAAATTTAAAGTTATACACAGCTGTATCTGTTTAATGCCCAACAAAACAGCCAAAAAGGAAGAAATAAAATTAATTTGTGAATTATGTTCATTTTGGTGTAGATCAATCAGATTGGGGGATTTTTTTCAACTTAGAGATTATTTTCAACCTTCTTTGTCGCAAACCAAGAGCTGAGATCAATGTGGAGATAGACTCCACAGCATGCGTTTCTGTATGTGCTGCCTTAGCCGTATTCAATAGCTGCGTACATTCTCTGCTCCCCAGGAATGAACATCACACTCAGTACATTGGTGCCATTGTCTTTTCCTGCCTCTGGGCACCTGTAGAAGTCATCTCCACCCTTGTGTGCTACATTCGCTGTCACGTTCAAAGCCTATAGATCGCCGATTTTTCCAGGGCCGTATTTAAGCATACTGTCCTTGATGATGAAATAACGTTTGATTGTTGAGGCTGTTTGGGCGGGAAGCTGAGTTCTAAACTTATTGATTGTTGGATCATAGGCGTGGTTTGTTCTAAAAACTGCATCCTTCATCGCAAAACCAGCTCGGAATGATTGCTTAGACTTTGGATCAGTGAAATTGACTCCATCTTCTCTTTTGTCTAAATCGGTGTAGAAAGCGTTATAGCCCCGCATAGTCTAAACAACAAAAACTGGAGCTTGGCCACTTGGCACATCAGCTGCACTTGCAACCATATGATTCATTCCGAAAGTGTTTTAGGTGTTGAGCCAAATCGTCTTTGCCTAAGCTATATTGTGGGCAAACATCATAACATACCTTAGCCTCAAGGTCCATTGAAAACCGAGTTATGTTTATTTCATTGAGTCTAAACCTGCTTAATGAACAGTAAGTCCAGCTTGCGATATTCCAGTCAATGCTCCCAGTGAGCCTACAAATCCGAGAGTCGCATGTGGAATAGTATCTTTGATTTTCCAGATGGTTATGAGCTTAAACTTATTGATGCCACTATTCGCATCCCAATCTAAATTCCTCATTGTGTAAAGCTTGCCACCTATGGTCCTTGAGCCCCAAGCAGCCATGAAAGAGCAATGAATCCTTTTCTTACTCATAAACTTCTTAAAGAGCTTCGTTAATCTAAACAAATTATTTTCGACATAGTCCAAAAGTTTGGGGTTTTTGATTTTCAAAGTTTTTTCCATGAACGCATCCAGCATAGCATACATAATGTCAGTTGATAGCTCCCCAGGATAAGAAGAGACTACCAATACTCTTTGAATGAGGTTTCTGAGTTTTTTGATTTTGTAGAGCTGAACACCTGCATTTTGTATGCCTCTCAGTTCTTCCGAAAACATGTTTGGGATTTTCTCAGAGACCAAGTTGTCGTATTGCCAGTTTAAAAAAAGCTAGAGAATATGCCTTTCGATGGGATTTTTGAATGCGTATCCCAAGAATGTGTTGTAGGAATCAACTATCTGCTGGCCTAGAAGAGCACCATATGCGTACCCTGCTTCGTAGTGCGTACCTACTAATTCAATAAGCTGAAATGGCCTTCCATCTTGCACTTGAGGACTTTCGATTTGGTACAAACTGGAGGAAGCATGCTTGCCTAGAAGTTTATATCCTTTGACTTCTCCGAGTTAGAAGCCCACAGTATCTGGCACAACGGCAAGAGACACACAAAGTAAGAAAAAGAGAGTGAGGACACTTTGAAGTTTCATCAAGGAGCTCTGTTTATGAAATTTATGTAGAATATTTATCAATGTTAGATTCAACAAACTATTCAACCATTTCAATGTATACAATATTCTGCTTTAAGGGGCTATACAAAGGAATATTACTTTGCTTGTTTTTAATGTGACCTTTAGCTTAACAAATGCAGCTGTTTAATGAATAAATTGAGCTAAATGACTGTTTTGACTTGATTTCTGGCTAAAATTGTCATCATAACTTATCGTTTTTAGTTGTAAATCTTTCTGATTTCTTCAATTGATCCTTAATGAAAACTTTTAGAGCCATAACAAACATAGGGTATGAATAATCATATAAAATTGTTTTTCTCATACTTAAAAGCTCATCAGCTCCGCTTGGTCGTATTTGTATGGTATTCTGTTATTTTTTGGACCCTTGCAACATTTCATGTAAACCAGACGAGTAACCAGAACAATCACAGTTACTATTTTAAAACATGCTTACTGCCGATGGCTGCCCCGACTGCTATCACAGGCACTGCGAAGGACGGAAGCCCTTTAGAAGTACTAACTGAGCTGTTTGGCGTCGAAGAAGAGTTGATTAGGCTTATGTTATTGGCCAGGCTGCAGAAAATTCCATCGAAGAATTGGCAATGACAGAAACTATTATCTAAAGTGGCATTGTAGTCACTGCAATTTTTAATAATTAGGTACTGATCACATACTGGATCCGTACCTTTGTAGACCGTCAGTTGCTTTTTGTTAGAACTTATTGCAGCAAATTTCATATTCCCGTCAAAATCGTAGTCAATAGTTTAACTATGAACAGTGGCTACTTAAAAAGACCTAAGTTAGTAAGCCCCGTTGTAAGTGAAGAAAAGGATTGACTTATTGTTGAAGGCTAGGTCATCAAAGCCGAAACCTGTAAATTGCTATTGCTCAATAGCCAGCAAAGCATAAAGTTGAAAGCGATGGATTTCACCCTCAATCAGAACCCACATTACATAGATCGAGTTGGAGCTATTAGCTTGCCTCACTTTGAAGTTTTTGGAAACGTTTTTTGCCATTGGGGTGGCAATAAGCTTAGGTGGGCCACAAATGCCACCATCCTAGTTGTATCCATAGAGAATACAAGGTAAGTAGGTGTATATGATTGTAGCGTTTGTTTTGTTGAACCCCCAAATCACATAGTCTTAGGACATGAAGATGCTAAAAAGCTAAGTATATGTTCCCATGGGAATCAGGTAAGAGCTGCTGACAAAAACACTGGTATCGTTAATCTTGTAGACAGTAATTATAATTTCGGTGCCATTAAAGACTGCATACTTTTAGGCTGAGATTGTGCCAAATCTCACAATATTACTGCCCCCTATTAGACCTTGATAGGCACCTTTGTAGGTGATATTGTAAGGATTAACATCCATTAGTGCACTTCCGTTATTAGTCAGTACGTATACAAATACATAGGAGTAGCATTAAATAAGCAAAAGCTTTGTACTGACCTATTTACAAAAAATGTTACTTCCATCTAACAAGGATCCGTAGAATTCACAGTGTTATTCAGAGTTGCGTTGTATATAACCGTCCTGCTTGAATTGTCGATTCGCCAGATTTCCAACTGGGCCGTTTTATAAATGCCATTTGTTTTATTTGTCCCATAGAGCAAGTAAATGAGGTTTTCGATTTGGGGATGGTAACTCATTGCGAGGAGTTGGACTGTTGCTAGCAGAGGAATCAGACTGTTGTAATCAGCAGCGGTCGAATAGGTGATATTGCCTGACATCTAAAGTAGAACTGTTGCCATTTGATTTGAATCCTGAAATCTATTATTAAAAAGAAGCAAAGATTTGCACAAATAGGGCTGATCAAAATCATGTAATAAAGAGCTTCATTATGAAAAATGAAAGTTTCACGGAAGAATCACTCTCCTCTTTCTATCGTAGACCTCAAAACGCCCGGCTCTAGAGCTAAGATCAATCATTGGAGTTACAACTGCTGTCTTGTACATCTTAACCTTATCCTTTCTTTCGCAAGCGTAAGATTGGAACCGCTCATGGTCTATTGTTTGGATGCCTTTTGACGTCAACAGAGAGTTGGCTTACATCTTTACTCTCTCTAGTTTGGCGGGAGAGTTCACAGGGCTCTACATTTTGTATGCGCCCGCTTACAGCCTGTGGCTAAGTCTAGCATTCTCAAATGCAGGGGTTCTGATGTTTGAAGTTAGTCTTATTTTGGCCTTGAAAGCGTCCAAGTTTTTCATGAGCTAATGTGAAACATTTTAACAAAGCTTAATGTCTTTTGGCAGATTCGTGAAGACAGGGTTTCTTTGATATTTATTGGATTTGGCAGTTTCATTCATGGGTTGCTTGTGGTCTATAATCTTAGGATAGTTGGTGATATTAGTGATTGTCTTTTCTTCAGTGATCTATTTTAGCTCCACTTTGCTCTCCTAGTAAAAGATGCTAACTTTGTTTGGTTTTGTGTCAGGGAGATTTGTATTTTCTTCTTTTATGATTTTATCTTTGTAGTCGTCAAACTATCTCTACATTGAGTGTATTTCTTCCTAAAATTTGCGACTTTTGTAGATATTTATTAGTTTGATAATCGATTTCTTCTCATGATTGCGACGAAGAACGTTGTTGAGATTGACTGCGTTGCTGATCCTGTGAGCATCTGAGTTACTGTGTTCCGATTGTTTATGAAAGGCCATTATGTGTTAGCTCATTCTTTTGATAGCTAACTTATCACTTTTGTCACTTAGATTCACTTTGTCAATGGTTTTTATGGCATTGATAAAGGATTTGCTGAAAAACTCATGAGACTTCTTGCGAGAATTGGAATTAGCCCTTGAACCTCGGTTATTCATAATATCCGAGATGTATGAGTTAGACTCAGAACTTTCCAAAGTAATTTTCTTTTGCCTCAACTAACTCTTGTGCTCAAGATGACTTACTTCAGCATTAAGGTTGCTGCTGGACGTGATCATCTTTTTAATTTACTGCCTGCTCTTCGTCTCCTTTCCCTCAACAAAGGAGGATATCTTTATTTTTTGTTGATTGAGTTCAGCTTCACTGCTTGAAACAATCTATTCGCTGACTCTGAGGGACAAATTGGTTTGTTACTGCTTGAGGGATGATTGCGAATTAAGTACTTGCAATTCAGCAGTGCCAACAGCTTATGCACTCTATTCTTGTGTCTGCTTTTCCTTGATGTCTGACTCCGAACAAGCTCCTTCATCCTTTTCTTCAGCAATCTGGTCAACCAAATCATTATTAATCAAGTTTTCAAGATGGACTAGCAAATCTCTGTACTTGTTTTCAATCTACATGTAGCCAACCCTATGGACAGGCTTGTTGTTCTTTTACCTCTTGAAGTTTGACTCTTCCTTCCTCATCCTTTGCAGAGAAGTCTTTTTGTTAAGGTTGAACTCAAACTTTTTAATGCTTTGCAACTTTTCTTTCAGCTATTACTCGTTACTTTGCGAATCCGAATCTTCTGCAAGTTCGCTCTTGACCCTTTCGTAGAGTTCCTTGTCGACCAGGTCTACCCCATTGATGCGATAAAACTCATCGATGGATATAATGAAACCTTTGTCAATCAGCTATTGAATGATTTTGATCTGCATTTCCTCGTTTTACCTGTAGATTTCTTCGATGAGGTCATTGATGGAGTTGAGGTCTCGCATGTAGTTGATCCTGCGGATGAGGGTCTCGCATCTTTTCATCATTTCGTTGACCTACTTATACAGAAATCCAAGATTCTGCTTGTTCATCATGTAGAAGGATATTTTGACCATTATTTTCTAAATCAGGCGACAGTAGAGTCTCTTCAGGCTTCTGTTTGCCTCTTTGATGTGCAGAAACTGCTCAATGTTTTGTTTGATGGGCTATTGGATGGCGTTGTGGAATATTTCGGAGTCTGCTTTGTTTTCTGTGAACAGTTTGTAGTACTCCTTGATCTACTTGGAATGCAGAGTCCTTTTGGTTTTGATCAGGTCAAGGAATATTTATTGGATTTACAGGTTGTGCTTCTTGATAAGGGGTGGGGTACGAAAGATCGGTTCATGTAATGCAGTTTTTAGTCGAGAATCTAGTTCATTTGGTCGGGGGTCTACTCTACTTTTTGGAAGTCTTGGTTGTGCTTCACATGGGCAAGACTTCTATAAAAATAATTTTTCATGCTTAATATTCTATTCCATTACGGGAATATAGAAAACTAACACCAACTCAAAATGTACATATGCTTCTTAATAAACATAGGGCTACTAAGGTATGAAGCTCGGAGACAGACCAAAAACTTGCTAAGTTTGAGGTATTTCAATTAATAATGAGAGAGATCGGGGAAGAAAGATGAAGAAAAGTGTTAACCACTTCTATCAAAATGTTATTTGTGTAGAGGGATGATCTTAAAAGTAGGCAAAAAAATGGAATAATTTGGCTCTTCTTTAGCTTGAAACTTCACTGTGGCTTCTCTCTGCTTCTTCATTTTCGCTATAGTCTTCTCTTTTCAAAAGTTTGCTTCTTTTGGGTTCTTTAGATATAATTCATTAGTTTAAATTAACCAAAGAATATCCAATTGTATAATAATTACTTGCAAGTTCCCATGCAGATTAGCTAGTCTTAAGGCAGCAACTCAACTAAGCTCAAACTTCCAGATCCTGTCTTTTATGCAAGGATTGAGTTTATTGATGATGGAAAGCAGATCGCATATACGGATTGCTGGGAAATATCAGTTCTTAGGTTCTTGCATCTCATGTTTGGCCATGAAGGAATTATGGACATTTCAAGCCTAACCAAGTTTATGGATTTAGATAATGAGCACTGTAAGTCACTGATTGCCTACTTTGCTTAGAACCCAACTTACTTCTTTGATTAGAAAGACTATAAAACCTAAGAAGGGTTCTTGATTCGGTCGAAATGGGCCCAGTTTTTAAACAAATGTGGCTTATTGGACTTAAAGTTGGAAAAGAAGTACGAAGTGAAGGCCACTTGCAACAACCTCTTGCTTTTCTACAAAGGCTTTTTCCCTAAAATAAGCTTGAAACTGGAGTAGATTGGGTAATTTACTCTTTCAAACGCAGTTTCCATGCAGATCTTCAAACAGTATGAAAAAGCACTGAACTCGATTTACGAGTAGCTAAGTGAGAAGCACAAAATAAGAGCAGAGATGGACTGCTATGCTGGCGATGATGAAGGGGCATGCTTGTCTTACTCAGCAAACCAGAAGATACTTGTGGATGGGCAGCACATATTCGACTGGTAAATGACCTAGTTTTACAACATTTCAGAAGAGTATGAGTTAGGAGATCGAATCGGCGGACATTCTGACTATCGTTATAAGTGATTCAAATATCATTACAAGTCATTTGGCTATAAATAAAGTGGTTCCAGTTATGCTTGGGTGAAAAAGGTGAAAAATGTATCCCTATTCCTCTAAAGGCTAAAGAAGCGATGATAGCTGTTGATGATTATGCTGCAATGTTTGTGCCACTTTGGGTTATTTTATTTGCATCAGATTATTAATTAGCTAATCTTGGTAATATGTAGACAATCCAACTGCGTACAATTGACAGGTGCTTTAATCACACTCCTAACAGGATAACTTTAGGTAAAGATTGCATTTTGAAGTTAATTAAAAGATCACCGACAAGGACGTTGAGTATCTTTGCAGCAAGCCCTTCGGCAGTCAAGAAGTCTAGTTTCGGCTGTGTAACTAGGAATAAACACAGATAAGAACCTGATTGGACCCCATGGAATCCAAGCTATGGCCCAGTCTACCTGGATCAACATGACTTTTCTTAGTCTCAGTACACTCCCATCTAGCAGGCAACAATCATATCGCTGACCTGGGCTGCAAATATCTAGTCACTGCTGATTGGCAGCACTTACAAGTACTTTTCCTCGGTTTATTTCTGATTACGCAGCCCAAAACGCAATCTCTGACCTTGGCTTAAAGCACCTCATGAAAGGGCAATGGATTCAGCTGAGAGAACTTGGAATATGTACTAAGAGTCAGAAAATAGATAGCAACCCTTTCATTGGCCAAGGAGCCACTTACCTATCCTCTAATGGGATTCACAACAGAATTTACCTCCAATTGTTGTCAGAAGTATTTTGGTTATTAGTTTTGAGCTGTAGGGAAGGGCAACTGGCCAAATTTGAAAGAGCTTCATCTAAGTAGTTGTTTGGATACAGAGAAACCAAATCCTAACATGAATTTCATGTGATTCCGTGTGCAATTCTGGGAAGCTGGGACCTTCTAGAACTCCGCACAAGTAATTGGCCACTCATTAAGGACATTCATTCGACTCTGAAGTCGGGATAATTACAGCAAAACACCACAAAGTCTAGTTGGGTTGAGAAATACTGATTGTCTTAAGAAAGCTATTGGATTGCTGAGATAATTTGATTAGTGTTGGGGTTGGGGTTGG
>Ga0316217_10006479_pt1 | contig 11567 bp, 18 predicted proteins | sample 1anoAmetaG_FD_203633 | JGI IMG/M metagenome (GOLD analysis project Ga0316217, IMG submission 203633) | Freshwater microbial communities from Trout Bog Lake, Wisconsin, USA - 1anoA | ecosystem: Environmental > Aquatic > Freshwater > Lake > Hypolimnion/Profundal zone | place: USA: Wisconsin... | reverse complement strand
AAGAATCTATACAGTTTCTGCTCAGTCCAGTCTAGCCAAGATTCTGCAAATAAGCTGTGTCAAATTCCAAGAAACAATTAAACACTTTGAACTCAAGTCTGACGAGATTCTAACTAAAAAATATCACGACTTTCTGCAGTTAAGGGAAAAGCACTATCTCTAGCAACTGGAGGAGAACACTGAAATAAAGAATAGTCTGCAGCCAGTGAAGTACCTCAACAAAATGTCCTCTAAACATCAAAGAATATCCAATATGCTCAAAGATGTTGAGAATTGCAGCCTACAGCTAAATCAAAGAGAGAAAATACTCGAAAAACGCTACCAAATGGGAAAAGACTACAAAGAATGTAAGATGATAAGCGTCTAAAGACCACTTTTCGGCAGGTAAGACTTCCCAGCACTGAAGCAGCTGATAAAACGCTACGGGATAAACGAAGTAAAGGCGAAATAAAACTACAAGCTGCCCCAACTTTGATAATCATTCGCTTCATTGTCAAGATTGCCTTCATCTAAAGATTTATTGTTTGCTAATTTGATCACATGGTTTTCAGATAAGGGAAGATAAACTTTCTGTCGAAATTGTAGAGTCTGTGCATATAGGTAATTGCGTCGCAAGTCGAGGCATTCAGGGAACTTGGCTGCCTTTGTCTGATCACCTACCAGTATTTCATTGCTTCCGCCATCTTGCCCTCCAAAATGCTTGTTCTTAGCAGCTGGAACAATGCAATGGTCTGCGAGTCAGTCCTTTCCACAATCTGTTTCTCAGAGTTGATATACAAGACCTCAGTCTAATGAGCGTCTTGGTTGGCTTCTACTTGAATCTTCTCAATAGTTGGCTTCAGTTGCGAGGTGCTTTTGCCTAAAGCTTCCTCAGCTTCCAGGAGGTAATGAAGGACGTTCATCCTGTTCTAGCTCTCCAGTTTCTTGTCTCCCAAAAGCTAATGAGCTGTTTTGACAACTCTGCGCCATAACCCCAGGCCCAAGCTTACATAACAGATCAAAGTTAGGGTACTATGCCTATACCTCAAAGCTTAGCTCTTCATCTTCATTATTACTGAATCGATTTCAACATCCTTAAGCTGCGCAAAACGAGTCAGGTTTTTGAGTTCTTCAGAAGATGGGAGTTTTAGTTCGTTCAAAGCCAGAAGTGCACTTGTAAGTGAGTTCAATGCATTCCTGAGAGTAGTAAGCTTGTTCTCCTGCGTAGTTTTGGGATCATGGTAGCAAAGCAAAGCCGACTGAGCCATGCGGTACCAAAATTTATAGCCCCGAGACATCTGATTGCTCTTCCTCAAGCTTTAGAAGTATTGGTAGCTTTCCTTTGACTTCATACGCAGCAGAGTCAAAGCCTGGTTGAAGGTTATCACTTCGCTGTAGCTATTGTAGTTAAGAGAAAACAAATGCAGATCCCTGTCTTCAACCCCTGTGTAGGCTTTAGTAAGCAGCGCTTTTGCCTTTGCGAAGTAGCTCAGTGCGACTGAAGGCATCTCATAGTGGTAATGTATCAACCCTGCATTGCTATAGACGAAAGCGGTTAGGATATTGGTGACTATTTTGGTGGTGGGCATTTGTTCCAAGTCCTCAGTGATGTTTGTATAGTTCATAAGGTGGAGACATTTGGCGTAGTTCCTGGCGTGGAGTTCGCGATGAGCCTCGGCAAATCGGCAAATGAGGGATATGTTGAGTTCGTAGTATTTATTGATGGCGTTTTTCCTGCGTCTGGCTCTAGCGAGGACATCCTCTTTGGCCTTTTCGTCCTCAAAGTTGGGCAGTTCTGAGACCCTGACTCCCATCTGCATTAGCACTTGGCTGATGTAGATTCTGCTGACAAGAGCCAGTTCTTCTCTGGCCACTGCGAAGGTTTTGCCGTGTTCGTGCCACACAACTGAGGCCCACTGTGGAGGCTGGTTGCGCTGCTCTGTGGTTGTGAACAGGTAGTAGCGGTAGAGGGTGAGAGCTTCCACTGAGTTCTTGGTTATTGCGTAGAGTTCCTACTTGGATGCCAGGTTACCAGAAGCAAAAGAAACACTCGGCTCTGCATGAACTCAATGAAGCAGTCGCGCTGCTTGTAGATCTCTTCAAGGATCAGAATGGCGATGTCTCTCTTCCCCTGCAGAATGAGGAGGACTGCGATGTTGAACTTGACGATGGCCTGGGTCTGCAGTTCGGAAGTGGGCTGGTCCCTTTTGAATTTGCGGAGCAGGAGGTCGTTGAGCCTGCGGAGACAGTTGGCGGCAGTTTGGGGGGAGCGGTTGGCCAAGTACTAGCAGATGGCGAGGTTGGGTTCGTAGGAGTCGTGGTTATTGGGGTTGCTGTTAAGGTTGCTGGGTGAGCGCACTGGTACTTGTAGGCTTCTTTGTATTTGCCAGCATTGAAGTTCTGGTACGCTTGATCCATCAAACCAATATAATCAACCAATCGCATCAATAAACCAGACCTGGCCAGTTCGCTGCAGCATAGTGAGCTTATCAAGACAAATATCAATTAGGGCGGGAACTCACAGCTAGAGTGAGTCCATCAGGGAGTTCGACTTCTTTTTCATCTCAAGGTGCGCAAGGCTGAACTTGATTGCTTTCTTTTTGGTGGCGAAGGTGTAGTCTCTCTTGTTTTAGTCACTGCATAGCACTGCTGAAGGGTTGCTGCTGAACTAAGTCTTCAAGTGTACATTCCTGTACTTGGACTTGTTCTCTTTGAAAGACTTGTTGAGCTGGAGCTCACTCTTCATCCGCTTTATCTTGCTGCGCTACTTTTCCGCCTTGATGATCATTTCGGCCATGTTGCCCCCGTTGATGTGCCTGTTGTTTTTGAGGCAAACCTTCATCAGCCGACTCTTCTTCTGCCGCTCGCCCAGGCACTTCGACAAAAAAGTGGTGGCCAGCTGAACGGTCGAGAGGTCTCTGCCTGAATTGTGGCTTTTGTCAATATACTCCAGCTGCTTGTTCTTGGAGGCAGTTTGCTGGTAGAGCTGGACAACGTCCTGGCTGCGAACGAACTCGTCGTTGTGCGAGGTGATGAAGAGCAGAGGAGTGTCAATATGGGAGACGCATTTGAGGGGTTCCAGCAGTTTGATGTCAAAGAAGTGCTCTTGCTTGATCTTGTCCCTGAGGAAGTCCAGCAGGTGCTCCAGGATGAACCCTGGGATAATGCTCCTGTCTACTCCGATCTGCTTGATCAGCTCCCAAAGCGACGCGTAGGGGGAGTCGAGCACGCAAGCTGCGATTTCTTCGCGGTACTTGGCTTGGCTCAGGTAGAAGATGACTCAAGATAAGAAAGAGTGTACTCGTGGCTGCCCCCATCGACCTGCCCCACAGCAAAATGCTGCTGTTCCCCAGCTCTCGCACTCGCTTCACCATCACATCCAGATCCTGCGATTAGTAGTACCCCAGACTTACAAACCGGCCCTAGGACTGGCCCGAGCCGCTGAAATCAAACAGGCAGATGTTCCAACCCTTCTCTATGAATTGCTACAGGTAGGCCATTCCTATATGTGGGCGTGGGTACCTTCTACTCTGGAGCCGCTGTTGCAGTGGCAGTAGACCAGGCAGGTGCTACTGGGGGTCTTGTGCGAGAAGTAGCTGTATTTAATCAGCAAATCACGCTCATTGCGGAGAGTGTCGTCAAAGCGGGTGTACTTATGGGTGGTTTTGTGACCCAGGTCGTTGGGAGTGTAGCTAGAACGGTAGGGCCGGAGCAGGGTGTTGACTAGGGTGTCCATGCTAACTGTCAATTATCAGATTATAGACTCAGACTGCTTTAAATGTAGTATTTGAAGGAGTTGATAAAAGACTGCTCAACAAACAAAGAATGAAGGTTTACCCGAATGAACTGATGGATGGAGGCTAAAAACAAAGGCAATCAACCAATCAATAGCTTCTGTCCAGTATCGAAGCATTGAGGTGCAGATTTGTTGATTTGGGAGAAATGTTGAATCAAAAGTCATATTTTGACATGTTTTACAGTTTATAGTTGCTTTTGATTACTAACTCTTATTAATACGATTACTAACTCTTATTAATATACGTTAAGTTATAATGAATATGCAAAGGAGAGGAGTCCAGCAGTAAAAGACAGCATTCAAATTCGTAGATATGTCTTCGGAAGGGTAGAGTGGCGACGAATCTGACAAGGAAAATGTGTAGAGCAGCTATGCCAGTAGGCTGAGGCCCAGCCAAATTACAAATCTCTGCAAGCCCTGTACCAACTAAGACAACTCTAAATTGAGGAGTGTATGCACCAACAACAAAACCACCCCCTTGAAAGACCTCCAGTTCAGCACCCTCAGCCTCGAAGACCCCTCTCTCGACTATGACCACCTGAAGAATGCAAACTCTGAGAAGACCCACCTGCTGAGGGAAAACCAAGACCTGAAAACACTCAACAGAGAGCTGAAGCGACAAATCGACGCCCTTATGAGCACAAGCGGAGATCACGAACGCAAAGCAAGGGAGTGCGAGTAGCGGTTTGAGAAGTACTAGGGCGAGTTGGGGGAGCTGAGGAGGAACAATAAGAAGCTGCATATGGAGTTTGCCAAGATGCAGAAAGAGTATGAAAATAAGCTGCTCAACTTCGAGCTGCCGGGCACTAAGTCCTGGCTGGAAGAAACCCAAAAGATCCACCTGGAAACCAAGGACAGAATCAAGGCAGCCGCTGAGAAACACCTCAAGGAACTGGCCAAACAGAAAATGACCCCTGCCCTTGAGCAAACCATCACTGACTTCATCAACGAACTCCTGCAGATCAGCAACCACCCTAGAAATGGCACACTCACCGACACAACCACCAACAAATTTAGAAGCAGGGGCAGCAATTTTACCGCATATCGAAGCAACCGAATGGCCGAAGCCTACAGGGCCGAAAAGAGTGATTTGCCCCCAATCGGGGAAGACTACCGCATGCTATCGAAGTCCATCTAGAAGCTCAAGAACATGGAGAAAGACATTGACGAGAGTTGTGGGGGCTACCTGAGGAAGAAAGTGGAGGAAGAGAGCAGCTTGCTGAACAGAAGCGTGGGGCTGGACCAGAGCGTGGTTGGAGGGCTGGAGCGCAGCAAATCGCGAAGGAAGAGGATATTTCAGTGATTGCGATAATTAGGATGCGAAAATGATAAGTGAGTACAGTCAGGGCCTGGGCCTATGGGTGAAGCTGGAGGTCTTGCTCTGCCTGATCTTCTAGTTGAGTGTCTCCAGAAAGTGCTTTTTCCAGCGAATGGATTGCTCCAGCTCCTCCTGACTCATCTAGTAGATGTTCTTGCCCAGGTTGGGGCTCATGAACTCCATCTCCTAGCCCTCGCACTGCACCTTCCTCTGCTGTGGCTCGTAGTGGACCAGGTTTTTGGGCTACACGGCCAGCAGCCTTTTGTTTGTTCGCTTTATCCGGAATTCATTTGCTGTCCTCATGAATTACTTCGACTGCATCTCTTCCTAGAACTGGTTTTCGGGGTTAGCTGTGATTAGAGGCTGGAATTCCAGCTTTTCCTTGCGTTCAAGGTACTGTTTGAGCAAATGTACGGGACGGTTGTACAAACTTTTGGGTCTTTACTGCTCCTAGTTGCTTTAGTGCCTGTGGATGTACCAAACCTTAGATCTGTAGTTACTGTTTTTGGACAGGGGGAGATGGGCCAGGTTGGCTCCCAAGCTATGGAGCGGGATCTACTTATTCGCGATTTTAGGTATTTTGCCTTTGAATGTGCGCTTGTATGGGGAGTGGGTGACTAAATCTGGGTTTTTGGGGGTGCTTTTGAGGGTGGAGCTAGGAGATTCTGCTTTTACTAACATTATATTTATTTATTAGAATATTTGTGAAGGCAGCATCATATAACTCTCGGTTCCTTCTTGTGCTTCCTGGCGGGTCTCTGAGCTTTCTTTTCCGTGTGCTGCTAAGCCTGGGAGAGGCTGTTGAACAACCCTGAAGCCTATTTGGATGTGTCCTGCTTATTGGTGAACAGTTATCGAACTTTCTACTGTGAAAACTGACCTTTTGAAGCCAGTCCCGATAAAAAGTCAACTCTTTGCCCCTCAGAGCCAAGTCTTGAGCCACCTCTTTGCCCCTCAGAGTCAGCGCCCGAAACATTTTGTTCTGCAAAATGTACAGATAAGCGTTTATTACGAGCAATCTCAGCGGGCAAGTGAAAAGTTGTGGGTTGGCCTGGAGCCAATCCCTTCTTGAAAAAATTTGAGGGGGCAGGTTAAACGTGAGGCCTAGGTATGGCGAATTGGGATGGATTGAAAGGTGTTGAAGGTTGATTGGGAGAGGCCGGTGAGAATATTTTAAAATTAGTGTTGCTGTTATGGTTATTGTGGTGTCTGGTGAAATCCTGGTTATTTGGTTGCTGTAGGATATTTTTATCAGCGAAAATGCCCAACTTTGGTTAGCCTTTGCCCATTTCTACATGTGCTTGAGCAAAGGATTTATTGGTGTATTGGGTTGTTTTATTTTTTTGAAACAAGTTGCTTGTGTTTGGGTTTTGGATGAGGTCATTGAGACTTAGCTTTTTGATGGGCTATTTAAAAAACGGGTTCTAGCTTTTATCATCAACCAGATCGCCTTTGTCATTCCTTTCAGCAACATGCGATTGTTTTGGCTTCTCCTCTTGTATATCTTTCTGAGAGGCTTTTGGTACTTCTGCTGGTATCTTTTCCCCCTAGTTTTATTTTTGAGGCTCTGCAGCTGGAACTTGTGCTTATTACTGCACGCATGATTAGATAGGAACTGTGTTTTAGTTTTTCCCTTTTTCTTAGGCAGTGATAGCTTTAGGAACAGCGTTTTGGGAAAGTGTAATTGTTGGTAAAGAAGGGCTAGGGTTTACAGGCTTGAGAATTGGCTGCTTATTTGGCTAAGGCTAACTCATTGAGTGCTGTTGATTAGTTTGGCTGCCACTCAAGGAATGTTCTATTTCCATCATCTCAATTGATTAGCTCATGCGATTGATACTTTCCTTAGCGATTCCCTAGCTTCTTTGATTGTATACCTAACTTCTTTGATTGTATGCCTACCTTGTTTGGATCTATGCCTAGCTTGTTTGGTTATAAGGGGGCGCTTCTTACAAGTTGATTAAGAATCTCCGTAGAACCTTGTTTGGCTTGGGCTTATTGACTATATGGGCACTCTAGGTCAGCTGCTTTTGTCGCTACACTAGTTGTTCGGCATGGCTGGCTTAATCGCGTTTCTAATCTTCAAGTTCAAAGGTCCACCTGCTAGCTGACAGCTCATGGGGATCGAAACCACGATGGATGCTTCTGATTAGCTAAAGAGTCATTTTTGAAGGCTTCTTATTGCCACACCAGCCCCTTTGCTTACTGCTGGCTGAATCCGTGAGTGTCAGGAAAGAATAGTGAGCTGTCTCACTCATGTCTTGTATAATCTTCTTTATTGCCGACCAGCTGCGAGCGATTATCCCTTCCCTCTCCACCTTCCTTTCTTACTCAGCCTTGCCTTCCTTCTCCACCTTGCTTTCCTTCTCCATCTCGTTTTCTTTCTCCGCCTCGCTTTCCTTGTCTATGTTTTATTGGTCGTCCAGGTTGGTTGAGCTGGAGAGTTAGGATGGGTCAAAGGGAGGAGTCTATTCCTGGGTGAGGTCGGTGAGCAGGTCCTATTGGTGCATGGTCAATAATATACTAAGTCAATTATGCATAATAGTCTAATGGGGCTTTATAGAAACAGGCAATACAGCCAGCTGGAAGGTCAGGACAAGTAGTGTTGAGTTTCAGCGGTTCCTGCCGAACTTCTAGCTGCGGTCGTGAATCTTGTCCTTTATCCCCTCGATGCGGATACTATTCAGCTTTGTGTCCAGCCTTTGGTTCACCAGGCTTTCGTATTTCATTATCTATTGGTACTGCCTTCTATTTTTGTCACGAGTCTCCACCTCCTTTTTGTTCAGGCTGCGGTGCTTTCCCCGCCAACTGCTGATCCCCAAAGTTGATAAAAGCTGCCCGCTTTACTGCTTATTCTCCTGTGCGAAGCTATGGCCATAGAGAGACCGAAACATCTCCTTCTTGGGTGAGAGGCCATCCTTCAGAGGGCTTTTGGTTTGGTTTTTGGACTTCCTTACCTCCATAAGTCTGAAGGGGTGGGGTTTGGATTTGTTCTTGGGGTCATCAGAAGGAATGACCCGGGCACGCTGCAGATCGAAGTTCTAGATGGGGTGTGGGGTACACGGAGGGGCTGTATGATGAGCTATTAGTGGCCTACTGACTCATCGTAGTTGTCCTAGTCGATCTAGCGAATGGCAAAGTGGGCGATATTGGGCTGGGGTTGGCAGTGGAGGTATAGGTCGTTGTTCTCATCGTTGTTCTGGTCGAAGGAAGGGGGGCGGTCGGGAAAGCTCATGTCCTTCATGTACTCGGACAAGGAGATGCCTTTGAAGAAAGGGGAGGGCTTGGGGTCTTCAAGCTACATTAAATAAATATAATCAAAATGCAAGCGGAGTTGAGGTCTGGGTGGATTTGGGGTAGGTGTTGAGTGATGGTGATCTTAGTGATATCAGTAAGTGGGTGTGTCAGTAGGCGTCGGGGTTGGAGACTATCTGGAGTGCTCCGTCTTCGTTGCCGGCCACTGCTATCTTGCTATTGGCGCAGCTCTAGAAGCAGCTCACCTTGAACTCGTCCTTCTTGAGCCTCAGCCTGCGCCTGAGCTGCAGGAAGGGCAGAGACCACAGGCACATCTCCTTCTGGGCATTCAGGTACACCTAGCTACACCAAGCAGTACCAGTGACTAGATTGTTTTGGAGTCCTTGACGATGCCCATGTTGTGGATGGAGCCGCTCTTCTCACAGAAGCTGTCCAGGAACTGCCCATTTATGGAGTACACGTAGACACTGCTGTTTTAATGCGAGTAGAACACAACTGCATACAGAGGGTTGGTGGTTATGTGGGCGAAGGTTATGGGGAGGCCCTCAGGGTGCCTGACAGTGCGCATCACTTCAACTAAGTCCAGCAAGGAGTACTTGAGTAGCTGTTGTATAGACTCAGAGTGCCATCCTGAGAGCAGAGGATGATCAGGTTGGCTCCTATGTTCAGGGCAATCGCGTTGATCTTGCTGTCGTGGCTCTTGGCTATCTTCTTCTACTCGAACTCGACCACCTTGGAACCAACCGTCACGTTGTATGCCCTCAGGTAGCCCTCTGCGTCGCCGAGATAGAGGATGTTGTAGTGCGGGTGGTACTAGAGGGCTGTGATGGTGGCTGTGGGGAATCGGAAGCTCCTGTTGTACTTGGGCTCCTTGAGGAAGATCACCTGGACGTGGCCGTTGTAGAACCCACCCACGAGTATGAGTTGGTCGTGGATGGCAATGAGGGGGACGGTGGTGGTCAGCTACTTGTAGTTGAGGCTGACCTCAATGGACTAGAGCTAGAACTGGACCTACTGCTACTTGGAAAGGAAACTGCTCTGCTTCCTCAAGATCTCAAAGAGATAGTAGTCGTGTTTGCGCAAAACGAAGAAGAACTGGTCTCCCACGAACTTGACACCTAGAATGGCGTTGCGACCCTAGAACACCGATTTGAAGATGAATTTGGACTAGTTGAGAGGGGCCTTGGTCAGGAAGCACTTCTGAACTATGAGCTAGTTGGCATCTCCTATGAGCTTGTCCTCCCAATGTGCCTTGACGGCCAGCCTCTTGGGATGTGGGTTGTTGCCGATGATCTGGGAAGGGTTCTGGCCGAAGTGGGCAATCTGGGTCTCGAATGACTCTAGCTCGGCCTCATCGGTGACTTTGTCGAGGTCTATGCAGTTCTCATAGGTGAGGGGGTAGAAGATGTTGATATTTTAGACTGCATCCTTGCCGCGCTGCTTGTAGCCGTAGATGAGGTTGATCCACTCGTTGATGTTCTATGAGACGTAGTCGCTCTCGAGCTGGGTGCGGAGCTGGCTGACGAAGTAGTAGGGGTTGTGGTTGGCCCACTCCGGCAGAATCACGTTGTCTATCTCGACCTTGTCCTGAGTCATCCCGTACTCGTAGTTGTTGATGTTGATGTAGAGCTCAGGCAGAGTGTAGAGCTAGGGGATGAGCTAGCGCAGGTCAGTGGGCGAACTAGTCGCATTGTTCCAAGACCCCAGGTAGCTGTAAAATAGCCGGTCGGCCACATCAAATCTGCCACTCTGAAGCGTGATTGCGCCTAGACTGTAAGGCCTCATCCTGACCAGGAAGTTGAAGATGATGGCAGAAGAGGAGTAGTGAGTTCCGAAGTGGTACTAGCTGAACAGTTCATTCTAGTGGTTGTCCTGGAACTTCTCCACGAAATGGGAGATGCGCTCCTAGTCGCCGTTGAGCCCCATGTTCTTGGTGAGATCCCTGTAGAGGGCTCGTGCGTAGTGAGGGTGGTCTAGTTGGTTTGAAGTAGCAACGTAGACCCAGGGGAGGACGGGGTACTGGGTGATGTCGCAGTAGCTCCTGCCTGCAATCTCGTTGAGCCACTGCAGGTACTCATAGTTAGAGATGGCCTTGTCTATCCACTGGAGGGGTTTCTGGGAGCTGATGTAGTTGTTGTAGGCGTCCTTCTTGACCCGCACGTAGTTCTCAACTACTGAGATGAAGCAGTCGATGTCTCTCTTCTTGAGCGGGTCCTTCTCCTTGCGGTAGAAGTAGAAGAGCAGCTCCTGCCCGTCCTTCGTCTTTATCTCGATGGCGTTGCTGGTCGCGTTGAACCGCTTCCTGCGTATTTTGCGGATGTCCCCAAGTGACACTGCCACGTACAGGAACGACTCGTTCTGGTGCCCCCGGATGCACATCCTGTCGAACCGCATCGTCTTATGGCGGGACGCGAATACGATGTACCCCTCTCTAGTCACTCTCAGCAGTCCCTGCACCACCGTCAGGATGTCGATGAAGACGCACTCGGCCACGAACTCCTTGAGCTAGGAGTAGGGCGTCTTCTTCTTGGGAGCCTAGAAGACAATGTCCATAGTTCCAATCAGCTTGCTCCTGATTCTTTCTAGACTGGAACTAGATATCTTGTTGCAAACAAGTGTGCTCCGTTCGGGCTGGTGGTAGAGCTTCACCTTGAAGTCCTCAAAGCATTACTTCAGTATGTACTGCTCTCGGTATTTGCTCAGCTCCCCGTACTTCGGGCACACGAACACCGGCTACACGAAGCATTTGCAGTAGTCTTTAGTCACCAGGTTCTTCACTGACCACTGCACTCGCGATTCTTTGTTGGGGTTGTACTTGAAGTCTTTAGGGTTGAAGGGGTGGTTGGTCTGGGAGCGGAAGAAGAGGGGCGACCACCAGCCCTAGAAACCTTGGAGACTGTTCCATTTTTTGGCCCAGTGGGACTCCAGGTAGAACAGGAGGATGATCTTTTCAACTGGGTCTTAGTAGGGCTAGATGTCGTCAGCTATCTTGAGCCCTCTCTCGATAAGCGCATGGACGTCTAGAAACTTGACGACGATGTTGACCTGGGTGTTGGAGGGGGTACGTAGAAGTTGTGGTGCTCGTGGGTGGAGTCGTAGAGGTAGTTGAGGGTGGACTGGGTGATGGGGTAGTGGTTGAGTTCTAGGAAGTAGAGCAGGAAGAGGATGGTGTCGGTTTCGTAGTTGTCCTTGGCGATGATCTGGAGGATGTGCTGGAAGGCG
>Ga0316217_10006478_pt1 | contig 11568 bp, 3 predicted proteins | sample 1anoAmetaG_FD_203633 | JGI IMG/M metagenome (GOLD analysis project Ga0316217, IMG submission 203633) | Freshwater microbial communities from Trout Bog Lake, Wisconsin, USA - 1anoA | ecosystem: Environmental > Aquatic > Freshwater > Lake > Hypolimnion/Profundal zone | place: USA: Wisconsin... | reverse complement strand
GGCGGCGGTGCCGTCATTGTGGGCTGTAGCAACTGCTGAAGTGATTACTTTGCCGCGATAGTTCGCCAGGTTCGCCGCCCCATGGGCGACCAGCAGGTCGTGGTTGGTCAGGTCCAAGGTCCCGCCGGAAATGTTAAGACTGCTGAGTGTCTCAAGGACATTGTTGTTGGCATCCGTGGCTACCTGGAGGAGACCGTTGGTGATACTGACATTCGACGTGAGGTTCTGAACAGTCAGTTGGCCGGCGCCAGTCTTGGTGAGGTTACTGCCGCCAAGAGCAGTGCTGATGATCTGGGTGCCCGAATCGACCTGAATGGTGGAATTGGCGGCGCCCAGGGTGATGTTGAGGTTGGAGGTATAACCGGAGGTGAAGTCCAGGGTGCCGTTGTTGAGGGTGACGGCGGTGTTGCCGCCCAGGAGTGGGTCTGTGTTGAGGGCCAGGGTACCAGCGTTGATGGTGACGGTTCCACCGCCGGCCACGGCCGTGGCTGGACCGGCTAAATTGTTGCGGCTGTAGTTTTTGAGGCCCGAGAGGATAAGCGTGCCATCGCCGTCCTTGGTCAGCGTTGCGAGCGATCCGGCAGGTGCGGTGAGAACGCCGCTGAGGTTGAGGGAATCACTGCTGTTAGTCACGGTTACGGTGGTGTTGGCAGCCAATTGGATATTGGCGGAAATGCTGTGATTGCCGGAGAGAACGTTGATGGCGGCGGAGGAACCGTTGAGGATGAGTGTACCGGTGCCGAGGGAATCCTGAATCGTGGTGCTTGCGCCTGTATAGTTGATTTGTCCTACATTGACAGCAGCGCCCTGCAAATCTACCGCCTGGGCGCTGCTGGCGGTGAAGTTGGCCGTGTCGGTATTGAAGTTGGTGAAGGAACCGGGGGCGACATGGATACTCTGAGTAACGTGATCGGCCCAGTTGCCGGTAGCGGCCCATGTTCCACCGTCACCGCCGGTGTAGTCGGCCACACCAGAGTAAACACTGCCATTAACCGCCACTGTGGTCGAGAGGTCGTGTCCGTCATCCAGCCCGCTAATGCTCGTGCGGCTGGTGAGAATGAGCGGAACACTCAAGGTTGGCAACGGGCCGGGACTGGAGACATTGACGCTGAGGTTGATATCGCTCGTGCTGGTCTGGCCAGCGCCCAGACCACTGAATGAACCAGTGACAGTAACGCCGGTGATGCTGGTGGCAGTGCCGTCCAGACTGTCTTGGTAAATGGCGCTGGGGGCGTTGAGCGTGTTGGTGATGGTCAGGTTCTGGCTGATGGGCGTGGCGCTGATGTGGACGACGCCCAGAGAGACGGGGGTGACAGAGGGAGAGGCGTAGGCATAGGCATTACCCGAGATCGTAAGACTGCCGGTGGTGGTCTGACCAGTCAGGCCCGTCGCAGTTGCCAGCGGGTTGGAGACCAGGCTTAGCGAGGCGGTACCGGCCAGCGAGCCGGCGTTGGCGGCGGTGAAGGTCAGATTCTGGGCCGGCCCGTTGGCAGCGAGGCTGCTGATGCTGTTGGTCGTGACGGTCGACGGTAGGCCCGAGGCGCTGACCGCCAGATTATCCTGATAGTTGGTCGTGCCGGGGTTGGTTAATGCAACGTTGGAAACTGCGCCTACACGCACGTTGCCAAACGCCACCGGTGACGAGTTGTACGTGGGAGCGGCGTAGGCATAGGCGGTTTGCAAGAAGGCGATCGACTGCGGGCTATTGGTGGCATTGGGGTCGCTGGCGGTGATAGTGAAGCTGTTGGGGCCGGCAACTGCCGTGTAGGAACCGCTGATTCCGAGGCTGTCGCTGGAACCACCGGCGGCCCGCGTACTACTGCCGCTTAGCCCCCCGCCGCTGATTGTATAGTTTAGTGCCGCCGAATTAAGCGGGGCGGTATTGCCGATGTTCAGGTTCACGGTTTGGCTTCCAACACGCACATTGCCTGCATTGCTGCCCAACGAAAAAGAGAGGGTCGCGTTATGCTGAAGGTCGAGTGTGTCGGCACTTGTGACGAAACTATAGTTGGTTGCGTCGGGATTGCTCAGCGTGGCGCTCTGGGTCAGTCCACCTAGCGCGTTGATCAAATGATAGATGCCCACCGTGGCAGGGCTGGTACTTCCGATGATACTGACCGTCGCGCCACTGGCGATGTTGGCTGTGCCACTGCTGGCGGTGCTGAGTGTGGCGCCCAAGCCCAGCTTCAGTTTCCCGGCAGCGGCGACGCTCAGACTCTTGACCGTCTGGCTGTAGCCTGAAACGTCCAGAGTTCCTCCGTTGACGGTGACGGCTGAACTGCTGGGTAAAGCATTGGCGATTCCAGCCGTCAGAGTTCCGGCGTTGATTATTGTGTTACCGGCATATGTATTTGAGGCATTGAGCGATGTGGTTCCGGTGCCTGCTATTGCGAGTGTGGAACTACTTCCCCCACTGACAACAGCGCCGATGGATAACGTGCTATTGGCGTTGTTGGTCCAGGTCTGGGCAGCACCCAGTACAATGCCTGCCGGATTAAGGGAAACCGAGCCAGAACCCGAGTTGATGAGAATTCCGCCCGAACCAATCGTCAGTTTGTTGCCATCGTTATTGAGCGTCAAATTGTTGGTTTCGTTCGGGGTTCCCACCGTGCCGCTGACGGCCAAGCTGTTAATAGACAGATTGGCACCGAGTACGGTCGATGTCTGGTTACTCGCTGCAGTGCCGGAGAAGACCACGTTGGTTGTCGAACCCGGAGTGAGAGCCTGGGCAATTCCGGATGAAGTCGCCGCCCAGTTGCTGGCCGAGGCGCCATTCGAGGCGGCCCAGACGTTCGTGTTATTGGTGAACCCACCGACCCAGTACGCATTCGTGAGTGGCGTTGCGTTGGTAATCGCGGCGTAGATGTTTTGGGCATCTTTCGTTATGGCGCCGACGGTAAAATTGCTGTTGTTGTATACGGTCCCCAGCGAGTACGTCGCGCTGTTCAAGGTGCTGCCGGTGGCAGTAGCGCTATGGACGAGCGTGTAGGTGTTCGTGCCGGCCAGCGGTGTTATGCCACTTTCCCCGTAGACATTCACCAACACCGCCGCGGCCGTGGACGTGGCTTTCCCCGTCACATTCACTTCCGAGCTCGTTGCGGTGGACCCGATCGATCCGCCGATGGCCGTTCCGGTACCGCCTGTGATAGCCAGCGTATTGGCGAGCGTCAACGGCGTGTCCGCGGCCGCCGCGTAGCGGAAGGTCGCGCCAGAATTGACTATCACTTTGGCGCCCCCCAGCGCGGTGCCGTTAGCGACAACGAGGTTGCCGTTCACAGTGACTCCAGCACTACCTCCAGTCCAACCGCTGGGCGTTGCGCCGGTAAGTGTCAGCACACCGGCCCCGGATACGGTAATTCCCTGGCCGGCTGCTCCCTGGCCTAACACAATGCCACCGGTGATCCAGAGGTTCCCACCAGTTCCGATGGTCCAAGTCTCTGCTTGGTTATTGGATTGCTGGAGGGCGCTGGCAATCGTCTGGACTACCGTCGAGTTGTCATTTACGCCGTCTTTGCCCAAGTTTAACGTGTAGCCACTGCTTCCAATGATCAGACTGTTGCTCAAACTAAGGCCGTCGGTGTTAGGTAGTCCAAAGTAGATGCCAGCCACGTTATTGCCAGCAGGCGGATATCCGAAGGTGCCTGTGGCGATAGGCGTGGATGGAAGTACGCTCGGAACCGTTGAGCCTGCGTACGGGGATGTACTGGCATTCGCGAAAACGAGGTCATATGCGATGATTGTGGTAACCCCGCCCTGTTGGGTCAGAAGCGACCAGTTGGCGTAATCGGTTATCAAGCTGTCGGGGCCCGCACCTGTCCAAACGATTTGCGGGTTGGCGGCGAGCACAGTCTGCGCGGCCTGCAAGACCGCCAAGATGGCGGCGGATAATACAATACGCGAAAGGGAGTGTTTCATGGGAATATTTCCTTGTAAGATCAGGCCTGATACACTTTTCATCAGGTTCCAGACTCTGTCCGATTTGGCGTAACTTTATTACGCTTAAGCGGAACGACACTTCACAGTAAACAGGTTTTCGGATTTTGGGGGGATCGACCCGCACGGTCACGCGGGAGGCAATAATACGCTTGGTTGACAATCGATCAGTTGCGATCGAAGCGTATCGGGGCGTCGAGCAAGCAAAAGTCTATGCCGCGCTCGGGCGGCTGGTGCATGCCAGAACCCCGCAGTTTGGGGTGGGTTGTTTGTGCTATGTGGGCTCATGACTGTAGCCTTGATGGTTTCACCGGCGATTGTTTCGCGAAAACAAGCAAAAAGCAATTATCAGCAATTCCCTGTTCGCCCGTAGGAATACTAGATTGTGACATGAATTTGGCCGAGTGCAATGAATTCGCATGCGTTGTCTACTTAAATGGACAATTTGAGCGATATGAGCGATGGGCCAAGGCCGCGGACCTGAAGGGCGACCAGGGAATCGGAAGGATTTGCGGGGGGCAGGACTTATTTTTCTGATGGGGCGTGCGCGGCTTGAAAAGCCATAATGCTGTCGGCGGGGAGGCCGGCGCGAAGGAAGTTGGCCATTTGCTTCATCGGCTCTTGGATATGGTTGAAGAACTGGCGATATCCGGCGCAAAGGTAATTGAGTCCGGGTTCGCCAGTGGGGGTGCGGATGAAGCGATCCTTGGGGCAGGCGCCATTGCAGGCAAAGCGGACTTCACACTCCCGGCAGTAGTCTGGAAGAGCATCGCGCTTGTCACAGCCGAATTTGAGTTGTTGCGGGGAATCCACGAGGATCGGCAAGGAGATGTGATTGACATTGCCAAGGATGTGCTGGGGGTCGACAAAATGGTCGCAGGAGTAGACGTCACCATTGTGTTCGATAACCAGTGCGCCGCCACAGGTTTCAGCAAAGATGCATAGGGCGGGTTCTCGGCCGCACCATGCCGCCAGCGCAGTGTCGAAGATTTGGACAAAGACTCGGCCGACATCGTGGCGGACCCAGTGATCGAAAATGGTGCAGAGGAAACGACCGTATTGTGCGGCGGTGACGGAGCGATCAGTCACGGAGCCCAGGCCAATGGGTTCGACGATGGGAATAAACTGAATGAACTCGGTCCCGTGCGATTTGAGAAAATCGTAGATTTCAAGGGGATACTCGGCATTGTGGTGGTTGACAACGCAAAGGACATTAAACTCCACCTGATGGCGTTGGAGGGCCTGGAGGCCGCGGATGACTTGGTGGTGCGAGGAGCGCCCGGCCTTATCGAGACGATATTTATCGTGGATTTCGGCGGGGCCATCAATGCTGATGCCGACGAGGAAACTGTTCTGCTTGAGGAAGGTAGCCCAGTCGTCGTCGAGAAGGGTGCCATTGGTCTGGATGGTGTTGGTGATTTTCTGATGGGGGCGGGCGTGTTTTTTTTGGAGCGTCAGGGCGTGGGCGAAGAACTCAATGCCCAGGAGAGTGGGTTCGCCACCTTGCCAGGAGAACTGTATTTCCGAAGCGCGGGGCTGGGAGGCGATGTACTGGCGGGTGAATTCTTCGAGAGTGGCCTCGAGCATGCGCCACTTTTGGTTGCCGGCGTAGAGGTCTTCTTTTTTGAGGTAGTAGCAATAGGCGCAATCGAGGTTGCAGATGGGGCCGATGGGCTTGGCCATGATATGGTAACCGCGGGTGGCGTGTTTGCCGGTGCGGAGGTGAGCCGTGGGCGGAGGGGAAGGCATGTGAATCCAATCGGGCAGACTTCAATTTGATGTATTATATTCGGCAACCACGGCGCCATGAAGCGATAGGGGCGGAACAATGACGGTCCAACCGTCGGCGACGGGTGTGATCTCGAGTTGTTGATGACCGGGGACGAAGGTGACGCGAGTCGGCTGCGGTCCTGTGAATGTGACTTTCAAGCCGCTGAGGGCGACCGTTTCCTCACGGAAGGCGTATTGCTTTTCTTCCTGCGAGCCGTGGCCGGTGGTCGTGTTGATGTCGTTGAGCAAGTGGACGATGGTGCGTCGAATGGCGCCGTCGTTTTGTGTGAGGTATTCGGCTTGCACGCACATGGGCGCTACGACTTGAACTCTGGGTTGTGCAGCAGCGGCCCAGCGCACGGCGTTGGCCAACAACATGCGTTCGTAGGGGTAGCCGGCCTGGAAATAGGCGGCGTCGATGGCCGCGGGGAAATAGGCCACGCGACCGGCTTGATAATTGCCGATCAGCAGGGGAACCCAAGAGGCGACAGTCTTGGAATCTTCCTTGTCCTTCTCCACGGTGACGCCGGTCAGAGGAGCGACCATTGCGGAACCTATGGCCTTGATGTCGGCGAACTTGCCCCAATATGTTGTGCGACCGGCTGTGCCAGTGAGGTTCCTAATCGCAGGATCATCTGTGACCGCGTGGGTTTGCGCTGAAAAGCCGATCCGCGAGGGGCCGGCATGGCCACCGCCGACAAAACTGCAGCCGAACAAATCTTTGAGTCCGAAATCCGCGCGGCGGTCACCCCATGAGTCGTACAGCGAACTCTCATAAGTCGCTACCAGGCCACCACCGTGAGCGATGTACTGGCGGGTCAACTCGACGAGTCGGTCGGACATACACGCCGTATTGGGCAGGATAAGCACTTTATACGCTGAGAGTTGCTCGAGCGTAAGATTGTGTTCGGCCAAAACATCGAAGGGGACATGGGCTTCCAATAGCGCGCGGGCGACGCCGCAACGGTGCGCGAGGATGTCGGTTGACGTCGGAGCTGCGCGAGCCATTTGCAGGGAGGTGTAGGAATCGAGACAGGCGGCGTATTTGAGGGTTTGAGTGCCGTTGACAAGGGGCAAGAACTCGGCGAGATCCTCAGATACCCGTTGGCTGTCGGCATGGGTCCAGGCCTGCCGGGCTCCGGGCCAGATGATCGGGATGGAGCCGGACGCCATGATTTTATTCATGCGATACGCGACTTCTGCAAACGGGGCGCTGGAGCCATGGTATACGCCCGACTCCACGTCATAGCCATGCCGCATGAACATATAGGGTTGAACTCCAGCGGGCCGGTCGCCGGAGGAAGCACGCAGCCGCTTGATCAGCCAAACCGCCGAGACATCGTAGGAATCCCACCATTCCTTGTTGACCCAGTCGCACTCGGCATCCAGGGCCGGCGGCATCCAACTGGGAGCGCCTTTGCCCGCGTCGATGTTGTTCCAGTTGACGACGATGGCATCGCGCTTGACGGCGTGGAGGGCTTGGCGCAATTGTGTCATACGATCCAGCAGTTTTTTGTCGCGCCACTCCATGTAGTGTAAATACGCGGGGTTGGCGATATCGATTTTCGCTGGCACATCCTGTCCCGTCTCGCGGCGATAATTGGCCAAGCAGTCCGGACATCGGCAGAATTCGCAGTGATACCAGCCATCGAACTGAAAGCCGTCGACATCGAACTCGCGCATCCTCGACACGAGTCGGTCGATGACCGCCTGGCCATAAGGCGACAGGAGGCAGCCGTTGCCGGGTGCTTCAGGAACATTGTCATTCTTACGCAGCCGCCATTCCGGATGCGCCATCAGAATGTCTCGGGGTCCGCGCGACCCAACAAACGGATACGCTCCGGCGAGCACTTTCATGCCTTGGGCGTGCATGGCGCGGGTTTCGGCCACGCATTCGCGCCGCCAGGAATCATCGGCTTGCGGCGAGTCATCGAGGCGGCAGAAACCGTCGGGGTACATATTCATGACCACCAACCCGGCGTCCTTGAGCCGCTGGATGTGCGGTTTGAGCGTCTGTCGTTTCGATTCGGCCCAGGGGCTCTCGCAGATCAACACGACCTTCTCCATCCAGGCTGGGCGCGTGGATGGTTTGGCAGGCGTGTCGTAATTCCATGGCGCTTCGGCGGCGGGCACAGAAGCGTCGCCGGCGAGGTTCCTGACAGGGCTAATCACGGTCACGGCGGCGAGGGCCAACGCCATGGACCTGATGGTGAATCGCAACACGGGTTTCATGTATCCGCCTTGTGGTGGTAAACGTGTTTACGGTGCGGTTGGCACAACCCAGCGGATATTGGCAAGAGCAACGCCTTCAATGCGATCGCCACGCTTCGAGCCAAACTGAAAAGTATCGAATGGTTTCCAACTGCTAAGCACCGTGCCGGCTTTTACGCCGTGGCCTTTTTCGGACTTGAAGTCCTCGGGCGAGAGCACCACCTCCTGCCAGCCGGCTTTCTTTTCGAGTTGCACGCGATGCGAGTACTCGACTGAGTCCAGAGAATTGTCATTTTCAATCAAGACCACATCGAAATCGATTTTGTCCGAAACCTGAACTAGAAAGCTAAGCTTGGCTTTGTCGGGAGCCTTCCACTTCGGGTCGTTGAGTTTGGTGGTCCACAAGGTGACGCGCCCCAGCATGTGCAGAGCAGTGATGCCGTCGGCGCCAGTCTTGGTTTCCATCACGGTGGTGAACTTGGCCGGGTCCGTGCCTGGTGAACTGGTGGTGAATCCATCAAAGCCGTGACTGAAATCGCCGATCAGCAGCGAGGGCTGATCAGTCGCCTGGGCCGAGCCCAGATCAGCAGGCACCACTACCTGGAAATTGGACGTGAGGCAAAGTCCCGAGTCATAGACAACGTTGGCAAATGCAAACAGCCGGTCGTGCGTATTGGAAATCGGCAGAGCTGCGGTCCAGGTCTGATCCACGTGGTTAGAGGCGGCCGGGCGCCAGTAGCGATTGATGGGGTCTTCGTTGTGTACCGCGTAATAGATTTCGACTTTCTTAATGGTCTGAGTGGTATCAGGGCGGAACGTTGCCTGGGGCACGCCGGCTTGGTCCAGCGTGATTTTCAAGTCCGGGGTTTTCGGCCAAGCCGGGCCATTACGCAGGCAGGCATCCATGAACAGGGGCAAATCAACGCCTTGCTCTTCTTCAATGTGGTGGCGGTAGTACGGCGTGAAGGCAACGTGCCAGGGCGCTTTCACGGAGGCCAAAGTCTGGTATGCCCAATCCATCTTGCCGTGGTGGTCGTTGCTGGCGTCGAGCAGCAAAAGCGGTTGGGTGATGAGCGGAGCATAGGCTTCCGGCTCCATCGTCTTTCGCCAGAGGATGGTAGCCGGATCATCTTTCTTTGGATCTGGGGCATAGATGCTCTTGGGATGCGTGTTCCAGCCGCAGCCGTAAATCGCGCACGTTGCTTTAACGCGCTCGTCAACTCCGGCCACGTACCAGACGAGCGATCCGCCCACGGAGATGCCAAAGATACCGAGCCGCTTGGGATCCACTTCCGGCATCCCCTCCAAGACCGTCAACGAACGACGAGCCATCAGCGCCCAGTGATACCATTTGGAAGCCCGCACGCTGGGTTCAGTGGTCTCGAGCCAGCCCTGATGTCCGCCCATGGCGCTGGTTTCAAGTTTGCCGTAGTCGGTGTATTTTTCGCGGTCTGCCCACTTGCCGCAAAAATCGAAGGTCATCGCGGCATAGCCGCGGGCGGTCCAGAATTTCAGCCAGTTGGGGCTTGCCGTCTGGCCGCCGCCGTGGATGTGCAGCAGGGCCGGGAGATTCTTGCCGCCCTTGGGTGCTGCATAGATGGCATAGACCCGCACCGGCGCACCCTCGTACGTTTCCGACGTGAAATAGAACTCCTGATAATCGGCGCCGTCTTCCGACCACTCCTTGATTTTTTTGATATCCAACGGCTCTTTATGCGGATCGAATCCAGCCCACACCTGCTGCGGCGTTTGGATGGCATCGCTGGCTTGCGTCGCTGCGGTCTGCGCCGACGCCATGCCGGCAAATATCAAACTTCCAATGCCAACATAAAACATCATGGACCATCGTGTGAACATTCAAACTCCACTGGCAAAAAAACTGATCATCAGGGAACATACCGGACGTAAACATAGAACGCTCCGCAGAGTTCCTTACCATCTTGATCGTAAAACCAGGTTTGCAGCGTGGTTTTTCCGGCCGGCAGGTGAACCGTGAATACCGCCGCCTTGTCAGCCTGGGCCACGACCTTGGACTCGTCGATGGCGCCGATCGCAAGCCGGGCCTTGGCAATCGGCAGGGCCTTGCCTTCCTTCATCGAAGTCAGCTTGCCTTTGAAAGCTTCAACCCCCGCGGTGATCGCCACATCCGCCTCGACGGGCCAGCGCCGCAAGGAGATCTCATATGTGCCTTCGCGTTCGGCCAGCACATGCCACGGACCGTTCCACGGCAATCCGCTGCGGTTGACGCCTTCGCGAACTCCATACATATTTCCCGGCCCCCAATGAGCCCAGTCTTCGGTCCCAAGAAATACCGGGTTCTCGTGGTCGGAGCCCAGATGGATGGGCTGGAATTCGCGGGTCAACGGCTCGGTGCGGGCCCACCACTGTTCGTAATGTTGCCGCAGCGCCTCGACAATCTCAGGGTGGTCCTTGGTCACGTTCGTCGCTTGCCCCGGATCGGCCGCCACGTCAAAGAGATCCTTGCCCTTGATGAGCCGCCACTTATTCCACATCACGCAGCAGTCCCATTTCTTGGGTCCCTCGAATTGTCCCCACAGACCAAACTGCACCACGAGTTTGCGGTCGGCCAGCTCAGGCTGCGCCTGCCCGTGCAACAGCCGGGCCAAACTCACACCATCGAGCCGGTTTTCTGGCGGAATCGGCGCGCCGCATAACTCGGCAAGCGTGGGAAGAATGTCCTGGCATTCCACGAGGTCATTGACGTCGCCGGCGGGCCGAAGATTGCCGCCAGGCCAGCGAACAAAACAGGGCACACGATGTCCGCCCTCGAAATAGTCCGTCTTGTGTCCGCGCATTCCGGCGTTGAAGAATTTCACCGCGCTCTCGCCGCCGTTGTCGCTCATGAAAACCAGAATCGTGTTCTTGTATAGCCCCGACGCCTTGAGCATCGCATCGAGTTTCCCCATGTTTTCGTCGATGTTGGCGATCATGCCGAAATACTTCGCGGTCGGATCGGGCACCTTGCCCTTGTAAGGCTCTGCGTATTTATCGGGTACCAGCAGCGGCACATGGGGGGCGTTGGTAGGCAGATAGCACAGGAAGGGCTCATGCCGATCTGCCTGGGTTTGCATCCACTTCATGGCCTCGTCAAACCACACGTCGGTGCAGTAGCCGTTGTAGTGCTCCGCCTTGCCATTGTGCCAGTAGTAGTCGTCGAAGTTGCCGTTGAGCCAGTAATCCTGGGAGGATATGACGCCCCAGCCGCGAAAGGTGATCGATTCTTCAAACCCCCGGTCCATGGCGCGATAGGGGTAGTTGTCGCCCAGGTGCCATTTCCCAAAGTGGCCGGTGTGAAAGCCGCTGTCGTGGAAGACGTTGGCAATGGTGAGCACGGGGATGTCGGATCGGGGTTCGGTGGTGGGAAATCCCTGCCGTATCAGGCTGCGGCCCGAGCAGGTAATCCATGCGCCATTAGCCAGGCAATCGACGCCGGTGAGGAGTTGCCCGCGCGTCGGCGTGCACATCGGCGCCACGTGGAACTGGGTAAAGCGAATGGATTCGTCGTGCAACTTGTCGAGATTGGGCGTTTTTAACAGGGGATTGCCAAGACAAGATAGGTCGCCATAGCCTTGGTCGTCGGTCAAAACAATGAGCACGTTAGGCCGCTCGGTGGGCCGTGTGGCGTCGGCACCA
>Ga0316217_10006477_pt1 | contig 11569 bp, 9 predicted proteins | sample 1anoAmetaG_FD_203633 | JGI IMG/M metagenome (GOLD analysis project Ga0316217, IMG submission 203633) | Freshwater microbial communities from Trout Bog Lake, Wisconsin, USA - 1anoA | ecosystem: Environmental > Aquatic > Freshwater > Lake > Hypolimnion/Profundal zone | place: USA: Wisconsin... | reverse complement strand
TCGATCTGAATTTCCAGCGCATCGACGGTTATTTTTGAGCGGGCTATCCAAGCGTATTGGCTGCCCGGTTTGGCTGTAAAGCCCCGCTGGTGTTACTCTAACCTACGGGATGCCCCGCTGGCGCGTTTTTGCCGGCCCTCTCCGGGGCGCTTAACTCAGCGGTAGAGTGCCACCTTCACACGGTGGAAGTCGCAGGTTCGAATCCTGCAGCGCCCACCAACCCCCCAAAATTGAATCGATCGGCTGTCGCAGGCTCGCGTCCCTGCTGGCCCGCGGCCTTTCCATGCCCCCTCGCGGGCTGCGTCCTGCCTTTATACTGGGTGTTTGTAAATTGCAGGGGCGCGAACCGGGAAACGGCGCGCGAAGAAGGAGCGGCCAGTGGCTCAGGCGGAGATTGGCATTATCGGCGGCAGCGGGCTTTACTCGATGCCCGGATTCACCAACGTGCGCGAAGAGCGCGTGGAGACGCCCTTTGGCGAGCCCTCCGACGCCTTTGTGCTGGGCGAGTTGGAAGGGCGTCGCGTAGCTTTTCTGGCGCGGCACGGGCGCGGCCACCGCATTCTGCCCTCGGAGCTGAACTTCCGCGCCAACATCTACGCCATGAAGAAGTTGGGCGTGGAGCGCATTGTCTCGGTGTCGGCCGTGGGATCGCTCAAGGAAGAGCACAAACCCACCGACTTTGTGATGCCCGACCAGTTCATCGACCGCACCTTCCATCGCATCTCGACCTTCTTTGGCGAGGGGATCGTGGGCCATGTGGCCTTTGGCGATCCGGTCTGCGCGACCGTAGCCAAGGCGGCAGCCGAGGCCTGCGCCACCGTGGGCGTCACGGGCAAACTGGGCGGGACCTATGTCTGCATGGAAGGTCCGCAGTTCTCCACCAAGGCCGAGTCGCATCTCTATCGCAGTTGGGGAGCGGACGTGATCGGCATGACCAACCTGCAAGAGGCCAAGCTGGCCCGCGAGGCGGAGATCTGCTACGCCACCATCGCCATGGTGACGGACTACGACTGCTGGCGCGAGGGGCACGATTCGGTGACCATCGAGGAGATCATCCGCGTGATGAACCAGAACTCAGAGAATGCAGCCAACGTGGTGCGGGCGGCGGTGGCGGCCATCCCCGCGGAACGCACCTGCGCCTGCGCCTCGGCGGCGAAGTTTGCAGTGATGACTGCTCCGGACGCAATTCCCGCGGCGGCCAAGGAGCGGCTGAAGCTGCTATTCGGGAAGTACATGGGGTGGTAGGCGGGGCTAGCGGAGTTGGCGGAGTTGAAGAAGTCAGCGGAGTGTTTGGTCGCTTTAGGAGTGTGGAACCACCAAAACTCTGTCATCCTGAGCGAAGCGCAGCGGAGTCGAAGGACCTGCGGTTGTTCTTGCTTTTGTCTTTCTTTTCTTCCCAGGAGGCGGTCGCGTGGCATGGAAATCACCAGCGTCAATGCGGCAGATAGATTCGATAACGTGGAGTTTGACGACTCTACCTGGGACGGGACGGCGCCGTCGATCTATACGATTTACACCTGCCCGACATGTGGTGAGCGAATTTGTTTCCAAAAACGCAATTTCGAGAACGCCAGGCGTCGGCATCACACAAATCTCGCGCCGGATATTGTTAGGTGCTTCGATGAATTGGCGGCGGAAAACGCGAGAAGAATGCTGGACTTTCTTGACTGGAACTGCCCGACCTGTGGGCTAGCAGCCCGCGTCTATGTTGAATTCTGGGCGGGTGGAAGGTATGAATGGGGAGTCAAACTCGCTACGGTCTTTGAAACAACGCCGCAATGAGTACACGTTTTTTGAACGAAGCCGAAAAGAGCAACCGCAGGTCCTTCGACTTCGCTTGGCGCAAAAAACGCGCCAAACTCCGCTCAGGATGACAGCATTTTTAGTAAGTTTGAATTAGAGAGGAAGAAAAATTGGCGATTACCGTAGTGGGCAGCGTAGCTTTCGATTCCATTGAAACACCGGCGGGCAAGCGCGAGCGCTGCCTGGGCGGCGCGGCGACTTACTTCGCGCTGGCGGCCAGTTACTTCACCAACGTGCGTGTGATCGCCGTGGTGGGGGAGGACTTCGGGCGCAGGCAGGAGTCTGTGTTTCAGGCCCGCGGCATCGACATGCGCGGCATCGAGCATACCGCGGGTAAGAGCTTCTTCTGGGAAGGCTCCTATCTCGGCAATCTCAACGAAGCCAAGACGCTCATCACCGATCTGAACGTCTTTGCCGCCTTCGAACCGAAGATTCCCGAGGCTTACCGCGACTCGGAATTTCTCTTTCTCGCCAACATCGATCCCGTGTTGCAGCGGCGCGTGCGCGACGAGATGCCTGGCGTAAAACTGGTGGCCGGCGACACCATGAATTACTGGATCAACGACCACAAGCCCGCGTTGCTCGAAGTGCTGAAGGGTCTGGACATCCTGCTGATCAACGACACCGAGACGCGCACGCTGGCCGGCAACAGCAACCTGGTGCAGGCCGCGCGCGCGGTGATGGCCATGGGGCCAAGCTCGCTGGTGGTCAAGCACGGCGAATACGGGGCGACGTTATTCCACACTGGCGAAGCGTCGCGCACCTTCAAGGCGCCGGCGCTGCCTCTGGAAGAGGTGGTAGACCCGACCGGCGCGGGCGACAGCTTTGCCGGCGGCTTCTTCGGCTATCTCGCCTCGCAGCCCGAGTTGACGCCCGCCGTCTATCGCAAGGCCATGTTTTACGGCAGCGTGATGGGCTCGTTCGCCTGCGAGCGCTTCGGCACCGAGCGGACGCAAAATCTCACCCGCGAAGAGATCGACCAGCGATTCAACCTGTTCCGGGAGCTGACCCACCTTGACTGAGAAGCACCCAGCGCGCGGTGCATGGCCGGAGCAGCTCGCCGTTCTGGCCTGCTGCGCCGTGGCTTCGATGGCCGCAATCGTGTGGAGCTGGCAGAACGGCGCGATGCTGAACTATGGCGACGCCGTGGCCCATCTGCACATTGCGCGGCGGGTGCTCGACTCGCATCGGCCGGGATTCACGCAGTTGGGCTCGGTGTGGCTGCCGCTGCCGCATCTGCTGATGATTCCCTTTGTGCAGGTCTACGCGTGGTGGGCCAATGGAGTTGCCGGGCTGATTCCCTCCATGCTGGCTTATTTGGCCGGATGCGCGGGCATCTATCGGCTGGCACGGCGCTGGCTGTCTCCGGTTTCGTCTGCACTGGCGCTGACTTTCTTCGCCCTCAATCCGAACATGCTCTATTTGCAAACCACGGCGATGACCGAGCCGCTGTTTGTCTGCGAGATGGTCTGGGTCGCAGTGTGGCTGGTGGAGTGGCGGGCGAGCCTCGACGAAGCTCCCGAGCGCAGCGATCGGCTGGTTTGGATGATTGCCATCGCACTGGTGGCCGCGGTCTATACCCGCTACGACGGCTGGATCATGGCGCTGGTGGCCTGGGTAGCGATGGGCGTAGTGCTGTTGCGGCGAGGACAGCTCGGCTCGCGCGCTTTCTGGCTGGCCAGCGCGCTGGTGGTGGCCGCTCCGCTGGCATGGTTTGTTTACAACGCCGCGGCCTTCGGCGATTGGCTGTTCTTTGCGCGCGGACCGTATTCGGCAAAAGCGATTGAAATCCGCACCGCGACGCCGGGATACCCGCCGCATCCGGGCTGGCACGACCTCTGGGTCTCGCTGGTCTTCTATGTAAAGACCGCGGAGTTGGACGCCGCCGCCAGGGCATGGGGCGGTGTGCTGTTGGTGCTGAGCACTTTTGGAACGCTCTGCGCAGGTCTCGCGGCGCGCCGCCGGGCTTTTGGCTGGGCGCTGCTGCTGTGGTTTCCGCTTCCCTTTTACGCCTACTCCGTTGCCTATGGATCGGTGCCGATTTTTCTGCCCGTGTGGTGGCCGCACTCCTGGTACAACACGCGCTACGGCATGGAGATGCTGCCGGCGCTGGCGCTGAGTATGGGATTCGCCGCGCAGTTTTTGCTGGCGGCGGTGGAGCAATTCAAGCCGCGCGCGGTCGATCGCCGCTGGGCCAACAGTGCGGCCGCACTGCTCTTCGCGGTGCTCGTGCTGAATGCGACCGAGATGCTGCGCGAGCATCCATTGACCTACGTCGAAGGCGTGAAGAACATCGAATCGCGGCGGCAATTCGAAATCGAGATTCCGCCCGCCTTGCAGTCGCTTCTCAAGGACCAGCCGGGCGGCGAAGTGTTGATGGAGACCTCGGTCTATCCGAATCTGGTGGCGTTCACCGGGATTCCGTTGCGGCAGACGATCAACGAGAGCGACAAGGAGTTCTATCAAGCCGCGCTGGCCGCGCCGGCCGCCCATGCGGCGGTGGTGCTGGCCTTCGACGGGGACGAGATCGATCGCGCGGTTCGTGCGCATCCCCAGGGGCTGACGGCGGTTCGCCGCTTTTCGGCGTCTGACCAGGCGGCGGGAACGCTTTACATTTCCGATACCGCGCGGGCGCATTAGTCTCTGCGCGCAAGCCGCACGGTGGTAGCATCGGGCAAGGAAATCTTATGAGCACAGTCCTGGCACAGTTCGCGCAGCCCTTCAGCTTCGATCGGTTGCAGCAGATCGTGGTAGTCAACGGCGCGGTTGGCCGCCTGCTGATGGCCTGCCTGCTGGGCGCCGGCATCGGCTTGCAGCGGGAGATTCGGCGCAAGGCCGCCGGGGTGCGCACCAACCTGCTGATCTGCATGGGCGCGGCGTTCTTCACGCTGCTCTCGGCGGTGCTGGCCGGCGACGCCAATCCGGACAAGGGCCGCGTGGCCTCGAACATCGTGCAAGGCATTGGCTTCCTGGGCGCGGGACTCATTTTGCATAACCGCAGCCGGGTCTCGGGGCTGACCAGCGCGGCTACCGTGTTTGTGGTGGCCTCCATCGGCATGTCCTGCGGCGCGGGGCTTTATGCGGCCGCGGCGGTCGCGGCGGTCATCGTCATTGTTTCTCTTGAGGCCGTCGGCTTCCTGGAGCGAAACGCCAACCTGAAGATTTATCCGCTGGTCTACGAGGCGCGCGGCAGCGATCAGACGCTCATGCTGGAGTCCATCCTGAAAGCCATGGACAAAGCGGGCGAGCGGCTGGCGACCGTAGACCGGGACACGATCGGCGCATTGCAACGGGTGAGCTTCTCATTGACTGCGACGAAAAAGCAACACGAGCGGCTGCGCGGACGGCTGCTCGACGAGCCGGCCATTGCCGCACTGCATACGTTCCGCGATCCGGAGGAAGATTGATCGAATTCAGCAAAGCGCACGCCTGCGGCAACGACTTTCTGATTGTGACGGAAGAGGCCGCACAGGGCAGCGACTGGGCGAGTCTTACGCGCCGCCTGTGCGAACGCAACACCGGCATCGGCGCCGACGGCATCGAGTTCTTCGCCTGGGCCGGCGAGCGCTCGGGCCGCATCAAGCTGCACAACGCCGACGGCTCGATCGCCGAAATCAGCGGCAACGGCACGCGCTGCGTGGCGGCGTGGATGGCGCAACAACGCAGATGCAAGCCGGGCGACGATCTGACGATCGCGACCGATGCGGGCGAGCGCGTGTGCCATGTGAATGCGATTCGCGCAGAGGGCGAGTACACGGTGGAAGTGACCGCCGGCATGGGCGTTCCCACGTTCGCGCCGCGCACGGTGATGCTTGCCGACGGCACGTTGATTGACGGCGTCGAGGTCTCGACCGGCAATCCGCACTTCGTCATCGTAGCCGGCAATGCGCAGTTCTCGGTGGCCGGAAAAAGCTGGCAGGAGATCGGCGCGGAGATTTGCGTGCATCCCGCCTTTCCGCAGCAGACCAACGTCGAGTTCCTGCATATCCGCGGAACACAGGAGATCGAGATTCGCATCTTCGAGCGCGGCGTGGGACCGACGACTTCGTCGGGCACCGGCAGCTCGGCCACGGCGACAACCGCGCTGGCGCTGAATGGCTGCGCATCGCCGCTCACCGTGGTCGCTCCCGGCGGCGCGCAAACCGTTGCATGGAGCGGACCCGGTACGGAGTTGTACTTGACCGGGCCGGCTTCGTTGATTGCCCGCGGCGAGGCCTGGTAACGTGACCGCCCTGCTCAGACCCGCCGCCGTTGCCGCCGATGCCGTTGTGGGCGTGGTCTCTCTGGCTTCCACGCCGCAAGCCGAGCGCGTCGAGCGCGGGTTGGAGGCTTTGCGATCGCTCGGCTATGCGCCGCAGACCGGGAAGCATATTCTCACCCGCGGCCCGCTCTACTTTGCGGGCACGGCGGAGATGCGGCTGCGCGATCTGCATCATGCCTTTGCCGACGACGAGGTGCGCGCCATCTTCTCCACGCGCGGCGGCTACGGCGCAAACTATCTGCTCGACGGACTGGACCTGGATCTGATTGCCGAAAGCGCCAAGCCGCTGATCGGCTACAGCGACCTGACCGCGCTGCAATTGTGGCTGCTCGATCAACTGCAACTGCCGGTGTTCTACGGCCCCATGCTCTCGGCGGATTTCTCCCGCGAAGACGGCGTGCATCTGCCCAGCCTGCAAGCGGCTTTGTCGGGAAAGACCTATTCGCTGGGCGCGGCGGAGGGCCTGCGCACACTGCATCCCGGCCGCACCCGAGGCACGCTCTACGGCGGCTGCTTGAGCATTCTAGTGGCTCTGCTGGGCACCACCTACGAGCCGCAGACCGAGGGCAAGCTGCTCTTCCTCGAAGACGTGAACGCCAAGCCCTACCAGATCGATCGCATGTTGTGGCAACTGCGCGAGGCGGGAAAGCTGGAAGGAGTGCGCGGCATCGTTTTCGGCGAGATGCTGGATTGCACTTCGCCCGGCGCGCCGGCCGGGCTGCTGGAAGAAGTGATTCTGCGATCGCTCGAAGACTTCAAGGGCCCCATCGCCATCGGCTTGCGCAGCGGGCATGTTTCGCGCGCCAATGTCACGCTGACCCTGGGCGTGGAGGCGGAGCTGCGCGTCTCCGAAGCCGTGCAACTGAATCTGCTGGAAGGGGCGGTAAAAACGGGGAACAGGGAATAGGGATCAGGGATCAGGGATCAGTTGAAGGATAAGACAGTTCACACAATGACTCCATCGGCAAGACACATTCATCTCAGCGGCATCTGCGGCACGGCCATGGCCTCGCTGGCCGGATTGCTTCAGTTGCAGGGCCACCGCATCACCGGCTCGGACAAGGCGGCCTATCCGCCCATGAGCGACCTGCTCGACCGCCTCGGCATTCCCATTCTCGAGCCGTACGCCGAGAGCAATCTCTCGCCCGCGCCCGATCTCGTCGTCGTCGGCAACGCGCTCTCGCGCGGCAACCCCGAGGTGGAGCGCGTGCTGGACGAGCGCATTCCGTTCACTTCGATGGCCGCTCTGTTGCGCGAGGAGTTTCTCACGGGCCGCGAGTCGCTGGTGGTGGCCGGCACGCACGGCAAGACCACCACGACCAGCATGTTGGCCTGGATCTATCAATTTGCCGCGCAACAGAATCCGGCACTGGAGCCCTCGTTCCTGATCGGCGGCGTGGCGGAGAACTTCGGCAGCAGCTTTCAGCTCCGCCCCACGCGCACCTTCATTCTGGAGGGCGACGAGTACGACACGGCCTTCTTCGACAAGGGGCCGAAGTTCATGCACTACTTTCCCGATGGGCTGATTCTGACCCATGTGGAGTTCGACCACGCCGACATCTATGCCGATCTGGCCGCGGTGAAGACGGCCTTCAAGCGGCTGGTGAATCTGGTGCCGCGCCGCGGCCTGATTGTGGCGTACGACGCCAACGCCAACGTGACCGAATGCGTGGCCAAGGCTCTGTGCCGCGTCGAGCGCTACGGCTTTTCCGACACCGCCGACTGGCGCATCCGGAATCTGCGCTACGAAGATGGACTGACCCGCTGGGAGGTCTGGCATGGCGGCGAGCTATGGTCCGAGTTGGAGATGCGTATGCCCGGCGAGCACAACTCGCTCAACGCCACGGCGGCGGCCGCGCTGGCCTTTGGACGGGGTGTGAGTGCGGAAGCGATCAAAGGGTCGCTTGCGACCTTCATGAGCGTGAAGCGGCGGCTGGAGGTGCGCGCGGAGATCGGCGGCATCACCGTGATCGAGGACTTCGCGCATCACCCCACGGCCATCCGCGAGACGCTGCGGGCGCTGCGGGCCGTTTATCCCCAAGCGCGTTTATGGGCAGTATTGGAGCCGCGCTCGAACACGCTGCGGCGCAAGGTGCTGGAGACGGAGTTAGTCGCCAGCCTGCGCCTGGCCGACCAGGTGGTTTTGGCCGGCGTCTATCAACAGGCGCGCATTCCCGAGGACGAGCGGCTGCACCCGGAAGACGTGGTGCTTTCGCTCAACCAGTCCGGCACGCCCGCGGAGTTATGCGCCGATGCGGATGCCATCGTGAACGCCATTGCGCCCCGCTTGCGGAGCGGCGACGTGGTGGCGATTCTCTCCAACGGCGGCTTCGACGGCATCTACGAGAAACTTCCCGCGCGGCTCAGGGAGCTTGGGTCGTAGGCGTGTGCGGCGGGATCACCCAGGCACTCGGACTTTTGGGCAAAGCCCCGACTGTTGGCGCCCTATTCGTTGGAACCGGCACGAGATTCCGCAACGAGTCCTTCAGCTTGGGGTAGACGAGACCGGCAGATCGTCGGGAGTCCCGTAGATTCTCTCTTCCGCGTCAAGCATTTTCTGCGGGGAAGGGCGGCGCGTGGTGGTCCCGATCTTCCCGCTTGCCGTAGCGCTCTGACTTGCATCCGTTGCGCCGCGCATCCAAACAGCAGTTCAGATCCCCAACTGCCGGCGGCCCGCCTCGCTGATGCGGTGCGCCGTCCATTTCGGCTCCCACACCAGATCGACCTCGACCTTGCTGATCTCGGGAATGCAGGCCAGGCGATTGTGCACCTGCTCGAAGATCAGCCCGCTGGCCGGGCATTGCGGGGTGGTCAGCGTCATGGTCACCTTGACCCACTGGCGCGGCCAGGCGGGCGTCGAGTCCGGGTCGGGACCGGTCGAGACCGCGTAGATAAGGCCCAAATCGACGAGATTCAGCTTTACTTCCGGATCGAAGCAGTCGCGCAGGGCGGTGTAGATATCAGATTCGCTGAGCACGCTAGTTTTTCCGCTCGACCAGGTAGCGGGCCACGGCTTTGAGGCCGTCGGCGCGGCTGCCGTAGGGCGCCAGGGCGGCAAAGGCTTCTTCGATCAGCCGGGCGGCGTCGCGCTGGCTCTGCTCTATGCCGAAGACGGCCGGCCAAGTGGCTTTCTCGGTGTTCAGGTCCTTGCCCGCGGTTTTGCCCAGAGTGGCCGAGTCGGCAGTGATGTCGAGAATGTCGTCGGCGATCTGGAAGGCCAGCCCGGCCTTGCGTCCAAAGGTGTCCAAGTTGGCCGCGTCTTCGGCGGTGGCTCCGGCATAGACGCCCCCGGCCACCACGCTAACCCGGATGAGCGCGCCGGTCTTGGCGCGATGGATGGCGTCAACCAGCTCGGGTGTGGGCTTCTTGTGCTCGCTTTCGATGTCCAGCACCTGGCCGCCGATCATGCCTTCGACAGTGCCCACGGCATTGGCGACGAGGCCGATGATCTGTACGGCAGCGGCGGGCGGGCAATCGAGCCCGGCCAGCACCTCGAAGGCGCGGGTCTGCAGGCCGTCTCCGGCCAGAATGGCGATGGCCTCTCCAAAGGCCACGTGGCAGGTGGGCTTGCCGCGGCGCAGATCGTCGTTGTCCAAAGCGGGCAGATCGTCGTGGATGAGCGAGTAGGTGTGCAGCATTTCCAGCGCCGCGCCCAGCCGCTCGATTCCCGGAGGAATGGCCCCGGCAATGGTGACGGCAGCCTGATAAGCCAGCAGCGGACGCAGCCGCTTGCCGCCGGCAAAGGTGGAATGGCGCATAGCGCCATGAATCGAGGCAGGCACGGTCTCGACGGCGGGAAGCAGTGCTTCCAGCGCCCGGTCGGTGCGCTCCGCGCCCTCGTGAACCAGCGTTCTTACGTCGACGGTCATCGTCTTCATGATAAATGAGGCCGGGCGCGCTTTCGCTCCAGGAAACAGAGGGCGGTGAGCAGCGCCAGGGCCAGCCCGCTCAGCCAGCGCCCGGCTAGCACGTCGGGGGTGGTGGTCCAATCCACCGTCAAGTCGACCGGGCCTTGGGGGACCGGCACGACCACCAGGCCATCGACGCGTTTGGTCCGCGCCGTCACCGGAGCGCCGTTGATCCGGATCTGCCATGCGGGGTAGTTGCGCAGCCGCAGGATCAGGTTGCCGGCATAGCGGGAAGCAGCGTTGATGCGAAGCTGCTCGGGCCGGTTGCCGGGAGATGCGGGGAACGCAGCCTGGCAACTGCCCTGGCTGGCGTCCCAGGTGGGCGGCACGTCCGGTTGCGCCCCCTGGCCCAGCACAGTGGCAGGGTCGGCAACCAGGCAGGCTGCGGGCAAGCCGCTGGGGAGCAGCGTACCGTCCGATCCAGGAGGCGCGTACTCGTCGGTACCCGCAAAGCCGGCCCCGGTGCGGTAGACGTTCAACATGCCGGGCACGGCGTCTTCGTCGTCGCAGTCCTGAAAGAAGCTGCGCGCGGTAAAGATCGATGCGGCCAGAAAAAGGACTGCGCAGACGGCGACCGCAGCCTTGCGCCGCCAGGGCCGCGCCGGCCAGACGGCGGCGGCAAAGAAGATGCCCATGGGAGCTTCCAACGCCACCAGCCAGCGCCAGGGGAATTGCAGGTAGCGCAGCTTGGGCAGCAGGTTCCAGACCGGCAGGGACAGGGGAAGCTGGAGAAACAGAACCGCCAACGGGATGAGCGCCCAAACAACCGCAGGTCCTTCGACTCGCTGCGCTCGCTCAGGATGACAATTTTGTTGGGGGGCAAGCTGCTCTTGCGGTGCGAGTAGTTCTTGTGGAACAAGCGGCTTGGGGCGGGTCGAGAGCTTGCCGCGCCGCCAGGCGATCAGCAACCCGATGAGCGCGACGGCCAGCATGGAGACAGCCAGCAGCGAGACGCGGTGCAGCTCCACATCGTGCAGTTCGAGCAACGGGTCGGCGTGATGGGCGAAGAGCCAGCTATTCTCGACCCTCTCGCCGGGGTCGTCGGTCACCTGACGAACGTCGATCCAGCGCTGCTCCCATGTGGCGGGGATCAGGTAGAAGGCGGAGAGCGAGATGCCCAATCCGGCGGCAACGGCGGCGCGCAGCACCGGCGTCCAGGAGCGGGTGAGGAATGCGGCGGCCAGAGCGACGGCGGCCAGCAGATAGCAGGCCATTACGCCCAGGGGCACGTTCGAGAGCCAAGCCCCGGCCACCACCAGCGCCAGCGGCACGGCAGAGCCGTCCAGCGCGCGTCTCCAGACCGATGCCTGTGCCCCATCCATTCCGCGTTCTTGGCGGAATGGGTGGGCGGTGGGCTGGCCGTTGCGCAGGGTGAAGAGCAGCAAAAGGGGAATCCAGAAGCCGCCGGTCAGCTCGCCGTAGGCGGTGCGCTCGTAGGCGGTGAACAGCGCATAGCCGGAGAAGAGCGCGGCGCATCCGGCCAGCGTGGCGGGGGCGTCGTCGAGCGCCTGGCGGGCCAGCGCGCGGGTGGCCAGGCCGGCTGCGGCCAGCACCAGGAAGGTCAGGGCCGCGGGGACCAGCACCCAGGGCAGCACCG
>Ga0316217_10006476_pt1 | contig 11569 bp, 9 predicted proteins | sample 1anoAmetaG_FD_203633 | JGI IMG/M metagenome (GOLD analysis project Ga0316217, IMG submission 203633) | Freshwater microbial communities from Trout Bog Lake, Wisconsin, USA - 1anoA | ecosystem: Environmental > Aquatic > Freshwater > Lake > Hypolimnion/Profundal zone | place: USA: Wisconsin... | reverse complement strand
TTCGTCCCTCTTGGCCGGAGACTACTCGGATTCCTTGCGCGAAAGTTCCTAGGGGTTGGTGGTGACTGAGGCTAAACTCTTTTTTTTCTGCAAATGCTCATCCTACATGCGGGAAACCGAAGACCGCTGCTGCCGTTTGTCCAGTTGCTGACTCGAAAGGCATGAACCCATCAAATAAAATAAGTCAATTATTGCAAAAACGCATTTCAGTAATAAATTAGGGTTCCCAGCCACATCTTTTACGCTCTTCTGCATACTTGGCTCCGACCTTGCACTCCCCAATTAATAGTTATATCCATCGAAATTGCAGTTAAAAGGTTGCCTCTTCCTCAGTCCTAGAGAGATCTCTGCGTCTAGCACACCTCCATCAGCAACACCCTATTTGCTTCACTTCTGCTTTTCATGAGCCAATTTCCAGTAAGCCATTTTTTATAATAATTATCTTCCCCCATGCGTGCAAACTGCTGCTTCGGGGGAGTAGGTTGCGGATTGGCAGATAATGGGAAAAGGGGGTTGTGGGCATAGCTCCACCCTGGTTCAACTACTTGGTTATAATTGCATCGTATGAATAAAAAAATAACATAGCTGCGGCTGCTGAAGGAAGAACAGTCTCTCGAGAAATAGCCTCATGAGCAGGCGCTGGTCTCCCGACTGGGTCCCCTCAACTTCCATTTCTGCCTATTCGGGCTCCAAGAAGATTTCGCCAGGGGCTTTTACCATGGGGTGCTCTAGCTGCCCCAAGACTACCCTTTCTCTCCGCCCAAAATCAAATTTCTCACAGAGAACGGCCGTTTCTAGGTCGGCAAACCCATCTGCACCACCTTCACCCACTACCACAAAGAGACCTGGAGCTCTTCCTGGAACATCAGGACGATAATCACTGGCCTCATTTCCTTCATGTACTCCAACGAGAGAGGAATAGGAGGAGTTTTCAATTCTGCCTCCCGTCGTAAAACCTTGGCCAAAAAAAGTCTAGCCAACAACCTGGCCACCCCTCTATTCGTGCAGTTGTTCAAGGAAAAGCTACTTGCGAGAGCCATAGTCTCGGAGAAGGAGGTGGAGCAGTTGTCAAAGCAGGCAGCTGAGAAGGAGGCCAGACTGAACAAGAAGAAATAGGACATATCTGTTTGCGAATAGAGGGAAGAATAGGAAGAGAGTGACTAAAAAGTGACAGCATCACTGATAATAAATGTGGGGACAGACAAAACATAGCTCAAGGCAACTCTGTAGTAGTAACTGGAGGGCATGGAGTCTCGCAAGAAGCTGCACTTCGAAGGAGAGGACAGGAAAATGGACTATGAGGCAGAGTAATAAGATTAAGTGGAACAAGTGGGTCTACTGATAAACGGCAATAAAGCAGTCAATGAAGAGCAGCAACCTCTGGAATGATGCTATGTCCATTCCATACTCATCCTAAGTCTCCTATTGATGGTTTATAGATCTCGGCCATACTATGTCTTTTGCTGTTGTGCTCTGTTCAACTCAGTCCATCTTCCTCAGGTTTATCCAAATCTAGTTAAAATAACCTGAGTTGGAGTAGATATACAAAATATAACTTCCTTTATGCAGTAGCACTAATAGATCAGCCCAGTGTGGCCTATTCAGTCATCAGGATATCCAAAGACGGTTTCTATGTAGCCTGTCTGGGCAATCGCTGCCTGTAGAGGTGGCAAAGTTGCTCAGCCAAGAGATCTCCCATTTTTTGATTTTATTGATTTGAAATAATATTTTCATTATCTAACGATAACGATGGGTCCAGCTTCCACCAAAACGCACGCCACTGCTCACAACGAACAGGCAGAGTAAACCTTCGTGGTCCACCCTCGCTTCAACAACCCCAAAGTAGTCACCAAAGCCACCGAATAGGAGGATGGAGTCATAGAGATAAGCGTGGCCCTTCCAGCTGAGTCCTAATTCTCGAAATGGCAGAAGAAGGTGCAGGAACTTGGGCAGTTGTAACCAGTTTACCTTCCAGTGAGCCAGAGATACGAGAAGACGTAGTTTTGTGGGAGTGGGGGCATTGCTTGGGTAGATCCCGTTTAAATTAGATCCAATACAAAAACTACCCTTACCTGCTCAGCGACGAAATCAACAACCGCAGGGAAATGGACAATAAGTATTTCGAAGAGGCTGAACTGTGGTACCTCATCTACTCAGTTGTCACCGCAGCAGACTGCTTCCACAGCCACTCCAACAAACTAGGAGACGTCAGGCCGCAAAACGTTTTTATCAGTCACTCCGGTCAAGTCCAGGTTGCCTGTCAGTATACATGGCCTAACTAGCAGACCAACTACCTCAAAACTGTGTTTGAGAAGGAACCCACCTATCTCGCTCCAGAAGAGTTGAAGGACATAAACTACGGCAAACTTGATAATGAAGGTCCAACTGCTTGCCTCAGCTAATCCTTCTCAGTTGGGCTCACTTGCTTCGACGCTGCCAAATTGTCCAATTCCACTGTTCTCTACGAAAGCGGCAACAAATTCAACTATGCTCTCCTTGAGCAACAGTTTATCGCATTGGAGCAATCTAGAGCCTACTCTTAGCCATTGCTTCTTTTGCTCAAAGGTCTCTGCCAAATCTAGCCTGCTAAGAGGGCCAGGTGCCAATAAATTGCAGAATGGCTCAGAAAGTATGAGTAGTCTATCAACGAATTGCAGGAGTTCAAGTTCTAGGAAATCCCAGACAAACTCATCACTCTCAGACAAGGACAGGCGCCAAAAGCTTCAAACGTTAGTTCTCAACATTACATTTCTGCCCCTCAAAATGTCGGAGTTATTCGGTAATCTTTGCAACGGCCAAGGTAAATTGTCGTGAATCCTCCTCAGCAAGTGTACTATTCAGGTACAGTGCCAATGGTGCAGAGTGTTTATGGAGATCTAGGACAGGCCAATTTGCCCTACCCCAAACTAGCCCAAGGCACCACTGTTTTGATCAACCAAGGATTCAATCCCGCAAGCAACCCCTTCCCCTCCACCATAACATTTCAAAAGGACCCAAGGTCAGCTGTGATAGAAAGTGGAATTTCATACAACCAACCCCGAGCAATCAATTTGGACAAAATCGACGAGCAGCTTGAGCTCTCAAGGAAAATGTTCCCTAATTGATCATCATAGCCTTAATAACATAAGCACTTGATTATAGAGGATTATGAAGAAAGTAAGCGAAATCTGGTATTTTGGAAGTTCTGTCTTGAACTCAACTTTATGTGTTATTATAATTATGAAAACCGTAACCTCCGAAGATAATCTTTCCGGCTACTTTTTCGCAGAGAAACGTTCGGGAGAAGTGATAGACATTGCCAAGCTGAATCGCAAAATCAAATCAATCAAAGCCGCGCTCAAACTCGCCGAACAGCATAATGAAGATCTGCACAGCAAAATCAAAAATATGAAAGAAAATCACCAATTAGAGATTGTGCAGTACTAGACTGAGTGCCACAAGTACAGGCAGCTCTACTAAATGCTCTCACAGAACTATTAGCTCAGGGCCCTTGAACTCAAATAGTGCAAAAAAAGGCTCAAGAGGGCTGAGGCAGAGCAAGCCAAAATAGCCGGAACACAGCTCAACCTTGAGGAAGCCTAGGAAGCTACCAAATAGTACAGATAAACCATTATCAAGCAGTAAAGAGAAATCGGTCGGCTTAGATAAGAAAACAGGGCACTTTACTAACAAATCTACGAAAAAGCCAGCAAAATCAAAGACTACTAACATGTATTAGCTAGAAGCTACAGCCCTTCTAACAAAGTAAGCTCAAAGGTACTTAGGGTGAGGCAAAAGATAAGCTCTTCTTACTCAACTTGAGAACTGCTTTAGAGACTAAAAATGAAGAATTTGACAAGATTCTTCATGAAAAAGCACAACTAGTCAACTCAAAGGCCGCTCTCGAAAAATAAACTTCTGAGCTTCTCTTGAAGTTCAGCAGAACTCAAGCCTAGCTTGAGTTTGAAAGAAAAAGTGCAATTGAATGCAAAGAAAGATTGTCAAAGCAAGAAAGATAGATAGCCAAGTTGCAATAATAGCTGAAAAGCCTGTCAGGGAAGTACACTTAGCTCCTGAGCGTATCACGTTTCTAATGTAGTTTAGCTATGAGATACAAAAAGATTTTTAGAGAGAGTTACTCTTGATGGGGAAAGAGCTTTCTCGGAAGTAAATCATAAAGACTTGAATTCCTACAGTTTATTTTATATCATAAATACTCTATCTTCAAGAACTTCCTCAATATTATCGATTTACCCTTTATTTCCAAGTCACTGCTGTAAAAGTCTGCTTCATTAGGCCAGCTTCAGCCTTTATCGTAAATGAGGCAGATAAGTTTAAGAAAACAACCATTACAATCAAAGCTAGCGATTTTGAGTAATAACGTAAATGAGCTATCAATGGAGTAAATGAAACACTTTGGGTGTTCACTGTTTGTCAGTAATGAAGAAGCTTTTACCTTCTGCGCAGTTGTTGCAAATGGAACCGTTATCACAGGTCATATTGATGAGTTGCTAAATAGATGCCAAAATACGTCTATGCCGTCAATTACTTTCAGTTCCTTCTAAAGCTTCCTCAAGTAGTTCTGCTTTGCAACTGCCATCTGCACCTACTAGATTCTCTTTCTCCTCAGCTGCAGATCATTCTCGCTTGCTTTTATCCGGCTGAAGCTTTTCCTTGCCTGCGAAAAAATCAACTACCTTTTGTTCAGTATCTGCTGCCTTAGGTTCTGAGTAATAGTATCTTTACCCTTTTGTCTTTTTTGTTCTTGAGGCATACCTGGCTATTGTTTTATTCAATCTCGTTTTTTATGAGCAAAGACCTTATCTAATTGTTCAGCTTTATCGTCTTGGCCCTTTATTTAAGCTAAATTTGCCATTTTTGGTCTTCCTGCTGCTTACCTTAAAGCAGCTTTTGCTACACAAGCTTCAGCTTTCTGTTTTAGTAAAGGTTAAGGAACTGAACTTTCTTTTTTTGCGATTCTCTGTAGTTTTTATCAATGACCTTTTTGCTTTAATTGAGTCTTGTTAGCGCACTCTGATACTCATTTTAAAGTTTTTTAAGTTATTCTTTGTAAATTTTAAGTTTTTGCGTAGGGTCAATTTCTGGATCCAAACAAAGCTGGTGCTGCAATTGCGTTTTATTGCGAACAATGTGAGATGTGTTGGGTCGCCTTTCCTTGACTTGCGTAAAGAAAGTTGTGTCCATGTTCTTAACTTCTTATTCCATTTGTTTTTATTGATTATTAATAAAAATATTGAAGTTGGGGCACTTTGAAAACCAATCAAAAAGCAAAGACCTTCGCTCCTTTTCATTATTTTGAATCTTTTCCAGTTTTGGCGTAGCATGGCAGACAAAGACAACTGTAAAGTATACAATGGTTCTAAGGAGCCTCTGAGGCCTAGGTATTTGTTAGAGGCGTCAAGTTTGATTTTTGTGACGTACTATGATTATTGGATAAGCATGTTTATTATAAGTGGTGTGGTCTAAGTAGATAATTTATCAGTTTTTTTATTTCAATGGACAAGAAGATTTTGATTGCCTTGGTTGCATTACTCTCCGCTGCTACTCTCTACATGAGTACCCAGCACGAACAACAAGACGACTTCTTGCTCTGGAAACAGAAGTTCGGCTTCAACTGGAGCCCAGAGGAGGACAGCTTCAGAAGACTCATCTTCCTCAAGAACATTGAGACCATCTAAAAGCACAACAAGGACCACACCCAGACCTACAAAATGGGAGTCAACCAGTTCACTGCCTTCACTGATGCTGAGTTCATGAACATCTATCTCAACCCCAGAGAAAACCCCAACAAGGAAAACGTAGACATCATTCTCGCCCCCATCAACGCCGATATTGACTGGACCACCAAGGGACAAGTCTCACCCGTCAAGAACCAAGGAAGCTGTGGATCATGCTGGGCCTTCAGTGCTGTTGGTGTCCTCGAATCCTATGCTCTTTCCAAGGGACAAACTGTCAACCTCTCTGAGCAACAACTCGTTGACTGCTCATCCAAATACGGAAATGAGGGCTGCAATGGTGGATTCAACTACCAAGGACTTGCCTACGTCAAGGACAACGGAATCACTACAACCTCTGCCTATCCCTACACCGGTAAAACTCAGACTTGCAAGACTCAAGGTGGATCCTTCAAAATCACAAGCGTCCCAACTGCTAAGGGCTGCACCAACGTCCAAACTGCCATCCAAACAAGACCCATCGGAGTCTCAGCTGATGCCACCAACTGGAGCAGATACTCATCAGGTGTCTTCAACAACTGCGGAAGAAACCTCAACCACGACATTTTGCTTGTTGGCCTGACCTCAACCTTCTACAAAATCAAGAACTCTTGGGGAAGCACCTGGGGAGAACAAGGATACATTCGTCTTGCTCTCGGAAATACCTGCGGTATTTGCGACGACCTCTCTCCATGGGTCCAATGATCTCAACCCAATAATCCATCCATTAAATATAAACTATCAAGGTTTGTCCATCGAAATTTTGATAAACTTCAACTAAAATGATCATAGGCAACTCTTTGTTTTATTTGAGCTCCTTCTTTTGCCAATTTGAGTGCTAACAAAACCAAACCCATTCATTAGCACTTATTTTTGATTTTACTGAAATGAACATTTTTTGTGAGATGGACCTATTAAGAAGAAGGACTGATGGGTGAGCTTGTGTAAGAGTGAATTGTAAGAAATAAGGAATAAATGACTCTTCTTCGTAGATAAAAACCAAAGAGATAAGTACTTTATACAGTAACTTACCAATTATGTTCTCGCAGCGCAGCTCAAAGACTCAACTTGACTAAAGTGCCAAATCTTGGACTGCTCGAACCCTTGAGATACCCTGAAAAAAGCATAGTTTTAAGGGTCACTAAGGCAGCACAAAAAATGAAATTCTAGGTTAAATGTCTTTTAAAAATAGCTATAAATCCCCTTCTTAAATGCTATTAGCTTACTAAATTAACAACTCCTATATGATTCCAGCTCCTTTTCACAACGACCAAGAAAACCACTCAATCATCCGCAGAGTCTACGATCTCACACTCAACGAGCTCAGGCACTCCACCGTCTTTGAAACCATCAAAGGTTTGCATTTAAAGCGAGTTCTTGACGTAGGCTGCAACACAGGGTAATTCGTTAAACTGATGTCTCGCTCTTCCTAACTTTAGTTAATCGTAGGAATGGACTGTGATGACTAGGCACTGCTTACAGCTGCTAGCGTATATTGACTAATATTTAGAATGCTTTGCCCGAACTTGTGCAAAGTTCGATTCAGTTCGACAGAGAAAACGACTTATTTGTGAAGGTATACAAAGGGGACTTGACAAAATAGTACGAAGAATTGAAGAATTTGAACTTCTAAGTCATCACCATGATTGAAGTGATTTAGCACTTGCCCCCTGAAATCATCCCTAAGGCCAATCAAACACTATTTGGTTTTATGAGGCCTCCCTATATAGTCATAACTACTCCCAATAAGGAATTTAATGCACACTTTGGTTCTGCCCCAGATAAACTCAGGCATTGGGACCACAAGTTTGAGTGGAATAGACTATAGTTTTAGTAGTATTGTAGCAGTATAGCCAAGGAATACGGCTATTCATACGAAATTAAGGGAATTGGGGAGCACGTGAATGACTCTTCTCTAGGTTGTTGCACACAAATGGCCATTTTTAGTCTACTAAACCTATAAAACAGTAAATAATCAGAAAAGCATCAAATGAGTAAGCAAATGCAGGAAAGCAAGCTTTAATTAAAGGTCTAGCACAAAATTACATGCTGGAGCACAAACTTGAATGAAATAGTGCTAGAGCTGTTCTATAGTTGTGTTGCTAATTCTGCTTCCAAGACCTTTGAAGAACTGCTAGAGTATATTGATGTCATTTCTCCTTTGAGAAAAAGCTTGGCAAAGAAGAATATAGAGCTGAATACGGCATATCTAGCCACTTTCATTGAAAAATTTGTAGACTAATTTGAATGGGATTAGTCAAAATTTTGGGGCAAAAAGGCAAAAAGCGAATCCCTGAAGTCTCAGCAACTTTAATATCAAAAGTAGCTGTAGGATTACTTGGCTAACAGCGAATATCTTTACTTTCCTTAGCAGAATCATCAATAAAGCTTTGAAGAACCTTAATAACATAAGCAAAAATGATTTATGTATTGAATAGCTGTAAAAATAGTCTTAAAAACTCATTTCTTTCCTCCAATTAATGGAATAAGTATTTGCAGTTTCATATTCACTGCTAAACAACCATATTCAGAGCCGTTTTTTTGACATTACATTTTTCTTAGTAACAATACTTTAAGTGAGAAAACGGTTTTTAATAGTAATTATTTTAGGAAAATCGAAGATGGGAATGTGCAATTCTTAGACAATTCAGAAGAAAGTGTTGTAGCAATCTAAAGTAGTGATAAATCTTCCAGAGGACTTTGAAACATAGGGCGCGCAATCAGGAGTAAAGAACGCTCGAAAAACCATCTGCAAAGATCTCAAAAATAAAGAAAATATCGAATTGCGACAGCACCAAGCCGTGTGCTGATTCTCAATAACATTAACTTTTTCCTTTTAGTCCACTTATTCATATTGAAACTAGAGTTAATGCGTAAGAATAAAGTGAGAAATTCTTCAATTTTTCCATCATTAATAAGGTGCATTTGATGATTTGACTAATTGTTGTCCATCTCAAATATAATACCAAAATTTTGCATTCCTTCCCTGATGGATACCGAATGATTGGATTTTACGGCCGCCCAGCAGACAGGTTGGATCAAGTCGGCTTGATTTTGGGCAAAACTGTGTATACTCACATCTGGAAGTGACGAATAAGTTCGCGCAAATGTCAGTACCACTCAGCTTCTTACAGAATGATTGAAATAAATCCTTAAATATCAATTTTCCTTAAAAACGCTCCCTAATCCTTCTCCTATTGCTAAGAAGAGTGCAGCCACAATCGCGAGAATAACCAGCTAAAAGCCTCGGTTATTTCTTTTTTTAGGAGCAGAAACGAAGGGCGAAGGCTAGTAGCCTTTTGCTGGTAAAGACACCTTATTTTGATCTTTCTTCTGCTATAAGACACGTTATTTGTAGTTGCTGGATTGAATAGTTTGATAGTTACGCTGAGGCACATAATCGACTGATCTAAGCTAATTTTTATCCAGCTGCCTTAGTTCCTTTGGCTGATTAGACTTTTGTTGCGACTTTAGCCTTGCGTACTCTTCATTTCTAAACAAGAAGTCTAGATCTTCATTGAGCTTTGAGTTCTTAACTCTTTTTACGGAAGAATCTCTGAACTTTTCAAAGCTATTCTGTTTTCTAGAGTTTTTCAAGGAGCTTCCGTTGCGATAGGACTACTTTAGCCGCTAGACCTCGGCTTCAAAGCAAAGCTTGATGGGGATGTTGGTTTACTAAAACTGCTTTGAAATAGTGCTCCAGCCTCGTATCTTATTGGCTTCCTGAATAAAAATGCAGATACTAGTAACTTTTTGTTATACTAACAATAGTAAGTTGCTCTGATGAAAGCAATATTTTCTCTGCTCTCAATCTTTTCAGCTTGATTGCGGTACTAAGGCTTTAACCTTATTTTGATCACTTTCTTTTAGCCCTGCATCACCATGCCTCGTAAAGGCTCAATCTCGAAGTAATGAGGACGGGATTCGAACTTTTTAGGGGGAATGGTACTTAGAACATAACTGCGAGTATTTAGTGGGGGTTCTTTATGGTGAATGTGCTATTAAGGGTGATGCCAGTTAATGTTATCTCGGTGCACTCAACTTCTATAAGTCTCATTCATATTATAAAGATTTGTAGTTGCATTAAGTCACATCTATCTCATAATTTGACTCATCTATAGACAACTTAAACTGGGCAGCAAACTTTGGCAATTGGGATTTCTTAACTTTAGAAAGATATCTTGGTTAGGTCTTTTCAGGATAAAAAACTTTGTTAAAAGAAAAGATGAAATGCTTATCACAATAAAAGCTAACTGAATTATAAAAGATAATTTCAGCTATAATTAGATAAGTAAAATATAAATTAGATGGGTAATACTTGCGAAGAGTGCGATGATTCAAACAAAAAAGATTTCAGACCGATTGATAACAACAACGACGCATTCAAAAGTGGCGGAGGTTTCTAGATATTGCCTATAAAGGAAGAGTCTATGTTAGAAATTTAGAAAGATCAAAACATTAAGGATATTCTTCTTAAGAAGGTGAGATAAACGCTTGATAAACTACTGTAAGAAAGTAAGGCCCTTTTTACATAGGACCCCTTGCCGTTAATTTCGACTTAAAAGGCGAAAGAAGGCCACTCTAGTTTATAGCTGAAAAAAACTTGAAGTATTAAGGCTAATGGCTACATGGCTAGCCTCATGGGAAGGGTTCAGTATAATTTGATGGAAGATCTTATCTAGAAGCATATTTCAACAAGGGCTAAGCCAGTTGTAAGGACGCAATTTTAATTTTCCCAGATGGGTCGTTTTACCGAGGGGAGCTGCAGAATTCATTGTTTCACGGCAAAGGAAAGCTCAACTTTTAAAACAACACTGTTTATGATGGAGATTGGGCTTATGGAGTTCCACATGGCAAAGGCTAAGAGATTTTCGCAAACAAAAACACCTATAAAGGAGATTTCTAACAAGGGTTCAAACAAGGGAAGGGAGTTTTTACATGGAGTGACGGAAAGATCTATGAAGGAGAGTTCAAAAAAGGCAAAATGCATGGAAAGGGAAAACTTACGAAAGGGGAGTAGTCTTTTTAGGGTGAATTCGTGGAAAACAAAAAAACAGGCAAGGGGGAACTGAGGACCAAATATGGATTATACAAGTGTGAGTTTGATAAGTAAGGGCAGATTTCGGGAAAAGGTACCTTCGAATGGAACAACCATACAATTTATAGAGGTAGCTTCGACCAGGGACTGCCTCATGGAGAAGGCACTATCTAGTTCCCTAACAAAATAGTGACTGGAGTGTTCTAAAAAGGGGTCAACACCAAAATTGTTAAAATTGATTAGGTAAAAAGCAGAGGCTCCAAAACTGATCGAAGCTAAGGTCTGTGATTCTTACTTTCAAAATAAAGCTACTTTTTCACTTAAGACTTTGCCTACAATTGAGACTTCTTCACCATTTTAATGCATAACTAATTGCAAAGATCATTTTTTGTGCTTTCAAGAGTACAGAATTTGAAGATCTTCTGTGGTGACTTTAAAGCCACTCATTGGGCACCTACCCTGCTTACTTACAAACTCATTAATGCACTCCCAACAATACACATAACCACTAATTTTGACCATTGTGGGATTTCTCAGTCTATTTGTACATATGTTACATTTGCCACTTTCCTAAACTTTTTCCTCTGAAAGTGGAGCTACCACTCCTCGCTTACCTCTATCCCCCATAGCCTTTCTCTACTTCTTCTGAGAATAGTACCAGTTAAGTATCTTATGACCAATGAGTACGAAGAGAAGCCCTGGCTTTTTTAATAGCTAGAGGATAGGGTACTTACTCTCTTCTTGACTTTATTTGTACTTCAAGTGCAGATTTGCTAGCCTATAAAAGATGTTGTAGTGATAATCTTTGGATTACTGT
>Ga0316217_10006475_pt1 | contig 11569 bp, 14 predicted proteins | sample 1anoAmetaG_FD_203633 | JGI IMG/M metagenome (GOLD analysis project Ga0316217, IMG submission 203633) | Freshwater microbial communities from Trout Bog Lake, Wisconsin, USA - 1anoA | ecosystem: Environmental > Aquatic > Freshwater > Lake > Hypolimnion/Profundal zone | place: USA: Wisconsin... | reverse complement strand
ATTTCATCAAAATGGGCTACTTCGTTCGGTGCCCCTTCAAGCCCAGGGCCTATGGGCAGCCGCTCTGCCCCGAAGTCCTCGTCACCGCCATGGGCCGCGAGTGGTTGCATCGCAATGCCTGCCTGGGCTGGCTCGATCCGATCCTGTTCAAACGGGTTCTCGCGACCCGGGTCCCGGCGGCGGCGAACATGCCTCTGGACCTCTTCGAATTCGAGCCCAGGTCCTTCTAGAAAAGACGGTCCAGGTGCGGGCGGCCACCATCGCCGCCTGCACCTGGGCCAACTTCCACCCTCAGTCCAACTTCTCCAAAGGAGAACAAAATGAAAAACTACATGCCCCTCCCGCCCAGGCTCATCGCCTACATGGCCGAGTTGGCCAACAGCATCGAGAACCTCGACCTGGCCGCGATCCATGCTCCGGGGGGCTTCACGCCCAACACCCCCGATGGGCTGGCTGACCTCGTGGCCAACCTCCGCGCCATGCCGGCGCTCAACCACCTCGGCTCCGCCAGCCTCAAGGCCATCGTGCCCGGCATCGGCTGTCTCAACATCGAACGCAACGGCCTCGGGCTCTCCTGGGGAGTCTGGGTCCGGGCCGACGACGGGACCGCGTTAGGCCACGACGAGCTGGTCATCGCCATCGATAGCCGTCGCCGGCGGTCCTTCATCGCCAACGACGCCTTCGTGGCCCGAGAAGTGATCCGGCGGGTCCTAACCGCGCCCAACGTCCGCCTCCGGGGGGTGTCGCGGGGCTGGGACGGCAAGGTCATCACCACCAACCTGATCCACGGGGACGTCACGCCCGGTCTCCGGGACGGAGCCTGCCGCCTGGACTCGCAGAACCAGAAGTTCTGGGTGTCCCAGGACCAGCAGCAGCCCGGGCCGGACGCGGACGACGAAGGCATGATGGTTCTGTAAAAAGAGAATGGTCGCGGCGGAGCGCCCCCTGGTCCCTGGGACCTCCGCCGCGACCATGGCCTTGGTACGGCACGACCAGGACGTTCCAAGCCCTGCTGCAGCCTGTGCTGGGACCTCGTCTCGCCCATCCATAGGGGATTGCTGTGTATGCCTTCCAGTGGAAGCCAGTGCCCCGTGCTCCCCGGAACTGCACAGAACTTGAACTTCCACCCCACATAAGGGAGAGCGCCCTGCTCTCCACACTTTCGAGGTCACCATGACCATCCCGTCCCAAACCGAACACGCCGATATCGCCTTCCTGACCATGAGGGTCGTGGCTGACCTGGCCCTCTGCAGCGTGAAGACCATCCGCGAGGAGATCAGCCGGGAGCGCCTCCGGGCCTACCGCATCGGCCACAAGATCCTGATCAAGCGCGAAGATTTCGAGACCTACCTGCGAGGGCGCGAGATCCCGGCCAGCCAAACCGGTCAGGGCCCCACCACAGCGGGAGGTGCCAAGTGACTTGGCGGCCCAAGAACTTCCACGGTTCCTACAACCCCGGCCCCGGCCTCCATGAGGCCCGGCTGTGCGGGGTCTCTGCGGCCACGACCAAGGTCAAGCGGCTCCCGATGATCACCCTGAAGTTTGAGGTCGACGGGTTCCCGGCGGAGTTCGCGCTGATCTTCGGGGCTCACCCTGTACTCGACCACCGCAACGGCAAGATCATCGAGGACCTCCATAAGCTCGCCGGCATGGAGGTCGAAGACGATCCTGACTGGCAGTCCCTGGTCGAGAACCTGAAGGACAGGCTGGTGCTCATCGATGTACACGAGGACACCAAGCGTGAGCGGAATGAACTCCATGGGGTGGAGCGCCATGCCAGTCGGATTGCAATCCACCGTGGTTGGAAACGCCAGGGCGGAACGTCCACAGAGACCACTCCGGAGCCCGAGACGGACCTGAACGACTACGACCCCGGCCAGAGCGAGCTTAAAACTGATGACGACCTCTGATCGCCCACACCCTCCCCGGGACGTCCTCGGCCCCCACGGGATCGTCCAAGAATGGTCCAGGACCCAGCTCCTTCAGGCGTCCGAGGGCCAGCCGGAGTGGCTCCTGCCCGGGCTCCTCCTCCGGGCCCAACCCGGCATGTTCGTCTCCCCCCCTGCTGTCGGCAAGACCACGGTGATGACCCAGATCGCCGTGGCCCTTGCCACTGGCACCCCCGTCCTGGGCATCGAGGTCGAGCACCCCATCCCCGTGGTGTTCGTGGAACTGGAAGACCCGCCGCACGTGATGAGTTCCAGGATCGAGGCCATCCTGGCCAAGGAGGGCCTGGACGGCAACGACGACATGGATGCCAACTTCAGGCTCTGGACTCCGGGCCTTGGTTGCGATCGCAGGTTCACCATGCTGTTTCCGGCCATCGTTGAGCGGTTCAAGGAGTTTGGTCGCCCTGGAGGGCTGCTTGTCGTCGATACCTTCCATGCGACCTTCGACGGGGACGAGAACGCCGCTGATCCCAGCCGTATGCTTTGGGCCTGCGCCCTGGACCTCGGGATTTCACTCGGCGTGACAACGGCGTTCATTCACCACCTGAAGAAGGCCGACGAGAAATCTGCGCCACGGTCTGGAGCCTTCAATCTGGATTGGATTCGCGGGAGCAGTTCCAACGCCGGGTCGGCGCGGTTCATCATGCACATGGCCACCACCGCTCGCAACGCCGGTAGCGCTGGACAGAAGCGCGCCCGCCTGGGGTTGCCAATGGTCAATGGCGGGGCTCCTTGCCCGTACATGGATCTGGAGCAGGACCAAGCTACTGGCCTTTGGACTCGGGTTGAAGCCGACCAAGTGGATTCGGCCCCGCTCCCTCAGAGGTTCAAGCCCACCCCAAGACCGTCCGGGGAATTCCTACCCCTTCGGGACCGCTTATTCCAGCTCATCTCCAAGCACCCTGCCGGAAGCTCACCGCTTACCCGGGTGGACATGGCCCTGACCATGCTGGGGACCGCTGACAGTCAGGCTCAGGGCAAGATCCGAGCTGCTCTGCGGGATCTTCGTGATAAAGGTCGGGTCGATGAACAGGACCAGGTTGCCAAGGTTGAGGGATGATTTCTCCGGGCCGGCGGGCACCACCTCCGGGGCCCGCCGGGGTCATGGCCATGGCATCGTTGGCGGCGTGATCCACGATGATGGCATCCTTGACCTGGTGGCCTGGCCTGCCAGCCCAGGGTCTCCTTCAGCACAACGTGATCCAGGGAACTAGGCGGCTCCGTGCGTGCGCACGGTCCCCAATATAAATTAATCTAGGCTCACGCACGTACCATATTCTCCGGCTGGTCACCCTTCAGGAATACGGGAACCCATGGCAGATCAGGAAGTGGAACTCCGGGTTCACCATGGGCCTCAGGCCCCTGTACCACTGGATCAGGAAGGGGCACTCCTGGACAGGGAAAGATCAGGCAGGGCCAGAGGGAGACGAAGTCAGGGATTAGTTCCCGGATTCACCAGGCACATTGGCCCCCGGATCGACATGCAACCTGTACGGTCCAACCGGCCATGTACTTGCCCCGCCTTGATGGAAGTTCCCGGCTTCCAGATTCAATTGAGGAGGCTCCCGCCCATGACCAGCACCGTTCTCGAAATAGCCACTTCCGCGCCTGCCCTGCCGCACAACCAGGATCTCCCGCCCGAGGCCCTGGCCATCCTCTTGCACAAGGAGCTGACCCGGTTTGCGGCCCTTCTGGATGGCGTACCCGGCCTTGAGGGAGCTGAGTTCATCCCCATCCCTGCCGAGACCGTCTACAGGGTCCTGGCCCTGGCCACGGCGGCCCTGAAGACCATCTCCGCCATCCGCCCATCCGGGCCATGTTGATCAGGTCCCGGGCGGGATGCTCCTCCTGTACGAGGGCCTGAAGGTCGCCTGGTGGGCCCAGGTCCCTGTCATCCATCTAGCCCGTTCAATTCGACGATCCGCTGGAACTCGGCCAGGAACTCCCGGAAGTTCTGGGCCAAGAAGCGCACCACCCGCCCATTTTCAAGCAACGGCCTGAGGTAGCCACGCGCAATCGTCAGGGCCATCACCTGCTCGTTGTAGGTCTCGTCGATCCTGCGGAAGTCCATCTCCTGCACCCGCATCTCATGCTCGATCCGGGCGAAATCCCCCGGCTTGACCCCGGGGATCTTCTTCGGGGTCTCTGGGTTGACGAGCTGCTCCTTCGGCGTGGTCATCACCAGGGCCCTGGCATAGGTGGCGGCATAGGTCCCTGCCGCGACCATGATCTCGGCGATCTCGATCTGCCGGAGCGGCTTTACCTTTTTGAGCAACGTCAGGGATTCTTGCGCAACCTGTTTGTCCTGCAGCAAAACCACTACTTCCGGGCAAATATCTTGAAGGAACCGCCGGTTGTTAAGCACCGTCTTGACGGCTAGGTTCAGGGCCTTCGCGATCCGTTCCTCTGGAACGCCGGCATCGAGCGCCTTCAGGATCATCCGGTTTGCTTGAATCGGAGAAATCCGGTTCACCCTCTTGTTGTACGTGTAGCCTTCGTCCTGGGCCGCGATGAGGCAGGGGGCCTCGCTATCACCCAGGTCCTTCAGGGCCTCCGCCCGTGCGTGGCCATCGAGAATGAGGAACTTCCCAGCGGGTTGGGGAAACACGCTCAGGGGTTCAACGATGCCGACTTCCTGGATTGATGCATGGAGCGACCGATACTTAACGGACTGCTTTTCGGTCTCGCTGACCGTCCTCGTGGGGAGCAGTTTGTCCAGGGCGATGGTGACCCCGTCAAAGTCGAACGCGGCCTTGACCTTCTGGGCAATCATTTCAGGATCAACTCATGCAAGTACTTCGGCAGCGCGTCCAGCTTCTCGGCCCTGAGGAGGGTCACGAAGTGCTCGTTCTTCATCAGGTCCTTCAGCGCCGAAAGCACGAACCGGAGTTGTTGCTCACAGTGCCGGGATTTCTTCACCAGCAGCTCCTGCCTCCGCATCTCCCGCTGCAGGGTCCTGACTAAGTCCAGCGCGGACGGGGACTTGGCCTGGCGGGAGCCGGAGCGACCCAAGTGCTTCCCCCTGGCACGGCGCTCATCTATGAGCTTCCGGACCTTCACCAATGACCGACCCCGTAGCTTCCCACTTTCGTACGCCTCCTGGAGGCTGCGCTGCAGGACTTCATCATCTGAAGATGCGATGTCGAAGGCGGCAGTGATAGGGATGTCACCGCGTTCGACGGCAACAACCAGACGTTCTTCTCCAGTTTCGATAAGCCGAATGACTTGAGATACGTACGCTTCGCTTACGCCGACCATGGAGGCAATATCAGCACAGCTATGCCCGCGCTCCTTCAAAGCGATGAGGTGCCGGGCGAGTTCAATCCCTGACGGCGAACGGCGGGTCAGGTTCTCAACCAGACTGCGGAGAAGGCGGTCTTCTAGCGGGATCTCGACGACGATCGCGGGGATTTCGGTTGAACCGCAGGCCCCATATGCCTCAAGCCGCCCCTGGCCGCAAACTAGATCGAACCCATCATCTCCTTCCCGGCGGCTGACCGTGATGGGCTTCTTGAGGCCGACCTTGGCGATGCTCTCCATGATCTCGCGGAACTTGGTCCTGTTGCGGGACCGCGAATTGATGACGCGGATCTTTTCGATGGGGATCAGTTGTACAGCCGTCATGCCGCCACCCCTGCTCGCACGGTCTGGGCCATGCCGAAGAAGTATTCGAGGGACTCGTACCGGTAACCATCCAGGAAGATCCCGTTGTCCTCCTTGATCCGCAGCCGGGTTTCACGAACATCCATGGACGGAAGCACGTAGTAGTCGAGCGGGGCCTGATTCGAGGCGTCCATCCGCACGGCGATGGTGAGGTCGGGGGCCAGCCCGGAATCAAACCGGACCGTCCAGCGGATGGCGTCGGAGGGCAGGACCTGGCAACGAGCAATGACCACCGAGACGGAGAGCATACCGTTCACCAGGAGCAGGCCGGATTCAGGATCTTGAACCACTTGGCCTCCACGTCGTTCCAGGGCCCGGACCATTTCCTCAACGATCCCAGGGTAGAGCTGCCGAAGGCGCTTGTTGACCTCAACGAAGGCGAGGTCCCGATCCGGCATGTACGCAATCAATTGGTACGCCCGGGAGAGGCTGCCAAAGCGGCTCCGGTAAGCGGAACTCGAAGGCATACCATCGCTTTCGTCAATCAGTAGCCCACTGAGACGGCCCTGGCCATGGGCAAGCGCGGCCAGCTTTTCGAGAAGCTCGGTGTCCGTGATGCGCTTGTGCCGATCCAAGATGATGGCCTGGGCGGCGGAGAACTCTTGGGCATCAACAAGGGCATCGAAGGCGGAATCGTGGCGAACCCACATGTGTACTGGGTTTCGGACACGTTTTTTCTTCAACTTGAAGGAAATTCGATTGTAAACATTGTTACCAATATACTTTTCATTGGTCAGGATCTGATGGATCATTCCTCTGGTCCAGGTCCGGTCACGTTCCCCAAGAATGCCGGCACGGCTTAGTTCGGTGGCGATCTCCTTCTCGGTGCGCCCCTCGTGGACGAAAAGCCGGTAGATGCGGCGGACCACCGCCCGCTCCTCGGGGGGGCCCGGGACCAGGACAACACGGTCAGTCTGCAGGCTCTTCTGCTCACCCGGCTGCAGCTCCGCCTTCGGCCTGCCGCCCTGGTCAAGAAGCAACCGTCGTAGCCCGTAGCCGGCGGTGCCGCCCTGCCGGAACCCAAGCTCAACGAGCTTGCACTGCCCCTTGAAGACCTTGGTTGATAGCTCCCGGCTGTATTCTCCGGCCATGGCCCGCTTGACGCCCTTGACGATGGTGGAAACCGGGCTCCCATCGTTCTCGAACTGCTCGGCGCAGTACTGGATGTTGATGCCTGCTCGTTTGCAGATGTACTCGTAGTAGGCGCTCTCGTCCGCGTCCTGGAAGCGCCCCCAGCGGCTGACGTCATAGACAAGGATCACCGTAAAATCGGCGGTCCCGTGCTGGACAACCTCGATGAGCGCCTTCAACCCGTCGCGCCCATCAATGCGCAGCCCGCTCTTCCCAGAGTCGCTGAAGGTGCGGACGATCTGGATTCCGCGCCTACTTGCATATTCCAAGAGCACGTCAGATTGGTTCTCCGTCGAGTACTGCTGATGCTCCGTGGACATACGGACATATTGGGCAGCGCGGACCAGCTCCTCGCTCATGGTCGACATCTCCTTCCTGGGGATCGGTCCCCTGCTGCGGTGCATTTTGTCCTGCCACCTTACAGGGGGATCGAACGGCCCACCATGACCTGTGAGGTCAACTTTGCGGCGAAAACATGACCTGGTAGGTCAAGTCCATGCGGACATGGCCGTCCTGGCCGGCGCAGCCGCCTCGGTCGGGGCAGGAAATGAAAACTCTTGAAGAGCGGCTGGGGCAGCGGATCGCAATACAACGAAAGGCCGTCGGCCTGACCCAGGCGCAGCTTGCCGAGAAAGTTGATGTCCAGCCGGAGACGATCAACCGGCTCGAAAAGGGCAATAGGACTGCGTCCCTTGCGCTGATAGCCCAGCTAGCCGATGCGCTTGAACTCGAACTGCACGAGATGTTCCTGCTGCCGGAGGACAAAACGCCCAAGGACAAGGCGGCTGAGATGCTCATGTGGTTCACGGCACGGCTGACGGCGGAAGAGATCGACCTTGTCCTGGATCTTGCTGCGGCAGTTCTTGGACGATCTCGCCAAGGAAGACCGAGGTGACCCTCAGTCCCAGATCGTGGACCCGGAGCTGGGGGCACCGCCGGGCCCTCACGGGCTCCGCCCCCCATGTGCACCCAAATCCCAAAACCTCCTATAGAGGGGGTGAAGCGTTGTACCTACGAGCGATCGAACACGTTTTGACTGGAGGACAACCTGCGAAAGACTCCCAAGCGGAAGACCGACCCCCTCCTGGCCGTGGCCATCCTGCGGGTCTCGACTGATGAACAATTACTAGGCATGGAAGCCCAGCGGATGGCCATCACGGCCTGGGCCCAGCGCCAGGGGGTCGTGGTGGTCCAGTGGTTCGAGGAGCCGGGCGTATCGGGTGGGGCCGAACTGGAGAAGCGCCCTGGTCTGCTCGACGCCCTCGCGGCGGTGCGGGAGTCGCGGGCGGGGTTCTTGGTAGCCCACAAGGCGGACCGGATCGCCCGTGACGTGTACATTGCCGAGCTGGTGAAGCGAAAGCTACAGGCCGTTGGTGCCAGCCTCGCCCTGGTCGAGGGCATCTGCGGGGATGACCCGTTCTCGGAGATGGCGGCGACCGTTATGGACGCCGCTGCCCGGTTGGAGCGCCGGTTGATAGCGGCCCGCACCAAGGCTGCCCTGGCCGTCAAGAAGGCCAAGGGCGAGAGGACGGGGGGTAGCGTTCCATTCGGCTTCGAACTCCTCCCGGATGGCGTTCACCTGGTGCCTCACCAGGAAGAGCACCCGGTGCTGATCCGCATCCTGGAGCTACGCCGGCTCGGCCTGGGCGGTCGCCGGATTACCGCCACCCTGATATCGGAGGGGCATCGGCCCAGGGCGAAGGCGTGGGACCCCGGAAATGTGCAGAGGATGGCGGACTGCTGGATTAAGACAGGGATGGGCCTGGGCCAATCGAGAACCAACGGGGAGGTGGCTTCCTGAGGTACCCGAGGGCCCCGGCGTCCAGGAGGACGTCCCTTCCTGGTCGCAGGTGAAAACCCGGAGAGCTACTTCCTTTTCCTTCCAGTACCAACCGAACTTTTGTGATCAGCACGATAGGCTTGAAGAGCCTGATAAAATGTACTACGAACAGCCCATTTTACAGAGTCGTCAGGGCGCGCCCCAGACCAGTGGTCTGGGTGTCTAAGACCATCTCTAACTTCGAAGGGTCCTTCCCTATTCTCTGGATTTTTTGGCAATCGGACTTCCAAAAAACCAATTCGAAAAAGGAAGCGCATCATATCTACAGGAGAAGTCGGATCTGCACAGGCTGCAAGATTGGGCCGAACATCTCCTTGACCCATTTGACCTTTTAAATGTTTCCTTAGTTCCGACGTTGTCCACTCTAAGCTATGTCCAGCAAAGGAGTGGAGACATTGCGACAGACCCTCACACATTGCGCCAAATTCATTAATAAGATATTGCATTCGTTCACTCGAAAATTTTTCCTCTGCATTGACGATATCACTTTCATATAAAGGGAATTGTTTGCCAGAAATTATTGCAAATTGGAGAAACGTCTGAAGATCACGAGGCGTATACATGGTTCGTCTTAGTATATATGTAAAACCATTTGAAACATTTCCATCCTCCAATGCAATATTCTCAGGAAAGAAGATATTCCAAAGAATATCAAACCTCTCACTGTTTCGTGTGCCGTGCGTTTCCCCAAGAGCAATGCAACAAGCCATAGCAAGTCTTAGTCGAATGAATTCTTTCAATTCCGTGGCATCCCACTGGAGCCACATCGGCATGGATACCTTGTCGAGATAATGCCAGCCAATTCTGCACCTTAGCCATAAATCTTCCCGAATAAGCAATGAAATATTTGGGCCATCAAATCTGGAACTCAATATATCGGCAGCTTCAATTGCTGCTTGAACATTGCTTACGCCAAGGCGTTCTTTCCCTGTGGAATTTGCAGTATTATCAAAATCATCAACCAGCAATGTAAAATTACTTGATCGTAATAATTTTTCAATATTTTCTTCCTTCATAAGGATTTTAGTTTTTGGGTCAGTTATTCTTTCTCTTACTTGAGGAAACAGGGAGCGCATTCCTGAAATTAACCGCTCGCCAAAATCTTCGACAGCAAATCCTTCGGCAATTGCCCATTTTCTAATTTCGACTTCGGCTTGATCCATAAGAGCTTGACCACCCAAGGACTTTGCGATGCCCTTCAAAATTTCATTTGCAAATATTTTGTACCAAACTGAAATAGCACTGGCACCAGCTTTCATTCGTATCTCAAAATCAGTAATTGCTGAATCAACTAGGCGTTCTGCCGATGCACCAACTGCAATATGCTGCACAGCGCCATCGTTGCTCACACCTGAACCTGAGGCTTGCTCTGCTGCGATCCGGGCTGCTGATTTTCCCGATCCCTTTCGGCCAATTACCAGCTGTGATTGGCCAAGATGGATTGCCTTAAGAGGGCCTCGTTGCAGAAAAATCGAGGACGCCCAATCTGGCCATAAGTTTGAATCCTTCTCTGCATCTGGAGCACCCAAAAGACGAGGGTTCCCTTGCCAGTGCTTTTGAATAATGGATACCTGGGACGAGGTAAACATGGCATCTCCGGAATTTGAATTTCATTGTATCCAGTAGTCTCAATGCAATGGAATCCGGCTATGCCATGAGCTATTGTTACTACGCAAAGAGTGGGCGCATGGAAAGGCTGGATCTCTCCATCACGATCTCGATTTCGAAGACCATGCCTTCCACTCCACGATCTCTTGCAACGCTTTGTCTATGCAACAACTTGGCAGGTGCCCAGGGATAGGAACGTCCTGCAAGCACCCGCAGCAGGCACCGGGGAACTCACCGTTTCCAACCTCCAGCCGCTTCAGGACGGCCTCCAGGCGGTTCACGAGGGCGGCAGTCTCGTCCTGGGTGGTCATGGGTCCTCCGTTGATTTGGGTGCATTCTACGCCGTTCCGGGCCGTAGCGATGGGCATGGAGGCTTGGATCCTGCCCACGGGCCGCAGGGCCCGATGACCAGCCCGGTGAACATGGGCAGGGTCACCCTGGCCGACCTCGGTGTCCACATCCCCTGCGGAAACCCCAACCTCAGGCCAGCGGGTGGTCCTGGCGATCGAACTCCAGTAGCTCCACCGGCTCACCTTGGTCGGCGATGAAAGCCACCCGCACCCCCTCCGAGGGGCTGTTGGCCGCGATTATCACGTCCTTGCCGGCCAGGGCCGCGTCCAGGTCGTCCACGACAAAGGCGAGGTGGGGGCGGGTCCTGACCAACTCCGGAACAGGGCAGTCCGCCTCGTAGAGCATGTGCTGGATGCCGTACGGGTTGTCCTGGTGGTCCGACGCCCAGATGTGCAGCGCCTCGATGTGGGTCATGCCTGGCAACGGCGCGGGAACGGGCAGGCCGAGGTGGTGGTAGCGCATGGCCCATGATGACTCGGTTCAAGCCGCCGGGAAGTCGCTGGGCAGGGTGTACCCTCGTCAGGAACTTCCACCGACGCCCGCCCCCTCGATTGAGTGCCCCATGAAGCCCCAGGTCCCCCAAGAACCCGAACGCGAGGCCCTCTCGGGGCTGGTCGAGCGGGTGACCTTCCACAGCCCCGACAGCGGCTTCTGCGTCCTGCGCGTCAAGGTCCGGGGCCAACGGGATCTCGTCACCGTCCTCGGCTCCGCCGCGACCGTCCAGGCCGGTGAATACTCCACGCTAGCGGGCGCTGGGAGAACAACCGGGACCACGGCCTCCAGTTCAAGGCCGTGTTCATGAGGTCCTCGCTTCCGACAACGGTTGACGGCATTGAGAAGTACCTGGGCTCCGGACTGATCAAGGGTATCGGCCCCCACTTCGCCAAGCGGCTGGTCGCAGAGTTCGGCGAGGGCGTGTTCGACCTGATCGAAGACAACCCCAGCCGGCTGGCCGAGATCGCGGGCATCGGCCCCGTCCGGGTCAAGCGCATCGTCACCGGCTGGGCGGAGCAGAAGATCATCCGGG
>Ga0316217_10006473_pt1 | contig 11571 bp, 11 predicted proteins | sample 1anoAmetaG_FD_203633 | JGI IMG/M metagenome (GOLD analysis project Ga0316217, IMG submission 203633) | Freshwater microbial communities from Trout Bog Lake, Wisconsin, USA - 1anoA | ecosystem: Environmental > Aquatic > Freshwater > Lake > Hypolimnion/Profundal zone | place: USA: Wisconsin... | reverse complement strand
ACAAATACTTTTAATCGCAGTTACTTCTTAGCGCTCAGCAACTCACTGTACTCAGTGGGGTTGTTGATGAGCTCGATGGCTTTCGTAACTTCTGAATCGTTTTGGTAGCTCTTCTTTACACGACCGTAAGCATAATAATACCGGCCTGCAATTTCGTTTTCGAGCAGGGTAACTATCTCTTTTTTGTTTTTAATAATATCCTGCGCTTTGTCGTGGGCCAGTTTCTTTTTAATGGTTTCGTACTCATCTTTCAAAGCGTCAAAGTATTTTTCCTCGGTGCTGGCGTCTTTTAGTTCATCCAGTTTCGCTTCGCTTTCAGTTTTGTACGAAAGGTCTTTTGATTTTACAAAAGCCACAAAATCATCGAAATCTTTATCAGCCAGTTTAAATTTGGCAGGGTCGTCTATCGAATGATGAAGAATAGTATAAGTGGTAGCAAAATCAAAAATATAATTCTGTTTTACCAGGGCATCTACCAGTTTCGTTTGTTCCGGTTTCGGCAGTTGAAAATCAGGGTCAATACCCCCCCCGTCATATACTGTTCTTTTGGCGTTAACCGTTTTAAATGCCACTTTCAGTGAATCAGGTATGTGCTTTACGCTACCATCTGCATTGCGCTCAGCGTAATTAATAGCCTGTATGCAACGGCCGGTGGGTATGTAATACTTGGCCGTAGTAACCTTTAGCATGGTGTTGTAGCTCAGGTTACGGGTAATTTGCACCAGCCCCTTGCCATAAGTTCTTTGGCCTATAATAACGCCCCGGTCGTAATCCTGCATGGTGCCCGACACAATTTCCGAAGCCGAAGCTGAACCTGAGTTGGTAATAATAACCAGCGGAATAGCCGTATCGCTGGGTTCATCCAGGGTTTTGAAGGTATTGTTCCACTCATCTACCTTGCCTTTGGTAGTAACAACCAGCTTATCTTTGGGCTCAAAAATATTGACAATGTTAACCGCTTCATTTAATAAACCGCCTGGGTTACCCCGCAGGTCAAGTATCATACCTTTCATGTCAGGGTTAGCGCGTTTCAGGCTATCAAAAGCGTGCTTTACATCCTTACCTGCGTGCTCATTAAAAATTTTGAGTTTAATGCAGCCTACCTGCGGTGTTACCATACCGTAAAACGGAACATTGGTTTCCTGTATTTCCTCCCGCTCAATCAAAAAACTCTGTTGCCTGGTATCAAACAGCGAAGTTTTCCGCTCTATCTGCAAAGTAACTTTGGTTTTAGGCTCGCCAATTAAAATTTTATTGATTTCCTCTTTCGTTCTTTTCTCGGTAGGGTTACCATCAATACCCTTAATCACATCGCCCACTTTTAACCCGTTTTTATCGGCTGGCTGCCCTTCGGTAACCGAGGTAATAACCGGGAATCCATTCATAATTTCAATATCAATACCCAGTCCGCCGAATTTACCACCTTGTTGTATCCTTGCATTTTCAATCTGCGATTCGGAAAAGTAATTGGTAAAGGGGTCCAGGGTTTTCAGCATGCCATCTATGCAGGTGCGCATTAGTTTCGAGGGCTCCAGGTCGTCAACATAAAATGTATTCACCTCGCGGAACAAGGTTGAGAAAATGTCAATGTTCTTCGATATCTCGAAATAATAATCGGCAAACGACATGCTGCCAATAGCTATAACAGCCAGCAATATCCAGCCGCGACCCTTTTTTAAGGTGGTCATTATTAAACCCGTTTTATTTTTCAATACACTCATTTCGTTTTTTGCGCCTGCAAGGTTTTATTTCTTCGCTAATATTTCGTCCATCTTTTTGGGGTCTTGCAACACCTCAATCGCTTTCTTCACTTCATTATCATTTTTAAAAGAGGCCTGTATCCGTCCCGAATTCAGGTAGTAGCGGGCCGCAATTTCTTCTTCCAGCAAACTCTTTATCTGCGCTTTTTCTTTTATCAGGTCGTTGGCTTTATCATGCATCATGGTTTTCTTCATGGCCTCGTAATCGCTCTTAATTTCGTCGTAGTATTTTTCGCTTTCAGCCGCATCCTTAAACTCGCCCAGCAGTTTTTCGCTGCGGGTGGTGTAGTCGTAATCTTTTTTCGAAACCCAGTTTACAAAATCATCGTACTCGGCATCGGTTAAAGTAAAGGTGGCCGCCGGCGCTATTTTATCATGCGCAATACGGTATTCGGTAGCGTAATCCGGAATCAGGTTTTTATTAAACAGGCTACCGGTAATGCGTGCGTATTTTTCAGGCTCAATAGCAATATCAGGGTCAATGCCGCCTCCGTCCATAACCTTGCGCCCGTTATGCGTTTTGAAAGCTACTTTCAACGAATCGGGCGTGCGTACTGCGCTGCCGTCGGCATTGCGCTCGGCATAGTTAAGCGCCTGTATACAACGACCAGACGGGATGTAGTATTTGGCCGTGGTAATTTTGAGTTTGGCATTGTAAGGCAGCGGACGGGTACTTTGCACCAATCCTTTACCAAAAGTTCTTTGGCCTACAATGACAGCCCGGTCCAAATCCTGCAACGAGCCCGAAACAATTTCGGCGGCCGAAGCTGAACCCCCATCAGCCAGCACCACCATCGGTATTTTTAAATCAACCGGCTCGTTCAGCGTAAAGAAAGATTTATTCCATTCTTCAATCTTGCCTTTGGTTGAAACTATCTGCAGGTTCTTGTCAACAAAAACGTTGGCCACATTAATAGCCTCATTTAAAAGACCACCGGGGTTGCCGCGCAAATCAAATACCAGCCCTGTAATATGGTTATTGGTTTCCAGCGACTCAAGCGCACTTTTTACCTCGGCGCCGGCGCGTTCGGTAAATCCACCCAGGCGTATGTAACCAATATGGTCGTTCAACATACCATAATAAGGAACGTTCTTAATCTTAATTTCTTCGCGGGTCATTTTCACTGTAAAATCAGTTTCCTTATCTCCCTTTTCTTTCCTCCGTATTTTCACTAACACCTCTGTGCCGGGCTTGCCTTTCAGCATAGCGCTTACCTGTTCGGTGCGGTAGTTTTTGGCGTCTTTTCCGTCAATCGACAAAATCTGGTCGCCGGCGCGCAAGCCCGCTTTGTCTGCCGGAAATCCTTCATATGGTTCGCTTACCACTACCCAATCTCCGCGGGTACCTATAACCGCGCCAATGCCACCGTACTGTCCTGTTGTTTGCGTGCGGTAATCTTCCAGTTCCGATTCGGGAATAAAATCTGTGTAAGGGTCCAGTCCATCCAGCATTTGGTTAATGCCGGCGTGCATTAGTTTTTCGGGGTTGAGCGTATCAACGTAATAAGTATTTAATTCCTTGTAGAGGGTAGTGAAAATATCAAGATTTTTCACTATTTCAAATTCCGAACTGTTGGTAAAGGCTATCGGAATGAAGGCCACCACCACTATACCCACAATTATTAAAAATCTTTTCGCTTTACTCATCACGTTTTATTCTGGAACCTGGTTTAAAACTTGTGCAGGGAATATTGGTTCAGTCCTTTCCCACCTTTTTAATCGCTGTTTATGCTTGTAAACATAAATTTTAACGCCGATATACTGAAATTGTTTGGATACCCCCCTGCTTATTTAGCGGATTTTAGGAAAATGGAAAAACCGAAACCGGCTTTTAAAAACGGCGGTTAACGCCGTGTGCGCAAAGAAAATACTGCGCAAAGCGCCTCAAACAATGGCATAACAAGCACCCGCTGCCATATTGGCAAAAAATCAATGCTAAGAAATGATAAGCAATGCTAAGGAATGTTAAGGAATGCTAAGCCTTTTTCGGAATCACCAAACTTAACATGGACATAATGGCATCGTTACCTTTGGATACGAATCGATACCAATCGATACTTTTCGATACCTGTTTTGAATCCGTCGAGGTATCGATAGCGAAATTTCGCCAAGTGCCCATTCCCTCAAAAACCCATCAGGAAAAATTTACGGTAAAGTACAGGAGCAAACCCTTCGACATACGCTGACAGAAATCGCCATATTTCGACATCTATGGGCATCTGGTTCGCTTCCCGCCTATGTCGATTTGCGGAAATTGCAAGCCCGGAGCGCTTTGTCTTCCACTCGCTTTTCGCCCAACCGAAAATGGAATGTCCGCCGCTGTTGGGGGCCAGGGGGTAAGCCCCTTGATTTTTGGAGTTCCGGATATTTAAAACCCGTACTCAAATCCATGCGTCCTTTTTATTCATCGTTGAAGGAACAACCCGGGCCCCGAAACCACTCTTTTTAAGCCACTTTATTTTTCATCATTTCAAAGAACTACACAGGTAGTAATTATTACCTGATTACAGCACTAAGTTAATCAAATAAACCAAATAATAAAATAAAGTATGAAAAAAGGTGTATTGTTCATACAATTCATATGCATTATACGAAACGCAACAATCTGAATAAAATGGAGCGCCCGAGGCTTCGGTTAATTGATGGGCCGTACTTTCACTTCTTTGTTGTTCTAAGTTTTAGCTCAGCACCACTTTGAACATGCCATGAAAACATTCCGGTTTCCTGACCCAAATAACTTTGCGCTCGCTCAACTTTTCTGCTCCCCGCAAAGTGTGCCGGTGTTAAGCGGAAATCTCATCTTCATTCAATAATAACAAAAGCAATTATTTGCTTTGTCCTGATAAAAAAATTACAACCATATGGCCTTACCAATTCTTACCCATCGTATATCTGCCGGCGATGGCGCCATTTTTCAAATCACCATAAACCGCCCCGAAGCTTACAACTGTGTTAACGGAGAAGCTGCCGCTCTTTTGCTGGATGCCTGGAAAACATTTCGGGATGATGATAGTCTAACCGTTGCTGTTCTTCACGGCACAGGTGCGCAATCTTTTTGCTCAGGCGCCGATTTAAAGGCCCTAAACGGCCTGGTAGATATAAACGCAAACAGCGAAGAGGTTGAAAAATTTGTTCAGCAGGGCACAGGCCCCATAGGTGGCACACGTATAGTGCAAACCAAACCGGTAATAACAGTTACGCAAGGTTATACTTACGCAGGCGGATTGGAATTATACAGCCACGGACACATAAGGCTGGCTGAAGAGCAGGCCACTTTCTCGGTATCGTGCCGTAGATGGGGCGTACCGCTGGCCGATGGTGGAACGGTCTATCTGCCCCGGCTAATAGGCCAGGCCGCTGCCTTGCCATTAATTATCACCGGCCAAAAAATAACCGCTCAACGCGCTTACGAAATTGGTTTGGTTTGGGAACTAACCAAAACGGGTGAAGGGCTGCCCCGCGCCCTTGAATACGCCCGCCAGATATGCGAACAACCCAAAGACGCGCTTATGGCCGACTTGGCCTCGGCCATAAACGGTTATCACCTCTCTATGGAAGATGCAATGAAACTGGAGGCCGAAGGCATTTATAAAGTGCTACGCAGCGAAAGCATTAAAAAAGGAGTGGCAAAATTTATAAGTGGTAACCGGAACTGGTTTAAATAAAACCCACAATCAAAGTCAGTAATTGCGGGTGGAGGCGCTTCTGCAGGCTGCGTTATTTTAATGCTCAGGCCAATAAATTCCCCCTGATAACTTTATAAACCACAAACACATCGTCATCAATTGAAAATGCTACTATCCAGTCATTAAAATTGATGCAACTTAAATTTAGCCAGGCCAGGTACTCATGTTTACACAAAGCGAAAGTCACATTTGATAAAGCATAAGACTCTATCCGGCCAGCGAGTTTAGCAACCCATCTTTCACCTGCCCCTGGTGTATTAACACTGTCAATAAAATCTGAAATTTCAAATAAAGTAGCAATCGCCTCTTCACTATAAACAACTGTCACGATGCCTTCTTGGTTTTCTTTTTTGCATTGCGGTCTTTAAGTTCAGCAAGCAACTCTTCAGAGGTAGACAACTTGCCTAATGGACGGTTAAAAAGCTCTTCAAGCTCTTCTTTAGTTGCTTTGCGCCCTATACCAAAAGCCAGATCATGAGGGGTTAGTTTTCTAAACTTTTCCATAACATCAAAATTAATGAATTTGAAATTGGAATACAACTGCCAGAGTTTTAGCCGACTTTCCATTCCCTTCTCGTTCTATCTCTTAGCTCAACATTAATCTGATGCGGACACCCTCAGGGCAATGAGCCAATAAATTTATGATGTGAACTTTCTGTCTGAATTTTATCTAAATATTTTTTGAACCTCATATTTAAACCAATGTTACCCAACAAAGGATAACACCTGGCACAAGGAGCATATGAATCGGTTACCGATTCTTTATTGTAAATTATGTCTATAGTATCACCCGTGTCCAGATATTTATTGGCAGTAACATATCCGCAAAATACGGAATCGCCGATTTTATATTCGTACGTATATACACTGGCAGGTTTTGTATGCTTCGTATAATGAACCAATACCGCCTGCGTAACAACTTCATGCGAAAACGTTTTTAGGTCCAGGTAATAAAACAACCAAAATCCCGGTAAACCCGCGGCACTTAGTAAGCTGACAGTAATGATGAATCTTATGCCTCTGCCGGCTCTCCAAAACTTCTTATTCTGCGCAGTTTGATAAATAATGCGCGCAATGGCAAACAGAATTATCCAGGATATTATAAATACTCCAATCATAGGCCGGCCCGTGTTTTAAAACCCTAGTTCGGCCAGCTTTTTAATAGCACGCTCTTTGTACGAGCTGTTGCCGTTACTTAGGTCCTGCAACAGGCTTTTAGCGGAGTCGGTTTTTCCCTTTTTAAGCAGGATATTGGCTTTATACCATTTTGAGCCTTCAATGTACTTGTTACCCTTTTTTAGCAACTTATCAAAACTGGTTTCACTCTTCGATGTTTTGCCGTTTATGTAATCGCTGATAGCGCCAAAATAAAGCGCGTCGGCATTATCGGGTTGTATCTTTAGTATTCTGTCAAAATCATCACCGGCAGTGTTGTAGTCGCCGCTGTTAAAGCTTTTCATAGCATCCTCCTGCAGGCTGCCCAGGTCCTTTTCCGGTTTAGCGGCTTCATTTTTCCGCTCGTCGGTCTTCCCCGGTTTAGCAGTATTTGCAGGCCACTGCATGGTACTAACACTATCTTTTTGGGAAGATTGCGAATACTTGTTGTCCGCATTTTGGTCAGCCTTCAGCGGTTCATATTTTTTGGCCTCACCGGTTCCATTGTTTGATGCTACTACCGTTGAGTTTACCATATAACCCGCGGTTGGCGGAGTTGTTACAACCTTAGTGGCACTGGTAGTTGAATTACCGGTAGCAGTTTGGGCTATTCGCCGGGTGGCCGTATCGGCTCCGCCTGCGGCGTGGGGTACGGTATCTCTCGCATTAACCTGGTCCGCACTTGTTGAATCTATAGCACTCAATTTTTCAGAAACAGGCGGTATTGGGTTAGCAACCGGAGAATTGGTGGTTTCCTTTTTTTCTTTCAGGGCCAGGTCCTGGGTATTGTTGGCCTTGTTTAAAAAGTTAACCAAAATAAAACTGATACCGATAAGCAAACCAATTACAACTGCGGCCCAGGCAAAAGTAACCCAGTGTATTTTAAGGGCCTTGCGCTCCTTCAACCCGCTGCGCTCGCGCACTTTTTTCTTCAATGAGGAAATAGAAACAGTAACCGCAGCCTGGTTAGATGAGCTTTTGAGCCCCTCCAGTGCATCGGCGGCAAAGGGGTCCTCCAACAGCAGTTTTTCCAACTCCTGTTTCTCTTCCGGGCTAAGTTCGTTATGGAGGTAGGCTATCAGCGCTTCCTCAGTAACAACACCCTGCTCAGCAAGATTTACCTTATCCTTTTTGGGACCTCTCATTTTTTGCAGTTATATAATTTTTCAAATTCCGTTTGCCGTTTTGTATATAGCTTTTTACTTCGTTTAAACTAAACCCTGTTATTACGGTAATTTCAGCATAGCTGCTTTCTTTCAGGTAAAACAACTCAATGCACACACGCTGTTCTTCCTTCAGCTCATCAATACCCTCTTTCAAATGCTGTAATATAAACTCCTTCTCTTCGGCCTCCTGTAGATGATTTTCTTCCGGGTTTTCCACAACCGTACCGGTTTCCTTCTTCAGCAAATTCTTCCTTTTTTCCTCGGTCGAATCTTTGCGGAAAAGCATCATACAGTGGTTCTTAACCACCGTATGCAACCAGGGTTTAAAAGCGGTAATGTGGTGCTTCTTTAATTCGGCAATCAGCTTTTCAAAAATCTGCATGGAGGCATCTTCCGCAGTGGCTTCGTCTTTAAAGTATTTCATGCAAACGCCAAACACCAGGTGGGTGTAGCGTTGGTATAACTCGCCTATATAAACCGTTTCGTGACTGTTACGATAACGCTCAACCAGTTCTTCATCGGTAAGAATACTATAGTTTTCTGCTTTTGCCAATAGCGCTGCTTTGCCTATACTAAAGTAGTAATAAACAGGCCATTATCCACATGCTTTCAACACCGGATGTAACCGGAGTTTAGAAAAATGGGCAGGGATTGGCTCCCTGCTTACATGGCCTATTTGGTTATCAGCAACTTCGTTTCTGATATACCGGCTTCAGATTTTAAATAAATCAAATAAATCCCATCGGGCCGGGCGCTCAGGTCTATCGTATTTTGGGAACCGGATAAAAACGCCTGATAAATCTTTTCGCCCACCACATTGTAAATCTCAGCGCTATAGGCGGTCTGGTTATCAGCCAATTTTAAGGTGAATTTACCGGATGTTGGATTTGGGAAAACTGATACCTTGTTGTTAACCACTACCGGGTTAATACCGGTTGTGGGACCGCCAACTTCAATCAGCGCACCGTAATAAGGCAAATAGGCGTTAACCCCGGTAAAGTTGAAAAGGCTGTAACTGCTGTCAGTAAGGTTATAGCTAAATGCAACGCCGTTAAAATTAGAGCCGCCGGCAGTAGTCATACCATAAAGGTTGCTATCGCTTGCCTGCAGCAGGGTACCCTGGGGCCTCACCCCATCCTGGTAAATGCTGCCAAAATTGTAGACATCATTAAATGCACCATTCGCAATGTTGTAGCTGAATATCATACCGTCGTACTTTACACCACCTCCCTCTGTCATACCATAAAGCAAACCGTTGTTGGCCTGTATTAACGAACCGTACGGGTACCTGCCGTCAGACGTATCGGTCGAAAAATTATGCAACACCGAATCTCGACCGCTTGAAATATTGTAACTGAAAATCGTTCCAAAATTACTCGCCCCACCTGCCGAACTTAAACCATACAGTAAACCATCGCTTGCCTGCATAAGAGCGCCATAAGGATACGCGGCATCGCCATTATGGCCCAGGTCGTATAATTTGGTTTCAACCCCAGTTGAAATATTAAAGCTAAAAACAGACCCTGAATCATAAGCCCCACCGCGCTGCGTTAATCCATAAAGCAAGCTGTCTTTTGCCTGTATAAGTGAGCCGTAAGGATATTGCCCGTCGCTACCCACACCGCTGAATGAGTAAAGCACTGTCTCCGAATCGGTGGCAGGATTAAAACTGATGATTGCACCTAAATTACCTGCCCCGCCTGCGGTGGTCATTCCATAAAGCAAACCATCGCCGGCCTGTATAAAGGAACCATAAGGAGTTGCCCCGTCCGGCGAACCGGTAAACTTGTGCAAAATCTTTTCCGAGTCATTAGTAGTATTAAAACTGAAAATAATACCCAAGCCGCTACCACCGCTTTTGGTCATTCCATACGTTAAACCGTTTTTGGCCAAAAGCAGCGAGCCCCATGGCTGCGAACCATCGCCATTGTTACCAAAATCGTGATCACTCTGAAAAAGCCCTCCGCCAATAGGCCATTGAAAAATATTGCCGTCCTGGTACTGTCCGCCTTGTATGGTTAATCCGTACAAGGTAAATTCAGGATTTTGTGCCCGGCTTAAAGTAACAGTAATTAAACTCAGAAAGAGCAGCGTGTATAAGTTTATATTTTTCATAATATTTATTTTCGTAAAATAAAAATACAAAAACAATATTATGTTTTTTTAAAAACTTTAAGTGTGATTTATTGCAACAATGTAGTGGTCAAAAACAATACCTGGCTAAGGATTTAAAACATAAACGGCTACAGCAATTTTATGGCCTTCAGTTTGGCTGCCAGGTCTTTTATCAATTGCTTTTGGGTTTCAATGGAAGCAGTAGTTTTTGCCTGATCGTTGGCCGAGGTATCAATATCTCTTTGGTTGCTTGTAATTTCTTTGTTCAACTCGTCAATGCGTTTGTGCAACTCGTCAGCACGGCTTTTGAGGTGGATTTCGGCATCCTGCAATTGCTTCAGGGCGTTATCGGCAGCCTTATAAATCTCAGCGTTTCCGCTGCGGTCTTTGTTTACGGCAGCCTGTTGCAGGTTAATGGCCTCTATAGCTTCTTTCTGGTCGGCATCATTGGTCGCAAGGTCCTCCTGCGCACGGGAAATGGCGCGCTTGTTTTCGTTAATCTTCAGGTTTGCTTTTTCCTGGGTGCGGATACTTTTTTCAAGCGCATCTTTTAGCTTCTCCAGCTTCTGGCGTTCGTTGGTATAGGTATTTTTGACAGCCAGGTAATATTCCGCTCCCGCAAAGTCGCGTACCAGGTTCGAGGCCGCAGCACCTTCCTTATCTGCACCGGTAAAAAATGTAGTGTCGTCGTAAGTAAAAAAGGCATCAATCTTTACACCGCCGGTGGTGGCCGTAATAATAGCATAAGCATTAAACAGCTTCGGGGCAATATCTTTATTGTCAATACCGCGTATGGCAATCTCTCCGTTTAATTCGCTGGGGCGCGCCTTGTTTCCGGCCATTAATCTGTGCCTCCAGTCTTTCTCCACGTCCTTTAGCCCCGCCGAGGGTATTTCGGCTTCAAAACCGGGGTTTTCGCCCTTGCTCATTTTCAGGGTTACCCCATGTACCTCCACCGTGCGCTGCGATGAACCGGCCAACGGCAAAATAAATACGACCCATAAAAGCAGTATATTTTTCATAACTCCAATTTTGCGAAACTTTTGCCCCAAGGTACTAAAAGCAACAGGTTTATAAAAATGCATTTCTTCGCCTTTCCCCTGGTTTCTTAGTGGCAAAAAAATAATTTTTTACGCCTTCGAAAAAATCCACCGGCCCATCTCTTTCAGCGTAACCTTTTTACCATACATTAAAATGCCCACCCGGTAAATGCGCGCCGCCAACAAGGTAGTTAAAACGAACCCGGCCACCAGTAAAGTAAGCGAAAGTGCCACCTGCCACCACACCGGCCTGAAAGGAATAAGCGCACACATTACCACCGGTGAGGTAAACGGAACGATAGACCCCCAGAAACCAAGATTACTATCCGGGTTATTCAACACGCTTCCCGCAATAATCATCGAAATAATAATGGGCACCATTACCGGCATGGTAAGCGATTGCTGGTCGCTGTCTTCGCCCATCGCCGAGCCAATGGCCGCAAACAAGGCGCCGTAAAACAAAAACCCGCCCAAAAAATAAAGCGGACAAAGGCAGGCCATTTCCGTAATAGGTAAAGCGCTAATATTTTGTCTGACTGCTTCTATTGAATCCGGGTCTACCGAGTTATGCATTGAACCCAGTCCGCTATTGGCCATGTGGCTGCCCAACAATGGCACGGCAATAACATTTACGGCACCGGTTAGCAAA
>Ga0316217_10006472_pt1 | contig 11573 bp, 8 predicted proteins | sample 1anoAmetaG_FD_203633 | JGI IMG/M metagenome (GOLD analysis project Ga0316217, IMG submission 203633) | Freshwater microbial communities from Trout Bog Lake, Wisconsin, USA - 1anoA | ecosystem: Environmental > Aquatic > Freshwater > Lake > Hypolimnion/Profundal zone | place: USA: Wisconsin... | reverse complement strand
AATTGGGCTAAAATGGTTAAGATATCAAAATATCTTAATTAGATTGAAGTTGATACTCACTGCTTATATTTATTTTATAGATAATGTCAGGAGTGCACTAAAAAATGCAGTCGGACTACCTTTGGGTCCGCAACGCCCCTGTTGAGGAAGGTCTTAAAGTTAGGTAACACTAAACTGACTCAGAAATCACGGCTTACACTATACATACGATAGGGCAATCAATAGCTCTGAAAGGCTTGAGATGATCTACAGGTAACATTGATTCTAAAGCAGATCAATGGGCAAACAGTATGATTGGGAACTTGAGAAATACAGATTGGGCAAAAAGTCTATCGACAAAGGCAACAAAAGAAGAGGATTCAAAAACTTCTTCAGATTCGTGAAGAATCCTTTGGGCTACATAAGTTGGAAAACCAACAGATGGTTCAGCCCTCCTCCCAAGCTCTTGATTTATGGAGGAATTCTTTACTGGGGAGCCGTCATTCTTTATTGGAAACAAATCTCAGACGAATACAGGGAAATTGATGAAGTTTTAAAAAATTATGGAAAGAATGTTGAAGGAACAAGTGGAAGAATGAAAGGCTATCACAACCAAAAGATGTTCCACACACCTAACATGATTGAAGGACCTATGCGTACTCACTTTTTCCCCGATTTGGTGACCTTAAACCCCACCTGGAGACAAAACATTCGCAAATAACTACAGTTAACTAACCTTTACAATGTTCAGTTCTGATTAGTATTCAAAAAATATCATATCACCCGATTGAGAATGAATCTTAGCATAAATTTCTTATAATATCGTAATGGATCAAAAACTACTACTAAAATAAAAAGATTACGAGCTGCTTTAGACAAAGCGGGTACTACAGCCCAAACACTCCTTTACTGATCCTCTAATCAACCCACCCAAAGTCAAGGACAAAAAGAAGAAAATCAACCCAATGACTGCAAACTCAAAGCCTAATAAACTCCTCTCGAATGATATCCTTGACAGGAGAACAAGTAAGATTTACAAACCCTTGGCTCAGGCCTAACAGAAAATGGCAGTTGACTAATAAATCGAGGTGAAGGTGTAATCCACTCCTTGGTAAGAAATACTAAGTTTGTTTAACAAGGCTTATGATCCTCGTAAATAACCAGGAGATGTGCAAGTAGCCAACGTAATTCGCAATTAATGCAGCCTTTCGGCAGCCAAGGGTTGAAAATGGAAGGGCAACAAAAAATCGCTCAGTCTACGAATCAATTGAATTCCCCTGTCAAAGATCAAGTAATATTGAGAATATCAAGCAAACTACGATTTCTGCAAAGACATACATCAAAATTTTGGAAAATATGAAAAAATAGCTGAGAAACAAATGGAATGATAACGATAAAGTAGGTAGTCTGCAAATCGCTATCCAATCATGCAAACTTCTTCATGACACTTCGAACGCAGTAAGCCACCATTTACTCAGAAATTTCATGCACTGAAGTTTGGATATGTGATGGAGATAATCTAGTAGTTTGGTTTAAACGTCTTCAAAAGAATAAAAAGCCTTAGCTTCCCTCAATATAGCGAAGAAAGAATCAATGAGATCTCCATAAAAGATTTAGAGGGCACAAATATCCCTTAATCTGCACAATAGATTTGCAGGAACTGGCTACTAAAAATCAGCTCAATACGTTAGTTGATTCCCCGAACTATCGTTGAAGCAACTTTGCTCAGGCTTCATTTCTTCTTAGATAACGGATCAAAAGCCAAAGAAGTGCTTTATAGGCTCGCGAGAACAAACCGGTGCTTTGGATAGTACATCAACGTAAAATTTTAGTAACTAAGTGCATTTTCTTCTGTACCTTTTTGATAAGAATGGGAAGGGAAGTTTTGCCTCTAGACAAGGACTACATTTTAGACATATTAGATGATGTTTTCTTTTACATAAAACAAGGGAGTAAGTCTTTTCTCTATTTAGAAACCAAGTTTTCAAGGCCAGATGTATCTTTTGACGAATTCTTTGTAATCTTGGAACCATTTTTCATTTCCAGCTTCGAAAGTTTGGCTCAAAGTTTATCGAGGGTACTCATTGAAGTATTAAGGATAAATTCAAAAGATTTTGCTCAATTCTTCCTCAAAATCCTCATCCAATCATTTTAACGAACTTTATCCAAAGCTTCAGTTCCTCACTCCTGACTGACTATTCTATCGATTTGGTTCGAATGCTGCAAAAGTTACAAGGTGACAACAAATACGCAATATATAAAAAGCTGTTTGAAAGGTTAAGTGGGATGACATTTGTTCAAAGTGGGGAGTTTATTGTCACTGCTTGGACTGACCTCTCTGAAATCAATAACATTTAAGTATTACTGGATTTGCTGGGACCTTTTTCTAGCATTATCTTTAAAAATTTGCCAAGATATGAAAAAAACAAATTTTATACTTTGATCTTAGAAAAATTTAGCTTCCTTTTTGATAACATTCGTAGCCTAAAACCTTCAATCTTCAATTCTTTGAACAAATTTTTGATTTAAATTTTCCAAAAAATAGAAGATGTTGGAGATATCTTAACTCTTTAACCCTTGTTACAGGTTATAAACTATCTGCCCCCTGCTTCCAAAAGCTAGCTGAGTTACAACATATCTTAAGCATTCATAAATAGAGATGAATCAAAGATTACTGACCCTGTAATAGTCCACATTATAATGGGGCTTCTCAAAAACGCTGCTGATGATAAAACTAGCAAACTAACTCTCAAATTCTTAGAAAAAATAGATTTTGGGAAGGATCTTGAACAAACTCTAACTCTCTATGGAGAAATGAGAGCCAATTTTGGATACATTGAAAAAGTGACTGTTTTACTCATTTATAAGGCTGCAGGTCTAACCTATTTGGCTCGAAAAAACAGCAAAGGCAGAATCACAAATAAGTTAATTTCATTTCTTCAAGCCACAATTTCTTTCTGCTATATAACAATTCCAGTTTTAGAGAATCGGCAGCTCAAGCTAAAACTTTATTTGTACCTCAGTTAAGTTGCTTTATCTAATAACTTGATTTCTCAGGCCAATTCTTTGATTAAGACATGCATTACTGAGTTGTCCTAGATGGAGGCTGAAACAGATAAGCAAATCTATGAAATTTTTTACAGAATAATCTGTTTCTTGATTGTGATGCCTGATGATCCTTAAAACTAGTATTTGTTTTTGTTCAATGGCCTCTTTCAAGCCTTTACCAAAGCTAAATTCAAAACAAACTATGAACATATTCTCAAGTTTTAATTTTTCACAAAAAGCATAGTCTACTTGAGTTGCCAAGCTCAAGAAAGACTGCCTTTCCACCTGTAAGGAGTTACTTCAAATGACGCTCTTTTCAAATCTATCTAGTTCAGAAGAGCTCTTGTTTAAAAGATCATGCAAATTGCAGATTTGGTTGAAGAAGAAATATCTAAAATCGCTGAGATCAGCGGAGGGACTGAAATTGATGGATACCTGATTATTCACCTCTCACAGTGCATAATGACCTTAATTACTACTTTTGAAAGTGGCCCAAGGTTGAAAAAGATTATAAAATCTGTGCTACAAATTCTGGAAAAGAGCAAATAAAGGTTTTTCAGTCGTAGCTAGAAACTGATGCAAGGACTTTATCGTAATTGCCTCAAAGGCCTGAACCTAAAGCTAGTTTAAAGCTAATTAGGCCTAAGTGTAAACATTTGATAGTTGTATGAGATTATAATTATTGATTTTATTATGATGCAAAAGTAGCAATCATTCACGAACGACGAGGTTGAAGCGAAATCCGACTTGCATTTCTATTAATTTACATAATTTTGCTGTCTAATTCCCTTAATTTGTCAGGCATACTGTTTTACTTGTTGCTTACGTTGATACGCTTCTTCCCTGTGTTATGAATTGAGCTCAGGATTTTGATGTTTTAGTTGCCTTTCTTGGCTTACCTGATTGAAGTGGGGTCATTCAAACCAATGACCATCACAGAAATGTTGTCTGTGGAGCCTCTATTCATTGATTAGGTTAAAATCTCTTCAGCTCCCTTTCCGTACCAACTGTCTTCATTATGCTCCTTTTCATTCACTGTTTTCAAAAGTTCGACTACTTCAGTGTTTTAGAACTTGTCCCACAATCCATCTGAGCCCATAACTATAAAATCATGGTAATCTATTTCAAAACTGGTGATTTCTGGTTCATTGATAACAATCTTGTTATTCTACTTAGAATCCTTGGCTTAATAGTCTCCAAAGGTGCGGGTTGTTGACAGTCTACCAGGAAAAACCCTCAATGGTCCAACAATCATGTCATAAGATCCATCAGAGATCTAGGTGATGGCAGTTGTTTGGTAAATTTTGCCACCTGCTTCGATAATTCTTTTCTGTTAGTCAGGATTTGAAGGTTTATGATCTTTGCTGATTTGATAGCATTTGTTAAACTGCTCACTGACCAATATAGCTCTGGAGTCTCCAAGGTTAGCTGCGTAACAAACGTTATTGTGAATGAACATTACAAGAGCGCAACTTCCACTGTTGTCACCCTTCTTTTTCCATTCACTGTCAGCTTCAATAAAAGCCTTCCTGAGAGCAGTAGGTACATCTTTTCTCCAGTCACAGTTAAAAAAGTACTCATGCAACTTTTCTTTTAGGAACTGAGAACATTTTGTTCCTCCATGTCCGTCGTAGATGCTAAACCATTTTGCATTCTCCTACAGATAAATGGTGATTTTGTCATCATTTGACTGCCTATAGAGACCTTAATGAGTAATGGTTGCATATTTTTCAAGATGCGGATTCAAATCTCCACTAATTGCCTCAGGAATTTCAGGGAGCTTTTTTGAAGGTTTCTTAGCTGGTTGCTTTTTCTTGCATTATTGACTTGCGTAATTCAAAAGAGGACCTTTCAATGCTTTGGCAATAAAGTAAGTTGTAATTCCATTGTCCACAACACTGGTGCTTGAAATTATCTCTTAGAAGTTTTAGCAAGGATTTCCCGGCTAGACAAAAGGCTTCTTTTGTTGTGGCTGAACTTGGGTTTTTTGAGGCTGAGGTTCTGGCTTTAACAAGGAAATGTTTTCAGAGCTTTTGACTCTAAGTTATTCAAAGAATTACTTCTTGATCTGGGCAGACTTTTCAATGGGGATATTGGAGTAATAGTTTTGGAGTGGGTTGGCGTTGCGCATATAGTCAGGTTTATAGTTCATAGTTCAAATAATACAGTTAATTTTAATCATAGAATCGCTATATGAGGCAAATTAAACTTTCTAACATTATCTTCAATTAGAAATCATTTTTTTGCGGCAAGTGGGGCAAGAGTTCTTTATTCTCAGCCATTCTACTAAGCACTACTAATGGAAAGCATGCCTACAACCGAAAACCAGTTGTTGAGAACCAGTTCTTAGGTCTTCTCTACACACAGAACATTCACTATCCCTTTCTAATACCTTTTTGAATCTTTGTAGCTACTAAGGGCTCAGTTCTACTCCTTATCTTTGGTGTTCTTCCTCCTACAAAATCTGTTGTAGCTCAAGCAATCGCACAGGACTTGCTTTCGAGTTGAGCCTGAGTAACTTATTTTATTTTTTAGTTGGATGCTTTTGGTAAGGTTGGAAGAACTTTAGAGCTGAATTAGTTGATATCAACTCACAAAATTAGTTGTTGCATTTTGGGCATTTTACATCACTTTAACCAGGTTGAATATTGGATTTAAATTACAACGGGCAAGTATGACACCAGTAAAGCCTTTTATAGTTTTCTCCGTCCATTCTATACATACTATTTAATATAATCCTAAGCATAGCAAGTACCTTAATAAGACAAAAAAATTCGTAATATCTCCTTGATTTGACCTTTAAAAGTGACTTTTTTAGTAATGATGACAATTTTAGCGCATCAGAAGCTTCTACAATCACAAAGCAGCTGATTAATCTTCGACTTCTTGATAATTCCTGAAGAATGATTAAAGCTAAAAAACATAATTTAGTAATTCATGAAATAGTGAATATTTGTTCTATTTTATAATTGAAATGGAAAAATAAAACAAAGAGAACTTTCTCTAATTGCCTCTTCATTCTTTCAAGAAAAAGCAGCTACATATTCCTCAGTTCTTAATTGAATCCAAACTACAGCGAACGCCCAAGAACTTAGCTTAGCTTAAAAAGATTATCTAATCGCAAGACTACATCTTTCTTGCCGCAATCTCTTAGGAGAGAAACATTTTCTGCGTAAAGTTAACAAGCAACGATAAACTAGGGATAATAGAGGTCAAATAGGTCTCAGCTAAAAATAGATGTATCTATGTGTCATTGAACATCAATTCTTTTCTGAAAAAAGAAATCCGCCCTTATTTTCTCATGAAAAATTGGAAGATACAAAACAAAATCTTGATAGAAGACTAAAGAAGTTCAGGAATAGCTTTGCTTTAATACAACTTCGCCTAACTTGATCTTAGAAATTTCATCAATAGGTATCAAGAAATGGGGTGCAAACTTTCAGAAGAAATCATGCACAAGATATCCAAAGATCTCATTGAAAACTTATGCAAATACCATCTAGAGTAAACCACCATTCTAGATATAAGGCCAGAGACCATTCTGTTTTAAGATGGAAAATGGTTCATTCTTAATGGTGATAATACCTCAAAAGCTGTTAATTAATTTGGGTCCACTCTCAGTAAACCAATCTCTTTTCGTTTTGCAGATCGCCGTTATCTATCTCCAATCATTCTTTAAAGTCAGCTAAAAAGTGACTTGAATTTGATTCATAACCCCTACAAATCTGATGTTTTCTCTATAGGACTAGTTTTGCTCTAGCTCTTAAGCCTTGGAAACATGTAAAGTCACCATTTGTTCAAGGATTTGCTTGAAAACAGGAAAGATTTAAAAGAATTCATTAACAACTATGAACTTTCATTTCGATAGAAAGTTTTGATAGTTGGTTAAAAAATGATGAAACTTCCAAATTTGTTGCAACTAATGTTAGCCTAAAAGTAGTAAAATAGAGCTTACATCTTTGAAATTTGCTTGAAAATGAATTTCAATGAATCCCTTACTTAAAAATTTTTGCCTTCTTACGATTTATTCTTCAAAAAGTAAGTCATAGACCAAATTGTACCTAATAGAAAGCGCATAATTTATACCCAAAGTCCAATCTAATATGAAGGCTAGATTGATTTAAATGCATATCAAGAAAGGTAGGAGTTGATTCGTAGTGGAAGAGGAACAATCTATCATAATGGACAAAAAGTATTTGAAGGCTAATGGGTAAACAACCTTCCGAATGGAAAATGCACAGTACAATTTTCGACTTTATTGAGCTATGAGGGAAACTTGGATAATGGAAGACTTCATGGTCAAGGGATGCTTAGCTTCAATGGCAGTAGAATAGGATAAAATAGATGGTATGAAGGAATAGTTGAGGAAAGGTCGATGAGAAGATTTGAAACATAGCCTTTATAAAAAGGCTTCTATTTGTTTGTGGAAAAGCATGGAAGTGCAAATAAACAATATTTAGTCTATTACAACAAAGTCTTGAATACAAACATGCAATACATTCTCAATCTTTGCAATGTTAAAAAGCTTACAAATCTCAGTGAAGCAATCAAAAAGTTCTTTAAGCACTTTTAGATAAAATCGATCTCTTTGAAAGGTAAAAACTATAATTATCTTTATCACAATGAATTCTTCGAGCTTATAACCTTTGAAATCACTGACCAAAATCAATAAATTTTCAAAGTAGACCTTATCACTGATATCTAACAATCTGTACCTTTTCTCATCAAGTTGCTCAAATAAGGCAAAATCAAGACAAATGAAGTTGATTTCGATTGCAGATAGAACACAATCCTTAGTTAAGACCTTTTTCGCTAACTAGCTGAAGTTGTTTCCTTTAAATCCCTTGATATTTCTGGGTGCACTCAGTTTAGTGATAATATCATTAAGTATATTACACAAAGTAAGAAGTTTTATGGCCTCACTTCTTTGGAATTTTCGAAAACCAATATAACTGATAAAGGACTCAATCAGCTCCTTTACTCAACAATTCTGCAAAATCTCTTGAGAATAAATATGAGTGATTGTAAAAAACTTACAAACCAGAAGATAACTTAATTTCTTTGCCATTAAAACGTCTCCAATTTGTAAGAGATCAATATCAGTGGTCTAGCTATTGACCACATAGGCTTTTAGAAGATTACATCTGCATTCGGTCTTAAAAAACTTAAAAGCATAAGCATGGGAATGTGTCCCAAAATAAGTGAAAACTTGGTAATAGATTTTTTGAAGATTTAGTCTTTATCACGTCTCGAAAGGCTAAACATTTATACAACTGTTTATAGAGATTGCCTTCTGTAAACCCTTGGCTCAACTTAAACCTTTATAAAAGATCTGAAGTAAATAGATCTCTCAGGAAATATTAACTTCACTCCTGAAGGATTTTCCAAATTCCTACTCAGCTATAACATTCTTGAGCTAAAAGTCCTTAACCTCAGTAATACCTAAATATCAGACGATTTGTTATGTTTGTTCTCCAAAAAAAGCTCAATATCAAACACAATCGTTTAATTAAGAATCAGCTCCTGCTATGAGCTTACTGATAAGGGAATAAGATAGCTTTTGAGACCTTAAAACTTTTTAAACCTGAAAAATTTGGACTTAAGTAAAAACAACTTTTCTAATGACACCTTATTTGTTCTATCATAAGTGACTTCTCGCTAGCTACAAATCTTGAACGTTTCAAAATGTAGCCGAATGAATGACCTTGGCTTTTAAAAGCTCTTAAACTGTTAAAATGCTCGTTCTTTGACATAGCTAAATATAAAGGGAACAGGAATCAGATCAACTCCTTTTATAACTCTTTGCAATTCAAAATATACAACTTCAATAAAGATCTTAAACCTTTCTGAGTGCCTTCAACTCGATGAAACTTCTTTTATTAGGTTTGCTTCTTCTCATAGAATTGCACTTCTTTAATAAATTATGCTTAGCAATACGTTTATTACTTAAGCAACTCTCAAAGCAATCTAGTCTAACGCTCATCTTTACAACTGCATTATAAAAATTAACACTTAAGGGTGCAAAAACATTACAAACTAAATGCGACAAAACCTTTGTTTAATGAAAAGAATTAATGATTTGCCTAAGTAATAGCCAATAATGAAGTTTTAGGCTGCATCTTTGGCAAAAAATACGCTTTTAACCAAACTAACAGAAATAGAGATAAATAAGAAAGAAGTTACGAATCTTTAGAAGCTATTTTAGTCCTAGTATCTCATCAACTTAGAAAAACTAACACTCAATTGGATCACTTTAGACCTGACTCTAAACTCGATTAATAAAAACATTAATCTTAATAACTTGAAGTATTTTAACATTTCAGGATGTATGTTTTAGGAAGACAAGCTCTAAGCTTTCTTTAAATCAAATATTTCAAAGAATATCAGCTATCTTGACCTTAGTTGGACAAACTGCTCAAATAATACGCTTAATGCTATTGCTGACTCCCTAAATTTCAATGGCCTCAAAGTGCTTAAACTTGCCAAGTGTAGTAAAATCAATGACAAAGGCTTTATTAAATACTTTTCTTCCCCCAAAACTTCTGTTTTGACTCACCTTGATTTAAGGTCAACACTGATCACTAACACTACTTTGTAAACAATCTTCGGAAGTAAATTTCTCAAGAACCTTTCCATCCTTTGCCTAAGGTCTTGTCAAAACATAAAGGCAAATGGCTTCAAATAATACTTCAAAACAACTGCTTGTTCAAGCCTCAAAGATCTTGACATAGGTTGGACTAAAGTGAGTGGAGAGATATTTTCATATATGAGTAATAGCAAAAAGCTAAATCAACTCTATTCCTTAAGGATTGCTGGCCTTAAAAATATCTAAGTAGAGCTATGTAAGTTCGTAGAAAGCACTGCAGCGTCCTCATTGACGCTTTTAGATGCTAATTATGCAGAATTATCTTCAAAATTTTTACATTCTTTAGAGTCCAGTCGATATTTAAGTGGCATAGAGTAGCTGCATTTCAAAGGTTTTGAGCTTATTGACATTAACGTTTCGGCTCTTTCCGGCCTCATTCGATCTTCAAACTCTTCGAAGCTAAATACTCTAAAGCTTTCCAAGACAAAAACAGCAAATATGAACAAACTTTTTAAGGAGTTTACTCACTACATGGGTAGAGTAGAATAACTTTGTATTATAGGTTTGACTCAAGCTGAACTTTAGCAATGGCAAAACTCATTAAAAAAGTGCAAAATCACTAACCAAGATATAGCAAATGATATACAATGATTTAAATTCACGATTCTAACACAAATCAAAATTATTGCTACTCAGCCTTGTTTTTTGTTTATTTGGGCTTATTTCTGGAAATCTCAAGATACTTCTCTTTGTTGTCTATGATTTCTGCGAACTTTCTAGCTAAAAGTCTGATTTGGGTTACTCCAAATTTCTAAGCAGCTATTTAGACAAAGGGTTCATACTCATTAAACATGATATTAAACATGTCCAGGCCTTACAAGGCATTGCGTAAATTTTGTGCAAGTTTCTTATTTTATTAGTCCTTGCATTTTTATTTTAGCTTCAAGTAATTCAATTCGTGGTAAACTTTTGGGATCTTAATGTAGATGTTATTGATGTCTAAGTCTTAGAGAGCCTAAGATAAACCTCCCATCGTATCAAGGGACAAGCAATAGGAAATATCAAAATGATTGAATACTTTTGAGCGGAGAGTTAAAGCTCTCATAAAAGAGGTTGAAAGAGTTTAAAAAGAACTCACTACTTCCACATAATAGTATTCAAAAAAGACCTTTAGGAGATGACAAGTTTGTTCACCCTTTAAGGAATAGTTTCTGTGCTGAGGGAAAGATTAAAAGTTTTATTTCTGTACCTTGATAAATTGAATCAAGTATTTGTGCTTCTTTTTTTCTTAGAAAAATTTGTTCTCAAATTATCTTAATTCCACCAAACATTTTAGGTTTGGAGCTACATTTTTATATTTCCTAAAAAGTCTCCCTAGATTTTCTATGTGCTATTTCTTGAAATAAGGTCCTATATTGGAAAGCTATTCATAGAAAGTGAGAAGTTACTCTTCATGTTAAAAAATTTAGCAACTTTCAAGTGCAGACTTTAAAGATTTTTCCTTTGGTAATGAAATCCATTCGCCGATTTCTTTCTGACAACTTTAGAAAAATCTTAATATCTTCTCTGAGGAAGTTTGGGAATCAAGCTCTTCATTGTACTTTTTTCTAATCTACTCCACTTTTTTTTCATATTCTTCAGATTTTCTAATATCATCATTGCTCTTTGTTAGAATGTCATCCTAGAGATGATCTTAAGTGTCTTAAGCATGATTGCAATTATGGTCGTGAATGTGCTCTTTTTGACGGCTGTCTTAGATTTAGAAATGTTCTTATTAGTTGTTATCATGCTTTTCAAGTTAATCATTGCTTTTCTGTATTGACACTTATTAATTTGCTGTAGATGTTTAAGAGTGAGAATTCGCAATAATGATGATCAAGAAAACTATAATTATTGATTTGGATCTCTTCATCAACTCTGACATTATATTTGTAAATGTCAAATATTAATAAATTCTCTA
>Ga0316217_10006470_pt1 | contig 11574 bp, 8 predicted proteins | sample 1anoAmetaG_FD_203633 | JGI IMG/M metagenome (GOLD analysis project Ga0316217, IMG submission 203633) | Freshwater microbial communities from Trout Bog Lake, Wisconsin, USA - 1anoA | ecosystem: Environmental > Aquatic > Freshwater > Lake > Hypolimnion/Profundal zone | place: USA: Wisconsin... | reverse complement strand
CGCGCGTAGGGTGCAAAAAGGCGGAACGAATAGCGCAATTCACGGATCGCCGTCTGAATCACCCGCACATCCCCGGTGTCCTTGACATCGGCCAACAGTTTCAGGGCGTTTTCGATAATGTCGGCGACTTGGACTTCATTATGGCCGCCACCTTTATATTGGATGAGTTCCTGAATGCGCCGGGCCGATTCCGGGTCGGCGGCGGGTTTCTTGACATATCTATTATTCATTTTGACAAGTATCCTGTCCTCCTCAATTTACAAGGAATGGTAGCGCATAGGGGAATCGAACCCCTCTTTCAGCCTTGAGAAGGCCACGTCCTAGCCGATAGACGAATGCGCCAGCAAAACAGCGGAGAGTTTAAGGCGGTGGGTTGCGGGGTCAAGCCACGAATGCCTGCGGCTCAAAGCAAAACCCGGCAGGATCGGAGGAATCCACCGTGGCCGCCGGACAAAGTCCGCTTGCCTTGGCCGGCGAAGAATTTTACATTCCGCTCCGGTCGAAATTGGATGTTTGTTTGCAACCAACCTTCGCCGGCGGTGTTTGAAAATGTGTCGGTGCATGGTATGCTTGAAACATGAGAATCACCCGGAACCTTTTGATTTGCCTCGCGGGCGGGCTGCTGTTGAACGCAGCGGTGCGCGCGGACGATGCCGTGTTGCCGGGCAATCCCTACGCGCCGGTGGTCACGCGCAACATTTTCGGATTAAACCCGCCGCCGCCGCCCGTTGATCCCTCGACGGCCAATGTCACGCCGCCGCCCAAGATCACGCCCAACGGCATCATGTCCATCCTCGGACAATTGCAGGTCCTGTTCAAAGTGGCCACCCCGGCCAAGGCGGGCAAGCCGGCGGGAGACGATGATTACATTTTGAGCGAAGGCCAGCGGCAGGATGACATCGAGGTGGTGAAGATTGATGAAAAAGCCGGCCTGGTGACCTTCAACAACCACGGTGAAACGCAGGAACTGCCGCTGGTCGCCGCAACCGCCAGTTCAGGTGCCCCCGCCGCTGCCGGCGGCCCCGGCAATCCCGCACCCGGCGGTTTCAGGCCCGCGCCCGGCGGTTTGCTCCAGCCGGGGGGGAACACTTTTAATGGTGGCGGCGGCAGCTCCTTGATTGGCAATTTTGGCGGCGGCAATCGCGGGAACGGAAACAACGGCATGAATGGCGGCGGCAATGGCGGAAATAATTACGGCGGTCTGGGCAACGGCTTGAATTTTGGCAATGGTTCGACACCTAGCAGCACCTATGTTCAACATCCCGCTGTGGATCCGGTGACACAAACCATCATGATTGAAGCCAATCGGGCGGTGGCTCAACAACAGGGTGATCCCAGTTCAAAGATTTTTCCGATCACCGAAGCGACACCGCCATCAGACTCTGCCAGCGGTTCGCAATAAGCTCGGACCGTGAGGCGATTTGCTTCGACTACCATACTTTCCATCAATGGCTGGCTGGTTCGTGATAGGCTTTTCGTTGTTGGTATAATTCCAACAGTTCTCGGTTTTTCTTAACCAAACCTTGATTGTTTGCCGCAGTGGCCAGGGCGACGGCTTTTTGGGCGGTTTTGACGGCGTCCTCAAAACGACCGGCCTCGGCATACGCCGCCGCCAGCGTGCCCAAATAAATTGTTACCTGTTCATTGGAAAGCCGGCAGGCTTTTTCCGCCAGTTCGACGGCCTCGGGGCCATTTCGAAAGCGCGAATCCGGCGCGGTCGCGAGCAGCCAGGCCAGATCATTCAAAGCAAAAAGATGATTGGGGTCGATTTGCAGCACTGCTTTGTATTCCGCAATGGACTCCGCCCATCTGCCCTGTGATGAAAGTGTGTAGCCAAGCAGATAATGAATTTTAGGATCACGCGGCTGGATTTTTAAGGCCGCCTGACAATATTCAATTGCTTCATCGCGTCTGCCCAGTTCAACCAACACTAAGGCCAGATTGAACTGTGCCGGGACGTTATTGGGCCAAATTCTCGCGGCCTCGGCGAAATGCTGGCCAGCTTCTTCTGACTTGCCCTCTTTACGCAGGGCGTTGCCCAGAAGTATTTGTATGGCTGCGTTATCAGGTGTCACGGCCAGTGCATGACGGGCAAGAATTTCACTGTTTTGCCAATATCGCACCTGGGTGGCAGTCAATTGCCAGCATGTTGCCAGCACGACCACGGAAAATATAATAAGAAACATCCCCCGATATGGCCATGCCGTGCTCATTTCCGCCACAAGCCAGATGATGGCGATGAATATCCCAATCAACGGCACATAGGTGTAGCGATCGGCCATGGCCTGGCTTCCGACCTGAATCAGGCCAATCACTGGCAAAAGCATTCCCAAATACCAGAGCCAGCCCATGCACAAATAACGCCGCTGACGCTTAAAGATAAAAACCGCTGCAGAAACCAAAAGCAATATGAAAATTGACATGATGGCTTGATCTGGATCAATTGGTAATTGCAACGGATAGCAAACGGCCAGATTGTCCGGCCACAGCATTTTTTTAAGGTAAGCCCCGTAAGAAATCAGGGCATTTTGAATGCGAACATCAATCGGCATGATGGCAATGGTCATCACAGCCTTGCCGCTTTGTTGGGCAAGAAAAGTGAGGGTGCAAGAACCTGCCGATAACATGAAGAATGGAATCTTTTCAACCAACAAGGGCATGACCGGTGAAAGTTGAAAGTTGAAAGTTGAAATTCTCGCCAGCGGCCAGTAATCCAGAAGCAGCAGCACAAACGGCAAGGTCACCAGCATGGGCTTGCTCAACAATCCGAGCGTGAAAAAAATCAAGGCAAACCAGTAGGAAGGTGAACGGAGAAAGGAGTCAAAAGCCGGGAGATTTAATTCTGACTTCTGACTTCTGACTTCTGGCTTCTGCACATGGCGGGTGTAAGCCATCAGCGTGAGCAGGAAGAAAAACGTGCTTAACACATCCTTGCGCTCGGCCACCCAGGCAACGGATTCCACATGCAGGGGATGCAGGCCAAACAACGCCGCCACCAGGGCACTGCGCCAGACGAACCCGGTCAGACGCTTCAACCAGAGAAACAGCAGGACGGTATTGGCGGCATGAAACAGCACGCTGGTGGCATGGTGTCCTCCTGCATTCAGACCATAAATCTGCACGTCCAGCATATGGGAAAGCCAGGTCAGTGGATGCCAGTTGCTGGCATAAAATTGGGTGAAGGCCCAAGCGACGCCCGACCAACTGAGTCCATTCAAAACGTGCTGATTCTGCCAGACATAATCATTATCATCATAATCCGTGAACGCATAACCGAGCACCGGCCAGTAAGCAGCGAAGATGGCCAGAACCAGCCCAGCGCATATCCACCACGTCGTGATGCTTTTTGTTAATTTGAAATCAGTGACTGGAATGGCGGTCATTGTTTTGGCTCTTTAAATGAAGAGCAGGGTTAACAAAACCAATGGAAAAGGCAATCCGCACTTGATGGAACTCGCGCAGTTGAGGGTTGAAATTTGATGGAGGAGAAAGCGGGATCGGGTTTGACAACCTTCAAAGACGGCTTGCATTCAAATTCGCCGCCTTTACCTTCGTCCAAAATCATGAAGCTGAAGCGACCGTCGTTAATCTCCAAAGGCTCGTTGGACCGGATGCTCAAGGGTGTGGGCGAGGCTTGGTGCAATAAAAAATTTCCGGAGGCCATTGAACTGCTGGAACGCGCCAGCCGGCTAAACCCGTCCAATGCCGGCCTGCTGCTGGACCTGGGGCGTTACCACGGTCTGCGGTATGACAGTGCCGCCGCCGAGCGCTGTTTTGAACAGGCAGTCCGCGTGGCCCCAAACAAGACCGAGACACTGGCCGTTGCCGGTGTGAACTGCCGGGATTTCGGCAACTTTGCCTTGTCCGAGCGCTTCTATCTGCGCGCCATAGCACAGCCAAATGCCGCCCCGGAGTTGTTTGTGCAACTGGCCAAACTATACGAGCGGCTCCGCCGGATGGAGGAGTCCGCCGCCATGGTGGACCGGGCGTTACATCTCAACCCGGCCTGCCCGGAGGCGTTGCTCACCCGCGCCCGGCTGGAACGTCAGGCCAGTCGAATCGAAACCGCCGAACAAACCATCCGCTCCGTTGTCACTCAGCCCAATCCGGATGTCTGGGTTCATGCCCAAAGTTGGTATGAATTGGGCGCGATTCTGGACCGGCAGGGAAAATATGACGATGCCGTTGGCGCCTTCGTGCAAGCCAAGGCGCTACTGCATCCGCACTCGGCACAATTCATTGCCGAATTGAGAGTCGTCCGCAAGCGCATCAGTGACATGCAGTCAAACCTCACCGCTGACTCATTGCAACGTTGGTTTGATGCCGCCCCGGCACTACCGCCACCACGCCGACTGGCCCTGCTGGGCGGCCATCCCCGTTCCGGCACGACCTTGTTGGAACAGGTGCTCGATTCGCATCCCGACATTATCTCCGTGGAAGAAACTGAAATTTTTCACGACGACGCCTATTCCCTGCTCCAAAATCGGATGCCCTACGAGACTCCCATCCTTTCGTTTCTCGAACCCGCGCCGATTGAGGTAATCCAAAGTGCCCGCACCAACTATTTCCGGTCGGCGGAATTGTTTCTCGGCCAGCCCCTCGGCAGCCGGCTGTTGATTGACAAAAATCCATCGCTGACCTTTTTGATCCCCGCGCTGATCCGCATCTTTCCGGAAATCAAACTGCTCATCGCCCTGCGCGACCCGCGTGACGTGGTCTTGAGTTGCTTTATGCAATCAATCAAACCTGGGCAGGTCAGCTCCGCCTATCAACGCATTCAGACCACCGTGGACGAATACATTGCCATGATGACCCTGTGGCAAACCCTCAAGCCAATGATCCAAGGCCATTTCCTCGAAGTCCGTTACGAAGACATGGTGGAAGACCTGGAATCCGTTGCGCGAAAGACGCTGGGTTTTCTCGACGTGCCGTGGGACAACCGCGTGCTGGGCTTTGATGAACATGCCCGCAACAAACTGGTGCGTTCGCCCACCTATGCCGACGTGACCCAGCCGGTCTATAAACGCGCCATGGGCCGCTGGCGGAACTACCAGAAATATCTGGAACCGCATCTGGAAAAACTGGAGCCGTTCGTCAAGGCGTTTGGGTATGAGTGATCAGTTGAGAGTTGAAAGTTGATGATTGATGGTTCTAGGCAGAAAGCTAAACCACCATGGCGCAAAGGACGCCAAAAAATCGTGTCCGAACAGCCCGGCGGCTGGTTCATCACACCAGAAAAAAACACCGGGTCAAAAAAACGGCATGAGTGCGGAAACTTTCGCCAGACTCTACCGGGCACGCACGCCTTTGGACGATGCCACGGCACGCGACATAGCCGCCAACCTGGCCGCCCTTTGACCAGACCCGATGAGAATCCTACCGACCATTGTCGCCAGCCGGACTTGAATGGTAGGGCTTGCCATTGAGATAGAGAATCAAAAGTTGACGGTTGAGGCCGGCCGCCGGCGTCTCGCCGCCGGCAGTTTGCATTTTTATCGCCATTTCGGCGGTGGTGACCGCCTCGGAAAACCGCCCGGCTTCCGCATAGGCCGCCGCCAGCGTGCTGATCATGCCGGCTTCTTTAAAGGCCGTCAGCCGGCAGGCCCGTTCCGCGCGCTGAACAGCCTCGGTTCCGTTCCGCACGGTGTCATCCGGACAGGTGGCGAGAATCCAAGCCAGATTGTTGAGCGCAGCCACTTGATCCGGTTTAACCGCGAGTGCCAGGCGAAATTGTTCCACTGCCAAACGAAAATCGCCAGTCTTGTAGAAGAATGAAGCCAGCGCCAGGCGCGTTTCGGCATCAGGTTTAAACAGCAACGCCAATTTAAAATGGGATAACGCCTCCTGCTCTTTTCCCTGTGCTTCGAAAATTGCGCCCAATTGCTGGTGCGCCAGTGGTTCATAGGGTCTGACCTTCAAAACCGCCAGGAACTGCGGTTCCGCTTCGGCGGGTTTTCCCTGCAGCATCAGGGCCAGGCCGAGGTTCAAACGGGCATCGGCGTAATCAGCATTGCAGCGCAGCGCATTCTGAAATTCATTTATCGCGGCGGCGTAATTGCCCCGTTTCGCGAGGACAATGCCAAGATCGTTGTAGGCCGTCCACGCCGCCGGATTTTTGCCGAGCGTGTCGCGCATGAGGCTTTCCTGCGTGGCAAAAACCTGCGCGCGTTCGTAAGTCAAAATGGACAAGGTCAAAATCAGGCCGATGGCCACGCACCTGAAAATTGCCTGGCTGGGAATGGAAGCCAGCCCCGCTGTCACCAACGCCACCAGGGCGATCATCGGGAGATATTGGAGATGATCCGAGACGTGTCCCATCGTCATAAATTGTGCATCGAAGAAACCGAGTGCCGGAAACAGACTGATGGCAAAACAACCGAGTCCGAACAGGGCGTGGCACCCCCACGTCCGACGAAAACGCCAGCACAAAATGAACACCAGGCAGATCAGGAGAGCTGGTAAATATGCCGCCAATGATGCGGTGTCAATCTTCCAAGGGGCATAAACCACGCTCAAATTCTCCGGCCAAAGCACCTTGCCGGCATAAAACCAGAAATCCTGCCCGGCTCCCGCCACGCGTTCCCAGAAACCTGCCGGCTGAAGGGTCAGCCGGGTGTTCAACAGTGCCTGATGTTTTTGAAACCAGACCGACATCAAGCAGAAGGCCAGTGACAGAATGAAAAACGGTATGGCATGCAGCACATCCCGCAGCGTCACCCGCCCGCGCTGCCAGGCCGCGCAGACCAGCAACAACACGGGCAGCATGACCACCGTGGTTTTGCTCAACAACGCCAGGACATAGGCCATCAACGAAACGACATACCAGACCGTGGCGCGGTTGCGGAACGGATGAAGACCGGCTTGATTCCCGACTTTGGGATACAAGGCCAGCGCTTCGTAGTGAAGGTATCCCAGAAAGGCGAACAGAAATAATGGCAGGGAGAGTGTGTTCTTCAACTCGGAGACCCGGGCGACCGAATTCACGCACACGGGGTGAACCACGAACAAAACCGCCGCCAGCCACGCACCGGGAATTTTCAACCGCGCCAGCAACCGCCAGAGCAAAATCCCGCCCAAGGCATGAAGCGCCATGCCTACGGCATGATACCCGACCGGACTTTCCCCCCAGCACATCCGCTGCACCCACCAGCCGAAGGTTGCCAGGGTGAAATCCGTTTGAAACCAGATTGACCACGGCGTGAAGGTTCCATTCACCAGCGGATTGTCCCGGCCAATCAAACTTTCATCGTCTATCACAAAATTACCCGGCAAAATCGGGCGATAGACCAGCAGCACGATGACAAAAATGAAGACCGTGCCCAGACAGAACCGGAGAAGGTTTTGAGGATTATTAGTCGCCTGAACGATGTGTGCTAAAATCCACGAAGCTGGCCGCCGGCCTGACTCACCTGGCGCGGCCATCTTTGCGTGGCGGTTTTCTTCTGATTCTGAATCGGTATTCAATTTAACTCCAACAGCCACGCAATTTTTCCGCGCACGACCGTGGTGACTCGTGCTTCATACAGTCCCACGTCCACCCAATACACCTCATCAGGCTTTGGATTTTTTATAGAAACTTCCCAACGTGGCGGCTCGGAGTTTTCAAGCCCCGGCGGGCGATTCCAACCGCTCCGGCACGGTGATCTTGGGTTGCGGGCATGACCCACCAGTCGCCGTTCTCCGCCGTCACCAGACACTTTGCGCCCTTGTGCGGGCCCCGGATGAAGACACAGCCCTTGTCATCGGCTTTTACCAAAGTGGTTTCGATACGGGATATTCTTACCAAGCGTAATCTTTGTCAATGTCAGACGCGGAAATGGAACATTATACAACGTGTTCTTACCAAATAAAAAAAGAGCCGCTCCGAAGAGCGGCTCCTGTGAAAACCAAAACAAACTTATCCGATTAGGACTGTTTGCGGCGCAGCGCTACCAGCGAGGCCAGACCGCCCAAACCGGCCAAAGCCAGCGTGGTGGGTTCCGGAACTGGACCCAAGTTCTGGACTGTGAAGGTCTGCCAAGAACCTGGTGTAAATCCACCCACACCGGAACTAGAGGTCGCAGTGGTCGGTGATTGGAATATAGAAGAAATTCCTCCAATTGTTGAATTCGCATAGCTGGTGCCATTAAACGCTTCAATGGCGAAGCTAACAAACCCAGACGTTCCACCAGTAACACCAGGAATCTGCACTGCACCGCCTTCAAAATAGCCGGTGTATACAGCCCCGTCAGCGCCAGCATTGAATCCAACCGGTGACGCACCGGAAATGGTCAACAATGACATTTGGGAGGTTGAAGATGGAATATCCAACGCCGAAGCCCCAACGTAGTAGAGCAATTGGGCACTGAATTCACCACCGACTGTCAAGCCCGCTTTGCCTGTTGGCACATTGCTATTGGCATACTTTACAGTCGGATCAGTAGGTCCGGTGAGATAATTGCCAAAGTCAATCTTGCCTTGACCGTAGGCAGCGACTGCCGCCATGCCCAATACTGCAGCGAATATACTTTTTTTCATATTGTTTTAATTACTTTGTTTGTTTGTTTTAGTTTGTCTACCCGAGATTTTTTATTATGGCAGTGTTTGCACCCAGACGTTTGCCACAGTAGGCGGTGACAGGAAGAAACCCTGACCAACTGCAATTTGAGGAACTGCAGGCGTGGTGCCAATTTTCCATTGGCCAGCCAAGAATTTATAAAGCACAAATTGCTGACCAATCGGATCCCAAGTTTGCAGTGTGGTAGCAGGTGCCACAGGAAGATTGATCGTTGCAGTGTTGGTCACATAATCCGCATAAGGAACCAAACTGCCAACCAAATGAAGGCCTGTTCCCACTGTGTTTGTGACGCTGGATCCAGGAGCGGCTACAACGTTTCCAACAAATGTATTTGTATAAGGAACAGAACCGCCTGGAGTAATAAAGAAACCCTGACCTGGAAGAATTTGCACAGTGTCAGATACAACTGTGCCGTTTTTCCAGTGACCCGCTAAAAACTTATACAACGTAAAACTGCCAGCAACCGGATCCCATGTTTGAACCGTTGTAGCGGGCGGAACACTAGGGAAAAGAGAGGCTAACGTGTTGGTGCCATTGTCCAAAGGATTCGCCTGCAATGCAAAAACCCCGTTAGCTGCTGTTTGATTAACATAGCCTACGACGTTGGCCGAATATACTTGCGCTTCCGAGGAAACGATCCCAGCCACAAGCGCGGCGGCTGCAATCAGTAGTGTTTTTTTCATATTTTTCTGTGTTGTGTTGTTGTTCTTTTTACACCGTGTGTGACACCACTATCCCAGAGACCGTGTCACCAGTCAACAGTTTTTTACACTTTTTTTGAACGGGATTCAACCACCAAGGCACCAAGGGCACAAATAACAGCAAACGGTTGATAGTTTGTAGTTTAGAGTTTTTCGTTGGAGGCAAAACAAGGCGTTTGCGACCTCATTTCAGGGGTCTGTCACCGGATTGTAACCAGTTTTCCGGTGTCACCAGCCGGGAATCGACGACCGGGACGCCGCCGGCAAGCGATCCGCCACCAGGACAAAAAATGCCAAACTTTCGCCAATTTCCGTGTAGCCGCCCCACGGCCCCTCTGATAGAGGTGCGATTCAACATTCAACCTTCAAAAACCTATGAGCAGCCATGTAGATCCTGATGCCTTCCACGGCGCAGTGGATGAATTGATCTCCCACGTCAACGACACCGATAATTCGGCAAGCCTCACCGCCAACGGAGTTGATCCAACAAAAATCGCCACCAAGCTCGGCGTCATCCGCGACGACGTGGCCGCCAAAAAAGCGGTGCGCGACAAATTGAAGGCGCAACTGGAGGCGGCCCAACAGGATTATGCCGCCAGCGCGGCGAGCAATTACACCAGCTTCAGCGGTCAGATCGATGCCGTGTCCGGCGGTCTGGGCAAGGACACCCCGGCGGGAAAACAGGCGCTGCAAATTCGCGTCCATCTCAATGCGGCGCCCACACATCACGCCAGCCCCGCGCCGACGGCGGCGACGGCTTCCGCCCAGAAGGTTTAATGGATTACCCTCACCCCGTCCCACTCCCATTCGATGGGAGGGGTGGCCAAAGGCCGGGTGGGGGTTTTTTTGCATAAATAGCTCATTTTTAGCATATTCCTGATCGTCTCGCGTCGTGGGACGACCGTCCCGCAACAAAAAATGACCGTCCTTGGGGATGGGACGAGCGGGTTTTGGACCGGGATGATCGCCCTTTCAAAAAGCCCGGCCGTCCCGCGCGAAAGCCCGACCGTCCTGTGTAAAAGGATGACTGTCCCATGACAAAGCCTGATCGTCCCCTGACGCGGGACGGTCAGGCTCCGGCAAAGGCGGACCGGGATTTGCGCAAGGACGGGAAGGTTTTCCCGGCGGCGGGTGCGGTTTTGGCAAAACCACAGGCAGCGGCCCACAGGGGCGCTGACGCAATTTCAAACAGCGGTCCGGCTGGATCCGGCCTTTGCCGCGGCGCAAAACAACTTGAAAATGGCGCCCGACTTAAAAGCGCGCTGACCGGGCGGCTTCAGCCGCCGATGTTCACCACAATTTTGAGCGAGGCTTCGGTCGGCTTGGCGGCCAGCGCGACGGCGTCCGCCGTTTGCGCCAGCGGAAAGCGGTGGGTGACCAGGGATCGCACATCCAATTGCCGCGAAAACACGAGTCGCGCCACTTCGCGCTGGAGCGTGAAGTCGGAGGAATAGCTGCCGATGAGGTCTTTTTCGTCGAGACAGATGGAAGCCAGATCCAGTTGATAGTTGATAGTTGATGGTTGAAGGTTGGAAGCCGAACTTCTGACTTCCGCCCTTTTGGTGTGGGCGAAGAGCAGAACTTTTCCCGCGCCGCGCACGAGTTGCAGCGCCTGGGTCACGGCAGCATCGGAAGGCACGGCGATGATGGCGGCGTCGAGCGGACGTTGATCGTTGATAGTTGACAGTTGATTGGCCAGCACCGCCCGATGCGCGCCGAATTTTTTGGCAAGCTTCAGGCGCGAGGCGAGCAGGTCGGTGGCGAAGACACGGATGCCCTGCAATGACAAAATTTTTGTGAACATCAGGCCGATCGGCCCCTGCCCGGCCACCAGCACAGTGTCGCCGCGCAGAAGTTCAAGACGTTTGACGGCCTTGAGCACGGTGTTCACGGGCTCCAGCATCGCGCCTTCCTCGAAGGAATTTTTCGCGGGAATTTTCACAACCCCCGGCAGGACAAACGGCAACACGCGGACATATTCGGCGTAGCCGCCGCCGGCGGGTTCAAAGCCGGCGGTGATGCCGGTGCGCTTGTATGTTTCGCACTGGGCAAAGGCGCGGTGGCGGCAGAAATGGCAGTCCAGACAGGGAACGTGATGGTGCAGCGCCACACGGTCGCCAACCTTCAGCCCCAATCCCAGACGCGAGACGCCAGATCCAAGCTTGACAATCGTTCCGGCGGTTTCGTGGCCGAAGATGCGCGGTGGCGGCACGGTGCCGTAATGGATTTTTTTGATGTCGGTCGGGCAGACGCCGCAGACGGCGACCTTGACGAGCAGTTCGTGCGCGCCGATGCGCGGGACGGGGACGGGTTCGA
>Ga0316217_10006469_pt1 | contig 11579 bp, 6 predicted proteins | sample 1anoAmetaG_FD_203633 | JGI IMG/M metagenome (GOLD analysis project Ga0316217, IMG submission 203633) | Freshwater microbial communities from Trout Bog Lake, Wisconsin, USA - 1anoA | ecosystem: Environmental > Aquatic > Freshwater > Lake > Hypolimnion/Profundal zone | place: USA: Wisconsin... | reverse complement strand
TTGGCATCCATGTTCTGCCAGGGGAGTTGCCCCAAAAAGAAGTAAATTAGCATGTAGACCATCCCTTCAATGTCGTCTCTCCTCCCTTGCTCGATTCCCAAGTGCGTATTGATTGAAGCGTACCTAGCAGTCCCCGTTAGATTTTTATTGTCTTTGTAGGCGATATGGTTGCCATTCAGAGTGTACTTCTTGGCTAGTCCGAAATCAATTATGAAAACAGTATTGCTTTACTTGTCCTTGCCGACCAAAAAGTTGTCCGGTTTTACATCGCGATGTATAAACCCTTGGCTGTGGATGTACTCAATTCGTTAAAGCACTTGCAGACCTATCATAATGATGGTTTTCGGTGGGAAGGCTTTTCCGAACTGCTTGAAAAGGGATTACAATGAACTACCTAAGGCCTTCATCACCATCACGCTTTCTTAGCCTTCTGTGAAGTACTAGTAAACCTGAATAGAACTTAACTCACTTTGAGGATGCCACGCTCGTTTGCCTTGCCATCGCCATCGAGAATCTGGAGTATTTTGGACTAATAAAACAATTGTGGGTTTTTGGAGGTGCTTTTTTATATTTTGATCGCTAGTTTTTCGTTTCTTTTGTTGAAAGCAGCATAAATTTCGCCAAATGCACCTGAGCCAAGCTTCTGGCCGACGATCTTGTACTCTCCGTATGTTTTCATGGCTGGGAATTAAAATAAACTATCGAGTATTAAAAATAAAAACCATTCCCACTTATAAACAGATATATGGCATTTTTACTCAAAAGGCTTTTTTATTGGATTGAAGTACACAAAGTTTGCTATAATCATCATCTGCCTAGGCTACAATTTGTTTATTGAGAAGTGTTCAACGGTTAGCCATTTCATAGGTTTCTTTTCAAAGAAAGAACAAGAGAAACAGATAGTCTGAAAAATAATTAAGAAAGAGGTAAATTGAGATTGGAGAGTGATATAAAGTTATTAAAAGGAATATAAAATATAATATAAATCGAGATGTCCCGTGTAAACCTTCTGCCCATTACCAACCATCGCAAAGATAACGTCAAGATGCAGCAGCTCATAAAGTAGCTCATGAAAGTGTGGTCCTCAAAAGACGTAGAAGAAAACTATCAAAATTATTTTCTGACCTATCTGGACTCTCTTCCTTAGCATATCGTAGAGTTGGAAATCTCTCGCGAAATAAAAAAGACCTTGGAAAACCGAAGTCATTACTTCAATATAAACAAATCTTTGGCACTTCATAACACTTCAGTCGCCAAACTCAGACTGGCAGTTTAGAAAGTTTAAAAGCAGGAAAAGATAGCAGAGCACTAGCTTGAGTACATCTGCGAGCTGATTGAGTAGCTACGCAACAATAACATACTGGTTGCCGAGAATACTCTGAATTTCAACTATGAATCACGCAGCAAAAGCAATGACCAGTTTGGTTTTGTCCATGGAAACAACTACATCTTCTAAAAGATCAACACTGACCATGCTTTTCTCAAAAGTTCATTTTTGAGGAAGTACATCGTCTTCACCAACTCTTATGATCCTTTCTTTTTGCATCATTATGAAACTGCCAAATCTACCAATGATATCAAGTACAGGAGTTTGCCTTGCATTTAGCGACTTTTTAATCTTTCTATTAGTAAGGCTTACAAAGCTATGAAGTTGCAGCAGGAAATCCTGTCCTTTATGTCAGGCAAAGTGCCTCTTGATAGAGATACAGAGAAACCTCGCAAGAAAAGGCATAGTTACAACTTCATTAAAGACCGCAATCGATATCATACTTCCATTAAATAGCAATAAAGTGAAAAAGAAGATTCTATTAGGCTTTAAAACAGAGCATATATGAAAAATAGGCCATAGGCAGAACTGGAAAGCCCAGTTTTAGTAAGGTCAAAAACTGATGGGTAGTAGATTACCAAATATTTTGAAAGACAAGAGAATCCGAAGGCTCTCAAGAATAAATATTATCTGCCGACCATTTAACGTCGATAATCATTTCATACTGAGGACGAAAGATTAAATATGTCCCAAATACCTAACAATTCTCTTTTTAAATCCAGAAACAGAAGAATCCAAAGCGTAGGTGACGAATAAGATCTTCTGTCTCCGATAACCCTAAACAGGCCAAGCAGAAAGAGTAATAACATTATTAGAAGAAGATAAGATGAGTTGCTCCCTTTGAAATACTCAAAACCTTCTCCCATAAACTAGTAGATCCTGAGAATAGAAGAAGCGGAGATGTAAGATATCAGAGACCAAAACGATTTGCATAGAGAAGATCCTTTAGAAAACAGAACAAGCAAAAATAACTTCAATTTTCATAATTATAACGTTGTTCCGCCTATGCCCTAATCAAGGTACAAATTGTCACCAAATGTAGCTCAAATGCTGAAAAACTTCAAACTCAAGGCAGGCAACATCACAGTTCACAGTCTCTTCATTTTCCTAAGATAACTCAACATTCAGGAGAAGTATAGAAACATTTTTGAAGTAGGAAATTGGTAGCATTCAATCAGAAACAATCAGTACTATCTTCATAAATACTACATAAACGAAGTACTTATGGCAATATCTTTGTGCTGTGCTCTACCTGAAACAGACATAGTCATAAAGTATTGGGGACCAACCAAAGAATGTGACGAGGATATGAGCCAATTTTTGTTTAAGAAGCTTATTGAGCATATTTAGCGGCATACTCTTTGCAAAGTTATCTACTACAATGCACTCTAAATCCCAGAGGTGTTTGCAAACAATTTTATGAGGCATAAAGACAGGATTTACCGCAGATAGCGTTCAATGCCTATCCAAATCGATTACTTTAGTTACTACCCTTTTCTCTCGATAGATCTGAGCATAATCTCAGTTCCCAGAAGCACTTCAAGAGAGATACAAGATAGTCTCGTGATTCCTTCGAATATTTACTCTTTTTTCAGCTAAAAAGAATTCATCTGCATGAACTATCTTCTTATCGTCAACAAACTTATCAATCCTGGCCAGTTTTCCAACATAGGCACTTTTACACCAAATTTGGAAAGCATCAGAGACGTTCAAACTAAGATGATCAAAGAACAACTTACCATTAATCCTTACAATATCGACTGTAAGGCTAATCCTATAAATCTACTCACACTCAAGATGCGCAATCCCATTTTATCTGCATTTTTTATAGCCAACAAACCGCTAATAAAGTTCACAGGTGAAGAAGTATACCGAAACAATGAAGCGAACTGCATTATAGTTGCTCTTCAAATGCTAAAGAGCAACACTAGGCTTCTATTTGCTAAGGGCTTTAAAAGCTTGACTGATATGGTTTCCACTCTTAAAACGAATTCAAGAGGCTATAAAAAGATAGATTTTTGTGTTTATATGTTCGGCAAAAGAATGCGAGGACGCATAATGTCCATAAATCTAAAAGACTAAGTCTGCTACGGAGATCTTGAGCTAGTGTTTGAGTGGAAAGACTTTCTAAAAGGCAAAATATAGCATAATCTGTAGGAATTCGGAACCTTCGGCTTCAATAAATAGCCATTTTACTGCTTGGTCTAAATCTACGGTGAAAGTATTTTTGCATTTGAGGTGAATGAAAGCAATCTGATATGATATTTAATCTATATTCTCTCTATCCCATGCAGCCACAAAACCGATTCTTTAATACTTTTTTGGCCATTTTAAACTTGAAATGTTTGATCTATTACACTATAATATTGCCAAAACATGCAGCACAATCCTTACGAATAGGTTTTCATTCAGGCTTGCAATCTGTTGTCTACTTACAAACCCAAAGAGAGTAGTTTTCGAGAGCACCTTGAAACCCACTCGATTATCTAAAAGTTTAACAAACTTTAATTGCAAAAACTTGACCTGCCTATGCTCCATTAACTTCCAGAAGGCATATACGCTCGTACTCCTGTGTAAAAACACAAGATAAGGCTATCTATTTACTACATGTCAGCGGGCAAAACTATGACTCTCCATAATCATCCACAGATGATAGTAATATCTTTTGTAATAAGTGGCAGAATCAAAGCCAAATATTATACACAGCTAAACAATCACATGGTTTTTAGGAAAGAAGAAATCATTTTAATTAAAGACTCTGTGAACTGTATCGATGGGAATCGTTCATTATAACACAATTTGCATTAACTAAAAGCGTAATAAAACAGTCTATTCCTCGACATAATATACCCAGACTACAACTAGACTTCTAGACAGTGCAGATACTTCAGATAGGAACAACAGGTTGGCTAAAACTAATGGATCTTGAAAGAAATTGAGGATGATGTGATTTTGAATGATTTTTGATGTTGCACGTTTCTTTGGAATATTATTGTTAACAGATGAACTTTATTGAAGCGAACGATAGTTTATTAATATTTTGAAATGGATAATACATTGGACTCAGATTAAATGCGGGTCAAAAGTATGCAGGAACGCAGCAGCGAAGATAAGGTCCACACGAGGATTGGTAACTACTAATTACGAAAAACTTTGGGCAAAGGGACTTTCGGAAAAGTTAAGGAAGGCATTCATCTTCCGACTGGCGAAAAAGTAGCAGTAAAGATCATTGATAAACGTTCTATTGAAGACTAGGATGACGAGATTCGTATTCAAAGGGAAGTCGAGATCATGAAAAAAGTCAGACACCCAAACATAGTCTATTTATATGAAATAATCTAAACGGCCGAATTTGTTTACATCATTACAGAATTCGCTGAACAAGGAGAGTTATTTAGAGTAATGACCACAGAAGTTAGACTCAAAGAAAGAGCAGCAGGCAGAATATTTTATCAAATCCTCAATGCAGTTGAGTACTTGCACCGTCTGAACATTGCTCACCGTGACCTAAAACCAGAGAACATTCTTCTGGATACAGATTACAATGTCAAACTTATCGATTTCGGGTTGTCCAACTATAACGAAAGTGGTAAGTTGCTGACAACTGCTTGTGGAAGTCCTTGCTACGCTCCGCCAGAAATGGTTGCCGGAAAATCGTATAATGGAATCATTGGAGATATTTGGTCTTTAGGCATTATCTTTTATGGGATGATTTGTGGTTCACTTCCTTTTTAGGAAAAAACCACAAAATAGCTCTATAAAAAGGTTATTTAAGGTTTCTATGTCCTACCTAGTGATATTAGTGTTTAAGCCATCGAAGTTATTCAGAGAATGCTTGTTACTGACCCCGACAAAAGAATAACTATCCCAGAGATTCGCAAACTCAAGTTTTTCAAGTAAATAAAAGCCATTTAAGCATAAATAATAGGGCTAATAGTAGGCTTTCATGCCATGCCGATTGATAATGAAATCATCGACAAAATGAAAGAATACTCAGCCTTTAACAAAATCACTGTTTAAGATCAGCTCAAGGAAAATTAGCATACTTAGTTGACCACTTTGTACTATCTTTTGCAGAAAAGAACTTTGAGAGAAGGTAACAAGACTGTAAGTGATCTTCAAGCTTACTTGGAAACCAGTAATAAGTATAAAATGGAATATGGGAAGGAGTCTTTAAGAAAGTATCGAAAACTTTTGTTCTAAGCGGATTTAGCTCGTCAAAAAAAGAAAAACAGCACTGAAAAACCGAGGTAGATTAAAAAATCACATTAAAGAAACGCCTTTTCGAATGAAAAAATCAGAAAAAGAGTAAACACTGAGGAAAAAAAGATTTGTCTTTCAGTTCGAAGAAGGGCTCCAACAGTACTATTAGCTACTTAGAGATCTGTTGAGTAGAAACCTACATAAAATACTATCGTTTTGAAAAAGAAAAGCCAAAAGTAAAGCTCTCCTTTGAAAGGCTTTGAAACTCAAAGGAAAAAGGCAGCTGAAGATCTATGGAAGGCCTACTTTAAGAATCCTTTATAAAATGTGAACTTGAGTGCTAGCAAAAAGACTAATGGTCAAAGTACGCAAAAGCTGACTTAAAATATACGAAAATTGAAAGAAGGCTTTTTAAGGCTGCCGAATATGTTGCGGAAATACAAGATAAAAAAATAAACAAAATGAACTCATTCCAGATTCTTTCTATATCTGTATTTTTGATCCATTCAAGAGAAATAAAACAAACAATATAAATAAATCAAAGATCATTAAGGTGACTGTTATAGGTCTTCAACTACTTTTTTATGGTGCAACTCAACTTTTTTAAACTACTAGCAATAAACTAAAAGGTCATTATTGAACTATTTGAGCTCATTCTTTGCGCTTTTGATCTAATCTCCGGTTTCACGTCGTAGTTATGAAAGATTTTGCTTTAATCGAATAATTTACACTTTAAACTAGCCTTCGAATCTACTTAAATCCTTTTTATAAGCTGCTTAAATGTTTCTAAGCTGGTCCAAATACTCTTCTTTAAAACCCCTGCAAGAAGCTACCTTCAGGCCAACAATTTCAGCTGCTTTTTCTCTTTAATGTAATAACACTTGATAGCTCTACACTTTATCTTTTTTCCCTTTTGTTCCATAAAAATCCGAATCATTTAGGTGGTCATAAGAGACTGTGCTATAGTTTATTCTTCTTCTACTCTATCTTTAACAATCTATGCTATATCGATTCACTTTCAGCCTTGTTTTGATGTTTGCCGTGTTTTATAAGTTACTTGTCTGATTTGCTGCCGGAGGATGGACTAGTTTTAAGCTATAAAAGGGTCCTTGTCTTCTAATACTGAAAGATTGCTGCGTTTCTCTGAAAATTTCAGGTAATTAGTTCATCTCCTCAATAATTTTAATTATAATCAAGTCAAATCAGGCAAATATCATTTGATTGAACGTATTATAGTTGTGGATTAGTTCCTGATTGAGACAAGTAGCCTCTCCAGAGTACTGCATATAATGAGTTATCAAAGATTTCTCTTGTTCAATTAAGAATCTTCTGAACCCTTCAAAATAGTTCTGATGCACGAAGGCCAGCCAAATCCTGCAGCGCGTTTAATTTTAGTTCTAGCTGGGGAACATCTTATTGAACTTTTCATCTTTAGTCATTTTTGAGAGATCTTTGTTTTTCAGCTGCAGGTATTCAACTTCAGGCAGTTACCAACGAGATACGTCATTCAAATATCTTTCTTTCTTTCTCAAAAGGTTTTATTTCTACGTTAAGTATCTTTTATCTTCCTTTTGGATTTTTACATCATTATTTACGAACTAGTTCCAATCTTTGCTCGTCTCTTTAATATAGTTTTAGTTTATATCGTTCATTGCCTTTAGATGCCTGCGAATATTTTTTGAGATGCTGACTGACATGTTGTTAAAAGATAGGAACATTGTAGGCATTCTTAGCTGATTTACAAGAAACTTACGTCTATTTTTAGCATTTTTTGAATCTAGGTATATTTTTAGCTTAACTTTGCTGTAATTTCATTTAAATTTTTTGTGTATTTTTCTATTTTTTACATTTCTCCCATAATCTTAGTAAAACAAACATTAAACTAATTGTAGAGAAAGCTCATTTCTTAACATAAATGCGATGAATTCTTCAATGTTTTGTTCATTTTATCGGATATTTCAATGGTGAATTTGCCTGAAAGAGTGGAAACGCCTGAAGTGTCTCTTTCTACCTCAAAAAAAGCTTATCTGCTTTTGAACTAGTTGAATTTTTTGTGATTGTATTCTTAGAAGAAAACTTTAACCAGCCTTGAAGTTTGAAAGATCGGGAACCTTATCAATTTATTGAGGAACACTTGAAGCTAATTTCTTCTAGCTGCGATTGCCTTTTTGTCATCATTATTCAGCTCTCTTTAAGTCTAAAGGGGAGGAATGTACCATCCAGGAAAGTTTATTGCCAACATATTTTTTAGCCAATCTACATCCTCTCCTTTTCTGATGATTTTGTTTGGAGTAAAGTTTGTTGAGATTGTTACCTATAATTCGTTTCTTGCTCCAATTCCGAAAATAAAACCACCAACTGATTTTATTTAGACTCTTTGTATTGCTAGATATACTTTTAGATTGCTACCCTCGGCTCATCGTTTTAGGGAAACTTGAACAAAGGTTCAGCTTTTTGACATTATTCCTGATCATAAACTTCAAAATCCGAAAGATTAGTATTTTCCTGATTCTCAATATACTTACGTATATGACTTTTTCCTTTTTGCTTGTCTTGTTTGTATCAAAAATTAGAGATCGATTGTTGGTTCTCAGTGACATTCTCGAGCTAAGCAGATTTATTTTTGATTTATTGATATCGTCCTTAAAGAGAGCGATTGCATCTTTTAATTATTTGATGGTCCAATTCTACAAATCGACGTTTTAGCCTGCATTATCAAGCAAATACCTTCACCTTTGATTTTGCTGATATATTCGATGAATTGTTAAGCATCCAATCCTGCTTATAGCACATCTGAACGTAGCAAAGCTTGTTTGCTTTCAATACTCTACATAAGCTTTAATTTATAAGATCAACAAAGCTATAATCGTAATGTTTGAACACTATTAATTGTGAATAAAAAAAAAGATTGGATGGGCTCTGACTATCGAAGAAAATCATAATTTCTAAAAGATTATGAATCAATTAAAATAAAATCATTTGCTCAATTAGAATGAGCTCAATTCAAGAGAATCATTTTCCCTTTGCTTTTAAAATCTAAAATTTGGTGTGGGCAAGACCTGCTGAGTAGCAAACTGACCCATTTTGGACTTCTATCTATTTGAACGAAGCAGATTACTATACTTTTACCTAAACCCTCTAATCTCTTAGTCTTTTTCTTTCAAGACCCTATCGAATTCATCTCTCCACTTCTTATTTGTGCAAGCCAATTCGATTTAGCACTTTTTGACTTTCTGATTCAGTTTGTATATTTCCTCTGAGTTAGTAAGTTGCAAGAGATGAATTTCTTCCTGGTATTTTCTCTAGCTTTAAAGTTTTTACTATTTTATAGCCTCTAAAGTAACTACATTTGCCTTAAGAGAAGCATATTCACTGTTTTTTTGCTATAAAAGTGTTTCCAGCAGCTTTATTCTCTCCTACTTCTGTTTCAATACCTACTACAAACCTCGGACTTTGAATTCTAGCTACTGATCATACTAGCTCTTTCTTCTTATTTTTTGCCTCGATTTTACTTGAGAGCTCTATTTCGTTTCATTTTGAGTTTAGACTGAGAGTTTGCTTTCTAATTTGAACTCATCCAAAGCTTTCTCCTGTTATCGATAATCTAGCAAGGTTAATGGCTTCACGGAGGAAGGAGATTGGTATCCCTGGCGTCGCTATCTCGAAATCTACATTCTCGTTCCTGTTTCATCATCTTCTCCTCTTCTTCGAAATCTTCTATTTTTGACTTGGTAGGGATTTTCCTATCCTAAGTTATTTCTCATAGTAAAAGTTTATATATATTGTGAAATGAAAAATGATCTTTGCTTGGGGTGCCACACCTACTTCGAGTAGGGAGACACAGTCCCTTTGGAAAGCATGTTCATTGAGTTTAAAAACTACTTCCTACCTATAAAAGACTCAAGACCCAAATGGATCATACTGAAGACTCTGGTCGGTTTTTTGAATGCAAAAGGAGGCACAATATACATAGGTATCTAAGACAACGAAGGGAAGGTGATTGGACAGTAGATAAAAAGAAAGCAGCAAGACGAGTTTCAGCTATTCATCAAAAGTCTTGCAGATAAGATAGCTCCTCCCGTGGATTTCATCAATAAGGAAGAAGTAAATTAGATTATATGCTTAGATAAAAATTACCTATGTGCCTGTTGTTACTAATAAAGTTTTCAAGGGGAAGTTTATCATCAAAGTTATTGTTAAGCAAGGGGACCCTTCTAAAACTTATCATTTTAACCAGAATATTGAGCTTTAATTCAAAGGCAAAATTGATAAATACGACATTCCTCATGCTTTCTATAGGCATAACATGGGAGGAATCGTCGAGGTTAAAGGTTAAGCACTTTTGGAGGAAATAGCAAGAAAAGCTGCAAATCCAAATGAAATTGCCATCACTTTTCATAAATTTTGCAATCCTTAGCCTTTGAAGTTAGGCGGGCCTTTAACGAAAATTGGTTTTTCAGGAGTACGCAAAGAAGAGCTACGTAAAAAACTTTAATAAGTCTTTCATAGTAATCTGCAAAGTTTCGACATCGATTACTAGTTGACCTACGACATTTAAAATCAAGTTTTATTGATCTAGCTTTAAAACGAAGAGCAGTTCAAAAATATAAACAAATACGTCCAAGAAAATCTAGTGAATTTAAACCAAGGAGGTCTTTTTAACTTTGTCTAAAAAGGTGAATATCTCGATTTTTATCTTTATAAGAGCATTTTTAGAAAAAAAGAGATATCTTAGTCTGCCTAAAAGCAAAGATAAAAGTCGAAGACGCCACTTTTAAATAATTAAAAAAGTAATTAATTGTTTAATCTAGATTAAAAAACAAAGAAAAAAAGGTAATCATAGAACGAACCGTTGTAAAAAGTCGAGAAATAAATAATCAAAGAATAGTAAAAATACGAATATCTTTCTTCTCCTAAAAAAACTTAAATCCCATTGATAAAAAATGAAGCTTTGCTACAAAAAAGTTCATAAGGAAAAGTGGTTTGGTCATATGGCATAAATGATAGAGCCTAAAAGAGTAAAGAAGATAAAGTCCTAGACAAATAACAGTAAATTTGTGAGAAATACCTCTAAAAAGAGTTCATCTTGACTATAACTCACGTCAATACATAAAAAAGAGCTTAGCTGTAAAAATATTTGAGAGTAATCATTGATACCAAATATCCTGTTACTTTTGATAAATACATTCATACCATTGAGCTGAAGTTCTAGAGCAGAGAAAATGTCATGAAAGTACATTAAGTTTTGGCCAAGAATAACTAAAAGCTTGCCAAATTCGGGGAAAACAACAATCTGGTTATAGGCATCAATATGAAATAAATCAGAATAAGCAACTATAATGCCCGGAAAAGAAAAGAGCTCAAACAATATATTCAAACTAAGCTGAAAAAAGATTACGAGTAACTCTAGTTCAAGAAATGGAACAACAAGTTCTTTTTAGAGTGCAGATTCAAAAATAATCAAACTGCATGTCAGTGGCTGGATGAGCTTCTCAACGATGACAACCTTAATCAGTTCAATATCCCTTAGACCTAAACATTCAAACCTGGAAAAGTTAGAGTCTATATTTACTGTATCTGTAACTGATAATTACTCATTCGAATAATCTTTACATTATCATTTCCTCAAAGCAGTATTCTTTTAAGGGACAGTCACTACCTACGGTTCTTTGGTTTGGTATCTCTGAATTCCATAGAGGTCTGGGGAAACTGGACTGTTGACTTACCAGCCGTTAATCGAGAATTTTTGATTTTGATTTTGATTTTGATCATTAGATTTGTTTTCTAAGCCTCTGGCTGGTAAATTCATTGTTTGAGATAAGTACTTTTGCCTAAACTGCTCTTTTTTAAAGTGGGTTTCAGTATTTTGGGAATTCGCTCTCAATATTGCACTTTTTTTAATAATTTATTTTTAATTCGAAGACTTCCTTTCATGGCATTTCGTTTTTTTGAGTGAAAGTGAAAAGTCAGATTTTTTCAAAAATACATTCAGATTGAAGTAGGTTTCACTGCCCTCAGGCGTATTTTTAGTGTCCTTTAGACCTGGGGT
>Ga0316217_10006468_pt1 | contig 11582 bp, 9 predicted proteins | sample 1anoAmetaG_FD_203633 | JGI IMG/M metagenome (GOLD analysis project Ga0316217, IMG submission 203633) | Freshwater microbial communities from Trout Bog Lake, Wisconsin, USA - 1anoA | ecosystem: Environmental > Aquatic > Freshwater > Lake > Hypolimnion/Profundal zone | place: USA: Wisconsin... | reverse complement strand
GAGATCGGATTGAACTTGTTGGCGGAGTAAGCGGCACGCCATTATCGTCCGGCTACCAAAAAAAGATTCTCGAACGAGATGGCTACAAGTGTCAGATTTGCGGTGAAGTATTTCCTGCCGACCAACTCGAAGTCCACCACATCAAACCGCAAGCAAAGGGAGGGAGACATTATCCAGCAAACCTGGTTACGCTTTGCTGGCGTTGTCACCGGGAAGAAACTTGGTTCGGACATAAACACAAAATGCGCTAGTGCCCAGCGGCTGCTTCCAAATCCCAAATTTGCAACTGCGATCCAGCAACATGGACTGGAATTTCATGTGCTTTTAATTCGTTGCGAACTTCCGAACGAAAATTTGGAGGACTGGCTGGATGAATCACAACTTTCCGAATCAATTTTTTGAGGTCAACCGGAATCAACCTGTGATCGGGATTTTCTGACGCACCGCTATCGAGCATGCCCATAACTCGCAATTCACGTTCTTGAATATGTGCCTCCTTGTCTTTTGCTGTGAACGGAGCTGTGTATGACCAGTCAGGTCGAGGCTGTCCGCTTGAATAATAAAGCATACGGGCAAAATCTACGGGCTGCCCTTGCAAAGCGGTTATCAAACACCCGACTGTGCTTCGTAAAGCAATTGAACGCGGCTCTCCGCTGACAAACGCATTCCACATCCACGCTGATTCTTTTGCGCGAATACTCCAGCAGTGGATAAATGTTCTGGCTCGCAGGATTTTGTTTGTCCACTGAATTTGGGACTCGTCATTTTTTCCAATCTGAATGTTGAAGCCCGAATGCTCCATCAACTTTTGGATCACCGGCGTCCATTGATGAGCATTTGCATCCGAATACATCCCATCATTTTTATCGGTTTGTTTGTCGAGTCGAGTGAGCCAAAAGGCTTTGTTTTGCAGAAGGAGCTTAAAGTAATCAAAACGGACGTAATGCCAGATGAAAGTATCCGACGGCGGGAGGATGTGGGGATTCTGCGAATCTTCAACCGGCTGACTGGAAACAATGCTGTTATTTCGCCGATCAATAATCGCCAAGCTCATCGAACTTTTCGGCTTGGTGTTTATTAAACCGCGTTTCATCCGTGGCTAAAAATTAAATCGTCTTGGAATGTCTCCGTTCATTCGCCGCGCCGAGCGTGTTGTCGAAACACATCGCGATGTTGCGGATGAAAAGACGGCCGGCGCCGGTCACTTCCAAACCACCGGGCTTGAGCTTCACGAGGCCGTCGGCAGCGAACGGCGCGAGCGCGGCGAGTTCCTTTTCAAAATGTTGCTCAAAATTGATGCCGAGTTTTGCACCCATCGCGGCGAAGTCGAGCGAGAGGTCGCACATCGTCCGCATGATGGTTTCGCGGCGGATTTTGTCCTCGTCGCTCACGATGTAAGCCTTGTGCAGCGGCACGTTGCCGGCGTCCACGGCGGCCTGCCACTTCGGCAGTTCCTTTTCGTTTTGCCAATAGACATCGGGCGTTTGCGACACGGCGCTCATGCCGAACGCGTAAATGTCCGAGCCGGCGCGCGTGCTGTAACCTTGGAAATTGCGCTGCAATTTTTTCTCGCGCTGCGAAATCGTCAGCTCGTCGTTCGGCTTCGCAAAGTGATCCATGCCGATATAGACGTATTGGTTGTCGGCGGTGAGGCGTTCGATGACGAGCTTGAGGACTTCCAATTTGCTTTCCGGCGTGGGCAAAACTTTTTGCTCCAGAATTTTTTGCGACGGCTTGATCCACGGCACATGCGCGTAACTGAACACGGCGAGGCGGTCCGGCTTCATTTCCAAAACCGTGTTGAGCGTTTCGTTGAACGACTCCGGTGTCTGGTGCGGCAGGCCGTAAATCAAATCGAGGTTGATCGAGCCATAGCCGAGTTCACGCATCCAGTCCATCGCCTGCTGCGTCATCTCGCGCGGTTGAATTCGATGCACGGCTTCTTGAACTTTCGGATTAAAATCCTGCACGCCCATCGAGGCGCGGTTAAAACCGATTTCGCGCAGCGCGACCATGTGCTCGCGCGTGAGCCGGCGCGGATCAACCTCCACGCTCGCTTCAATATCCGGCGCAAAAGCGAAATGCTTGTGGATGATTTCACCGAGGCGGCGGATTTCGTCAGGGCGCAAAAAAGTCGGTGAGCCGCCGCCGAAATGGAGCTGCACCGCCTTGCGGTTCTGGTTCAACATCGGTGCCATGCGTGCGACTTCGCGTCCGAGCGCCCCGACGTAAGCCATGCCCATCGAATGATTGAGCGTGATGACCGTGGTGCAGCCGCAGAACCAGCACAGCGTCTCGCAGAACGGAATGTGAAAATAAACCGAAAGGTCGCGCGGCGTGCGGTTGTTGTCATTGATCTTGGCGGAAAGCTGCTCCCAGGTCACGGCGTCGGTGAACTTGGTGGCGGGCGGATAGCTGGTGTAACGCGGCCCGGCCACGTTGTATTTGCGCACTAAATCGAGATCTACGTTCAGCGTCTTCATTTGAAATTTTTCACAGTGTCCACCAGTGCTTGAATATTTTCCAGTTTTGCTCCGGGCGTGAGTCCGTGGCCGAGATTAAAAATGTGTCCGGGCCGACCGCGCATGGTCTCGAGCACTTTCTTCGTCTCCGCCGCCACGACTTCCGGCGTGGATTCAGCGATGTGAACCGGCGAAAGATTTCCCTGCATCGCGATGTGGGCGGGAATGATCTTCCGTGCTTCGGCCAAATCCGTTTGCCAGTCAATGCCGAGAATGTTCGCGCCGCTGTTAATCAAATCCGGCCAGTTGCCGTGCGTGCCGAGCGAGAAATTGATAATTGGAAGCTGGCAGTTGGCAGCTCGAAGCTGGGAAATAATTTCTGCCGTCCAGCGCCCGCTCGCTTCCTGAAATTCCGTCGCGGCCAAATGCCCGCCATGGCTGTCGAAAATTTGTAGAGCGTCAATGCCCGTGGCGATCTGCATTTTCAGATACGCGGTGACGGCGGCGGTGAGTTTTTCCAGCAGGCCGAAAAAAGTCTTTTTGTCCTCGCGGAAAAGCTGCAACGCGCGGCTGTATTTCGGCACGCTCGCACCTTCCATCATGAACGTCGCCAGCGTCCACGGCGAACCGGTAAAACCCAGCAGCGCCGTTTTGTCGCCGAGTTCCGCGCGCAACATTTTCAGCGCCTGCTCGACGTAGTTCAGCCGCTCGACGACGTGTTCGACCGAGAGTTTGTCAATGTCGGCCTTGCTGGTGACGGCGAAATCCATCTGCACGCCGCCCGTTTCCTTGAAATGATATTTCTGCCCCAGCGCTTCGGGAATCACGAGGATGTCGCTGAACAAAATCGCCGCGTCGAAGCCAAACCGGCGCACCGGCTGAAGCGTCACCTCGACGGCCAGTTCGGGATTCTGGCAAAGCTGGACGAACGTATATTTCTCCTTCAGCTTGCGGTATTCCGGCAGCGCGCGCCCGGCCTGGCGCATGAGCCACATCGGCGGGCGATCCACCGGCAGGCAGCGGGCGGCGCGGGCGAAGCGGACGCGGGCGGTGGCGGGTTTTTCGGCGGTTATGCTCATCAAATTGGCCTTGATAAATAGCATAAGCCCGTGCCGATGGACAGCGGCTTTTCAAAATTTGGCGGCGGCGGCGCATTTTATGGCTGGCGGCGGCAGACCAAGGATTTAATGCCGGCCAGCCAAAACTTTTTTGCAACTTTGCGCGGCCGCCGGTTTTTTATTTCAGGAACAATGAAGCACCAGCCCGACAACCTGCACGAAGCGCTGTGGCGACGGCCACTTTCCGCCGTCGAACGCGCCGGATTGCGCCCGCAGCCGCAGCCGGAGCTGGAGTTGGAAGCGCGGCTGACCGAGGCGCTGGCGGCAATCCCCGAAATGCCCGCGCCCTCCAATTTCACCGCGCGCGTGCTGACCGCCATCGAACTTGACGAGGCGAAAGTCGCGCATTCCAGCAGCTGGACTTGGAACTGGCGCTGGCTGTGGCCGCGCGTCGCCGTGGCCGCCGCCGTGCTGGTTTTTGCCGGCGTCAGCGTCCAGCGTTATGAAACCCATTTGCACCGGCTCGCGCTGGTCAAAAATGTCGCGCTGGTGGCCGTGGCGCAGCCGCTGCCCAGCGTGGACGCGCTAGAAAATCTTGACGTCATCCAGCGCATGAGCCAGTCCGGCCACGCCGATGGCGAGTTGCTCGCCGCGTTGCAATGAGCCGGGTGCGCCAGTCCATTTTCTGCCTGGCCGCCGCCTCTCTGGTTTTCACGGTCACCGCCCAAACCCGGCCGCCAGGACCGGTGAAGATTTTTTCCGGCGCGACCAACCGGCTGCCACCGCTGCCAACGATTCAGCCGCCGGTGGTTTTTTTCCGGCAACTGCTCGTCATGGCACCCGCCGAACGGAACCACTCGCTCACCGACCGGCCGCCGGAAGTGCGCACCCGCATCCTCGCCAAGGTGCATGAATATGAGTTGCTCGGCCCGGACGAACGCGAGCTGCGCCTGCGCGCCACCGAGCTGCGCTGGCAGCTCACACCGCTGCTGCGCGTGCCGCCGGCGGCCCGCGGCAGCCAGCTCGCCCTGGTGCCGGAAGAAATGCGCGGGCTGGTCCAAGCGCGGCTGGTGCAGTGGGATATTTTGCCGCCGCCGTTGCAACAGGAATTTCTCGCGAACGACCAGGCGCTGCATTATTTCGCGCACGTCGAACCGGCCGGCCGCGCCACCGCCACGGCGCAACAACAGAAAATCGCGGAACAATTCAACCAGTTTTTTGAACTCACGCCGGCGGAGAAACAGCAGGCGCTCACCACGTTGTCCGAGGCCGAGCGGGCGCAGATGGAAAAAACCCTGCGGACATTCGCGCAACTGCCGCCGCCGCAGCGGCTGCAATGCGTGCGCAACTATGCCAAATTCGCCGGCATGAGCGCCGCCGAACGCACCGCGTTTTTGAAAAACGCCGAGAGCTGGGCGAAGCTGACCCCGCAGGAACGCCAGACGTGGCGCGACCTCGTGACGCACACGCCGCAATGGCCGCCCCTGCCACCCCTGCCGCCGCCGCCGCCGCCCAGCCCGCATCCGCCACAAATTTCCCGCCCCAACATGGCGACGAATCTGAACTGATTTTTCATCGGCAACGACATTCGTGGTTTCCCCTTCCCGCCATTCCCGGTAAATTGCCGCCGTGCATCCGATCGCCTTTCAACTCGGTTCCCTGCCTGTCCGCTGGTATGGCGTGATGATGGCGCTGGCATTTTTCGCAGGCCTGTGGACGGCCACGCGCCGCGCGCGGCGGGCGAACGTTTCCGGCGACGTCATCGCCGACGTGACGTTGTGGCTGATGCTCGGCAGCATCGCCGGCGCGCGGTTCGTGTATGTGACGACTTACTGGAAAACGGAATTTGCCAACGGGCCCTTCGCCGAAGTTTTCATGATCCAGCACGGCGGCCTGGTTTATTACGGCGGCCTCATCGGCGCGGCGATTGCCGGCATCGGCTATCTCGCCTGGAAAAAACTTCCGGTCTGGAAAATCGCCGACATCCTCGCGCCGAGCATCGCGCTGGGCAGTGTTTTCGGGCGCATCGGCTGCCTGCTCAACGGCTGCTGCTACGGCTACGCCTGCGAGCTGCCGTGGGCAATTCATTTTCCCGCCAACCACGAAACCCACGGCGTGGCGGTGCATCCGACGGAAATTTATGACGGGCTGTTAAACCTGGTGCTTTACGTTTTTCTCGCGTGGCGGTTCCGCCACAAAAAATTCGACGGGCAGATTATTGCGACCTACCTGATCATTTACGCGGTCTTCCGGTCCATCGCGGAACATTTTCGCGGTGATTATCCGGCCGACCACGTCCACGCCGGACTGACTTCGGCGCAACTGGTCAGCGGGCCAATTTTCATCGCCGGCCTCGCGCTGCTGTTTTTCTGTTCGCGCCGCGCGCAGCCAAAGCCAAACTGATTTTTTGACCAAATTCACAGAATGGACAGAATTGGATTGTGGAATGAAAAATAAATACGCTTTCGCGGCGGGCTTTTTAATTTTGTGAATGCTGTAAATTCTGTCGCCGCGCCGGTTTTTCTCGCCGGCCCGACGGCGGTGGGCAAATCCGAAATCGCGCTGTTGCTTGCGGAAAAGATCGGCGGCGAAATCATCTCCGTGGACTCGATGCAGGTCTATCGCGGGCTGGACCTCGGCACCGCCAAGCCGTCGTCCGCCGAGCGCGCCCGCGTGCCGCATCACCTCATTGATGTTTGCGATTTGCACGAGGCGTTTGACGCCGCGCGGTTCGTCCAGCTCGCGGAAAAGGCGGTGGCGGAAATCCGGGCGCGCGGACGCACGCCGGTGTTCTGCGGCGGCACCGGCCTGTATTTCAAGGCGTTTCTCGAAGGCCTTGGCGAAGCCCCGGCCACGGACGACCACTTGCGAGCCGAACTCGCCGCCGCGCCGCTGGAAAAATTGCTTGAAGAACTCCGCGAGCGCGATCCCGCCACGTTTGAGCACATTGACCGGCAAAATCCGCGCCGTGTCATCCGCGCCGTGGCCGTGATCCGGCTCACCGGCCAAAAGTTTTCCGAGCAGCGGGCGGAGTGGAAAATCCAAAATCCAAAATCCAAAATCCAAAATTATTATTGTTTCACGCGGCCGGCGGAAGGTTTGCACCGGCGCATCAATGCCCGCGTGGACGACATGTTCCGGCGCGGCCTGGTGGCGGAGACCGAGCTGCTTTTGCAACACGGGCTGGCGGAAAATAAATTCGCGCTGCAAGCCATCGGCTACCGGCAGGTGGTCGAGCATCTGCGCGGCGAACGCGGGCTGGCGGAGACGATTGAGCTGGTGAAAAGCCGCACGCGCCAGTTTGCGAAGCGACAACTGACGTGGTTTCGCCGGCACGGAAATGGGGAATGGCTAGAACTGACGTCGGGCGCCACAGCGGAACAATGCGTGGGAAAAATCCGTCTCGCATCCCTCACCGGCGCGTGAAAAATCCTGTGAAATAACCAGCTGATACCGCAAACGGCCGGCCCATTTGAAAGCTGCGTTTGGAAAACGGGCGGGCGGTATTGCCAGTTCAAGCTTGGGCTAGCGCGCGGCGCAGCGCCTCGGCCAGGGCCGTCAGCGACACGGGTTTTGCCAGCAACTCACAGATGCCCGCCTCGCGCAAGTTCTCCGGCGTGAGGGCGGAAGCAAATCCGCTCGCCAGCAGCACCGGCACCGCTGGCCGGAGGGCATGCAGTTGCAGCGCCAGTTCCATGCCGTTTATTTCCGGCATCGTCAGGTCGGTGATGACCAGATCGAATTCGTCGGCCGCCGCCCGGAACAGGTCGACCGCCGCCCGCGCACTGTTGCTCGTGGTGACCTGGTAATTCAGCCGTTCCAACAGCCGTTTTAATGTCGCCGTCAGCGCCGGCTCGTCGTCCACCACCAGGATTTTCTGGCCAGCTCCGCGCGGCACCGGGCTGGTCGCGCTGCGGATTGGGATTGGGTTGGCGGTTTGCGCCGGGAAATACAGGCAGAAGGTCGTGCCCTGGCCGGGCTGACTTTCGACCGTGATAATGCCTTCGTGCGACTGGACAATGCCATGCACCACCGACAGCCCGAGGCCGGTGCCTTTGCCGACCGGCTTGGTGGTGAAAAATGGCTCGAAGATGCGCTCCAAGGTGGCGGCATCCATGCCGTGCCCGGTGTCGGCGATGGTCAGCCGCGCATATTGAACCGGCCGGAATTCCGGGTGGGTCGGGAGAAATTTCTCGTCCGGCGTAAACGCGTCCAGTTTCACGGTGAGCTGACCGCCCCGGCCTTCCATCGCGTGCAGCGCGTTGGTGGCCAGATTCACGATTACCTGATAAATCTGCGTGGCGTCGGCGAGCACGGTGGGCACATCACCGGCCAGCGCAATTTCGAATTTGATTTCGGCCGGCAACGAGGCGCGCAGGAATTTCGTGGCGTCGGTGACGACGGCGGCAAGCGGGATGATCTGGCGGTATTGCTCGCGCTGGCGGCTGAAAGTCAAAATCTGCTGCACCAGCTCCTTGGCGCGGTTGGCCGCCTTGAGAATTTCCGCAATGTCCTCCTGTGCCGCTGCGTTGTCCGCCGTGTCTTGCTGCAGCAGGTCGCTGTAACCAAACATGGCGGCGAGAATGTTGTTGAAATCATGCGCAATGCCGCCGGCCAGTGTGCCGACCGCCTCCATTTTCTGCGCCTGCCGGAACTGGTTTTCGAGCTGCACCTCGCGCGTCACGTCGCGCTTGACGGCCGCATAATTGACGATGGTGTCAGTGCCGTCCCGCACCGGCGAGATGGAGGCTTCCTCCTCGTAAAGCGTGCCGTCCTTGCGCCGGTTGACCAAATGGCCGGTCCAGACCTGCCCGGCCGTCAGCGTGGCCCACATGCGCCGGTAAAACTCGGCGTCGTGCTTGCCGCTCTTGAGAAAACGCGGGTTTCGGCCAAACGCCTCGGCGCGGGTGTAACCGGAGGTTTTCTCAAACGCCGGGTTGACATAGGTGATCGCGCCGTTGGTGTCAGTGATCTCGATGGACTCGGCCGCCTGTTCCACCACCGTCGCCAGCCGGGCATGGGCTTCCTCGGCCAATTTGCGCCGGGTGATGTCGCGGGCCACGGCGAGGATGCGGGACCTTCCTCCGATGTTGGCTTTTTTAAGGGCCACCTCCACCCAGAACAGCTCGCCGCTTTTCTTCCGGGCCAGCCATTCAAAAACCTGCGGGCCTTCCGTGATGGTTTTGGCCAGCCACTGCTGCGCTTCCACTGCCGAGTAAGGGCTTTGGTTCGGACTGCATTGATCTACGGTCAACTGCGAAACCTCTTCGCGGCTGAATCCGTAGAGTTGCAGCATGGCGTCATTCACGTCGAGAACGGTGCCGGTGTCGGCGGCGTGAATAAAAATCGCATCGTTGGTCGAGTTAAAAATTTCCCGGTAGTTTTGCTCGCTTTGCCGCAACGCCGCCTCCACCTGCTTGCGCGCGGTGATGTCGTGCGCCACGCCGATCAGGCCGATAACATGGCCTTGGCCGTCAAGACGCGATACCTTCGTCGTCAGAAATACATACCGGGCACCGTCCGCTCCGCTGATTTCCTCCTCGATCGTTTCTGCCCGGCCCGATTCCATCACTCGAAGGTCATCTGCCATGAACTTCGCACTCTCCGCAGGGCTGGGACAAAGATCGGCCTTTGAGCGCCCAATCAACTGCTCCGCCGTTTTGCCGTTCAGCCGGCAGCCCGCTGGATTTATGAAGACAAACCGGCACTCCCGGTCTTTCACGAAGATGACGTCTTTGGAATTGTCGGTGATGGAGCGGATTAGCGTTTCGCTCTGCTGCAACGACTCCTCCGCCCGCTTGCGTTCAGTGATGTCACGGAAGGACCACACCCGGCCAATGCGGGTGCCATCCAAGATCATCGGGCAGGAATAGCGTTCAAAAATCCGGCCGTCCTTGAAGCTGAACGTGTCCATGTCCACCGCGTCCGAATGGTAAAGCGCCTGCACTTTTTTCAGGAACGCGCCGGGATCGGCCAGTTGTTCCAGAACGAAATCCAGCAAAGCCTGGTTATCGCCGCGCGCCAGCAGCGGCGGCGGAATGTGCCAGAGTTCGGCGAAGCGCCGGTTGGTATGCAGCACCTTGCCTTGGTTGTCCACGGCGAGCATGCCATCCGTAGTGGATTCGAGCGTCGTCCGCAGTTTCGCTTCGCTGTTCCGCAGCGCGTCAGTCTGCCGTGCCAGGGCCTGAACCGCGACGACTTTGCGCATTGTGTCACGGTAAACCAGCCCGGCGGATATGAGCGTGCCCGCCAGGAAAATCAAGGCCAGCGCCGCCACCCAGGCGGCCTCGTTGCGCCAGGCGGCCAGAAACGCTTCCGGCGCCAGGCCGGAAATGACGTAGAGCGGCCGGTTGGGTATTTTGCAAAAAGTGTAGGTGCGCGGAATTTTGTCAAAGGCCAAATCGCTGTGATAGGTGCCGCCATCCTTTTGCGCCTGAACCGCGCGCTGCAGTTCGGGCGAGGCATTTTTCTGGCCAACGACCTTGCTAAAATCCTTCAGGTCCGGATACCGCGCAATGACCGCCAGCGTGTCATCGCGCAAAGTCAGCGACCCGTGTCGGCCGACATCCACCGTGGCGAACATGGCGCGGAATTGGTCCAGCTCAATCGTGCCGTAAACCAACCCGCCGAAGGAACCGTCTGTCCGGTTGATCCGCCGCGCAAAAATAAGCGACCATTTTTGGCTGACCCGCCCCACCAGCGGCTCGGACATGACCAAGCCTGCCTGGGGATCGCTGCGCAGACGAATGAAGTAAGCGCGATCCGCCACGCTGGTTCGCACGCCGGGAGACACGTCGGTGCCGTAGGCATTCTCGCCCCGGGCATTGACCACGCGCAGTCCGCCCACGACCGGCAGCCGGGCCTGTTGGCGGGCAATAAAAGTATTCAGGGTCGCCGCGTCTATTCCGCCGCCGGCAAGCTGCTTTTCCACTTCGTCGGCCACCGCGAGCACGGTCAGGTCAATCTTGTCAATGGCATTCCCGATTTGGCCGGCGAAGGCGTGCGCCAGGTTCTGGGTCGTGATCTCGGCGCGCTCCTGATTTTGCCGCCAGCTCTGGCGCAGCGAAAAGCCCGCCAGGCAAATAAACAAGGTATTCGCCAAGGCAATGCTGATCACCATTCGCCGGATAAAAGCGGCGCGAGCTTGGGCGATGTTTGATTCGTTCATTTGCTCGTCAGGCAACGGTCTTCACCAAATAAAACCCGTGCAGCGCAACGAGCGACCCGTTTTGATTTGCATCGGGGTGCGTTTTGGGCCGGCAACACCCCCCGCGACACATGCTCTGGCCAGCGTCACTGGGACGATGAAGGTCAGGGTGATTCATGACGTTCATGCTGGAATTCGGCGGGTTGGCTGCAATGTGCGCCGCCCAGCCGCCAAGCGCCAGCAGAAAGACAAACCCGCCCGGCTGCGCCGACCGACACATTCTTCATCAGCATCGGCCATTGAAAGAAAAACTAAAGCCGGAACCGGCGTTACTTTTTGTCCTGAAACAGCAGCGGCGCGAATTCGGCCAGATAACGCCGCCACACGCGAAAGCTGTGCTGGCCCGGCGATTCCACCCAGGTGTAGCGGACGTTTTGCGCTTGAAGCCAGCCGCAAAATTGCTGATTGCTTTCAATCAGCCGGTCTTCCGTGCCACACCCGATCCAGAGCAAGCGTATTTGGTCATTAACCTTGGCGGTCAACGCCGGAAACTGCGCCGCATAATTGGTGTTCAACCCGCCCGAACTGAAGGCGCCAATCCACGCGAAACGGTCCAGGTGATTCAGCCCGACCACCAGCGATTCCGTGCCGCCCATGGAAAGTCCGGCGATGGCGCGCGACTGGCGATCGGCGGCAATGCGATAATTTTTTTCCACCTGCGGCATCACCTCGGCGAGCAGCGTGGCACCAAACTGGTCCACGTTGCGCTGCCACAATCCGGGATCGCGCACGCGCGACCAGCCGCCTTTGACGATGTCCAGGGTGCCGTAGCCAAGCGGCATCACCACGATCATCGGCTTGGCCTGACCGCGCGCGATGAGGTTGTCGAGAATGACATTGGCGCAGCCGACGGCG
>Ga0316217_10006467_pt1 | contig 11582 bp, 13 predicted proteins | sample 1anoAmetaG_FD_203633 | JGI IMG/M metagenome (GOLD analysis project Ga0316217, IMG submission 203633) | Freshwater microbial communities from Trout Bog Lake, Wisconsin, USA - 1anoA | ecosystem: Environmental > Aquatic > Freshwater > Lake > Hypolimnion/Profundal zone | place: USA: Wisconsin... | reverse complement strand
ACGTGAGAATGATGAGTCCAGAGGAAGCCAAAGAATTCAATGACAGCCTGAAATCAAAACCACCAGCGAGCTAATACAACCCGGAAAGCAATTCGGCGATGCGCCGGCACCGAAACCGGCACCACATTGCTTCCGGCCAGTGAATTGAATTATTAAACTATGGTCGAAAGCCGTCAAATCCCGGCAAATCAACCTTCCGCTTGACTGGCATCACCTGTGATGTCATTTTATACTGCATGGAAATCGTGCAAGACACCAATGTCTTCGTCGCCGCCCTGCGCAGCCAGGAAGGCGCGAGTGCGGAGGTGTTGGATCGCTGTTTGGCGCGCGACGATCAGGCCGTCATGGGCGCAGCCCTGTTTGCGGAATATGAGGAACTGGTGCAGCGGGACAGTTTGTGGCGGGACGTGCCAGTGACGGCGGCGGAACGCGAGGCGTTATTGGACGATTTTTGTGCAGCGGCAATCTGGCAGCCGATTTATTTTCGCTGGCGGCCCAACCTGCCGGACGCTGACGACGACCACGTTTTGGAACTGGCGATAGCTGGTGGCGTGGAACATCTGGTCACGCACAACACGCGCGACTTTAGCCGGGGCGAACTTAAATTTGCCTCGCCGCGCGTGGTGACACCGGCACAACACCTGAAAATTGTAAAATGAAAACCATTCCTTATCGTTGTGATGATTCACGGCACAAAGCGTTGCTGGGCGCGGCGCGATCCACCGGCACGAGCGTGCAGCGGCTGTTTGACAACTTTGTCACGCATGTCATTACCGAGCGGCAGGCGGAAGCCCGGTTTGTAGTGCGTCAGAAGCGCGGCAATCCGGCGCGCGGTCGGAAGTTGCTGGCTGAAATCCGCCAGCGCGTCGCGTCTCATGCCAAATAATGACGACCGTGACACTCCCAGCGTGAAGCCTTAATCGCCATCGGTCTTTGGCGAAGCGAGCATCGTCAAGGTGGACCGCAGCGCAGCGAGGAGGACCTTGACGACGCGCAGCGAGCCATACCATGAGAGGGGCGATTCACGCGGAGTCGGAATGTTGAAAGGTGTTGAACGGAGTTTAGCTGCGTTGAATTGACGGCGGGGCGTTCGCGCAAATTTCGCGCAACATTCGCGTCTGCGGTCGTGGCCTCAAGCTGTGCTAAGGGAAGATGTCTGACGGTAAATTTGCCGTTTTACACCAGCGTCATTGCTGTGTGTATCACAGTCGGCAGCTTGGTCGCTCCGCTGTTACGCCCGCCCGCTTGCATCGCAAGGAGAATAGAGTCCGTCATCAAATCAGGTTTCATTCGGTCGCCGGTGCGTCACTTCATCAGCGCAGCCTTACGGCGTTTTAACCGGCGGCGTTTGACGCACGCCACAGACTTTACTCCCGGCAGCCGTATTCGCCGTCAGAGGCGGGGTAAGTGTCATGCCGCAAAATTCTATTTTAACCGCTCACTTCCCGGCGTGCTGGCGGTCAGTTCAACGGCTGATTCCGGCGACGCGGACGGCTGACGTTGAACCGTGTTGAAAGCCGTTTAATGGCGTTGAACCGGAAGCGGCAAATTGCGACAACTGCCAGTGAACAAAGGCGACAAAAAGCGGCAAGTTCATTGCCGCCTTTTGTCGCTTTTTGCCGCTCGGGTTTTGCGCGTCTGCTCTGACCTCTACTGACGTAAGGGGATGGTGTCTCGTCACAAATCCTGTTCCCTGATGGTTCGTATCAACTCCGTTTCATGGTTGGCGTGAACGTAGGCGATTGCCAACGTAGCTGTCTGATTACGCGACACCGCTGAAACGTCACCGTGTCAAGACACGGACGAAGCCTTCTCGGGACGTGCCAAAAATGGAGAGCGGGATGGAAATCGTCTTCAAGGTTCCGTCACCAGTGACATTCGTGTAAGACTGCCAGCCTCCTAAAACCAAGTTGGTCCCGTATTGGACGGCATGGGTGAAACCGACTTGCGAGAGAAACTGAAACTGAAAATTCGTCCCGACGGTGTGCGGGATCAATAAATTGACCGTCAAGGGCACGGTCAGGGCGTTGATCAAATTGGTTCCATTCATCGTGCCGAGGCCGGTGCAAAGGTCGTAACCGTTGGTGGCGTAAAATAAATTCGGACTTGCCGACCAAGTGTTGCTGCCGCTCGTGACATCATGGAAAAACGCTGTGTAGTTTGTCCTCGCAGCAATGGCGTAGAGGGCTGGATTGATGAAGCCGGCACTCGGCTGTCCGTTGGCTGCCAACTGCTGATTGACCAGCGCCATGAAACCAGCCCACAACGGCGCGGCTGCACTTGTGCCACTATTGTCATCGAACGGATTATTGCTGTTGTTGTTACCATTGTTATAGATTTCATAGATGTAATCCGCACACGCCGCTACATCGGGAATATTTCTAAAATTGGTTGAACCTCCTCTGCCTGCCATATTGCTGACGTTCGTCTGCCAGCTTGGAATAGAATAATAGCTGCTGATACCACCACTGCTACCGACTTTTGGCTGATTTTGTTCTACAGCCCAGTTCCAAACTATTTCTGAAGCCCATGAATCACCTGCGCTATTCATCTTCAATGTTGTTCCACCAACTTGCGTGATGTATGGATTGCTGGATGGCGCATTAGCGACATTTGGATTATCAACGCCATTGACGGAATTGGAGCCGGTTGTAAAAGCTTGGCTGTCGCCGGACGCGTTGAAAAAAGTTTGCCCCACCGCATCCATGCTCATGAAAATTGCGTCTGTCGTGTTGGTGGGGCCATACCAACCCCAAGAGCAACTCAAGTTGAGTATGTTGCTGCGGGCAAGCATTTGATTCAAAATGTCGTTCGGATTGGCATTATTTTTTCCTATGAAACACACAATACTGGACAGGTTTGGAGCAATCGCCATTGCCATTTCAATGTCCAATTCGAGTTCTCCGGCGCTTCCACTTTGGCGGCCATTAAACGGAGGAATATACACAGATCCAACCTGAATATTCGTCCGTCCGTCACCTGCTAGGTTTGCATAATTAAAAATGTCGTTAGTATAAAAAATTGTGTCACTTAATTCGAACAACCCGACGCTTTGTCCAGCACCATTGAGCGTCGTTCCCGGCACATAGGCGTTACGAAAATCATTACCAAATAAATCGCCGGAACCATCGGGAGCATTGCCGTTTGCAACTTTTTTAGAAGTGGCGTGCGCGCCCTTGCTTTTTTCCCATTTTGAATGCGGCAGTGAAAAATCGCTTAAGCCTTCGATGTCAACCACCGGCATGGCCGCGTCCACCATCGGCTCGGTGTCCGGCGCAAAAAAATCGCGCGCCTCGGTCGGATGCCGGTATGTCCGCAACGTAATGTGAAACGCCTTTTCGACCACCGCCGCCGGTCCGGTAACATCCAACACCAACCGATTGTCATGTGTCACGGCGATGGCAAGGCCGTTCGTCCGCGCAAAATTTTTGACCGCCTCGTAATCCTGCTCCGTCGGGCCAAAGCGCGCGGTCAATTGCTCCCGCGTCAGATAATGGCGAAAGTTCGGACTGGCCGGGTCGGAAACCTGCGCCACAAAATTCTCCAAGCCAGCCCGGTCGCGCAGCGGCAATCCGATGGCGAGCCATAATTCGTTCGTTGCCGCCAACCGGCCAATTGGTTGCAGGTGCAAGCGCGCTATCGCCTCCGGCACATGACCATGCAAAATCTGCTGTGCGGTCGCACATGGCATGATGCAAACAGTGCCAGCAATTGCCAAAACGACAATTTTGAGCCAGTTTGTTTTCACGGGTTTGTGAATGATTGCGTTAATGATTAAAACTCTCTCCATCCCGCTCGTCCACTTCAAACTGTTATCTGATGGCGACGAAATTGCGGGTGGTCACGCAACGCGAGTTGCGTGGATTGTGAAAAAAACGGAGACGGCCGTGTTGCCGCCTCCGCGATGTGTTTTCGCTGAATTATTTGCCCCCACTCGGCCCATTGGACCTTCCACCTCCCGATGGATTTCCTGGAGAACCGCTCGGCCATCCTCCCCCGTTACCTTGTCCGCGCCCGCCACCACCGCTGCCTTTGCCGCCACCACCCTTGCCACCGCCACCGCCTTTTCCTGCACATGCGATCATATGATTCCTTTGGTTATTACGTTTGGTTGATTTTTTCGCCACCCCTGAAACGCTAACGAGGTGGTGAAGTGTTCTTTCGTATTTGAGATCATGGCATCGGAATTGAATTGAACTGCTTGGTAAGTTCTTGGGCATGCTTACGGTTCCATTCCAAGCATTCTTCGGATATATCGTCTTTTGATTCTCCCGGATTTATGACAACGTTTTTGAGGATTTCCGACCTTTGTTCAGAAAGCATTTTTTCCCGCCGAGAAAATCGCTCTTTATCTTGTTCAAAGAAATGAGTGGCCTCTTTTACGCTGGTTCCCACGTCACGCATCATCGTCTCCAAATTAAAAGTTTGGCAAACCATTGCCATAAGGTTGCCCTCGAATTTAAGTTCGAGGCCAAAATTCGACTGTAAATCACAGGGAAGATCGGGGTTCCAGTCAATGTGCAAATACTTGCACAATTGATGCAGCCAGGCGTAGTTGGGTGGCGCATTGAGTTCAAAATGAGCCTCACACCAAATTGCCGCCATTGGGGCCGCATTCTTCAGCGGGATGATCTGCAAATTTTTTTTGATGGCGATAAACAACCCGGCACTGAACGGGCGAAGTGGCCGCCCTTTTCGAGATTCATATTCGACATCGCCAAGAATCACGCAGCCGTCGCGGTAATCGAGCAGCGGGTTGTTTACCATCATCAAGCGATAGACAGCCGTGTGATCGGTTGCGAGACCGCGTTCATTCAAGAATTCAGCGATTTCACGGTAGCTGTTTCCCTTTCTTCGCAGTTCCCAAATAGTTTCCAAATATGCTTCTAAACCTCGTTTTTCAGGGGCGGCTTTGGCCTGTTCGAGCATTTTGTTAGGAGTCATTGCAACAGATTACAACACATAGTTATTTAATGCAACACTTGTTTTTGTGAGTCCAAAGCCAATGACCTTTACCGCAATCTTTGATCAAAACCGGTCTAGTTAGGTTCGCCGACGGGAACGAATTTCGCCCACCGGCTTCGTGAATTGCGCCGCCGATGATACCGCTCCGTTCCGCTTGGCAAGGATGCTACGGGTCGGCTCAAAAAATCTCGCCGCTTCCGTTCCTCCTTGCCAATGCTCACGTCGCAAGCTGCGGCTGGTTAGGAATTCACGAAGCAGCCCTGCAAGCCTCTGGCTTGGGAGGCTGCTCAAATTATTGGTTGACAATTGTATCTTGTAAGATACTATGTAAGAAATATGGGATTCATTGAGTTTCCATTCATCGAAGTGCCGAAAGATTTACGCAAGATTGTCGGCGAGCCAACGCCCGGCACGCGCGCCTACCGCCGGGAGGGGACGCACGCCGAATGCGGCCAGTGGATTGAAGACCTCGGCTTGCATTACAAGGGCGACGTGGGCATCTCACCCGCCGGCGTAACCATGTTCGTGCCCGTCCAGCGCGCCGCCGTCCATAAGCGCATTAAGGAAGGCAAACTGACCGCGTTCTTTTTTTACATAACCCACGTTGAAAGCACCTTCTTCGGCACGAAACGCAAAGTCAAAATGCGTCCCTACATTCTGTTGTCCTTGAGCGAATGCAAGGCGTGGGTGGCGGAAATGAAACGCCGGATGGGTTATGTGGATGAGCTGGACGAAAGTTTGATGAAACAGCGAAAGAAACTCAAACCGGTGGCGGCGGCAGATGAACCAAAAACCACGAAAGAAGCCATGGAAGCCCTGGACTTTGCAGACATCGATCCGAAGGACAAGGGGAACCGGAAAGTCCGATATGATGAGCCATTGAGCACGGAAAACCGGCAACAGGATATGTTTTTACTGCTCGCCGAGGCGATGGCGGCGATGGCGTCCGACAAAACGAAGGCTGAATTTTATCAGAAGCGACTGGAACGAGGAATGGAATGGGATAAAAATGAAAAGCGATGGAAGTGGAAGGAGTAACATGAACACAGAGAATAAATTCAATGACCGGCTGATACGGTTGCCGGAGCTGGAACAAATTTTTGGCGTGTGCAAGCGGACGGTAAGACGGAAGGCGGAGAACGGCGAGTTGCCACCATTACGGCGGATTGGCCGCGCGGTGGGAATGCTGGAAAGCCAAGTCAAAGCGTATTTTCAAAGATTGAGTCAACCAAGTTAATCGAAAGGAGCATGAAATATGGAAGCCAGAATCTATAAAACAAAACGATTGCGAAATGGCAAGCGCGTGACCGCCCGATTATATCGGGCGCGCGTGAAACTCACCGGCGACAACAAGGTGCGCGACATTTCCCTCGGCGTCTCCGACAAGCAGGTCGCCCAACAGAAGCTCAACAAATTGATTCAGGAACTGGAACACGAATCGGCGGGATTGATTCCGGCGAAAGCTGAACGGGAGGCGGCGCAAAGTCCGTTGCTCGATCTGGTGTCGGAATATGTCAACGAATTGACAGTCCTGGGGCGGTCGGGAGACCACCTGCGCCATGTGGACAAGCGGCTGCGGCGGCTGGTGCGGGAATGCGGCTGGACGAGATTGGCCGATGTGACGCCCGCCTCGTTTCAAATGTGGCGCAAGGAGCAAGCCCACAAAGCACCCAAAACCCTGAATGAATATCTGGCCACACTCTCGGCCTTCTGGACGTGGCTGCGCAAGCAAAGCCGCGTAAGTGTGAACCCTTTTGAACTGGTGGAACGGACAGACACGCGCGGCAAGGAACGGGTTCAGCGGCGGGCGCTGTCTGACAAGGAAGTGGTTGAATTGCTCAAAGTGGCTGGCAAGAATCAACTGGCCTATATGCTGCCCCTGTATGCGGGTTTGCGGCGCAATGAAGTCAAAACGCTGCGCTGGTCGAATCTGGTGCTTGGCGAATCCGGTGGATTGCTGCGTATTCATGCTGCCGTGAACAAGAACCGGAAGGAACAGGCGTTGCCGTTGCATCACGAACTGGCCAAGGCGTTGCAGCAACAGAAACCGGCAGACAGCAAAATGGACGATCTGGTGGTGGCCAACGGCGTTCCGAAGATGAAGGAATTCCGGCAGGACTTGGCAAAAGCGGGCATTCCGTTTCTGGACGAGCGCGGACACCGCATGGATTATCATGCGTTGCGGACTACGTTTATCACCCGACTTTCGACCATGAAAGTGCATCCACGCTTGGCGATGGAACTGGCGCGGCACAGCGATATGCGGCTGACGATGAAGACCTACACGGACGCCGGGCAACTGCCGTTGCGCGAAGTGATGGATGGTTTGCCGGGTTTTGGTGAACGCGCTGACTCCCGAATAGACTCCCGAAATTTAGGCCCGACGGGTCAAACCGTGTCACCTTCTGTTCCCGATATTGGGGCGATGAAAACTAAAAATAGCCCTGTAACCACTGGCGAAAGTCATCGTGACACACAGCTTGTCACCACGAGTCACGAAAAGTCAAAGTGGCGGAGAGAGGGGGATTCGAACCCCCGATACGGCTTTTGACCGTATACCGGTTTAGCAAACCAGCGCCTTCAGCCACTCGGCCATCTCTCCAACCAATAAAATCAATGCTTCCGTGATTTTCGCCTCAACCCAAAAACTTTAATGTTGAGCCATTGTTGACCACGGTGTAGAATAGTTCTGTCATGAAACAAGCAACACCGCGCAAACAAAACTGGAAAATCACCAAGATTCCCAATCTGTATTTGCTGGGGGAGTCTGGCACATACTACTTGCGAATCAAGCCGAAAAATGGAAAGCGGCAACGGATTTCATTACAAACCACGGATTTCATGGTGGCGCGGGAACGAATGCGGCAGCACATGCTGAAACTGAATGCCGTCAAGCCAGCCAGCGACGAAACCATCAGCGCCCTGATCGAAAAATACATCACGGATTTGGCGCGGCGGGTGCAAATAAATGAAATCACCGCCAGCAACCGTCTCTACAAGCTGGAATGCCTCGACCAAGTGGGCGGAACGAAAACAATCAAGGGAACATGGCCGACATTCAGGTCGCTAAAAATCTCGGACTTGAGCGAGAAATTATTTGAAAACTGGATCGCGACCCACAGCCAAAAATATTCCGCCACCAGAACGAACGGCGCCGTTACCATGATGCGGGAATTGCTACGCATAGCCGTAAAGGAAAAACTGATGGCGCGGGAAGTCATGGAGGATATAGCCCACGGTCTAAAATACGTCTCGGTTGACTACGATTACAAGCGCATGACGCTTTCCCTGCCAAGTCGGGAAGAAGTGGCTAAATTGCGCCTAGAAGTTTACCGGAGGTGCAAGCACAAGGGCACAATGGGCGGCTATCTGTTTGACCTGCTGCTTTGCTCTGGAATGCGAATTGACACCGCCAGAAACGTGCTTTGGGAAGATGTTCACAAAGACAAAGGCATTCTGTTTGCGGGCAAAGCAAAAACCGGTTCCTACACGATCCCCTTGTTTCCTGACCTGCTGGAATTAATTGAACGGTTGGAAAAAGCTTTTCCCGACCATAAACCAAAAGACAAGCTGGTGCCTGGAGTTTCAATTCAGTCGGTGCTGACCTCAAGCTGCAAAGCCGTGGGAATTCGGCATCTCTCAAATCACGATCTGCGCCATATATTCGCCACGCGGTGCATGGAGCGCGGAATTGACGTTTCCGTGTTTAGCCGGTGGATGGGACATAAAGACGGCGGACGAACTGCGATGCTCATCTATGGCCATCTGCGACAAGCGCACAGCTTGGAAGAAGCGGCAAAAATGCGGTTTATCGAGCGCCCTGTCACCACTCCCCCAAAATCTGACGAACCGAGACACCCTTTTTCGGCGGATCAAGCGCTAATCGACGCGGAAGATGAAAAGCTTAAGCAATTGAAGCGTGGCTAGGGACAAGCGCGCCGCAAGGCTCACGGAAAAAGCAAACCCTGCGCCGGTCGCGGCGACAAATTCCAAAGCGCGACGCGGAGCTGGCGCACCGATTTTGTCTGGCCGTTCACGCACTCGCGGAACTTCGCGGCGAACATTTCGCAAATGATCTCGTCGCGCTCCTGCGCCGCGCGGAAACGATGCTCGGCGCGGGCTTCGCTGAAATCGGCGAACCGCACGACGACGCCAAGCTCGCGCGGCAAAAGCTGCTCGCGGCGCAAAACCTCCATCAACTTTTTCACCTCAACCAAGCCGAATTGCAAGACGCGGCCATAATCAATCACGTCGAACGGGAAAGTTTTCTGCCGCGAAATCATCGAGCGCGTCCGCACCCCGGCCACCAATTTTTCCGACCATTGGCCGGACGCAAACAAAAACAATTTTTGTCCCCAAATGCCAAACCGATCCTTCAAAAGCATCGAGGGCAGCGCGGCCACGTCGCCGAACGTCCGCGCGCCCAAAGCGGCCAGCGCTTGCGCGCGGCTCTCGCCGATGCCGCTCAACTCGCGGAGATCCCGCGCGGCCAAGAAATCTTTTTCCGTGCCGGCGCTCACCTCCAAAAATCCCGGCTTCGCCGCGTCCGTCGCCAACTTCGCCAGCCAGCGCGAATTTGCCAACCCGCCCGACAGCGGCAAACCAACCTCGCGCAAAATCGTCGCGCTCAACTCGCGCCACCGCGCCGCACCGTCCGCCTCGGCGGACAAATCCAAAAACCCTTCATCAATGGACACCGGCACGACCAACGGCGAAAAACGATTCATTGCGGCGAACATCCGCGCCGAAATATTTTTGTAAGCGTCCAGCCGCGCGGGGCAAACGACCAACTCGGCACACAATCGCCGCGCCAAAAAACACGCCATGCCGTTTTTAACGCCAAACTGCTTCGCGCGGCGGTTCGCCGACAAAACAAAACCGTTCTGCCGACGACCACCGGCAACAATCAACGCGCGTCCGTGCAACGCGGGCGACAAAATCCCCTCGCATGACGCGAAGAAATTATCGGCGTCCACATGGAGAATCCGCGACGTTTGCATCAATAATCCCCCGGCAAAAGCACGGTCGTCACGCTGCGGTCGGCCTCGGTCAACACCCAAAACCGAACTTCACCCTTCGATTCAAAGACCGACATCACGCGCAAACCATGCCGCAACGCAAATTCGTTCTCGGCGCGGTCGGCGTCGCTGACCATGCCCCACTCGCCGCACACATGGCGATCAATCGCGCGGCAAATGTCCTCGACCGAAAGCGACTGCAACGCGGCTGGCGTCGCCACGATTTTCCCCAAAAGGAATTTCTGCTGTTCGAGAAAAATCATAAAATCTCCTTCGCTGGACTGCCGTTTTTCAACACCGCCGAAGGCCGAACACTCGCCTGAGCCGACGCCTCAATTCTCAAAATCATTTTTTTAATTTTCATTTTTTTTCAAACCGATGACCGTCACCCTGCCGTCGCCGCGCGCCTCACCTGATCGGGAGACAGCGCGACGTGCGCGAAAGCGCATTAAACGACTGGCGGACGCGGGAATCGTGACAGTGGCGGGAGGGTGGCGGGGCGACGCTGGCGCGATTTTCGCTCCCGCCCCCAATGTCGGAGCGGTGTCGGACGGGTGCGCGGCGATGGCTGGCTGACGGCGGGAGGTAAATGATGAACAATTGGAAAACTAACTTCACTGCCCCCGGCAGGGTCGTGGCCTTAAATTTTTATGGAGTCTGCGGAAAATTTACATGGTCGGGACTCCGTGGCTTTCCCGGCTGTGGGAATTTCGCCGCAGTCTCCGGCTAATCAATTTTTACCAGTGAGGGCGGACAGTTTTTGAGCCGTCGAAACGAAGTGGAGCGGTCGGAAAATGGCTGCGCTCACGGTTAATGCCGATGCTTTGGCCGGGTGAAACCTCGCGGCCAATATTGCTACGTCTTGGGCGATATGCGGAGCATCGCGCCCTATTGCGGTGACATGGGCGGGCGAAGCCGCGCGCCCACTCGTGCCGTCAAAACATATTCCGCCAGCGGCGGGCGGGACGGGCGGGATTCATTGCGAACGCATGAAGCATGACCGGCACGTTTCAACTATCAGGTTGCAGCAAGGCGGCATTCACACCCTGCCGCGACGAATGCGGCGATGAGGGGCGCAGCGCAGCGGAGAACTTCAACGGCGCATTGGTCGCGCCGATCAATGCGGCGGAGCGTCGAAACTTTGCGGGCGGAAAGGAGCGATGGATGGGGCGAGCGGAGCGGTGGCGGAGCCGGTTGCGCGGGTTCCTGGGGCAAGCCAGTCTTGCGGCTTGCGGGGCTGTCCGCTGGCCGGAAGTCTGGCGCGGGGGCGGGTGAAATTCAGGCGCGACGGGCGAGCACACAAGCGCAGTCGAGAACCAGCCGGCGCGGATTGAAGCCAGTGAAGTTTGGACGCGACTTTTTGCGATCAAGAGAAACAACAACAAGTCAATGAACCGGAAAAGTGAACTGCCAGCTTTGGTTTGAACACCGGTAATGAAATCGAACACCCAACCATATCCGCCTTGCCGCCAGATGCGCCTGAATGCATCTTTGCGCCATGCCCAACAAACGATTTTTACGGCGCAAGCCGCGGGGAGCATCACTTCTCAGCGGCCATGCCTGGCTTGAGATTTCCCGCACCCTGGGTATCCCGAAGCG
>Ga0316217_10006466_pt1 | contig 11583 bp, 7 predicted proteins | sample 1anoAmetaG_FD_203633 | JGI IMG/M metagenome (GOLD analysis project Ga0316217, IMG submission 203633) | Freshwater microbial communities from Trout Bog Lake, Wisconsin, USA - 1anoA | ecosystem: Environmental > Aquatic > Freshwater > Lake > Hypolimnion/Profundal zone | place: USA: Wisconsin... | reverse complement strand
GTGCCGCAATGAACAGCGAGACCTTGTCACCTGAAGAAACCCGGCGGATACTTCACGAACTGCAGGTGCACCAGATCGAGCTGGAGCTGCAGAACGAGGAACTGCGGCGGGTCCAGGTGGAATTGGATGCCTCGCGAGCGCGCTATTTCGATCTTTACGACTTGGCTCCGGTGGGCTATGTCACCGTTAGCGAGCAGGGCCTGATCCTGGAGGCCAACCTCAGCGCGGCCACCCTGCTGGGCATGGTTCGGGGGGCGCTGGTCAAACGGCCTTTGACCCAGTTCCTTTCCCAGGAAGACCAGACCATCTACTACCAGCACCGCAAGGCGCTCTTTGATACAGGTGACGCGCAGACGTGCGATCTGCGGATGGTAAGAAAGGATGGCTCCTCCTTCTGGGCGCAGCTAGCGGCCACTGCCGCACAAGATGCGGAGGGCGCACCGGTGTGCCGCGTCGTGGTGAGCGATATCACCCAAAGGAAAGAGGCGGAGGATGCGCTGCGGGAGAGTATGCGGATGTTGCAGGATTCGCAGGCCATCGCCCATATCGGCTCGTATGTAACCAATCTGACTGCAACAGAATTTGACACGAATACCTGGGAGGCATCCTCCGAAATCTACACTATTTTCGGAATTGATAAAACGTATCCCCACACACTGGCGGGCTGGGTTGGATTTATTCATCCCGATTCACAGGAAGAACTTTTCGCCTATCACAAGCAGGTGGTAGAGGAGAGGAAACGGTTCGACCATGAGTATAAAATAATTCGTATCAACGATAGAGAGGAGCGCTGGGTTCAAGGAACGGGAGAGATCGAATATGACGAGAAGTCAAACCCAGTCAGGATGCTTGGCACGATACAGGACATAACCGAGCGCAAACGCTCACTGGATGCGCTGATACAGAGCGAAGCCAAGCACAGCGCAATGGTTGCCAATATTTCGGATGTGATCGGCATCATCGGCATCGATGGCATCATGCAATACAAGAGCCCCAATATCGAGCAATGGTTCGGCTGGCAGCCGCATGACCTGATCGGCACCGATGGTTGGTTGACGGTCCACCCAGACGACCTGGAGCGCATCCAGAAAGAATTCTTCGCTCTTCTTGAAGAGGAGAATGCATCGATCAAGGTGGAATATCGGTATAAGTGTAAAGATGGAACCTATAAGTGGATAAATTTGACCGCAACCAATCTTTTGAAGAACCCCGCAATTAGTGGTGTCTTGTTGAACTACCATGACATCACCGCGCACAAGGCCTCCGAGGTTGCGATCCTGCGCTTGAATGAGGAACTGGAGCAACGGGTGCAGGAGCGCACGGCCGAACTGGAAACTGCCAACCAGGAGTTGGAGGCCTTCAGTTATTCCGTGTCCCACGATCTGCGTGCGCCCTTGCGGGGCATCGACGGTTTCAGTCGGGCTTTGCTGGAGGACTGTCAGGACAAGCTTGACGAGAGTGGCAAGCACTATCTCTCCCGCATCCGCGTTGGAACCCAGCGCATGGGGCAGCTCATTGACGATCTACTGAAACTCTCACACGTCAACCGCTGCGAGTTGAACCAGGTGACCGTTGATCTGTCCGAGCTCTGTCGGAAGGTCATGGACAATCTCGCCCGGATCAATCCGGAACAGCGCATGGAGGTGTCCATCCAACCCGGGTTATCCACGTGGGCGGACCACTCCCTGCTGCTGGTGGTGCTGGAGAACCTGCTGCGCAACGCCGTCAAATTCACGTCCAAGCGCCAGGATCCCAGGATCGAGGTGGGTGAAACCACCACCTCCAGCGGAGAACGGGCCTTCTTTGTCCGGGACAATGGAGCGGGTTTCGACATGGCGCAGGCGGGCAAGCTGTTCGATGCGTTCCAGCGCCTTCACGCGGCCAATGAGTTCGAGGGCACGGGCATTGGCCTGTCCATCGTCCAAAGGATTATCAGCCGCCACGGCGGAAGGATCTGGGCCGAAGCAGAACCAGGGAACGGCGCGACCTTCTTCTTCACGTTGCCTGGTCCAGGTCAGTCAGGAGCTCCGCAGTGCTGATCCCGGATAGGAACCTGCCAGGGCTGGGTGGCACCGGAACCCTTCTTCGGCAAGGCGATGCGCGTCCCACCATGCCCTTCCTGCTGATCATCGGCCGAGTCTGTCAGAGCGGCCGAGCGGGAATGATCACCGATCAAACAGCCACTCTGAATCTTGGTGGAGGCACGCCATGAAAAGCAAGGATGCCCGGTCCCAGCAAGCCTCCGAACTTCGCCGGAAGGCCGAAGAGGTGGCCCGGAGCACCGAGGCTATGTCAGCCGATGATCTGGTGGCGCTGTCGCTCGAGGAAACGAGGCGGACGCTTCACGAACTGCAGGTGCACCAGATCGAGCTGGAGATGCAGAATGAGGAACTGCGCCGGGTCCAGGTGGAACTGGATGCCGCGCGGGCGCGATACTTCGATCTCTACGACCTGGCTCCGGTGGGCTATGTCACCGTCAGTGAACAGGGAATGATCCTGGAGGCGAACCTCACCGCTGCCACCCTGCTGGGTGTGACCCGGGGCGTCCGCGCCCTGCAGCCGACCTTCTCCATGTGGATCTTCAAGGAGGACCAGGGTGTCTACTACCTGCACCGCAAGAAACTCTTCGAGACCGGCAAGCCGCAGGCGTTCGAACTGCGGATGGTAAGAAAGGATGGCACGTCCTTCTGGGTGCATCTGGAGGCAACCACTGCGCAGGGGGAAGACGGTGCGCCTGTGTGCCGGGTCATAATGAGCGATATCACCCAGATGATGAAGATACAGGAGGCGCTGCAAAAGGCCTTGCAGGATGTCCATACCTTGCACGGCCTGTTGCCCATCTGCGCCTGGTGCAAGAGGATCCGTGATGACGAGGGCTACTGGAATCAGATGGAGACCTACATCCATGAACACACCGAAGCCACCTTCAGCCACGGCATTTGTCCGGAGTGCTTTGTTCGATTACAGCAAGAATTCAAACGGGGTAATCCTGGGGACGAGGTTGGTGTTCCATTCATTACCCCCCCCCCCCCGAAAAAAAACGCATCCCGGTCGCGAACCTAGTGCTAGGCCTGCGTCGGATGGCCGAAGAGGTGGCTCGAGGGAAAGAAGCTGTAGCGGCGGAAGGCCTGGAGACCCTATCGCCCGAGGAAACGAGGCGAACGCTCCATGAGCTCCAGGTGCATCCGATCGAGCTGGAGCTGCAGAACGAGGAACTGCGTCGGGTCCTCAAACTGGCCGAAGCAGAACCAGGGAAAGGCGCGACCTTCTTCTTCCCCTTTCGAACTCCAGGTGACTCATGAGCGCTGCTAAATACGGTTCCAGTCGACAGGCATTCACGGTTCTCATCGCAGACGACGGTCTATTAGAGCGGAACATGGTCAAGGCCATTTTCCAACAGCAAGGACACCGCGTCGTGTTGGCGGCCGACGGAATGGAAGCTCTCCTGGCGATCGCCTCCGAACGCCCGGATGTGGTGGTGCTGGATGGCGTCATGCCCATCCTGGACGGCTACCAGGTCTGTCGCCTTGTCAAGGATGATCCATCGACCCGACACCTTCCCGTCATTCTGCTCACGGGGCAGGCCGAGGGGCTCAGCCGCTTCTGGGCGCGGATCTGCGGAGCGGACCGTTTCCTGCTCAAGGGTGTGGATATGGTCCGTTTGGTGGATATCTCCCTTGAGCTTTTGATTAACCTCTCCAGCGCACCACCCCTGATGGATGGGGAAGCTGGTTCCGCCCGCCAGGGACCCGAAACCCAGGCTATCCACCAACGCCTTTGCAGGGGCCTAGAACAAAGGCTGCTTGAAACCGCCATGCGCGACACCATAGGGCACCTGTACACCCTGCAATCTGATGCTGCCGACATGGCTGCTGCAGTTCTGGAACTTCTGCATGAGCTGGTGCTGCCGGGAGCCATCCATCTGGTGCTCCAATGTGGGCAGGGGCAGGCCGGGATCGGCCTGTATGGTGATTCGGTGGGACCTGGGGAAAGGGCTTCCATCGAGGAGGCTGCACACTTGGGTTCAGGCCTGAAAGGATCCTGGTCCTCGACCTGGGGGGAAAGGCCTCCTCTGAAGGAGGGCGTCGCCGAGCTGCATGACCCGGTTCTGTTCTCTCTGCCAGTGGGGACACCCGCCAGCCCTGTCCACTCTTGCCTGACAATCCTCATGGAGCGCCGGGCATTTCTGGAACACGAACGAATTTTCGAAGTTGCCTGCCATGAGCTGAATCGGATCCTGGATCTCGCGGATAGCCGCCGGAAGCTCGCCCAGGCGGAAGAAGCCTTGCGCCAGGCGCAGAAAATGGTGAGCCTCGGCAATTTGTCAGCAGGAGTGGCCCACAACATCAACAACGTGCTCGCGGTCATCATGGGCACCGCGTCCTTGCGTGAAAATCTCGCGGCCGATCCGTTGGACAGGGAAGCTTACAAGACAATCGGCAAGGCTTCAATCCGTGGCAGAGATATTGTGAATTCCCTGATCCAATTCGGAAACCCTACTGTCCCGGACCAGACTTCTTTCCAACTGAATGGGCTAATGCACGGGGTTGGTGCTGCCCTGGGAAACGCCACTGGCAACTGCGTCAAGGTCACCGAATGTTTCACGGAAGCCCCCTTGTGCGTTCGCGGGGATTCCGAAAGCCTCAGCCATGCACTGATGAACCTCTGCCTCAATTCGCTGGATGCCATGCCGGACGGGGGTACCCTGACCCTGAGAACGGCCGCGCTGGAGCGGAATTGGGCGGAGGTCTCTGTCAAGGATACGGGTTCAGGCATGACCCCCGAGGTTCTTGCTCATGCGCTGGAGCCCTTCTACACCACCAAGGAGGTGGGCAAAGGCAAGGGCCTCGGTTTGAGCATGGCCTACGGGGTCGTCAAGGCTCACGGGGGCACCATCGACATTGCCAGCGAGCCGGGCCAGGGCACCACGGTGAGGCTTCGGTTCCCTCGAGTCCATGCTCCGGTTCAAAACGAAACGGCGGATAGCTCTGGGCCTTCCCTGCGCCGTCTGAAGGTATTCCTGGTGGATGACGATGAGGATGTGCGCTTCCTGATGACCCGGATGCTCAAGAAGGCTGAGGTGCGTCAGGTGAGGACTTTCCCCGGCGGCAGAGAACTGCTCGAGGACCTTCATCTTGGAGGGCGCCCCGACCTCATCATCCTGGATCAGAACATGCCGGGCATGAACGGGGCTCAGACCATGGAACAGATCCGGGGGCTGCATCCAGAGATGCCGATCCTCATCTCCTCGGGGCAACCCAATATTAAAGAATGGGATTGTTTCAAGCTGCCTGGGGTGGGGGTCATCTCCAAGCCCTTCACCGTGGAGGAGATCCAGGCCAAGTTGGCGCAGTTCGTCCATGAACCCAACCCTGACCCAGACGGCCACCGCGTGTCGTGAAGGGCGGCAGTTCCCATCGGGAACCATTCTTCATGACCAGCCACGGCTCTCCCGGAGTTTGCGATGACAGACAAAAGGCCCCTGATCACCCGGTCCTTGATTCCCTGGCTGGGCATGGCGCTTACTCTGATCCTGACGCTATTCACTTGGTCCCTAGTCCGGCGCATAGAGCAGCGCCGAAGCCATGACCGTTTCGAAGCTGAAACCATCATCCTCCGGGATCGGATTACTAACCGAGTTATGACCCATGAGCAAATACTCCTGGGAGCTTCAGAATTCGTCTCCCAGCGTCAGGCTCTGCCCACTCGTCAGGAGTGGAGGCAATACGTGGGTGCTCTAGATCTGAACCGTCTCAATCCAGGCGTTCAGGGACTCGGCTTCGCGGAGTGGATCCCCACGTCAGCATTGGCAGGTCATATCCGTCGCCTGCGGGCCGAGGGCTTCCCAGACTATGAAGTGCATCCCGGCGGCCCTCTTCCTCCGGATGGAGGGGTGAGTTCAATTACTTGCATTGAGCCCTTCGATGAGCGCAACCAAAGGGCCTTTTCTAGGGACATGTTGGCCGAGGCCACTCGGAGGTCAGCGATGGTCCGGGCTCGCGACACAGGCCTTGTGGCCCTCTCTGGCATGGTGACCCTATTCCAGGAGGGAACTTCCCAGGTTCAAGCGGGAACCCTCCTCTATGTTCCCGTCTACCGCCAAGGGAGCCCTCTGGCTACCGTTGCTCAGCGACGCCAGGCCCTGTTGGGATGGGCTTACATGGCTTTCCGAATGCAGAATTTGCTAGATGGGGTTCTCGGCGTTTCCAGTCCCGGCATCGACCTGGACCTTTTTGATGGGAACTCTGCACAAACCAAGGACTTGCTCTTTGCCCGGAAGTCCCCTCAGTTGGGAACCAACCCTGCCTGGATGACTCGGCAACAAGTCGAGGTGGCAGGCAGGATATGGACCCTTCAGAGCGAACCCCGCAAGGATTTCTACGCTCCCACTTGGGGGGAGAATTTACTTGTTCTGCTGCTTGGGGGATTCTCCTGTGCAACCGTTTTCACGCTGCTCCGGACCCTCACACGGAATGAGCAGCAGGCCCTCTCCGTGGCCGATGAGCGCTTGGAAAATATGAACCTGTTGACCGAGCGCCTGGTGCTGGCTACCCAAGCGGCCAGTGTTGGCATCTGGGATTACGACCTTGTCAACAATATCCTGGTGTGGGACGAGCACATGTATCGCCTCTACGGAATCACCGCAGGGGATTTCATCGGCGCTTACGAGGCCTGGACGGCTGGCCTGCACCCGGAAGACGTGGCGCGCGGCGATGCTGAAATCCAGATGGCGATCCGTGGAGAAAAGGATTTTGATACGGAGTTTCGAGTGGTTTGGCTGGATGGCAGCATTCATTTCCTCCGCGCCCACGCCCTGGTGCATCGAGACATCTCCGGCCAGCCCTTGCACATGATCGGCACCAATTGGGATATCACATCCCAAAAGCGCAACGAGGAAGCGCTACGGGAGAGCGAAGCCACACAACGCACGCTGCTAGCGATGCTTCCGGCCGGAGTCGTCATTGTGGACCCGGTGACTCGAATCATCGAGCAGGTGAATGAGTATGTGGCCACCCTGTTCGGCGCCCCGGTGGACCATCTGGTGGGCCAGCGCTGTCACTCGTTCCTGTGTCCAGCCTGTGAAGGGGCTTGCCCGGTGTGCGACTTGGGCCAGGATGTGGACAATTCGGACCGGGCTATGTTGCGGGCGGACGGCAGCAGCTTGCCTATTTTGAAAACGGTAAAGCGGATCCAAATGAATGGCCAGGAGAAGCTGCTGGAATGCTTTGTGGATGTTTCTGAGCGCCAACGGGCCGAGGCAGAACTCCGGGAGGCCAACCGGGCCAAGAGCGAATTCCTGGCCAACATGAGCCATGAGGTCCGCACGCCCATGTACGGGGTCCTCGGCATGGCGGAACTGCTGGCGGATTCGGACCTGACCCCGGATCAGCAGGATTACGTATCAGCCATCAACCGATCCGGCGAGAACCTGCTTGCCCTTCTCAACGACATTTTGGACTTCTCCAAGATCGAGGCTGGGCAGATGGCCATTGAAACCATACCCTTCAGCCTGCAGCAACTGGTTTTCGAAACGGCGGAACTCTTCCGCATCAAGCTGGAGGGGCGTCCAGTGGAGCTCCTGGTTGATTTTGATCCCTCCACGCCCGTCTTTGTCCTGGGGGATCCAGGGCGCCTTCGTCAGGTCCTGAACAATCTCGTGAGCAATGCCCTCAAGTTCACGGAGGTCGGACAAATCGTGATCGTGGTCGGCGCCACCTCGCTCAAGGAGAGCCGCTGGAGTTTCCACTTGGCTGTGCAGGACACGGGCATCGGCATTCCCCTCGACGTGCAGGCTCGGCTCTTCCAGCCCTTTACCCAAGCCGATTCCTCTACCGCACGACGGTTTGGCGGCACGGGGCTGGGGCTGGTCCTGGTGAAGCGCATCGCCGAGGCGATGGGGGGCTGCGTCCGTCTAGAGAGTCAAGATGGGGTGGGCACCACTCTGTTTGTGGACCTTCCCCTGCAAGTCGAGGCAGGCCCGCAGGCGGCTCCTGCTAGGGGCGCGGAACTGGCGGGCAAGCGCATTCTGGTCCTGGATGACTTGGCGATCAACCGGAGGCTCCAAGGCCGTCAGATAGAGGCTCACGGGGGGACCGCCGTGTCAGCCCCCTCTGGCATGGAGGCCCTGCAAGCGATCGAGGCGGCCCTGAGCCAAGGCGAGCCGTTTGCTGCCGTGCTCGTGGACCTGCACATGCCAAACATGGATGATGGTCTGTCCTTCGCGGGGAGGGTGCGCAGCGATCCTCGTTGCCGCACTATGGCGCTACTGGTGCTGACTGCCACCAAGGTTGAAGCAGGCAAACTGGCCGAGGCGGGCTTCGATGGCCACCTCCTTAAACCGATTGAAGGCGACATCCTGGCGCGAGCCCTGGTGGCCGCGATCCAACGGGCGGAGAGAGGCTCTGGCGCTGGGCTGGTCACCCGTCATACCGTGACAAAGAGTCAGAAACTAGCCTCTCCCAAATCACGGCACATACTCCGGGCGAGGGTCCTGCTGGTGGAGGATCAGGAGGTCAACCAGGCGGTTGCCCGAAAATTTTTGGAGCTCGCGGGTGCCACTGTGGAGGTGGCCAGAAACGGCCGGGCCGCCCTGGAAAAACTGGCCATCCAAACCTTCGATGTGGTGCTGATGGATTGCCAGATGCCGGAGATGGATGGCTTTGAAGCCACGGCGCGGATCCGCAGTCTGGAAGCTGGGACGGGTTGTCACCTGCCCATTCTCGCCATGACGGCGCACGCCATTGTCGGGGACCGGGAGCGCTGCCTAGCTGCGGGAATGGATGACTACCTCACCAAACCTATATCCCGTGAAGCCCTTGTGCAGGGTGTGGCCAGGTGGCTGCCGCCCGAGGCTGAGGGAGATCTCGAGGTGATCCTTGCGGAGGTACCCGTTTTCCCCACACCCGCGCCAGAACTCGAACTGGATGAAGCCCTGTTCGAGAAGCTCTGGGAAGTGTTCGGCCGGAATGGGAAGGAAATGACGACGGTCGTCATCGAGCCGTTCACCCGCAGAGGGGTGGAACTCCTTCAGTCACTCCGTCAGAGTGCGGCGACCGGGGACACCAAGGGCATCTGTTCCACTGCCCACGCACTGAAAGGCTCCTCCCGGACTTTAGGCTTGAATGCCCTGGGACGTATCGCCGAATACCTGGAACGGGAAGGTGGCACCGCCCCACCCGCGACCCTGGGCGCGTGGGTCGAGGATGCGGACCAAGCCTTCCAGGTCGCCTGCCGCTACCTTCGCACCCTCAGCGGCGGCTAGGTTTTCACGGCTAGGTGCAAGCTGATGCCTTTATCATCTGCGTCCAGACCACTTCCACTCACGTCATTCCTGGAGAATCGCCATGTCCGATACGAAAATCCTGGTAGTGGATGACGATTGGTTCCTGGCCTCTATCCTGGAAAGGATACTCGTCAACGCAGGCTATGACGTGACCCTTGCTGCGAATGGCGGCGCGGCTTTGGACTTGCTCGCCACAGACCAGGCCTTCGACACGGTCCTGCTGGACCGCATGATGCCAGGCATCGACGGCCTGCAGGTCCTTCACCGCATGAAGCAGACCAAGGCACTCAAGGACATCCCCGTCGTGTTCCAGTCGGCCATGGACAGCGAGGACGAGGTTCTGGAAGGCCTGAAGGCTGGCGCGCTGTACTACCTGGTCAAGCCCCTGGATCCCAAGCTGGTGCTCCAGGTGGTCGCGGCGGCCGTGGGCGAGTATGTGGCTCGGCGACAATTCTGGGCCGAGATGGAAGGCACGCGTTCCGCCATGGGTCTGATCCATCGCGGAGTCTTCTACTTCCAGACCATGCCGCAGTGTCACGACCTCGCCGCCCTGCTGGCGAAGACCTGCCCGGATCCCAAACGCACGGTGGTCGGGCTTTCAGAGCTGATGATAAATGCCCTCGAGCACGGCAACCTTGGAATCACCTACGAAGAGAAGAGCGCCCTGATCGAAGCCCAGAGCTGGGCCTCCGAAGTCGATCGGCGCCAGCGACTCCCTGAATACGAAGCCAAGTGGGTGAAGGTCACGGTCGTGCGATCAGCCTCCAAGACCCGCTTCCGGATCGAAGACCAGGGGCAGGGCTTCCCCTGGGAGGACTTCCAGGAACCCAAGCCCGAGCGGCTGTTGAACGAAGGCTGCGTTCGCAGCCGGAGGAGGATCGCGCCGGCAACGTGATTGCCTCGGCCTTAGCTAGCGGAATCGGCTGAAATCAGGCTCCTTGAATGTGGCGGTGTTAGAGCACCGTCGCCCACATTCAAGGAGGTAGTGATGAGCCACAACCCCACATTGGCGCGACTCGAGTCCGATCTTAGGATGGCCGGCCGTGCCAAGGGAACCCTTCAACAGTACGTCGCGTCCATCCGGCGCTTCCAGGAGATGACCGGAAAGTCGGCCGACCAGGCATCCCAGGAGGAGATCCGCCGGTGGGTGGAGCATCTCCAGGGTCAGCCCATCGGTCCGGAACGGCTGCGTTGCCACTATTCGGCCCTGGCCTTCCTGTTCCGGAAAACCCTCGGCCAGCCCGAGAAGGTGGCCTTCATCTCCATGCCGAGGAAGGACGCCCCGTTGCCGGTGATCCTGACCAAGGCCGAGGTGGACCGGGTACTCAGGTCTTTCACCGTGGCCAAGTACAGCGTGTTCTTCGCCCTGATCTACGCCGCCGGCCTGCGGATCAGCGAGGCCATCGGCCTGGAGACCCAGGACATCGATGCCCTTCGCGGCGTCATCCACGTCCGCCACGCCAAGGGTGGGGGCCAGCGCCTGGTCATGCTCAGTCCCACCCTCCTGGAGATGCTCCGGAACTACTGGAAGTATGAGCGGCCTACACCACCGCTACTGTTCTCCACCCGGAAGGGGCGTCCCCTCTGTGCGGACACCACCCGCCGGGCCTTGCTGTGCGCCTCGGCCGCCTCGGGTATCGGCAAAGTGGTGACCCCTCATATGCTTCGTCATAGCTTCGCCACGGCACTTCTGGAGGATCAGACCGACCTGCGGGTCATCCAGGTCCTGCTCGGACACAAGTCCATCACCTCCACCCAGATCTATACCCAGGTCTCGGTCAGCCAGATCGCCGCGGTGAAGAGCCCATTGGAGGACCTGCCCCGGTAGCCGGTGTCCTATCCCCGACCCCGGTTCGACATCGCGGATCTCGTAAGACGCCACCTCCCTGAGTTGGAGGCGGACACGTCGCTGGCACCTCGCCAGAAGAAAGTCCTCCGGGCCATCAGCCGCTGCCGCACCGCCGCCCAGGGCGGCCATGTCGACGTCTGCCCGCAATGCGGCCGGGAGCATCCCAGCTACAACTCCTGCGGCAACCGGCATTGTCCGAAATGCCAGGCCCTGGCCCAGGAGAAGTGGATCGAGGCCCGGGCCAAGCGGCTCCTGCCGGTGGGCCACTTCCACCTGGTGTTCACCGAGCCGGCCGATCTCCGGCCGCTCTCCCGGGGCCTGCCACGCCTACTGCATGGCATCCGCTTCCAGGCGGCCAGCGCAACGATCCTGGAACTGGGCCGGACCCACCTGGAAGCCACCCTGGGCGTGACCTTCCTGCTGCACACCTGGACCCGGGATCTGCGTTTCC
>Ga0316217_10006464_pt1 | contig 11590 bp, 11 predicted proteins | sample 1anoAmetaG_FD_203633 | JGI IMG/M metagenome (GOLD analysis project Ga0316217, IMG submission 203633) | Freshwater microbial communities from Trout Bog Lake, Wisconsin, USA - 1anoA | ecosystem: Environmental > Aquatic > Freshwater > Lake > Hypolimnion/Profundal zone | place: USA: Wisconsin... | reverse complement strand
ATACCAATGCAAGTTGCTGGTCGAGGATATTGTCGCCAGCCTCGCGCATCGATTTGCGGTATCTGCACAGCGTTCTGGACGAGCGGTTTAGATTTGAACCCGCGATTTTTGCCATCGCTAGGCATTCACGACGACTTTCTATCTCAGCCATTTGGTCCGGGCTTAGTGAGCATAACTTTGATCGTTCATCAGTGTCTTTACTCAATGGCAACGTGGTAAGATTTATCTTGCCTCGATCGATAAACTCCATCACTTTGTTTAGGCTAAGGATTGTTTCCCCATGAGTTCCATTCAGAACAACATCTGTCTCCCCCATGAACGTAACTTCAAGCCGTTGCCCATCCAATTCAATCCTGGACCCTTGAGTCAGGTTTCTTGCCAGGATTGGAATGTCTTTAACTGGGGTAATCCGATGTTGTGATAAGATACGCATCGAAATTTCGTCACGATATACCATAGTGCGAGATGTATCTGATATTTGATCTAAATCAATATTGATAAATAAATTCCCGACCGCAATGGCACGATACACATCATCGACTGAAAAAAGTGATTCATTGCTCTGGGCTTCTTCTATTAGGTCGATCAATGGAATTTCTGCAAGATCGATAAATTTGTTTTTTAAAATTTCTATGGCTTCAGGGCTTGAAAAGCCAAAGGCCGGGTCAATGAAATCAGCGAGAAATATATTGTTTTGCAGTCTGCACTGCGGGATGGTTGCCGTGGATCGGATGCTGTAGTGAAATCCGAATTTACCGAAATGCTCTTCAAGGATTGGGGACCGCCATTGGTTGCATTCAAAGACATAACGTTGCGGTTGGGATGCAGAGAGTTTATGAAGGCGTTCTTCGGTTTTCCATTCATCAATGAAAACACCATCGACCGTTATCACCATGAAATCGGGGAAATGAACGAAGGGGCAGGTTTTTTGGGTATTACTGGTTTTCAGGGTCAGGTCAACCCTCAGTGGTTGTGGGAAATATTCCAGGACCCGCGAATCGAATTCATAGAGATAAGCTCCAGCTTGTTCGGCAGATCGACTTTCTGTTGAAATTATCCGGTTCATTTTTTTGCTGAAATAGTGTGTTAATACGTTGCTAATCGTCGAATTTACTTTTCTGACTGGAGACTCTTCTCTCGCTTTCATAACTAATGTTTGGCCAGGCAGAGGTAGGCCGATCCCGATTAATAGTGCCTCTATTTCGTCACGGCTTAGCATGCGAGCCTCCTATGCATGCTCGCACCTGGCATAAGGGTTGGCCATGAGGATCCCTGAATGCACTTTGAGTACGGCTCCTTGCAGCTTGGCCAATTCCGCGAAGCGATAGTGCTCGTATTGCCATGGCCGAGGGCAGCCTTTTGGTATGTCAAAGGCACGGCTATAGCCTTCTGGAAGCCGGCTGGAGACATTAGTTTACAAAACAAACCTTGCCTTACCCCGTTTGGGGGGCTATCTTGGTTGCTGGAATTCACGGTCTGGGTTCCTTTTCTAAGCAATGATCGAGGACGGGTGGCAGCCCGTCCTCGATTCGTTCATGGGGGATCGCCATCTCTCCACTGTGGAGGGCAGCGGTCTGGCCACAATAGGGCCCAGTTGATCATGAGGATGGTTGCGACTCGCTCTCGCAGTCGAAGCGAACTCCCCTTCCTCAAGCCATAGGACACGCCGCTTGGAGACATGCCGAGTTCGTCCGCCAGTCGGCGAATGTTCCAGCCCTTGGCATTGAGGGCGAGTGCTATATCCGCTGGGGACCAGGGCGGTGCGGGCATATGCGGAGCTTCCGGAAAGTATGCGAAGGCGTGCAGTACCCAACAGTCTGGGCATTCATCTGTGGTTCGCATAGGGAGAACTGACGACCTTCTGGTATAGGATATAGGAAGCTCGTGGTGTCTTCCTTATGGTCAAAATGGATATAAAAGTAAAGGCGAGGATTTGCCGGAGTGCTGTCCGGGTGACAGACGAAATCTTCCTATTGATAATTTGGCTGTGGGTCAAGCGATACAGTACAGACTACTTAGCTGAAGAAGTCGGCCTGTCGAGCCGAACGGTCAGCGGTTATCTGCGTTTGCTCAGGGCTCGGATTGAGGGGTCAGGTCTTGCCTATCCCGAGAAGCTCGATGGTGTAGTACACCTCGACGTATGGACCTACCGGCCCAAACCGACTCCAATTCCGCAGCGAATGTCGCCCTCGCCAAATCGCCCCATGCTCTTGGGAATGATGGACAAGGAGGGGCGATTGCGCCTTTTTGTAGTCCAAAAGAAGGGGCAGGCGGATATCCATTCGCTGGTGAAGTCGCATGTCGTTCGCGGAGCAACCATTATTGCAAACAGGTCGAATGTTTTTTCGGGCCTTCGCAAAGATGGATTTCCAAATCTGGTTCAAAAAAGTAAAAGACAACTCATCCAGGAATGGGTGTCAAGCCATCAAGAAAATAATTTGTATTATTTTTGGGATTGGATAAGGCACGAAATCAAATGCGCGCGCGGTGTCAGGAACACAAATTTCATGCAACGGGTTCGAGAGATTGAACTCCGGTGGCGCTTTCGAAATCTACCGCATGTTCAGTTATATAGTTACATAGTTAAAATATTGCATGACTGAGGCCAATCTGGGGCGCCAAAAGCGTAGCGCTAAGAATCAGCATCGCTGTGGCAACTACTGCCGGAAACCCTAGGATTTCCTCCTCCCACGTGTCCAGGAATGTAATTGTGACATGGCCAAAAACCCTAAGCCGGGCCGTCGGATGATCCTTAGCCTTCAGCCAGGATAGCCACTCCTGGGGTGTCCTTGTGGCGAGCGTGCGTGACTTCGGCCGCCGAAGGCGGCCTCGTCACATCCTGCGCCTGATCTGCGGACCCTATCCCGCCAGACCCAGGCCTTCCAAGGTGGCGGCGTAGTTCCAGGGCATCCACTCCTCCGGGTTCTCCTCCACCAAAGCGTGGTAGCGCTGGAGGGCCACGAGGTAGTCGAAAGAGTTGACCTTGTTGAGTTCCGCGGAGTGGATGAGGCTCATGAACAGGTCGCCGACGCGGGCCCCAGCCAGGGTCTTGTAGAACAAGGAATTCTTCCGGTGCAGGATCGCCCGTTTCAGGATTCTCTCGGCAAGGTTATTGTCGATTGGAGCTCCAGGTTCACGCAGGAACAGGGTCAATCGGCTCCAATGCTTCTCCATGTAGGCAATGGCCTCACCGAGGCCGGACTTCGGCTCCACCTGCCTTCCGCCGATCTGTTCCCGGAGCGAGCCCCAGATCGCGTTCATCACCGGGGCGCTCTGTTCCTGGTGGAGGGCGAGCCGCTCCTCGGGGGACAGCCCGCGGGTCCCGGCCTCATGGATGTAGACCGCCTTCAGGCTCTCCAGCAGGAACCGACATTTGTCCGGGAAATCGTCCACGACCTCCACGAACTTCCGCCGGGCGTGCACCAGGCAGTGGGCGACGATGGTGTCCAGCTCGCCAGCCGTATTCGCGTTCAACGCGTCGCACATCTGGATGGGCCGGGCCAGCTCCTCCTTCCGTCGCCGGAGGACCTCGGTCAGATTTTCCCAGGAGTGGTTCATGCCGGTCAGGAACAGGGCCACCCGATGCACGCCCTGCTTGCCGATGATTCCAGAGGTATAGACCCCCTTCCGCTGTTTGCCCTTGCGTTGGAGGTCGGGGCGGTCGAGCAGCTTCATGACCGTGTCGTCATTGTGGATCACTTCGCTCTGGGCCACCCAAGTGATCAGGTGATCGAAGGCGGGCTCCAGCAATCCAGCGGCCCTTAGCACCAGCTTCCACTGGGTCCCGACTGGCAGGGGAACGCCCAGGCCCGCCTGGAACTTCTCCAGGCGAAAGAAGGGCGTGCCCAGACCGTAGCGCAGGGAGCCGACCATGCTGGAGGCGGTCTCGTCGTACTTGTCGACGCCCGTGCCTTCAGGGGCCGGGGCCTTGAAAATCTCGTCGCAGCAATTGCATCGGTAGCGATCCAGTTCCACCCGCTTGGCGGAAAGGGGCGCCAGGCCCACCACCCGGATCAGCACGGCCGGCTCAGCCATGGGATAGACCCTCCCTTTGGGGCATTCCGGGCAGGGGTCCCCGGCTGAAAGGTCGGGATGGGCCACCTTCTCCCGTTCCGCGCCCCGGTAGCAGGAGGCCGGGTTTCGGCCATGGGCTTTACGCTTGGGTTTGGGCCCGGGCGCCTGGGGCTCGGACCCTCCCTCCGACGTCATCGCGTCGGCTTGCGCCTTTGGGGGTGGACACACCCGGTCCGTCTTCTCCGTGGGCGCACCGAACAACCAGTTCCGGAGCCGCTGGAGCGAGACCCGCTTGCGCTTGATCTCGGCCGTGAGGTAGGCCGTGGTGGAGACCGTCGCCCGGAGCGCCTGGGCCTCCTCAGCGGTCAACGGCTCCCCCCACTCGGCCTTGTCGATGAAGCTGTGGAGCGCCGCGATTCCCATTTGCTGCACGGCTGAACTCTTTCTTTCGAAATTGAATGGTCGATCATACCTCGCGCTGCCTGTGGGAGCCGTAAACTGTCGGGGGAGGGGCTGATGGGGAGGAATGGCGGGGAGCGCCCAACGCGGCAGATCCGGCTCTGGAGGGGTTCCGAGGTGCGGGCGAAGGCTATCGAGACACTCGGTTCCCCGCAGAGGGCAGACGGTTGGCTGGCTATGCCGAATCGAGCCCTGGGAGGTGTCACCCCCATGAGTCTCATCGACACCGACACCGGGGCCCAGGCCGTCCTGGACGTTCTCGGACGGATTGATTACGGCGTTTTCTCGTGACTCGAGAGAAGGCAGAGAAGACGTTTGTGGTTACAAATCGTGACCTTAGCCACCCCGGTTTGGCATAATAGCCATTGTGCCTCCCAGTTCGGATTGATTTGTTCGGGTTTGTGGAGGAGACCTCTCTCGAAAAAACGGATGAATTCCAATCCGTGGCGTTTTGGGCTTCTGCCAATCGGGATTCCGAGCATCGCGTCCCCGGAATCCTCCCGCTCCACGAGGAATAAGACTCCATGGCCCACAACCCTAAACCCCTTCGGAAGCGTCGCCGCCACTTGCGGATGATTCTCAAACGTATAGATGCCCACTGGTCGGGCAAGAAGCCAAGGTTTCGCACTCCGCCCCCAATTAGAGACGTGGTCGGCCGTCCCTTCGATTTGCAAGCCTTGATTAAGAGACACTTGGGACATCTCTCCATGGCTTCGCACGCGCAGGCCATCATGGATCATTTTGAACCCGCTATGCGGGCACTGGCGACAGCAGATGAGACCGAATTCCCACTGCGCAGCACTTCGAACGCCCGGCGATTGCTCGCCGCCATCCAGGACACCAGGCCAGTCGACGGTCCACAGGCGGCTATGGAGGTTCTGGGTGTTCTTGCGCGGGCCAAGGGTTGGTCGGAAGCCGACCTAGCCGATTGGCTCGCCCGCGCGTAGCTTTCGGACGCCTTGCACGCCCGTTCCGGCCTCGCTGGCGGCTGTCACCCCAGCCCAGTTCCCGGCTCTGCAGATGGGCTCGCACCTCGCGAAGGCCGGGAAGATCATCCCGGGTCATGGTCTCGATCGCCGGATGGCCCTGGAACAGCGGATTGTCGTTGGGCCGGTTGACCCATCCATCCGCGGTGGTCGGCAGCAGGGTATGGAGGCTCCGGTAAATCCCGATGACGTGGGAAACCCGCTCCAACTGGTCGAGGTCCAGCAAGCCATCCCGGTCCCGGGCCCACGTCTGCAGGGTGGCCATCTCGATTCCGCCGAGCAACTGGCACTGCTGTTCCGCAGAGAGCCCCCAGGCCTGGGTGATGTTGAGGAAGATCCGGATGCCGGGCCCGGAAAGCCGCTTGAGGTCGGCCTCCGTCCGTTCGCTCCAGTTCGGCTGCCCTTCTCCGGCCATGGTCACTCCGTCAATGAATCCCCGTCCATGGGTTCGGCCTTGCATAGCGCCTGCTGTGTCAGCATCTTCCATTGGAGGAAAGGGTGATGCAAGCAACGCGCAAAGGCGTGAAATATTTGAGGGTCCATAATCGGGCCAGGTGGGAGGCCGCATGCACCCAGATCATTTCCTGATCCTTGCTTTCTCGGATCTCCATGGGCAAATGTTTGAGGAGGCCTCATCGCTTATCGACGAGGCCCGGCCCGACTGGATCGTGCTTTGCGGCGACCTCCTCCCGGATGCCCCGATCGCGGCCCAGCGTGATTTCTGGGCGACCCGCCGATCCACCTTCATCCGCCCGAAGGCGGGGATCACCCTGGTGCGCGGCAACCACGAGCGCGAGGGGTTCGAGGACCTTGATTTTCAACGCCTTCCGACCGGGCTTGAACGGCGGGTTGTGCGTCTGGAGGGGACACCCGCCGAGTTCGGCGCCTGGGGTTGGAGCCGGGAGTGGGAGGAGGAGGATCTCGAAGAAGAACTGCAAGACCAGCTGAGCCGATCCGCTGAACCCGAGATCTACATCAGCCACGTGCCGCCCTTCGGTTGCCTGGATCGCAATGCGGCCGGCCACCGCATCGGCCACCGGCCGCTGGCCGGACATCTCCGAACCAGGCAGTGGCCGGAGGCACTGGTGCTATGCGGCCACGTCCATGCCGGGTTCGGCAGCGAGGTCCGTGGCGGGACCTTGATAGTGAACACTGCCTGTGGGTACGCGCTGGTCGAATGGGCGTTCGGCACCTGCACTCTGGTCCGTCAGGAGCGATTGGTACTCAAAGTAACCGAGGACTAAACTTTCAAATATTTCTCGGTTTGGGGAAGGGTCAGCCCACGCTTGGTGGCGCGGGAATCCTACTGGAGCCGGCGCACAGCGCCTGCCGGGATGGCCGGGCCACATGAACGGGGGATCCCGCCCTGCGGCGCCTCCGGGAAGTCCAGAGGCAGAGGTTCCGGCCTTTCGCAGGAACTCTCCAGGGCCTGGAACCGCCCCTCCGTTGCGGAGGTCAGGATGGCTTCCATGAGTTCAAGGCCGTGCAACGCCAGGTCACCATTGGCCCGGTGCAGCCGTCCGTCCCTGATCGCACAGGCCATGTCCACCAGACCGATCCCGCGGCTGTCCTCCCGGTGGCTCAACTCGTTGAAGGGGCGACTGACGGGAACTTCCAGCCAGGGTGCGTCGGCGTTGGTGCGAGGCAGTCCCTGCCAGCGGTACTCGTGCGGGGTGCGGAGCAGCAATTTGCCGCCGAACAGGTTGGGACCGCCCACCGGGTCGAGGTCCCCGATGCAAAGGGTGCCCTCGGTGCCGTAGATTTCGATGCGCGGCAGTTCCGAGTCCCAGACATCGAAACTGGCCAGCAGCGTGACGATGGCCCCCGAGACGAACTCGATGCTGGCGGTCACGTGGGTGTCCACCAGCACGGGAATGGTCGTGCCTTTGAGGGGGCCGATCTCAAGGGTGCGGGAGGGCGAGGTCCGGTTGGCCATCGCGCAGCACCGGCGGGCGGGTCCCAGGAGGGCGTTCAAGGCGGTCACGTAGTAGGGGCCGACGTCCAGCAACGGGCCAGCTCCGGGCTGGTAGAGGAATCCGGGGCTGGGATGGTGCCATTCGGGTCCGTGGCTGACCACGAAGGCGCTCGCGCCGGTGACGGTGCCGATCCTTCCCGAGTCGATGAGTTCCCGGCAGGTCTGCAGACGTCCGCCCAGGAAGGTATCGGGGGCGCAGCCGACCCGCAGGCCCCGCGCCCTGGCCAGGGCCATGAGTTCCTTCCCCTCGGCGAAGGTGCCCGCCAGCGGCTTCTCGGTATAGACGTGCTTCCCGGCCCGCAGGGCCGCCATATTGAGGGGGTGGTGCGCTCCCGGGGTGGTCAGGTTGAGGACCAGGTCCACATCCGGGTCCTCGAACAGTTCCGAGGCGCTGGTGTAGGCCTTCGGCAGGTTGTGCATCGCGGCCTTGACCCTGGCCTTGCCATGATTCCGGCCGGCGCAGCCGATGACCTGGACGATGGGGTATTTCTTCAAGTTGTTCAGGTAGACATCACAGATGTCACCGATGCCCACTACACCGACACGGAACGTCATGGCAAGTACCCCCTCGATGGCTCGCGCGATCAATCCTTTGCGTCCCTACCTGGATATCAGGTCCAGGATGACAGCAAAAAAGCTGATCGGCTCTTACCGATCCGCTGCGGATAGTTGCTGATGTTCATCGGTTTCTTGAGGTTGCTGTTGACCCTTCACGACCGCACCGCATATGCCTACGCCATTGTTGAAACCGGACGGTTCTGGACAACGTTCTTCATGACCAGGGTGGATGTAAGCCGCTGTACGCTGGGCAGGGCGGATAGCCGTTCGTCGTAGAGTTGTTGGAATGTCGGCAGGTCACGGGTGATCACGTGGAGAAGGTAGTCGGGGTCACCGAAGAGCCGTTGAGCCTGCATTACCTGCGGAACCGCCACTACCGCGTTCTCAAAGGCTTCGACCGAGTGACGGTCGCCCTCTCGGAGCGTGACAAACACCAGTGCGGAAAAATTCAGACCGAGATTGGTTGGGTCGAGGTGCGCGTGGTAGCCGCTGATGACCCCGGATTGCTCCAGGGCGCGCACTCGACGATGGCAAGGAGAGACGCTCAGCCCAATCCGATCGGCCAGTTCGGTGACTGAGAGGCGCCCATCGGCCTGGAGTTCAGCAAGGATTTTGCAGTCAATCCGATCCATGTGGAATATTTTATCTTCAAAACTAAAAATTAAGCAAAAATTTAGAATTTTCACCCAGAAGGTCAGAGATAAAATTTCATTGGCGCGAAAGTTTTTGGAAGTTTCCACCTCGGCCCGAGCCCGAAGCCCCGAAGGGCCAGGCGGGCACCGGCAAGCCATTTGTTCACAACCTGATTACTGAAAGAGGAAGGGTTGCCATGCCAGTCCATACGTTCGCTGCATTCTGGGCTGTGTCGGTCCTGTTCGTGATCACTCCAGGCGTGGACTGGGCGTACGTGATCTCCGCGGGCCTGTCTGGCCGGGTGGTGGTGCCGGCGGTAGGCGGGCTGTTGCTCGGGCACTTGATGGCGACATTGATCGTCGCCGCTGGCGTGGGTGCCCTTGTTGCAAATAATCCGGCCATCCTGACGGTGCTCACCGTTGTCGGGTCGGCGTACCTGCTATGGCTTGGAGTGCGCACGGTCGTTCACCCAAGCGTGCCGAGCGTGGGTGATCCAAGGGAATTCGGGTCATGGCCGCGCTGGACCGCAAGGGGCTTTTGTGTGAGTGGCCTGAACCCAAAGGTTTTCCTGCTGTTCCTGGCACTGCTGCCTCAGTTCACCGTTCCGGGAGCACCTTGGCCGGTTCCGGTCCAGATCATCGCGCTTGGACTGATCCATGTATTCAGTTGCGGGGTTGTCTATCTGCTGGTTGGTTTGGGGTCCCGGGCCATTCTGGAAACCCGTCCGCTGGCCTCCCGGATCGTCAGCCGGGTCTCCGGCGCTGCGATGGTCGCAATCGCCTTGGTCCTGTTCGCAGAGAAGGCTTTTCACTAAAAAAAAGGCTTTTGAACGCACGAAAACACAGACCGGCTGCACCCGGGGGGAAATGAACATGGATGCTGTGAAACTGCAAAGAACCTTCCTCGATCTGACGACGCCCCATGTCGCTGATGCCTGTATGCGGCTGGGTGTACCGGTCCGCTTCGCTCCTCCCGCCATCACCGCGCTCTGGAAAGGCATCCATATGGTGGGCCGGGTGTTCCCCGTTCGGCACTATGGCAGCGTAGATGTGTTCCTGGAGGCCCTTGAAGGCGCCTCTCGCGGTGACGTGATGGTCGTGGACAATGGGGGCCGGATCGACGAGGCATGTGTCGGCGACCTGGTCGCTCTGGAGGTTGCCGGAGCCGGTCTCTCCGGTCTGGTGATGTGGGGCTTTCATCGGGATAGTCGGGAGTTGGCCACCATCCGCCTGCCGATTTTCAGCCTTGGCGCCTTGCCTGCTGGCCCCCAGCGCCTCGACTATCAGGAACTCGCCGCATTCGAATCGGCCAGCTGCGGGATCCACCGGGTGACCCGCGACGATCTTGCCCTGGGTGACGATGACGGCATCCTGTTCGTTCCCCTGGATCGAGCAGCAGAGGTGGCTGGCTTGGCTTCCTCCATCCGGGATACAGAGAGGCTCCAGGCAGCCCGCATGCGACTGGGAACCTCGTTCAGGGCACAATCCCAGTTCAAGGAGTACCTCGCAAATCGGCGCGCCGATCCCACGCTAACCTTCAGGCAGCACTTGCGCTCCATCGGCGGGGCGATCGAGGAGTGATGGCACCCAGCGGGTAGCCTGTCAGTGGGAGGCTCCAACCTATGAGCGACATCCAGGAACGGATCGCAACAAGCTTCAAGACCCAAGGGCTGATGGCGACCCTCGGGGCGCAACTTGTGTCGGTTGCAGACGGTGAGGTGCAGATCCTATTGCCCTTTTCTGAGCGGCTTTCCCAGCAGCACGGGTATCTCCACGCCGGAGCAATTACAAGTATTGCTGACAGTGCATGTGGTTATGCGGCCTTGACCAAGGTCCTGCCAGGATTCGAAGTCGTCACCGCAGAGTTCAAAATCAACCTCATGAGACCAGCGATAGGCGAGCGATTCCTGGCCATAGGCAAGGTGCAGCAATCGGGGAAAATACTCACTGTCTGTACCGGTGAAGTCCGCGCCATTTCCGGGGATGCTTTCAAGGTGGTTGCCATCATGCAGGCCACGATCGCCACACTGGGGGCCTCAAGGTAGCTCCGCAGGGCAGGGGTGGCTTTTCCATTGCCAAGCAGCTCTGGCACGACCGCAGGTCGGACTGGAAACCCAGGTCATTCGAGAATCGATCAGCTAGGGATCCTCATCGCCCTGGCCGGCCAAGCCCAGAAAGGAATCGATCAGGCTGAACTCAAGCCGCTCCCCGCGTTGATCGGTTCCCAGCCGCTCATAGAGATCGGCGATGCCCTGGTAGATGCGGGCAACGGCGTCGTCCTCCCCGGCGAAGCCGGCGATCTCCCGCATTTCGGCGACCCAGCGATCGGCCTTGGGCGCCATGTCCGGGAGGGCCGACTGGAAGCGCTTGAGCAGGTGCGACTGGCTGGCGGCGAGTTCCCGGTGCAGGGCCTCGGCGGCGCCGGACCGGCTGGCGGCGAGCACCATCGCGGCACCCAGGGCGGTGAGTCCCTTGGTGATGCCGGCATAGGCCATCTTGAGGGCCGAAGCCGCGCCGCCGAGGGTGCGGGTCTGCAGGCCGAGTGCCTGCAGGCAGCCCAGATCCGCGGCCGGTTCGCCGGCGAAATAGAGGGTCGGCCCGGGTGTTCCCGGCCTGGGCGGGGCGCCGATGATGGCACCGTCCACGAATCGGGCCGGGGTGGCAGCGAGGATGCCGGCGATTCGTTGCACTGTGGCCACGTTGACCGCGTTGCAATCCACGAAGATCACCCGCTTCCCGCTGCGGCACAGGGCGGGGACCAGGCGTTGGGCCAGGCCCGCCGCCGCCGCCGGGGGCAGGATGGACAGGATGATGTCCGCTCCGGCGATCCGGTCGTCGTCGGCTTCGATCATGCCTGCGGTCTGGGCCCGGCTGCGGGTGGCGGCACTGCGCCCGTCCAGGGAGGTCAGCACGCAGGCGCCGTGCTCGACCAGGCGCTGCCCGACCGAGCTGCCCATGGCGCCGGG
>Ga0316217_10006463_pt1 | contig 11593 bp, 7 predicted proteins | sample 1anoAmetaG_FD_203633 | JGI IMG/M metagenome (GOLD analysis project Ga0316217, IMG submission 203633) | Freshwater microbial communities from Trout Bog Lake, Wisconsin, USA - 1anoA | ecosystem: Environmental > Aquatic > Freshwater > Lake > Hypolimnion/Profundal zone | place: USA: Wisconsin... | reverse complement strand
CGGCACCACGCCGCTGGCGGTCAATCACCAGGGACAATTCCCGGCGGTGACGATTTCGTTCAACCTGGCGCCCGGCGCGGCGCTGGGCGAGGCGACCAAAGCCATTGAAAAAGTGCAGCAGGACCTCGGCATGCCCGCCAGCGTCCAAGCCTCGTTCCAAGGCACAGCGCAGGCATTTCTGGCCTCGCTGGCCAACGAACCCTGGCTCATCCTGGCGGCCATCGTCACCATTTACATCGTCCTGGGCGTGCTCTATGAAAGCTACATCCATCCGGTCACGATCCTCTCCACGCTGCCCTCCGCCGGCATGGGCGCGATTCTGGCGTTGTTCCTCACCGGCACGGAACTGGGGGTGGTGGCGCTCATTGGCATCATCCTGTTGATCGGCATCGTGCAGAAGAACGCGATCATGATGATTGACTTTGCGCTCGACGTGGAGCGGAAGGAAGGCAAATCGCCCGAGGAAGCCATCTACCAAGCCTGTCTGCTGCGGTTCCGGCCCATCCTGATGACCACGTTTGCGGCGCTGTTTGGCGGGTTGCCGCTCGCGCTGGGCAATGGCGTGGGCGCGGAATTGCGCAAACCCCTCGGCATCGCCATCGTCGGCGGACTGATTGTCAGCCAGGTGCTGACGCTGTACACCACGCCGGTCATTTATCTGTTCTTCGGGCGGCTGGCGAAAAAATTCGCGCCCGGCTCGAAGACCGCGCTGGGTGAAACCGGGCCGGCGGCGGCGGCACAAGCGCCATGAAGCGGAACTGCGACATTTCCTCCTCCGGCTCCGCTTCGGCCTCGGGTGCCCGCGGCTCTTCGAGGACGCCCCGGAGGACGCGGGCGATTCGGCCATGAACATTTCGGCGCCATTCATCCGCCGTTCCGTCGGCACGGCGTTACTCACCGCGGCGATCGCGCTGGCGGGGGCGGTGGCGTATCTCCATCTGCCGGTGGCGCCCTTGCCGCAGGTGGATTTCCCCACGATCACCGTGGGTGCGGGGCTGCCGGGCGCCAGCCCGGAAATCATGGCCTCGGCCGTCGCCGCGCCGCTGGAGCGCAAGCTGGGCCATATCGCCGGCGTCAATGAAATGACCTCGTCCAGTGCCTTGGGCACCACCAGCATCACGCTGCAGTTTGATTTGAGCCGGGACATCAACGGCGCGGCGCGCGATGTCGAGGCCGCCATCAATGCCGCCCGGGCCGACCTGCCCGCCAATCTCCCGAGCAATCCCTCCTACCGCAAAGTCAATCCGGCCGACGCGCCGATCATGATCCTGGCCCTGACCTCGGATATCTATGACCGCGGGCAGTTGTACGACGATGCCTCCACCATTATTCAGCAGCGGCTGTTGCAGATCGTGGGGGTCGGCCAGGTCAACATCGGCGGCGGCGCGCTGCCGGCGGTGCGCGTGGAGGTGGACCCGACCTTGTTGAACAGCTTTGGTCTGAGCCTCACCGACGTGGCCGGCAAGTTGCAGCAGCAGAACGCCAACCTGGCCAAAGGCCAGTTGTCCGACCGCCAGACGACGGCGGACATCGCCGCCAACGATCAATTGCTCAAGGCGGCGGATTACCGGCCGCTGATCATTGCCAACAACCATGGCGCGCCGGTGCGGTTGTCGGATGTGGCGAGCGTGGTGGATGGCGTGGAAAACAACCGCACGGCGGGGTACTTGAACGGCAAACCGGCCATCCCCCTGATCATCTTCCGCGAACCGGGCGCCAACATCATTGATACGGTGGACCGCATCAAGGCGGCCTTGCCGGCCCTCGAAGCGTCCATGCCGGCGGGGGTCCGCTTTGACATCGTGCTCGACCGCACCACCACGATTCGCGCCTCGGTGTATGAAATCGAGCGCACCTTGCTGATTTCCATCGCCCTGGTCATTCTGGTGGTGTTCGTCTTCCTGCGCAGCCCGCGGGCGACCTTCATTCCGGCGATCGTGGTGCCGGTTTCCTTGATTGGCACCTTTGGCGTGATGTATCTATTTGGGTACAGCGTGGACAATCTCTCCTTGATGGCGCTGACCATCTCGACGGGCTTTGTGGTGGATGATGCCATTGTGGTGATTGAAAACGTCTCGCGCTATCTGGAGCTGGGCATGAACCCCCGGGAGGCGGCGTTAAAAGGCGCGGGCGAGGTGGGATTCACCGTGCTGTCCATCAGCGTGTCCCTGGTGGTGGTGTTCATCCCGCTGCTGTTGATGGGCGGCATTATCGGCCGCTTGTTCCGCGAATTTGCCGTGGTGCTGTCCACCGCCATCCTGGTGTCGCTGGTGATTTCGCTCACCACCACGGCGATGATGTGCTCGCGGCTGCTGCGGTATCGCAAGCCGGAAGACCACGGCCGGATTTATCGCGCCAGCGAGCGCGTGTTCCAGGCCATTCTGGACTGGTACGAACGCTGCCTGCGCGTGGTGCTGCGGCATCCTGCCATTACGCTGGTGGTGCTGCTGCTCACCATCGCCTTGAATGTGGCCCTGTTCATCTCGATGCCCCGGGGACTGTTCCCCAATCAGGACAACGGCACGATGATGGGGGGCATCCAGGGCTCGCAAGACGCCTCCTTTATCTCCATGCAGTCGGCGACCGCGCGCTTTGCCAATGTGATCAAGTCCGATCCCGCCGTGGCCAATGTGATTTGCTTTACCGGCGGCGGCGGCGCGGCCAACGGCGGCTTTGTGTTCACGGCGCTCAAGCCCCTGGACGAACGCAAGGTGCGGGCCGATCAGGTCATTGCGCGGCTGCGCCCCAAGCTGGCCTCGATCCCCGGCGCCTCGCTGTTCCTGCAGGCCGGCCAGGATTTGCGCATCGGCGGCCGCCAGAGCAGCGCGCAATACCAATACACCATTCAAAGCGACACCTTGGATGATCTGGTGAAATGGGGCCCCATCCTGTTGGACCACATGAAGCGGCTGCACGGATTCACGGAAGTGAACACGGACCAGCAGAATCTGGGCTTGCAGGCGTCGCTGGTCTATGACCGGCCCACCGCCGCGCGCCTGGGGATTTCGCCGCAGACCCTCGACAACACCTTGTACGACGCCTTCGGCCAGGCGCAGGTGTCCGTGATGTACACCGCCATGAACCAATACCATGTGGTGATGGAGGCGGCGCCGCAGTTCTGGCAGGGCCCGCAGGGCCTCAGCGCCATTTACATGCACGCCACCAACCGCACCGCCATGGTGCCGTTGAACGCGGTCGCCCATTATGAACCCACGACCGCGCCGATCGCGGTGAACCATCAAGGCCAGTTTCCCTCGGTGACCATTTCCTTCAACTTGATCCCCGGGCTGTCCCTGAGCGATGCCATCCAGGAAATTGACCAAATGCGGCAGGAAGTCAAGATGCCCAACACCATTCAAGCCAGCTTCTCCGGCACCATGCTGGCCTACCAGCAGTCCACCTCCACCATCCGGTGGCTCATCCTCACCGCCTTGCTGGCGGTCTATATTGTGCTGGGCATTCTGTATGAAAGTTACATCCATCCCATCACGATTCTTTCCACCCTGCCCTCGGCGGGCGTCGGATCGCTGCTGGCGTTGATGATTGCCAACAAAATTTCCGTCATGACCGGCGGCCAGGAAATTGACCTGAGCATGATCGCCATCATCGGCATCCTGTTGCTCATCGGCATCGTCAAAAAGAACGCCATCCTGATGGTGGATTTTGCGCTGTCGGCGGAACGCGAACGCGGCCTGGAGCCGCGCGAGGCGATTTACGAGGCCTGCGTGTTGCGGTTCCGGCCCATTTTGATGACCACCATGTCCGCGATTTGCGGCGCGCTGCCGCTCATCCTCAGCAGCGCCACGGGGTCCGAACTGCGGCGGCCCTTGGGCATCACCATCGTGGGCGGCTTGGTCATGAGCCAGGCGCTCACGTTATTTACCACGCCGGTGGTCTATTTGTATCTGGACCGCTGGCGCGTTTGGTGGGGCGGAAAACATCCGTCCAAGCTGACCGTCAAAATGATTCCCGGCGATGTGCCGGGCTGAACGATGAAACACTCCATGAAACAGGAATTGCGTGAAACCGGAACGCCGGGTGGCACCCGGCGGTCCGGATTGAATCACTTGACCCGCTCTGGGGCGGTCCTCTTGGCCACCCTGCTTTGGGCGGGTTGCAATTTCGCGCCCCACTACGAAAAACCCGCCGTGGAAACGCCCGCCGCCTTCAAGGAGTTGTCGCCCGAGTCGGCCAAGACGACGGACGGCTGGAAAACCGCCGAACCCCGGGATACCGTTCTGCGCGGGCAATGGTGGAAGCTGTTCGATCAGCCGGAACTGGACGCCTTGGAAGCGCAGGTGACGGTCACCAACAACCAGACCCTGGCTGTGGCGTTTCAAAATTTCCTCATCGCGCGCGATATCTTGAAGGAAACCCGCACGGAATATTATCCCACCGTGGCGGCGGATCCGAGCGCAACCCTGTCGCGCTCGAATTTGCGCCCGCCAGGATCATCGGGTGGCGGCAGCACGGGCCAGCAGGTGACCAGTTACGCGCTGCCCCTGGAGGCTTCCTGGCAGCCGGATTTTTGGGGGAGCATCCGCAATGCCGTGAAGGCCACCCGGTTCGAGGCCCAAGCCACGGTGGCGGATCTTGAAAACACGCGCCTGAGCATTCAGGGTGAACTGGCGGCGGATTATTTTCAATTGCGCTCATTGGATTCGCAGAAGCAATTGCTGGACGCCACCACCCAGGCTTATCGCGATTCCCTGAACCTGACCCGGGTGCTGCACAAAACCGGCATTGCCTCCGACCAGGATGTGGCGCAGGCGGAAACGCAGTTAAATACCACGCTGGCCCAGGACACCGACCTGGGCATTCAGCGCGCGCAACTGGAACACGCCATCGCCACGCTGCTGGGCCAGCCGGCCTCGGAATTTTCGTTGGGCACGAACATCTTGACGGCCAAGCCCATTCCCATTCCCTACGGCGTGCCGTCACAATTGCTGGAACGCCGGCCCGACGTCGCCGCCGCCGAGCGGCGCGTGGCGGAAGCCAACGCCCAAATCGGCGTGGCCCGTGCCGCCTTCTTCCCGACCATCACCCTGAGCGGCAACCTCGGCCTCGATGGCGAGCAGATCGGCAGTCTGGCCACGGGTCCGGCGCTGGCGTGGTCCGTGGGCGCGGCGGCGGCGGAAACCTTGTTTGACGCTGGTCGCCGCCAATTTGCCACCAAACAGGCTTGGGCCGCCTATCGCGTGCAGGTGGCCAATTATCGTCAGACCGTGCTGACGGCGATTCAAAACGTGGAGGATAATCTGGCCGCGGTGCGCGTGCTGTCGCGCGAACTGGAGCAGCAAAAAGACGCCGTGGCCTCGTCGCAGCGCTATCTCAATCTGGCGAAAGACCGCTACCGTCTGGGCATTGACAGCTATCTCAATGTGATCACCGCGCAGACCACCTTGCTGGGCAACCAGCGCACGGAATTGAACCTGGAAGTGGAACAGATGACGGCGAGCGTGCAATTGATCGAAGCCCTCGGCGGCGGCTGGAACGGGTCATTAAAAACCGCCTCGGTGGCACAATAAACGGTCGGCAGCGAGTGAGAGAGAGAATTCTTCCTGCCCGGTCCAAAGCTTGGTCGGCACTGGTTTGCCCTGCGTTAAGCCGGCGAAACGCCGGCGCTCCCACCCGCCGAACGGAGCGCCGGTCTGTGACCGGCCTGGCGCTCTGGCGCTGCCATGGGCGTGAGTTGCTTCATCAAACTTGAATGAGCGACCCCTCTGGCGGAGCGCAACTGTGGCGGAGACCAGTCGCCGCCGCGTGGCCCGCCAGAAGATTGGTCGAGCGGATCAAGCCCATTGCCTGGCGAACGTGGCTGCGGCTGGCTTTGAGCCGCGCCCCGGCACCGCCATGTATCCGCCCGGCGCCCGTCCTACACGTTGAACTTGAATAGCATCACATCGCCGTCTTTGACGACGTATTCCTTGCCTTCCATGCGGTAGAGGCCTTTTTCACGGGCGGCCGCCACGGAACCGCAGGCCACCAAGGCCTCATAGGCCACGGTTTCAGCCTTGATAAAGCCGCGCTCGAAATCGGAGTGAATCACGCCCGCCGCCTTGGGCGCGGTGTCGCCGGCATGAATCGTCCAGGCCCGCACTTCCTTCTCGCCCGCCGTGAAATAGGTCCGCAGCCCCAGCAAATGATACGTGGAGCGGATCAGCGCCCCCACGCCCGACTCGCTGACGCCCAGCTCCTTGAGAAACTCGCGGGCCTCCGCCTCGGTTAAATCAATCAGGTCGCTCTCGATCTGTGCGCTGATGACCACCGCTTCGCAGGCAAAATGATGCGCCGTGTAGTCGCGGACTTTTTGCACAAACGAATTCTGCTCGGCGCCGGCCAGATCGCTTTCCTTGACGTTGCAGGCGAAAATCGTGGGTTTGTCGGTCATCAGCCAGAACAGGCGCGAGATCGCCTTATCCTCCGGCGTCAGTTCGAGGGTGAGCGCGGGTTTGCCGAGGTTGAGGTGCGGCTCCAGCTTTTTCAGCACGGCCTCCTGCGCCAGCGCCTCTTTGTCGCCGCGCTTGGCGTCCTTGGCCACGGAGGCCAGTCGTTTCTGGACCGCCTCCAAGTCCGCCAACACCAGTTCGGTGGTGATGACTTCAATGTCGCGCACGGGGTCCACGCTGCCGGCCACATGATGGATGTCCGGGTCCTCGAAACAGCGCACCACCTGCACGATGGCGTCCACCTCGCGGATATGGGTCAGGAACTTGTTGCCCAAGCCCTCGCCTTGGGAGGCGCCCTTGACCAGGCCGGCGATGTCCACAAACTCGATGGCTGCGGGAATCACCACATTGGTCTTGGCGATTTTTTGCAGCACGGCCAGTCGGGCATCGGGCACGGTGACGATGCCCACGTTGGGGTCAATGGTGCAGAACGGATAGTTGGCCGCCTCGGCCTTGCGGGTGCGAGTGACGGCGTTGAACAGGGTGGACTTGCCCACGTTGGGCAAACCGACGATTCCAGCTTTCAGCATATAATAATTGTTAAATTGTTTTTGGGGGGCGGGACTAGAGCCGGTGTCGGGCCAGGTCCCAGGCGATTTTGACGCCTTCAATGACGGCGGTGGAAATCAGGCACAAGCCGGAAACATGTTGCAGCCGCAGCAGGGTTTTTTCGCCGAATTTTCCGTGCCCGCGGGAGACGCCGTAACTCAGGATCAGGAACCACACCATGGTGCCGGTGAACACGCCGGCCACGCAGGCCACCCGCGGCAGCCAGGCTTCATCCACCAGGTCGTGGGACATGAGATTGGCCGCCAGGACCACCCAGGCCACCAGCACGCCCAGATTGGCCAGCACCCGCACAAAGCCGGTGGCAAACGCCGAGTGCGGATGGATTTTCAATTCGATCCGGGCTTCCAGCTTCTCCGCGGCCGTGTCCAGCTTGGAGTGGACTTTCACGGTTTCCGCCAGCAGAAACTTGAACCCCAAGAACAGCAAAAACACAAAGCTCATCACCTGCATGAACGCCTTGACGAAGCCGTGATCGAAAAATTGCGACAGGCCGGTGAAGGAAATGGCGCAGTAAATGGCGTCCATCACCGCCGCCCCCAAGCCGATGAAAAACGCCCAGCTGAAGCCGCGCTGCGCGCCATCGTTCAGGATGGTCAGGTTGATCGGCCCCACGGGAATGGACGCGAACATGAGCGCGCAGACGAAACCGGCGATCAAGGCGAGCAGGATGGGATGCGTTTCGGCCATGTCAGTTGTCCGCCTCGGGCTCGTCGTCGTCCTCATCCTCAATTTCCCGCCGCCAGGCGCGGGACAGCCAGGGCCGCACGAAGCCATAGACCAGATACGCCGTGAAGAACAACGGCAGCACGTAATACAGGATTTTTTCCCGCAAGATGAGCAGCAAGCCGACAAACAGCGCAGCGACGATCACCTTCAGAAACGTGGTGGTGGAGCGCAGGCCCAGCGACTTGAAACTGGGGTACCGCACTTCGCTCACCATCATGGCCGATAGAAAAATCAGCACCGCCGGCAACAGATAGCCCCAATGGCCCAGATCCCGTTCTTTCTCGTTCAATTTGATGATGAACAGGGTCAGGGAGGCCACCAGCCCGGCGGCCGAGGGAATGGGAAAGCCTAGGAAATCCTTGCCCGCGCCCGGCGCGTTCATGGCGGATAGACAATTAAAGCGCGCCAGGCGGAAGGCGCCGCAGAGCAGGTAGATGGAGGCGATAAACCAACCCAGTTCCGTGTATTCGCCCGGCAACGCGTTGTGCAGCACCACCCGATGCACCAGAAACGCCGGAGCCACCCCAAAGGAAACCAGGTCCGCCAGCGAATCGAATTCGCGCCCAAACGGACTTTCATGCCCGCCCATGCGCGCCACGCGGCCATCGAACAGGTCAAAAATGCACGCCAGCAAGATGAAGGCGAGCGACAGCTTGATCGGCCACCAGTTGACATGGCCGTATTCGTCCGGCGTCAAATTGGCTTCCACAATCTGGGTCAGCGCCACGAAGCCGCAAAACAGATTCCCCGCCGTGAAGAGGTTGGGCAGAAAGTAAATCTTCAGCTTCGCATCCGTGCTGGTCGTTGGCTGGGGCGGGTTCATACCTTCAATTGCTCCGGCGTGGAAAGGACGAATGCTGGCCAAAGCGCGCATGACCGAATCGTCACCGCCACACGCGCGGGGGCTTCAGCCCGGGCCATGAGGACTGCCGGCGTCATTTGGCAATGGTCAGGGGTCATGATTCAGGCAGTTCGGCGAGAATGGACTCACCACCGACGACAGGGTCGCCAAGCCGCACTTTGATTTTCGCGTTCAAGGGCAGATAGACATCGGCGCGGGAGCCGAATTGGATGAGGCTGATGCGTTCGCCGCGCTGGACAGGGTCGTTTTGCGCAATCCAGGGCACAATGCGGCGGGCAATCAGCCCGGCGATCAGGCGCACGCCGATTTTCACCCCAGCCGGCTCGCCCGCCTCGATGCCAATCAGGACGTTTTCGTTGAATTTGCCGCAGTCGGCCCGCATGGCGTTGAGGTACTGGCCCGGGGAATGTTTAAAAAAGGCAATCCTGCCGGTCAGGGGCGCGTTCTGCACATGGACGTCAAAGACCGACAAAAAAATCGAAATGCGCCGGCATTCGCCCCCCATGAATTCCGGCTCGCTGTGGCTGTCAATCGTGTCCACCTTGCCATGACCGGGAGCCAGCACGAGATTTTTGCCCGCCGGCACGGCCGGCTCCGGGTCGCGAAAAAAATAAAGGGTGAAGAGGACGAACAGCACCCACAGCACCCCCAGGGTTCCCGCCAGGCCCAGGACAAACGATCCGATATGGGCGGCCAGCCACGCGACTGCCAGCAGCGCCAGCACGCCGCCGCCGGACAGCCCGATCAGCTTGAGCGCCGCCACGGACGCTTTTCCAGAGTGTTTCACCCGGTCAAAATAAAATTTTCCGGGCGCACTTGCAATTCGGCATTTTAGGTGCATTTTGGGTTTCGTCGCGCCGAAGGGAGGGGAAACCCGCGGTTTTCCCCCGTTCGTCGTCGGCGATTAACCAAACCGAAAAATATTAATATTATGTCATTACACACACCTGATCTGACGAAGTTTCCGCCGCGCAGTGCGCGCGTGCGGCTGGGCGGCTATGCCATTCTGCCCCGGATGTTGGACAAAGGCCGCGCCACGCTGGCCGGCACCAACGGCGAGTACCACTACGCCTGCCCGCTGGACCAGCAGTTCCTGACCTTCGCGGGCATTGACCCGGAAGCGTTGAAACTGGAACTGCACAAGAGCGACACCGAAGTGCTGGCTTGGATTCACAAGCATGCCAAACATCATCGCACCGGGGTGGAAATTGCCGCCTGGACCCAATGGCAGGAAAACCGCGCGCCCGACAACACCGACGGCCGGGAATATTTGAACGAGCTGCACAAAAAGGGTGCGCCCGGACGCGAAGACATCATCACCTGGTTCGACGTGTTGGACATGGATGATTTCGTCAGTTACGGCGGCAAGTCCTGATCATTGGGCCCCGGCCGCCGGTTGGATAAATGGCAAGGGGCGAATAGTCTCTGGCAGAGCCATACGCCATCTCCCGCCAAAAAGCCCAAGCTGGTGGAACGCTCCCCCTCACCTGTATCCTCTCCCCCGGGAGAGGATTTTCGTTTTCACGGCTCCGGTTTTGCGAACGACTATTCGGCTGATCCAGCCCCATGTTTTTCAAAGAGACGGCGAACGATTCTCCGTTGCCGGGGGGAGAGATTTGCCCGAAGTGTTCGCACATTGAACCCCTGAACCGAGGCAAGGCACCCCGGCGTTTAATTTGCGGCGCGTGAATCTTGCCGCTGCGGCTGCTTTCTGGCTTAATGCGCGGGTTCATGAGCGCAGCAAAGAAAAAGAAAGAAACCGGCCAGCCGGAATTGCCCATCGAGACCGCCAAGCCCGCCGCCCCCGGCGACGCGGCGCCGGCCCCAACCCCCGCGCCCGCCGGCAACGGCGAGGGCCAGGGCAACGGCAACGGCGGCGACCATGTGGTGGCGGAAGCCTTCGAGGCGCCGGCCCACCGGCCGTTTGACCCCAGAAAGATGAGTCCCGGCCTGCATGCCCGGGTGGATCGGGGCTTCCTGGATTATGCCAGCTACGTCATTCGCGACCGCGCGATTCCCAATCTGGCCGACGGCCTCAAGCCGGTGCAGCGGCGCATCCTCTGGGCCTTGCACGAGAAGGACGACGGCCGGTTCATCAAGGTGGCCAACGTGGTGGGCCATACCATGCAATATCATCCGCACGGCGACGCGTCCATCGGCGACGCGCTGGTGGTGCTGGCCAACAAGCGTTACCTGATCGAGGGCCAGGGCAATTTCGGCAACATTTTCACCGGCGACCCCGCCGCCGCGCCGCGCTACATCGAATGCCGGCTCACCGAACTGGCCCGCACGGAGTTGTTCAACGACGAGATCACCGACTTCATCCCGAGTTACGACGGCCGCAACCAGGAACCCGTCACCCTGCCCTGCAAACTGCCGGTGACGCTGATGCTGGGCACCGAAGGCATCGCCGTGGGGCTGAGCGCGCGGATTCTGCCGCACAATTTCCCCGAATTGCTCGAGGCCCAAATCGCCATCCTCAAAAAGCAGCCCTTCAAGTGCCTGCCGGACTTTCCGACCGGCGGGCTGATGGACGCCCGCGATTATCAGGATGGCAAAGGCTCGGTGAAAATCCGCGCCCGCATCAAGACCAAGGACGAGTCCACCGTGCAGATCACGGAAATCCCGCCCACCACCACCACCGAGGCGCTCATCGCCTCCATCGAGGACGCCACGCGCAAGGGCAAGCTCAAGGTCAAATCCATCAACGATTTCACCTCCGAAACCGTCGAGATCGAAATCAAATGCCCGGCGGGCGTGGACGCGGAGAAAATGGTGGACGCGCTGTACGCCTTCACCGAGTGCGAGGTGACCATCGCCAGCCGCATCGTGGTCATCAAGGACAACCGGCCCCTGGAGCTGACGGTCAGCGAGGTGCTGCGGGAGAACACCGACCAACTGGTGGCGGTGCTGAAGCGCGAACTCGAACTGCGCGAAAAGCAACTGCTGGACGAGCTGCACTATCGCACGCTGGAACGCATTTTCA
>Ga0316217_10006462_pt1 | contig 11597 bp, 5 predicted proteins | sample 1anoAmetaG_FD_203633 | JGI IMG/M metagenome (GOLD analysis project Ga0316217, IMG submission 203633) | Freshwater microbial communities from Trout Bog Lake, Wisconsin, USA - 1anoA | ecosystem: Environmental > Aquatic > Freshwater > Lake > Hypolimnion/Profundal zone | place: USA: Wisconsin... | reverse complement strand
TAATTACTTTGGAACTGATTTGTGATTTTCATAAGTCAATTATTTATCCTATTTTGGTTTGGTTGCTTTTAATAGTGAGCTCGCTTTTTTATCTTTAAATTACAATTTCCCGCAATGTCCAAAAAGATTTAGCACAACCAATCCAAGAGTTTGTGGAATTACACCCTCTCCCCTGGCTGGAAACCTGAAGAGGTCCAAATCCTCAAACTAGCACTCATGAAATTCGGGATTGGCAAATGGAAAAAGATAGTCAACTCAAAATGCTTGTCAGGCAAATCCATCGCTCAGATCTACATGCAAACTCAGAGACTGCTGGGTCAGCAATCTTTGGGAGACTTCATGGGACTGCACTTGAATTTGGAGAGGGTGTTCCAAGACAATATGAAAAAAACGGGAGTGACAAGGAAAAACAATTTCATCATCAACACGAGCAACAACCCGACCAAATAAGAGCGAAAACGGCAAATTGAGGAAAACAAGATAAAGTACGGCCTGTCGAAGGAAGAGGTCAAAGCCATCAAACTGCCAAGATGGAGGACGGAAGGGTTCTTGACCTTGGACGAGATAGAGACTGATAAGCTGAGCACCCTTGAGAAGATAATCCATCTTGAAAACCTCAAGAAAGAAATCTAAATGCGGATCTAAGGTTTGACAAAGCAAGAATGATGTCAGTTACGCCATATAAAAGAAATCTCACGCCCCTAAACATACAATCTGGGGTCTTACTTAAATAAAATTATGTTTTTTCTTGATGAACTGATGATAGGAAGTTGCCTCCATCACCAGACAATTTTGAATAACGATTTGGCGGTTGTTGTGGAGTGGCTTCAAAAAGTACAGACTGATCAGGAAAAAGCTGACTGATTCGTTTCAGTTATTATTGTTCTGACGCATATCATAATCATTTCATGAATAATAGTCCTACGCAATCCTTCCAGCTTTTATCTCCTCTTCTCCAGCAAGCGCCCAGTCCTTTCCTAAGCCCCTTCCCTCACCATAGAAAGGTATCTGACGACATCAGTGACTTTATCTCTTTCAAGCTCTAGCCAGAGCCCGACTACATTAATTTCCCATAATGTGGGCCTCTTTCTCCCAGCCAATCCAACCAAATCATCAACAACGACTTCACTTTCAGCTTTAACGAAGTACCACCTCCAGCGGAAGAACCTGAAGCCATCTCCCCCGCCAATTCTCAGCGCTGCGATATGCCTTCTACCCGTTTTCATGAACCCAAATAATAGCAGCAACCTCCCTTTTTACTTCTCAGTCCTTAAGACCCTTAACTCTCCATCAAGTAAGTTCGCATCTATCCAGAAATATGATCGAGTTTTTAGTCTAACATTCGCAACTGAGAGAAGATCTCTTGTTTCTCTAAGCCAAACGCTTCTATGAGCTCGGAGCTGGGGCCGATGAGATATTCAAAGTTTTAGCACTGAAGTTCCGCAAACTTAAAAAAACAAAGTAGGAGCTTACCAAGTATTGCATGCGCAAAGCATTCAAGTATGTCTCCGAAAAGGACAAGAAAGATGGAACGGGCAGAGGGCTCTAGGGTTCAATGCGTCGCTATTTCGCTGAATAAGATGACGCTTAGTCCTTTAGCGTCCCTTTCAAGTAAATAACCCACTAGCCAGAAAAAGCTCTGCCTAAAAAACGATGAATGGCAACTTCTTGAGACGAGTATTCGGCTGTCCACGCTTTGCTGCAGACTATAGAACATTTTTATGTAAACCACCCAATATTTAGAGTAGTTCAGTACGCTACTGAAAGAAGATAACGACCGTAAGGTGGCTTACTTGGCTGGTATGATCGAATAGGCGATGAGATAGAACAATGTGGCGAAGATAGAAGGGATTAGAAGACTTCCCTGGACTATTTAGATTTTGCTACAAACTAAGGAGTTGGCCATCTCTCTGCCTGAGGAGGGCAACGGTCGTAGAGTGAAAAAGACTGAGTGATTATAATTTGCAAAAGCATTTTCTCTATCTTTACGATTTGTTCAGTAGCCAATTCTGCAATCAACTCTGCTTTAAGCTAATCTTTTCTTGAGGATAATAGGCTCATTTTCTTTGCAATTTATAATTGAATGAATTAGTCACCAGTTAAACCTTAATAGCTCTTTAAATATTTGCTCTATACTGACTTTCAAGAGATAAACTGCATCTAATAACCCTCCCCAAACCAAATAAAGATAGCATAAGTGAAAGCAAGTCTAAAAACAGAGATAACTGCAATGTAGAGAAGCAAATCATAGTATGTCTAACTCCTTGAGAAAAAGCAAAGAATAAAGTCGCAGCTGAAATAACTTTTAAATTATCGGTAGTCAATAGATTACGATCACAAATACAAGCGAATCAAATTCGACCATTATCAGTTCCCCTACACAGATAACTTGGACTTGAAAGAAAAGCTTAATAATCTTCGCTTACAAAATTTAGAGAAAAAGCGAAAGATAAAGGAGCTGGAGGAATAAATCAAGCGCAAGCAGAGAGATATTTAGACAAAAAGGATTGAAAAATAGAATATCGCTTTTGCTATCTTTAAGAATCAAAGTGTTCCAGTAAGGGATAGTTGCTGTAAGGAGAATTTTTGGATCTAAAGGATTTAGGATATGAAGACTAGGCACTTAAATCGTGACTAAGATTTAAGGAGAGCCAAAATTCGACACGATTACAACTTATTTGTCTAGAGGCAATCTTAACCCTGTGCCTGCAAGCCTCATAAAGCCTGTATAATCTGCAGTGACTTAAACCTCTAAGAGAAAGTCCCATACTCAAAAGAAGCCCTAATATCTCCAAGATACTCCAGGATCTACCCTAGAACAAGATTCTGACATCTTTACTATCTTAAGTGCATCTCTTTGTTAATGAGAAAAGTTGATTCATTTTATTAATGTGGTTGTTTGTGTTTGAGTTACTATATGTAGAAATATATAGATATTTTCTGAAGAAATGAGTTTTATAATTGACTAGGTTTACAAACGTTCGTTGGAAAAATTGAAGCGATAGTAAAAAACATGCCTCAAATAAGGGAATTCACATGAAAGGGGCTAAAGCTTCAAAGCACTTTTCTGGTGGCATATGCAAAAATTTATTATTTAAAACTCATTTTCTGCATAAACCATTCATACTTAGCACCAAATCATTATTAAACTCCTTTAACTCACCTACCCAAACAACATTTCGGCATCCTTTACAATGAAAGTTTCTTCCTAAATCGGAAAATCCATGGTTGAAGTGGACCTACTCACTAAAAGCAGTGAATTCTGCACAATTAACAATAAAAACAGACGCCTTCTAATAACCAAAGAATTACTTAACCATTTGTTCAGAGCTAGAAATATATTTATTACTCCGAGACTCAACATTAATAATGGAAGGCTCTCAATAAATATACCCTTTTGTCTACTTTTTAACGAAAAAATTCTCAGATAAAATGATTATCACCAATTCAAAGCATGTTTTTATAGGATTTTAAATTTGATAGTAAACTAAGTTGGAGGGGCTGTTGAGTATTTGGTCAAATTAGTCTAAACAGATTCCATATCTTCCTTGAAGGGTGAGGTAGAATCAAGCAGAATTAGTATACTTAATAAGTATGTGCAGCTGCTGACCTTAAAAAAGGAGTTATCTCTCAAAACTGTTGAGTTGCCACAGTCCAAGTTCAAGTAAGACAAAATGGAGTAGTTCCAAAGTTTAGCTAGAATCAAAGGCAGTCTAATTTCATTCTAATGCGTTGAATTCAAGTCGATTGCGTTATTTTTCACAAATAGCTCTAATGCCTACTCATTGAACTTCAAAAAGGAAATCATCTCAAAGGAGTAGGACTCCTACTTCTCCAACACTATCAACGCCAATGTTGAAGATAACTCCAATAATATGATTAATATTGTGCAAGCCACCATTGTCATTAAAGACCCAGAAAGAATCAGACTGCATCGTTTTAGATAGTCATCGAACATTTTTGTTGCAGATGCCTGCTTTTGGTATATTTGCTCTGGCATAGTCGGCAATAACGGAAATCTTTAAAACTATGATGACAGAAACGTAGTCAGGAAGCAACTTTTGGTGAAAAAGTAAGTCAGCGTGATTAATAGCATTAGGTACTAAAAAAGTCTCAAGCACTAAAAATAGATAGTGCGTCAAATGAAGAATTCTCATTCTTTGTTTATAAACAGGTATTATGAGGCTTCTAACTCCCCAAATATCTTCAAAAATGACCTCTTGATGTAGTTTCTTCCCTTTCCCACCCTCATTGAATTCACAGTGCTCAACAAGCAGTCGCTAAGTTTCACGACGAAGTTGCATTTCATCTACTTTATTGTCCAATCATTACGAAGTCTCTCGAAATACAGTATCACTCAAATGGATCTCAAGCCTAACAATATTCTCACATACTATTTCAATTCCATTCGACTTGTTGACTTCGGAGAATCATACCACCCTTAGGTCTGTGATGAGAAATATAAGCCTGGCTTCACAGTACCTTATTGCGCTCCTTAGATCTTTAGGAACTGCAGGAAGTTTAGCATAAAGTATGATGTTTTTGCTTTGGGGGTCATCATTAGTGAGCTCGTTTTTCAAAAATACCCTTACTTTTTTTACAAAGACGAAAGCCTATCAAGCCTAAAAAGCAAGTAATACCTTAATTATTGGTTCGGATGCCCCTAAGAGACATAAGCTTTTGGAGAGAGAAAGATAGTTACTGTTTTATGGAGCATAATAAACAGTTGCCTGTCAGAAGACCCAGAAAATAGGCCAGAAATCAATGTTTTGGCGATTATTATGCAAGTTTGTCTATAGATACTTTTTTGATATGAGTAAAACTAAAAAAGAAATAGCAATCTACATACTGATATGTTAATCTAGTTGTCCATATCAAATAGCATTAAAGCCAAAAGTTTGTTATGAATGTGCTTCAGTAAACCCAAATAGATTTTTCTACGTTAAAGAATAGAAAAGTTGTTGCTTGCGGAAATGAATTGTAAAGACAAGTTATAGAAGTTATGTGATTGTGCATATCATGGCTCTTTCTAGGTTAACTTATCCTTCCCTTTCGCTTAGAGATTAACTGGCTAGTATTTGAGGTCTTACACAGATTGTTCGGACTAGGATGATGATTTAGCTGAGTGTTGTAAATGTTAGGGTCCTTTTGCGTTTCCACTCTTAACACTGCTCACTTAATCAACGGTCATGGAAGTTGGTCCTAACTATTTGGCATTTTGTTCATATAAGTTTTCGTCGCTATTCTAATCATTTTTCTCCAAAGCGTTCAAAAAGATCTTATTGAGATTTGTTAATCTAAAATAGTTTTTAATGCGCCATTGACCTACATCAGCCTACAAGTAAATTGAGCCATCTAAAAGTTCCAGCAGAGTTTTAATGGTCATTCCTCCTGAATTTAGCTTCAACAAGAATCCAGCTGCCTCGTTCAAGGCTTCTGAAAGCTCTTATTTGCTCTAAAGCTCATACTCTTGGTCATTACCAAAGCTATCGAATTAGAGATCAACTCCAAACTCCTCAAGATGAAGAAGTCCAAAAGGAATAAGCCTTTAAATGAGGTCATTAGGGAATAGCTATCCTTAGAGTTTCAGGTACCCTTTGAGTTATTTCATCAAACGAAAGGTTTTGCCAGTAAATGACAGTCTGCTCTGCTTGACGAAGATGTCGTAAAAGTTACTGTTGGGTTTTTTCAAAAAATCCTAGAAGTCGTACTAGAACTCAAACTTAAGATGGGCTTTGCATTCTAATTGGGTATTAAAGATTACTTCGAACTGCTAAGAAAAGAGCTGAATAAGACTGACAAGTTCTTAGTTGGCAGTGGTGAAGAAAAAAGTTGTGGTTGTGCCTTGAACCATGGAGTTGATGTGGAAGTTTTTCATTTATTCGGTCCAATCTGAGATATCTTAGGCCAAAAGATTCAAAAAAGTACTGAAATTTTGCTTAAAAACGGTTTCAATTTGTTTGGCTCTCTATGGGGTGCTTGAAGTGAGCACTAGTTTAATGAAAGGCTTCACTTTTGAGCTTTTCTCAGTTTTCTCCACCTCAATTTCAATTTCTGACAAATAGTTAGGTTTTGGTTGACCAATCAAAATATTTACCTTTGCATCCTGTGGAGATTCCTCATAGCTTTATAGATGAGGCTAGGCTCCAGGGGCTGCAGGTGCGGCAGAGTCATTGTTGGTTTGTTTGAGTTTTGCTTTGATTTAGTGTGCGTTTTACAGCAGTGTGTATTTAGCTTTCCAGATATCGTGCTTGGAGGGTGTTTAAAAAGAGCTGTAGTATTAGATAGCCTGATGTAGATTGATCGTATTTTTCTCCGGGTTGCTATAATTGAGTTTGCGGAATATCTAAATGGCTGTTTTTGTACCTTATTGACTGAACCTGGGTATTGGTAGGGAAGGCCCATTTCGGTAATAAGGTTCGAAAACTATTCCTGATCGATTTCACCATCACCATCAGTGTCGTACTTCGGAAACAGGTCTGTGAGCTCCTGTACTTTCGCCATAACTTTTGCGATATTTGATTGATTATATCTTTCAATAAATTAATTTTGGGATTGGGAATCGACCAAATGTCAAGCAAACAAAGGAGAGAAAAGCTAGGGGTTATATAGCGGAATTTGCTGCTAAAGAATAAAACTATAGAGATCATATTGTAGTAGAAACTTTACAGTAATACGGTATAAAAGTCATCAGAACCGCTGAAAACTACAATAAACTCTTTTATTTTGATATTTTTATAGCCTGCCAAGTTTGATTGTTTTGGCTCTTGATTCCAGCTGCAAAAGATTTGTATCTAGGCAATATTTTTAATAAAGCAAAATCTTTGAAACGTCGCATTCTGTTGAAAAAGATCATCGGCATATAAAAATGCTTCTTTGGATGCTGTCATTCATTTGGAGTTCCACTGTTTCTATTATGCTTGTTTTATTGCTTAAGCTTCTTAGAAAAGCATAGTCACCTCCGATTTATGAGAGCGAAGGTTTAAGCTTCATCTATTTTGATTATAACGCCTTATTGCCTTTGGAGATGGACACAAATATTTTTCTGCTCGTTTTCATTTTACCTGCATTACTCTCTCGTTCGTTTAAAGCAGGTTCTGGGAATTTTTTTATTTGTTGCAAAGTCAAAATTTTAGCTGGTTCCTTGAACTACAAATCTCTTTTATAAATTGAGCTAATTCTGCTAGAACACTTAAGTGAAAGTTGCTTATCGTCAATCTAAGTAGAGTTAGGCTATTGTGACGCAGTAAAGACACTGCCAAAGGTTTATCTTTTCGCCATGCGATAATCGATTCTTTGTTTTGAAGGAAATCGAGGGTATTACCTAAGTATTTCCACAATTTACTTAGATTATTGTTATTGCTTGATGAGAAGTGATTGGGGTTGGGAGTTTTTTAAGTTCAAATGTTTTTCAATGAGTCTCATCCTTTAAATATCAAATATAGCTTAAAGTTGGCGAAATCATAAATTTAGTGCTTTTTTGTTTGTTTTGAATACTGTAGCCCTTCTAGCAATCAAAAAGCGTTGTATTCTTTAAATTAAAGTCTTTCCCAGAACTTATAATCTTATTATGTAATCTACAATTGAAAAGATTGATTTGCGGCCTGGAAACTACTATCAGATTATTCACGCAGCTACTAGAAAAGCTCTTATGATGGTGGAGTAAAAGTCTAACTAGTACAAAGATAGGAGTCCTGTGCTGGGAGAACCCAATAGCAATAACCTAAATCAGGTTTGGATGATTTAGTACATTAGGTAGAAAAAACTCTATTAATTAGTTCACGCTCTTTCAACTTTAGTTCTCTAATCAACTCCAAAGTCCGTAAAGCTGGTCTTTGGCAATTGGGGCCAGGGTCAGCATTATAATGTCAAAATATGCCCAAAAGCTACTGAGATAAACGTATTTCAAATAAGGGACAAAGACAATGAACAAGTTTTCCTTTTTGCTGATGTAAAGGAAGGACGAGTGCAGATAGGAGAGAAGCTGTAAAACGCAGAGTAAACCAAATGGATTTTGAAAATAGCTGAAAAGACAAGAGCTATAACTCAGAGTGTGCTTTTTTAAAACGCCTTTACTAATATGACGATTGACGTACCTTAAGCTTCTTCAAAACAAGGTGTGAAGCTTATCCAATACCCAATCAACAAACGTTTCAACCAAAGGTTTAAACTAGTCTTCAACAAGGAGGCAAATACCTACTTCATATAGAACGTCAAATCCAGATTGGTAGTAGATATCAAAGATAAAAACGAGAAATAAGGGGCTAGCATTATCCAATGGTAGAGAAATGGAGGGTTAAACCAGCAGTGGTACCTCTAAAACCAAGGAAAAGACCTCTATCTAATAAGGTCAGCAATGAAGCCTGACCTCTTTATTGGGATCAAACACAATGAGTTTAAGTAGGCAGCAGAACTGGTCACAACAAAGCGATATGACTTCGCATTATGGCGCATCCTCGGCGAATTCGATAGACCCTAGTATACTCTTGTGTGATGATAGATATTATTCTCTTTGTAAACCCTCGAATTCATCAGTTATCTTATCAAAAGTTATTCTATACAATGAGCAAGAATTGGGAGGACGAATTTGATTTTTAGGATGACAAAACTAACAACAAGAATAAGAAGAGTAATGACAAGAAAAATAAGAAGAGTGCGTTGTTTAGTAACTAGTTTTAGGGGTTTGATGTTGAGGAGAAAAATATAAAGTTTCCTGTAATAAGCAGCAAAGTTGCGAACAGTGTTGACAAGTCAGCCAAAAATTTGAACAAAGTAAATCTTTAGGAAATAAGTTCCAAAAAGCACGAAAAGAAGAGGACTTTATAAATGGACTAGTTGAAAGAAATTTATGAGGAATCACTCGTACCACTTACTTCTCCACTCAAACATAGTCAAAAATAAGAGGGTCAGCAAAAAATAAAAGCTAGTACTTCCACATTGAAAGAGAAGAGGGGTCAGTAGAATCTTAATGAATACGCAGATGAGGGCTTTTAATAAGCGGAGTATTAGGAAGACTTTTAAACTCATTAAGAAAAGAAAGCCTCTCCGGCTGCCATCAAAGCGAAACAGGGAAAGGAAGAACTTATGAAAAAACAGGCCATCGTTAATCTTCCAAAGCAAATTTAGAAGAATAGAAAAGGGGCGTAGTCAATGATGAAAAATAGCCAAAGTTCAGCCAGAGTCTACACTAGAAACAGTGCAAGATCTCATGACAGATCTTTCAATTCGCGAACTAGGATAGATTAAAAAAAGTAAGAGCCTCCCAATAAATACACAAACTTCGCTGAAAAAAACTGTCCAAACTACTAAAGAGGGGTGCTGTAGGAGTTCAATATGGATCGAATAGTCAGATAGAACTAAAAGGTACGCAATACAATCAAAAAGTTCAACGATTAGCTCAATGAAATGATCAATAAAAACATTTTGATGCTGAAAAGCAAAAAAGAGGATAAAGTTGTGCGGCAAGATTAGATAATAAAGCAGTTGTAATAGCTCAAAGTAAGCAATTAGACAGTACTCTAAACAACCCTCAGAGATCTTTCTAAACTGAAAGATAAAGAAAGTAATCTCAAATAGTAATAAAACCATTTGACATTTGACCAAAGAATTTAGGAAACAAAAAGCAGCATAGCTTAGATAAGCAAGACAATTACAAAACTGAACTTTGAGATATCAAATGAAGGCAATAAGCTAAGCAAGATTGATAAAGATAGCAAATAAAAGTAGCCTAATACAGATATTAGTAGTGTCAAACTTCATTTAATAAATATCAAAAAAGATGAAGAAAAGTATGAAGAAACAAACAAAAAGCTTGAGGCCAAATTGGAAGATTTGACTAAGAAAACAGCAGAGATTTAGGCTAAATTTAATGAACAGGTTTAAGGTGCCAAGTTGAAAGGTATCAACATAGTAAAAAACCCTTAGCTTTTAAAGAAGCTTTAAGGATTGAAGAAGAAAGTTGACATAGGTAAGCACCACAAAGGAAAAACGGAAGCTCTCTTCAAAACGAAAAGTGATATGGTAGCCTATTAATTATAGCAAATCAAAATCCAAATTAAGAATCTTTAGAACAATACGATTAATTGCAGGAATGGCTGTGAATAAATTCAGGAAGAAAGTAGAAAAGTTGTCTAAAAGGCAAAAAAAGGAGGTAAAATTCCAGCTAATCTGATTAACAGCTTATAAAGCATTATTAATGAAATGGAAAGAGGCGTGAGTTCAAGCAAAGAAAGCAGTGAAGAGCATTCCACTTTCACTCAGCCCAAAGGTGCGAAAAAGTATCAATCTTTAAAGAATGTAGAGAAAATAGCTGCAGTTTCAGTCACTCAAAGATAGCCATAAAGGGTCGAAAAAGCACAAGATGATTCTAATATTAATCGACCTCTGCTATTTAAGAAGAAAAAATAAGAGGAGTAGAAACTGGAATAAAGAGTTTGGAAAGATGAAAAGGCTAGTTCTCCTCTAAAAGTATAAAAAAATAGGGAATCAGCTGCCCAGTTGGCAAAGTTCTAAGATAAATAACCAGAACATAAAGACTAATAGAAGAAAAAACCTTTTGCTTTCAAAAAAAATAAGGAAAAAACTGAAGAATAAGCAAAGATTGAAAGTCCAAAACCTGAAGCTTTCAAAGAAGTGGGCAGAAAGGAAGAAATTAGATTATAATAGCCAAAGAAAGATGAAGAAATTACAAACATTGCACCAAGAATGATGAGGCTTAAAAAAAACAAATAATAACCTCCTAAATAAGACATAAAAATAGCCCCCATAAATGATATAAATACATAGCACAATCTTTCAAAAGAAAACATTACTAACCCATTGAAAGGTTAGCAAAAAGGCTAAGAAAATGCAGTGATTGTTCCAAAGCGATTCAACCTGAGGATAAAAGATAGAAAAAGTGAAGAACTAGGCTACGTTGCAACTAATTTATAAAAAAAAGAAGAAATGAAAATAGAAGAATCAAAGAAAATAGGACTTTCCATATAAAAAGAGCAAAATCAAATCAAATAAGTTTAAAAGATTGCTGTTAGCAAGGCAGATATTTCCTAATAAAAACCATACTTTAATCTGAAGCTAAAAGATAGACAGAAGTAAGCCAATCGCCAATAAACCAAAATTTAAGTGAAGGTTGAGCTTCCTAAAGAACAGATTTAGTCAGCATTAAAAATTCCTATAACTTTGAGTGATAACCCTAATCCAATGAAAGAAAATAATAACCCATATGCACCGCAATAAGGAGCTAAAAGATAAAGATAGGGGCCAATAAGAAAGGCTAAACCTCAGCAAAATGCGCCAAAACAACAGTTTAGCATCTTCGAGCAGGCTGGAGAACTCTAAATTTGATCAGCTTTCCGTTTATTGTTAAATTAGCATCTTTTTAGAAAATTAGTTTAATAATTCATAATTTATGACTATTGTTGACTCAAAATTTCACTAATTCCGGTTATTTTGAAAATCTGAAGATTCTTTGCATTTAGCCTTTGCTTCAAAAAAAGTAGCATTAAAATTTAATGCAATTACTTTATTCTTTTTGTTCAAAGAAACAATCATAATCAAAGTCTTTTTCTATTCCGACAAGTGGAAACTCTCTCCAAAAG
>Ga0316217_10006460_pt1 | contig 11602 bp, 6 predicted proteins | sample 1anoAmetaG_FD_203633 | JGI IMG/M metagenome (GOLD analysis project Ga0316217, IMG submission 203633) | Freshwater microbial communities from Trout Bog Lake, Wisconsin, USA - 1anoA | ecosystem: Environmental > Aquatic > Freshwater > Lake > Hypolimnion/Profundal zone | place: USA: Wisconsin... | reverse complement strand
GCGCGGTTTGGCGGCGTGGCCGGCACCGATCAGAACGTGGGGGAGACGATCCTGTTGGAGGGGAATCACCGGACGGCGTATTTCGGTCCGCTGGCGGACGGGGACGCCCAGGGCGTCACGCTTCCGGCAACGATTCCGGCGACCCCCGAGGCGCGGCTGGGCAGCGTGAAGCGCACGCAGTTGGCGCATGACGCCGCCGGGAACGAAACCCCGTACTGGCCGCCGGACGCCGATGATGGCGGGGACGAGCCGGCGCTGGGCGAATACTATGTGACGATATTTTCGGGACGCGGGCAGGGCCAGACGCGGCGCGTGGTGCAGCGTGCCGGCACGCGGCTGGTGCTGGACCGGCCATGGCGGGTGGCGCCGGAGAGGGGCTCCGTGGTCGCGGTGGGCACGGCGTTCTACCAGAACATCATCACCGGCAACCACACGCCGGATGGCATGACCGGAATCCAGCTTTGGATCTCGTGCATTGAAAACGTGATCGCGGCGAACACGATTGCGCGGCAGCGCCGGCCGGGGCTGTTTCTTTACGGCAACGGGACGACGCTGGCGTCGTCGATGCCGCGGACGTGGAACCGCGGGATCAGCCCGCTGTTTTGGAACCTGTGCGAGGGGAACCGCGCGGAGGAATGCAGCGTCGGCGCGCTGGTGACCAGCGGCGACAGCGCGGACCTGCCGGTGGAGTTTCCGCGGGCGCTGGGGAACGTGCTGCGGCATAATTCGTTCGTGCGCCTGCGCACGGACGGCGTGGAGCTCACGAGCCGCAAGGCGGCGGCGGGCGTGCAGGATTCGGCGGCGGCGATCGCAGGGACCATCGTGGAGTTCAACGTGGTGCGCGACGCGGCCGTCGGGTATCACGCCGGGGAGACCACCGACGCGGTCGTCTTTCGGCGGAACCACGCGTATTTCTGGAGCGCGCCGGGGAAGGCCGCCGCGCCGCCCGTGGCGTTCCAGGCGGACAACGCGCACGCGGCGGTGGTGGTGGAGCAGAATTCCATTGAGGGCATGTACGGGGATCCTGACGCGGCGGTCACGGATTTCAAGTCGCCGGCGGGGGCGCGGGCGTTGCCGCAATAGGAAGGTGGACGAGGGTGGGTGGTTTGTTTGATTTTCGATGCGCCGTGCAAAGGCGTGGAGTTTCCGCGGGTGTGACGCACGCCTGGCGGTCAGCAGGAGGGGGCGGCCGGGGCCACCCGTTTGGGCCGCCAGCCGTGATACAATGGCCCCCGGTATCGCAGAGGGAGTCAGGTCATGGCAGACACAGCCCCGGTACGGCGTATGAACGTGGAACTCGCCCGCCTGCGGCCCACGCAGTTGACGGTCGGCATGCGGGAGGTCAAATACAAGCGGAAACGCCTGCGGGCCTTGGAAAAGAGGCCTGGCGAACTGGTGGCGTTCATCCTGGAAATGCCCATCCGCGCGGTCCTGGGGCCGGGACAGCGGGTGTACGTGATCGATCACCACCATCTGGCGCTGGCGTTGCTGAAGGAAGATTTCCAGACGGCGCCCATGGAGCTTACCGCGGACTTCTCGCGGCTGCCCATGCGGACGTTCTGGCGGCGGATGCAGGCTCGGCAGTTTGTGCATTTATATGACGCCAAGGGACGGCCGCAGCCCCTCAGCGCTCTGCGGAAGGACCTGCGGCACTTGCAGGACGACCCGTACCGCAGCTTGGCGGGGTTTGTCCGGGCGGCTGGGGGCTTTAGCAAGACGCCAAGCCCGTTTGCCGAGTTCCAGTGGGCGGATTATTTCCGGCAGCGGATTGGCCAGGATTGGCTGGAGGACCATTTCCGCAAGGCGGTGGCCAAGGCGCTGCGCCTGGCCCGGCATCTGGACGCCGCGCGGCTCCCGGGATACGTGGGACGCAAGACGAAAGGATGTGACGGACAAATGCGCACCTAATCGCGGTGGTGCTATTGGGGAGTGGTCGGTGAATACCAACTCGCGCAGTCCGAGCATGTCGATGCCGTGCCCGTCCAGGACGAACATCCGGCCAGTCACGGTGTTGGTTACGCAGGTATTGAGGTGGCCGAATACTCATGAATCGCTCGCAATACCTTAATATGGGCGCTAACTTGACCAGCTATCCTGAGAGAGTACGGTACTCACGGCGTGTCCCTTAAAAATGAAGGACTTCAACGCATGGCGAAGGAATCAGGCGTGCAATGGTGCCGGCGGTTGCTGGCCGCGGGTGTTTTTCTAATGGCGTGGCGGGCAGGATTCCCCGCAACGCCGGCCCGCGCCGCGGTGGATGAGGCCGCGGCCACTACGGCGTTTAAAGCCCATATTGAGCACATCATCGTTATCTATCAGGAGAACTGGAGCTTTGATGGCTTGTATGGAAAGTTTCCCGGTGCCAATGGCCTGGCCAATGCCGGCGCCGCCACCCGCCAGGTCGATCGCACCGGGCAGCCCTATCTGACCCTGCCGCCGCCGCGCAACGTCGGCAGCATCGATTGCCGCTTTCCCGGCGGCCTGCCCGTCATGCCTTTCGATCTCACCCCGTACATTTCACCCACCGGCTTCACCGGGGACCTGGTGCACCGTTTCTATCAGGAGCAGCTCCAGAACTTTGCCAACTACGCCGACCACACCCCGGCCAAGGCCGCGCATCTCAAGGACGAACAGGACTTTACCGTGGCCCTCCAGGGGGCGGCGCTGCCCCATGTCTGTTTCCTCAAGATGATCGGCGAAGATAACGAGCACCCCCAGTACGCCAACCTGCTCCGGGGCCAGCAGCACGTGGCGGATGTGGTGGCGGCCATCCAGCACAGCGCTTGCTGGAAAGAGAGCCTGATCATCATCACCTACGATGAACACGGCGGGCGCTGGGATCACGTGGCTCCGCCCTCCGGCGACCGCTGGGGACCCGGTACCCGCGTGCCGGCCATCATTATTTCGCCCTTCGCCCGGCGGCATTACGTGGACCACACCATCTACGATACCACCGCGATCCTCAAGCTGATCGAAACCCGCTGGGACCTGGATCCCCTGGGCACGCGGGACGCCAGCGCCAACAGCCTGCTCAATGCACTGGAAACCGCGCCGCAATGACGGCAACGCGGGCCGGCGCGTCCAGTCCTCGCAACACGGGAGAGCGGCGGTCGTTGTACTACACACGATCGCAGACGCCGGAGCGCGCCGGCGCCGTACGCTTGCTAACCCAAGGACGCAGACATGAAGAAGTTCGGCCTCCTGCTTGGCCTGTTGGTGGCTGGCGCACCGTGTGCCGCGGCGCCGGCGGTGGATCTGCACGAGTGCCTGGCGGCACCGGTGAAGTCCCTGGCCGAGGGCACCGTGACCATTGCCGGCAGCGTCGCGGGGGGGGAGGCCGCTGTCGTGCGCGTGCGCGTGACGACCTCACTGGCGCAAACATTTGACACCCGGACGCCGATTCGCGCCGGTCATTTCTCGTGCCGCTTCCCCCAGGATTTTCCGGGTGCCGGGGCGCTGGTTCCGCTGCTGCTGTATGTGGATGCCACCGATGCCGCAGAGTTCGGGGGCAGCGTCATGCGCGCGCATCAGGCCGAGGGCGTGTTGATAGTCGCGGGCCGGGGGCGTGCGGCCTGGCCCGATTTGCCGCTGGTGCTCACGGACGATTTTATCGATGCCGGCGGGAATAAGGACGCCAGCGCTGCCCAATGGCCACGCCAGCGGGCGCTGGTGAATATGTTCCTGCGCAGTGCGGGCGCCCAGCAGATGGGCCTCGAGCGCGTTGCTTTCGACCTGGCGAACCCGGCGGACTTTGCGTGGTTTCAGGAAAACGCCACGCTCTATGATTTTAAGCAGCGTGACCGCGCTTGGTCGCAGCCTTTGGAACATCGGGTGGCGCGGGGCTTCTGGCAGGCGCAGTGGAACACCTGGTTTAACGCCAGCAACGATCATCCGTGGGATGGCAACCGGGCGAATCATGACCCGAAGAATTTCCGCCCTTACACCTTTGCCAACGACGCGGCGGACCTGCTGGTGCTCTATGTGCTGCGCCCCCGATTGGTGCCCCCAGCCACGGACAATCGCGTGGCTCTGGTCCAGGAGGTGTTGGCGAACCTGCTGGCCATGCAGCATGACGGCGCGGACAATTTTGCGTTGCCCGAGGCGTCGGGAAAACAGCAGCACTATACCGCCGGCGCCTTTCACTATGGAATGTTCACCACCGGCCAGTGGCTGACGGAAGGCACCGGCTGGTTTGCCAATCCGGCGTTTCGCGACTTTGAGTTTGGCGGGGTGCTCAACGGGCGCTGTATCTGGGCCCTGGGCGAAGCGCTCAAGGCCGATCCGGCCGGTCCGCACGCGGCGCAGATTCGCGCTGCCATGCCGCGCACCATTCGCTTTTGTTTGCATGACGGACTGACGCACAATTACACACACCGCACCAAGTCCGGTCGTCCCTATTGGGGAATTCCGGGCGAGCATGGCTACCTGCTCATGGGCATGATTGCCGCCGCCGCAGTGGCGCCGGATTTGCCGGTGCCACTGGCCGATGACGGGTCCGCGCAGGGGCTGCGTGATCTGTGCGTCCCAGCGCTGGACGCCCTGTCCGAAATCACGCAACCCGACGGCACCTGGAGCAAATATGCCAATGCCGACGCGGTGAACATCATCGCCTTGACCGAAGGGGCACGCACCCTGGCGCAAGACCCGCATGCCCCGCAATGGCTGGCCACCGCCCGGCGGGCCGCCGATGTGTGGCTGGCCCTGGAGCCCTTGCCGGCCGAGCGCCACACACCAACACCGCATTTTGGCATCCGGAAAGACGGCGGCATGACGTACTACCTGGGTAAGGAAGATAAGCATCCGCACATTTCATTGTATGTTGGCGGGCATTGGATACATGCCCTGGCGAACCTGTATGCGCTCACCCATGAAACCCGTTATGGGGACCGGGCCAACGCGCTGCTGGCGTACTACTGCGGCGACAATCCGCTGCACGTCCGCATCCTCAACGAACTGGGCTCCGTCAACAACCGCGTAACCGACAGTGACAACGATGGCATCGAAGATGAACTCCGCTGGAATGCATATCCCGAGTCGACCGCCTTCGTGCAGATTGGTCTGCTGCATCTTTTGGTACCATAGCCCCCGCAACACTAAGGACTGAAGGAGGCCGCCCCATGGGACGTGTGACTTTCCTGGCACTCATGGCGCTGCTCGCGCCGCTGGCCGCCGCGTTGCAGGGCGCGGAAATCGCAACCCGCAATCCATCTTCCGTGCAGAGCGCAATGGTCGCGGGAATTCCGATGCTCGACGCCATGGCCGGCGATTGGATTCCCAATGTGGCGATGCGCCAGGGTTGCACGAAGGAATGCATCAGCGGGGGCGCCTTCCCGGATGTGGTGCGCAACACCTTCTTTGGTTTTTCCCCCACGCTGGATGGCGCCGCACTGGTCAGCGACCCGCAGACATCGCGCCCCTTCCAAGGAACACTTACGGGCGTACGCCATGGTGGTCGGAGCTATCAACTGACGGCATCTGCGCGTGGCGTACAAATTGCCCCGGACCCGCTGCAGAAGTAATTTTCATCGCATGGTTCTGCCCGTATGGACGTTATCCTTGGGGAATTCCGCAAATGGAGAAATGATGAAGAGATCCCTGCGCCTGACTGTCACTGTTCTGCTGCCAGCATTGCTGGTGGCATGGAATGCCGCGGCATGGGCCCGCGCCGCTGCCGTGGCGCCCGGGGCCGCACCGCCGGCAACTTTTGCAGGAGTCGCAGCACCCCCGACTTGTCCCCTGGTCCTCTGGTATCGCCGGCCCGCCAAAATCTGGGAAGAGGCCTTGCCCGTTGGCAACGGCCATATGGGCGCCATGGTCTTTGGCGGCGTGCCGACCGAGCACATTCAGTTTAACGAACACACCGTATGGACCGGTCAGCCGCATTCCTATGCCCACGCGGGGGCGGTGCAGGCGCTGCCGGAGATGCGCCGTCTGTTGCAGGAAATGCGGACGCTGGAGGGCGAAGCTTTCCGCCTTGACCCGAAAGGCGAAGTCAAAGCGGCACGGGAAAAACTCCAACAGGCGCACGCCCGGCAGAAGGATGCCGAGGATCTTGCCATGAAGCAGTTCATGAGCGAGCCGCTGCACCAGAATAAGTATCAGCCCTGCGGCGATCTGTGGATCCAGTTCGAAGGGCAGAGCCAGGCGGCCGATTACCGTCGCTGGCTCGACTTGGATAGCGCCTTGGCCACAACCGCGTACCAGTCCGGCGGAGTGACGTATCGCCGCGAACTGTTCGCCTCATTTCCGGACAGCGCCATCTGCGTTCGTTTCACTGCCGACAAACCTGGCATGCTTAACTGCGTGGTGCGGCTCAACAGCCCGCACAAGGATTCCCAAACCACGGTGGCGGCGGCCCAGGGTGGCCAGGCGCTCGCTTTGCGCGGCCAAGTCGAGACCGGCGGCATCCGGTTCGAAAGCCGCGCCCTGCTGACCGCGGACGGTGGCGCCCTGACTGCGGAATCCGATGGCATCCGCGTTGCCGGGGCCAGCACGCTGGTTATCCGCCTGGTGGCGGCCACGAATTTCAAGAGCTACCGCGATATTTCCGGTGATCCGGCGGCCGGTTGTGCCACGCTGGAAAAACTGTCGGCCGGAAAAACCTGGGAGCAACTTCTGGCCGCGCACCGGGCCGATCACCACGCGTTGTTTGGCCGCGTCGCCTTGGATCTCGGGCGCACGCCCGCCGCCGCCAACCCCACCGACCAGCGCATCCAGGAGTTTGCCGCCGGCAACGACCCGCAACTGGCGGCGCTGGTGTTCCAGTACGGCCGGTACCTGCTGCTGGCCTCGAGCCGCCCTGGCGGCCAGCCCGCCAACCTGCAGGGCATCTGGAACGATAAGCTCAATCCGCCCTGGGACAGCAAGTACACCTGCAATATCAACACCGAGATGAACTACTGGCCCTCCGAACCGGCCGCGCTGGGCGAATGCGCGGCGCCGCTGTTTGCGGCGTTGGAGGACCTTTCCGTCAGCGGCGCCGCGGTCGCCAAGACGCATTACGGCGCCCGCGGCTGGGTGGTGCACCACAACTTTGACCTGTGGCGCGGCGCCGCCCCGATCAACGCCAGCAATCACGGCATCTGGCTGCCCGGCGGCGCCTGGATGGCCACGCAACTGTGGGAGCATTACCTGTTTACCCAGGACAAGGAGTTTCTGGGGAAGGCCGCATACCCGTTAATGAAGGGGGCCGCGCAGTTCTTCGCGGACACCCTCATCGAGGATCCGCTAACCAAGTGCCTCATCAGCGGCCCGTCCAACTCGCCGGAGCAGGGCGGACTGGTCATGGGGCCGACCATGGACCATGCGATTATCCGCAGCCTGTTCGCCGCCTGCATCGAAGCCGCGGGCCTTCTCCAGACCGACAAAGACTTCGCTGCCGATCTGGCGGCCAAAATGGCGCGTATCGCGCCGTACCGGATCGGCCAGTACGGCCAACTCCAGGAGTGGCTGGAAGACAAGGACAACCCCAAGAACAACCACCGCCACGTCTCGCATCTCTGGACGGTTTATCCCGGTGCCCAAATCACCTGGCAGGACCAGAAACTCTTCGCTGCCGCCCGGCAGTCGCTGCTCTATCGTGGCGACGCGGCCAACGGCTGGAGCATGGGGTGGAAGGTGAACCTCTGGGCGCGGTTCCGCGACGGCGACCACGCCATGGTGGTCCTCAAGAACCTCTTTGGCCCGGTGGGCCGCAAGGGTGTCGCCGGTGGCCTGTACCCCAACCTGTTCGACTCCTGCCCGCCGTTCCAGATCGACGGCAACTTCGGCGCCTGCGCCGGAATCGCGGAATTGCTTCTGCAAAGTCACGTGCGAAATGCCGATGGCACCTTCCTGATCGATCTGCTTCCCGCGCTTCCCAAGAGCTGGCCCACCGGCAGCGTCACGGGGCTGTGCGCCCGCGGAGGGTTTACCGTGGACATCGCCTGGAAAGACGGCATGCTGGCCGCGGCCATGATTCGCAGTGGATCTGGCGGGGCCTGTACAGTCCAGTACGGCACCAAGACCCTTGCACTTACCCTTAAACCCGGTGAAGCTAAACAACTTGCCCCGGCATTGCGTTAACGGTGCAATGTCGCGGTTTGCTCCTATCTGCTGGAAAGGAAAGAACATGCTCCAGGAAACAAGACGGTTAAAGACAATTCAAACAGTGCTGGCGGTGCTGCTGGTGGGCGCGGCGGTGCGCGTGGCGCCCGCCGCCGACGACCTGGCGCAGGCGTTTGCCCAACCACCGGCCGCGGCCCGCCCGTGGGTCTATTGGTTCCCGCTCAGCGGCAACCTGACCAAGGAAGGCATTACCGCCGACTTTGAGGCGATGGCCCGCGTCGGTATCGGCGGCGTGCTGTACATGGAAGTGGACCAGGGGGCTCCGAAGGGGCCCGCCGACTTTGCCGGTCCGCTGTGGCGCCAGCTCTTCGGGCACGCCTGCAACGAAGCCCACCGCCTGGGTATGGAAATTAACATGAATAACGATGCCGGCTGGTGCGGCAGCGGCGGGCCGTGGATTACGCCGGAACTATCCATGCAGAAAGTGGTGTGGACCGAGATGCGGGTGGAGGGCCCCAAAGCAATCCCGCTGAATTTGCCGCAGCCGGCGGCGGTGCGGGGCTTCTATCAGGATATTGCCGTACTGGCGCTGCCGGCGCCGGCGGTGGATTTTAAAATTAAGGATATTGAGGGCAAGGCCTCGTTCAAGCCGCAATTCCTGCCGCCGGCCGGTGCGGATTTTGCCGCGGCCCCGGCCCAGGGCGTCACGGCCCGCGACCAGATCGTGGATTTGACCGGCAAGCAGACGTGGGACGTGCCGGCGGGACAATGGCTGATTATGCGTTTTGGGCATACCACCACCGGCAAGGACAATCATCCGGCGCCGGAGTCGGGCCGCGGGCTTGAATGCGACAAGTTCAGCAAGGAAGCTGCGGCGGTGCATTACAACAATTTGATGGGCAAACTGATCGCCGAGAACAAGGCGGTGGCGGGGCAGGGCAAGGTGCTGGTCTCGACCCACATCGATAGTTGGGAAGTCGGCTCGCAAAACTGGACGCCAAAGATGCGTGAGGAATTTCAGGCCCGGCGCGGCTATGACCTCTGGAAATTCCTGCCGGCGTACACCGGGCGCGTGGTCGACAGTGCCGAAGCCACCGAACGATTCCTGTGGGATCTCCGCCAGACGGTGTCGGATCTGATCGTGGAGAATTACGCCGGGGAATTCCGCCGCCTGGCCAACAAGGACGGCCTGCGGCTGTCGATCGAGGCGTACGACGGCGTGCCGGCGGATGAAATGACCTACGGCGGGCAGGCCGACGAGCCGATGGCGGAATTCTGGTCGTGGGGCAAATTCGGCGCCGCCTACAGTTGTACCGAAATGGCATCTTCGGCCCACATCTATGGCAAAAAGATTCTCGGCGCCGAAGCCTTCACCGCGACCAACACCGAAAAATGGCAGAGCCATCCGGCCACCATCAAGGACCTGGGCGACTGGGCCTTCTGCGAAGGCATCAACCGCTTTGTATTTCATCGCTACGCGGCGCAGCCCTGGACCGACCGCGCCCCGGGCATGGCCATGGGCCCCTGGGGCCTGCATTACGAGCGCACGCAGACGTGGTGGGAACAATCCAAGGCGTGGCATCAATACCTGGCCCGCTGTCAGTACCTGCTCCAGCAGGGCATGTTTGTGGCGGACGTGCTGTATCTGCAAAATGAAGGCGCCCCGCGGCGCTTTACGCCGCCGGCGGGGGCGGAAATCGCACCGCATATTCGCGGCGGTTACAACTTCGACGGCGGCACGCCCGAAGTGGTGCTCACGCGCCTGGCGGTCAAAGACGGGCGCCTGGTGCTGCCCGATGGCATGAGCTACCGCGTGCTGGTCCTGCCGCCGATGGAAACCTTTACGCCGCGGCTGCTGGGCAAGCTCAATGAACTGGCGGCGGCCGGGGCCACCATCATTGCCAGTCCAACCCCGCCGCAGAAATCGCCGAGCCTGGCCGACATGGGGGCCGGGGACGCGGCGGTGAAGAAACTGGCCGGCGACCTGTGGCCGAAACTCATCACCGATAAAACCGCGGCCGAAGTTCTGGGCCAACGCGGTATCAAACCGGACTTTTCCGCCACACCGCTGCTGCGCTACATCCATCGCACCATCGGCGATGCGGAAGTCTATTTTGTGGCCAATCCCGAGCCGCGCAGCGTTGCGGCGGTGGCCACGTTCCGCATGACCGGCAAGCAGCCGGAAATCTGGTGGCCGGATAGCGGGCGTACCGCAACGGCGATGGCGTTCGCGGACAAGGATGGCGTCACGAGCGTCCCGTTACGGTTTGAACCCAGCGGGTCGGTGTTCGTGGTGTTCCGCAAACCGTCGGCCGGCGTGGATGCCATTGTCAGCGCGACGCGCAACGGTGCGCCGGTGCTGGCGTCCACCGGTCGCAGCGCCAAGATCGTGGTTACCAAGGCCCGCTATGGCGTGCTGAACGATCCGCAGCGCACGCGCGATGTAACGGCCAAAGTGCAGGCACTGGTGGATGCCGGCAGCACGACGTTTGTGGTGGCGGAAATGGCCAAGGGCGATGATCCGGCATTCAAGGTGGTCAAGACGCTGGTGGTGGAGTACACCACCGGCGGCAAGGCGACCAGCGCCACGGGCCAGGATACCGACCGGATAACGCTGGCGAACGGCGTCGCGGACGAAGTCCCGGCGCTGGACATCGCCCGTGGCGAGATCTGGCAGAGTGGCGACTATGTCTTCCAGACCGCCAGCGGCAAGACCCGGCAGCTTTCAGTGTCCTTGCCGGCGGCCCAGGAACTTGCCGGGCCCTGGGATGTCGCGTTTGATCCGCAACGCGGCGGCCCGGCCACCGTATCCTTCGATAAGCTCACCGATTGGTCCAAGCGTCCCGAAGACGGCATCAAGTATTACTCCGGAACCGCCGTCTACAAAAAGATCTTTGCCGCGCCGACACAATCGACAATCGAAAATCGACAATCGAAAATGTACCTGGACCTGGGACAGGTCCAGGTTATGGCGGAGGTAACGCTCAATGGCAAGCCGCTGGGCATCTTGTGGAAACCGCCGTATCGCGTGGATGTGACCGATGTTCTCAAGGCCGGTGAGAACACGCTGGAAATTAAGGTCGTCAACCTCTGGATCAACCGGCAGATCGGTGACGAGCAGTTGCCCGACGACAGCGATCGCAACCACAATGGCACGCTCAAGTCCTGGCCGCAGTTCGTGCAGGATGGCAAACCCAGCCCGACCGGCCGGTTTACGTTTTCGAGCTGGAAACTCTGGAAGAAAGGCGATCCGCTGGTCGAATCGGGCCTGCTGGGCCCCGTGCAGTTGCTGGCGGTCGAGAAAATCACCAACCCGTGAAAGGTGCCATGACCGCCGCCCTGCACGTCCCTGGCGGCAGCGCTCCGGGCAAGAAGCAGGATGGAACTGTAGTTGCTGACCTAAGGCCCGGCGCGGTGGTCGCCGGGGGAATAAATGAGCCACAAATAAACACGAATGAACAGTGCGCCGGCCAAGCCGGCAAGGTGTAAAGGATGAAAGTTCCTCACGGTGAAGATATGGCAAATCACACCGGCCTCGAGTCCTGCGAAGGCGGTC
>Ga0316217_10006458_pt1 | contig 11607 bp, 10 predicted proteins | sample 1anoAmetaG_FD_203633 | JGI IMG/M metagenome (GOLD analysis project Ga0316217, IMG submission 203633) | Freshwater microbial communities from Trout Bog Lake, Wisconsin, USA - 1anoA | ecosystem: Environmental > Aquatic > Freshwater > Lake > Hypolimnion/Profundal zone | place: USA: Wisconsin... | reverse complement strand
CGCCACGGTCCAGCGGCGACACGCTGTCGCCGCCCCTGGGGACGAGGCTTGGCGGTTCCTCCCAGTATTTTGACTTCGCGTTCCAATCGCCAGCCAGGCCCAAGCTACGAGCCCCAGGGACACATCGCGGCAAAGCCGCAGCCAAAATAACAAAGCGAGGATGAGGATGAGGATGAGGATGAGAAGGAAGAATTTGTCAAAACGAATAAACGAGTCTGAGAATAAACGCGGAGACGCAAAGGCCGCGGAGAAACGCGGAGAACCCCCATTGTTTTCTTCTCTGCGTCCTCTGCGGCTCTGCGCGAGCCCTGGTCCGGCTTCAACCCGAACCCCGAAGTTGCCTGTGGCGCGGCGGATGCAAGCGGCTGTAGCGCAGACATTCCTGTCTGCGGGTTCACGGGACTTTCCAGTCCCGTGTTTCCGTGCGGGAACTGGCGACTTGAAAGTCGCCAGAACCCGCAGGCTGGAAAGCCTGCGCTACGGGCGCAGCGTAATAACGGGAACTGCAAGCGGCCTTTCCGGCCCCTGCATCTAACCCGAAAACCGAAGTTGGCCACGAAAGAATGCAAAGGACACAAAGCCAGACGGGCCGATTCTGAATGTCGAAAGGAGGCAGATTATTTCCCGCTGAAATATCCTTTCCGCCCCTTTCTTTGCGCTCTTTGTACTGCAATACGTTCAATTCACGCAAACTCGCGAGGATTTTTTGTACAAGCGCAAAAACATGCCCGAGAGCGATTCCTTCCATCCTCAATCTTCCATTCTCCATCCTCTTTGGTTGCGGCTTTGCCGCGCTGTGTTCTTTTGTGGTAATTCAATCTCGCAATTCGGGCTCAATCGTCCTTTGCCTCGAGGCCGGGCAATTCCACGACGAATTGCGTCAGGTCGTTATGTTTGTCCTCCAAGGCCAGTTCCCCGCCGTGAGCGCGGATGATTTCACGCGACAGGCTCAGGCCCAATCCCACCCCGGCCACGCGCTGGCTGCGGGACTGGTCGGCCCGGTAAAACCGCTCGAACAAGCGGCCCCGGTCGGCGGGGGGAATGCCCGGTCCGGTATTGGCCACCCGGACGCGAATCCGTCCAGCCTCCCGGGTCAGTTCAAAGCCGATCCGGCCGCCCGCGCAATTGTATTTGATGGCATTGCCCGCCAGATTTTGGAGCGCTTGCTCCAGCAAATCCGGGTCGCCTTGCGTGAGCGCCGCGGGAGCCAGGCTGGCCGCCACCGACAACTGCGGGGCCTGGCTGCGGCAATCTTCGATCACGTTCTCCAGCAGCGTGGTCAGATTGACCGGTTCGAGTTTGAGCCGCAGTTGTCCGGCATCGGCCAGGGACAACAACAGCAATTTCTGCACGATTGCTTTCAGCCGGCAAACTTCGTCGAGCAGGCTGCTGAAAACCTCCTGCGCCGGCGAACCGGCCGGCGCGCTGTCCAAAGCCTGTTCCAGTTCCACTTGGAGCCGGGCCAGCGGGGTTTTCAGTTCATGGGACGCATCGGCGCTGAAGCGGGTGGCTTGCTGAAAACTTTGTTCCAGCCGGGCCATCATTTCGTTGAAGACAGTGATGAGCCGGCTGAATTCCACCTCGTGGGCCGTCGCCGTGAGCCGCTGATCCAGCCCCCGGGCGGTGATGCGCTCCGCCGTTTGGGTCAGCGCGGCCACCGGGCGCAACGCGCGGCGGGCGACGAGCCAGGCGCCGCCCGCCACCAGCCCCAGGGCGGCCAGCAGCGCGATCAGGCAGGTGTTGCGCAGTTCCGCCAGACGGTGATTGAACTCCCCCAGGTCGGCGGCCAAAATCAGCGTCACATACGGATTGCCCATCACCCCGACACGCCAGGATTTTCCGCCGGCGTCACGCGTGAAAAATTCCGGCGTCTTCAGCGGCAGGGCGGGGTTTTGCGGGGAAATCTGTTCGCCCCGGCGGGGCGGCGGCGGCAAGGGCTGGCCGGACTTGGGCGCATTCGGGCCTTCATAATGCTCCGGCAGGGAAAACGATTCTGGCGCCAGGCCCGCCGGCCAGTCCGGCGACTGATGGACCACTTGGTCGTAATTCTTCACCCACAGGACAAACGCCGCGGTTTGCCGATTGCCGGCCACAAACTTGAGCGCCTCTTCCAACCGCGTCCAGTGCTCGCCCCCCTGCACCCGATCCAGGTTGGCCTGGCCCAGATTGCGAATTTCGTGGTCCATCCGGTCCAGATTGAACTGGTAGGAAATCCGCCACAGCACGAACCCCGAGCCGACGAGCAGCACGCCGGAGATAAGGCCGGAGAGCAGCGCGATCTTCAGGCGAAAGGAGTTCAAGTTCACGGGCGCGGGCTGGCTTCAGGGATCCGGTAACCGACGCTGCGCACGGTTTCGATCACGGGCTGGCCGGAAGCGCCGGCCAGTTTCTTGCGCAGATGCTGCACATAGACGTCCACGAGGTTGGTGCCGGGATCAAAGTGATAATTCCAGACATGTTCGCAAATCTGGACGCGGGTGAACGTCCGGCCCGGTGAGCGCAGCAGGTAGGTCAACAGCGCAAACTCGCGCGCGGTCAGTTCCACCGGCTGGGCGCCGCATTTCACCTCGCGGGTCAGGAGGTTCACCGTGATGGCGCCGTATTGGAGCAGGTTGGCGGGCTGCCCCGTGGCGCGCCGGTTAAGCGCGCGCAGCCGGGCAGCCAGCTCCTCGATGTAAAACGGCTTGGTCAGATAATCGTCCGCCCCCAGATTCAGACCGTCGAGACGCTCATTGAGCGCGCTGCGGGCCGTCAGCAAAATGACCGGGACCGTGGCGCCGCGCTCGCGTAAATTGCGCAGAATGCTCAAGCCGTCGCGGCCGGGGAGCATGATATCGAGCACCAGCGCGTCGTAGGCGCGGGTGGTGGCGAGGGTAAAACCTTCGTCGCCGTGGTCGGTGAAATCCACCACGAAGCCTTGCGCTTCCAGGCCTTTGCGCAGAAAGCCGCCGAGCTTCTTGTCATCTTCCACGACGAGGATTTTCACCCCGCCAGCCTACCGCCGCCCGCCGCTGGCGTCGAAGGGAATTTGATTAAAATGTTTTAACGAACTTGAGAGTGGCTATCCCCAGCGCCGTAGGCGCGGCATAGTCGTAGTTACCAGACCGAAAAAAACTCAAGCTCCATAGGAGCGACATAGATTCTCTCACCATACGCTCCAAGGCAGCGGGTATCATATTTTGCACGGCGCGTGCGGTCAATTAGTTTGAGTCCGCTTTTTTAAACAGACTGTCCGCCACGGCAAATGCCAGCGCAACTGATGGATTGCGGCCAGATCCTTGCCTTAAATTGGCAAGCGCCAAATCCAGGCGCAGAAATAAGCAGGTTCGAGAATTGTGCCAATATAGGAAACCGAGGGAACCACGAAACACACGAACCACACGAAAAATGAATCCCGTTCGTGTATTTCGTGTTATGTGGTTTGAATTCTTTCTTAGGCGAGGATTTGGGTTGCGCGCCGAGGATTGACGCGGGCCAATTTCCCGCGCACAATCCCCGCCATGCCGGACGGAACCAAACTCTCTGAATTCATCGTGTCGCGTGGCCGGAACATCACAGCCAACGAAACGGGCCGGGCGTAGCATGAAAGCCACCATTGCTGCCACCGTGGCCGGATTCGGGGCCAGGGCCAAAGCCAAGCTCGCCAATCCGGGGGCGAGCGGCGAACCGGAGGACCAGCTCCGCGCGCCGTTCGAGCAGTTGCTCGCGGACTTGGCCGAACTGGCCAACTTTCCCAAAACCGCCGTCGTTGCCGTGGGCGAATCCTCCGTCAGCGATTTAAAAACGCGTCCCGATTACGCCTTTCCACGCCGGGTCTCCGCATCCCCTTCACCGCCGCCCCAGCCACCTTTGCCGAAGCCATCGAGATTGGCCGCACCGTCATCTGGCTGCACACCTTTGGCGAGCGCATGACCGACCCGGCCAAAGGCCGCCCCGCCCAACCGCCGCGATTGCCCGCCGCCCGCCGCCCAAACATTCCAAAAGCCGGCGCGATTCCGCCCGACCCCGCCGCCATGCCGGACACGATCAATTACGATGCCGCCAAGAAGCGGCTGCTCATCGGCACTGGTTATGTGGATAACGTGGAGCCGGGCGTCTGGCATTATGAGGTGTCCGGCAAGCAGGTCTTGCTGCAATGGTTCAGCTACCGAAAAAAGAACCGCGAGCGGCCCATCATCGGCGACCGCCGCACGCCCTCGCCTTTGGGCAATCTCCAGCCCGATCATTGGCTGGCCGAATACACCACCGAATTGATCAACGTCCTCAACGTGCTTGGCTGCCTCGTGGACCTCGAACCCGCGCAAGCCCGCTTGCTGGAAAAAATCTGTACCGGCCCGACCCTCCCGGCGGAAGAACTACGCGCCGCCGGGGCCTTCGAACTGCCCGTCGAGCCTAAACGCCAGCCCAAACCCCACGCCACCCCCGACCTATTTGCCGGTGGTAAATGACGATTGTCGCCGCTGGCGTGAGGAGTCTGGACCTCGCCGGGTGGCTGATGCAGGAAGAAACGCTGGAGCGTGCGGTCACGACGTAGCGCCGACTGGCAGTCGGCTGTATCGCGGATTGACAATCCGCTGGCCGTCCGTCGCCCCAACCCCGCTGCCGCCTTGCCGGTTGCCAACCGGCGATACAGCCGATTACCAATCGGCGCCACGGTGTTGCGCTTCACCGCTTTCATTTCTCCATGCCTCCCTGGCTTTGATAGCCGCCGACAGTGATTAGCCGTTTCTTGAGAGTGGGATTTTTCCACAGGAATCGCCAGGTCTGGTCTGGCTCTCAAGAAACACCTGGTGAAAGTGGTCTATTTGAAGCAAGTTGTTTGCAGCCGTTCCGCAATCCCAACGGGATTGAATCATTCAGCCCAGGGTTGCTCGGAACGAGCTACCCTGGGTCAACGAACCAGAAAAGCCCCCAACTCTGAAAGAGTTGCAGCCACCCCAAACGTCCCTTGGCCAAATTCAATTGAGTCTCGCTTCAGAACCGGGGAATCGCGTTAGCCAACCCATTCAGGGTTAAAGAAATTGATGTGAGCCGACTGAACGAATATCTTGAATGAACCACGCCGATGAGAGATTGTGTGGAGGAAAGACAATACAGGTATGGAACGTGTTTACGAAACCACAACTTTAGCGGACTGGGTGGGTGATCCCGATGCTTTAATGTGCCCGCGAGATCCAGCCTTGCGGGATAAGTGGGGTTGGAAGGAGGACGAACATGGCAAGTGGTATCGGCAACTTGCGGACGGCCAACAGATGAATACCCCACCACAGAGCCCCGAGGGCAAGAACCTATCGGACAGCACCCTGGGTTTGCCTGGTGGGATGACTCTCAACTGTAGTGAAGCCGCCGACCGCGTGGAAAGCAACGCCGACCTGCCGGGGAAATCTGCCAGTCCCGCCGAAGCTGTTGCCGCCCTTGAAACACGCAAACGGAGCCTGCGGGAGCAATATCGTAACCACTTCAACAATCAATCCCCTCGGGACAGCGAGCAAATAGCGCTCTGGGCAGCCACAGCCAGCAAGCTGTGGAACGAACTCCGCTTCACCAGCGACCTGCTGGAGCGATACGCCGCCCGCCTCTCGCGCCACCCGCGACCAGGCATGAGCGCCGACGTTGACATTTTACAGGATTATTGCCGGCGTTTCGATAACTACGTGGAGTTGTCGCATCAGGCCGTGGCTTTCGATCCGCGCTTCGATACGTTGATGCGCCAGGCAATCGAACGCGGATCGCCTTTGACTCGGAAGGAAATCAACCAGGTGTTTGGCCAGCTCAACTGGGGGTGTCCGCTGCGCCTTGGAGAGTCAGACGCGGAAAGCTGGGAAAATGGAGGGGTTCTATAGGTGACTTGCCACGGGCAGCGGCTGGCCTGCCACCAATGTTTGCAGAGTTCTGCCAATGACAAGCGCCTTGAATCGGCCATCTAAATGCTGCGGAGGAACCAGAACTGGCTTCGCGCTTTAGCGTCACAAGCGTGCCCGCCCTATTTCTTTTTCGGAACGGGCAGTGTGTTGCACAACGACTTGGCCAGCGGAGCAAGCAAGACCTTTTGGCATGGATTGCGCACGCATGATCGCCCAAAATCCACCAGTTCACCCCCACCATCCGCCCCCAGTGTGTTAGCGGCTAACACAAATTCGCTCAAAAACCGCATTCTGTGTTAGCGGCTTACACCCGCCTTTTCCAAACCCGTGCTATGCTCGTTCCGTGACTGCGACAACCATGCAGAACGGGACGACGGGGAAGCGAGACTGTGGGACCACGGACCATAGGACTACGGGACTCATGATCAGCGGTGCCGTGGTCTTGTTTCCACCGCAATCCGGGTAGAATCCCAGTGCATCCTGCTAAATCCGACCCTAAGAAATTTTCGTCATGCATCAACTCCGCCACAGCTTTCAAGTCTCAGGTTTCAGCCTTTGGTGTTCGTATTTCTGTTTTCTGCTTTCCCAATTTCTGCTTTCAGAAGAACACAATAAAACACGAAAAAACACACGTTTTTTATTGGGGGGGCGCTCCGCCAGCCCGCCACACCCACCCGGCGCCACCTTGGTTTCGCGATGTTCCCGGTGCGGCAGAGTCTCCGATTTCTGCTTTCTACTTTTAAAATTTCAGCTTTTGCCACGGAATCCAGCCTAATCCAGGCTAATCCAACCAAAAAATGTGCAACTGTATCCGGCTGGCCTCGGTCAGGTCTAGCCAGGGTACGTCAGAGAAGGTCAGACCTTTGAAAATTTGTCACCATGCGGAATTGTCAGCGATAAGCGGCGGCACGTTCTCCCGCCCGCCCGTTCCGGCCTCTGTCTTTCCGCATCTTTTGTGCCTTCTTGCGCCGAGGATTTCAGAATTTCAGCGGCATGGTTTCGTATTTCTGCTTTCTGGTTTTCCCGTTCGCCCGGGCGTCCAAACCATATTAAAATCTTTTAATGAAATCTCCAGAAGGCCTTTAATCTGGCTGGTGTTTGTTTGAATCATGAAAACACACAATCGCGCGTTTTTTCAAAGCCTGTTGCCAGTTTTTTTGTTTGCTGCCAGCGCCCGGGCGTTTGCCGACGGGCCGTCAAACTTGGCGTTGATTCCCGCAGGCTCGTTCGCGATGGGCGACCACTACGGTTACCGCGACGAGAAACACGAGAGCCATGAAGTGCCGATTCATCCGGTGTCTTTGGATGCGTATTACATCGGCATCTACGACGTGACGACGCGCGAGTACTGCGAGTTTCTGAACGCGGCGCTCGCGCAGAAATCCATCGAGGTTCGCAATGGCGGCGTGTATCTGCCCGGCGGACCGGATTTGCTGTGCGACACGCGCGCGTCGTCGCCCTATTCGCGGATTGGCTGGGACGGGAAGACTTTCACCGTGCTCGACCAAAAGGAAGCGCACCCGATGGTCTGCGTGCGTTGGCAGGGCGCCGCCGCGTATTGCAACTGGTTGAGCGGGCAAGCGAGTCTGCCCCTCTGCTACCACTTGACTACCTGGGATTGTGACTATAATAAGAGCGGATTCCGGCTGCCCACCGAGGCGGAGTGGGAATATGCCGCGCGCGGTGGCAAACAGAACCCCTATTGCAATTACCCCTGGGGCAACGATTCCGACCCGGCCAAAGCCAACGTGCCGCAATCGGACAACCCGTTCCGCTCCGGTCCATTGCCGTGGACGACGCCGGTCGGCTTTTTCAATGGCAAATTGCAACGCAAAGCCGACTTTGGCTGGCCGGGCGCGGCAGAGACCTACCAGACGGCAAATAGCGTGAACGGTTTCGGTCTTTACGATCTGGCCGGCAACGTCTGGCAATGGTGCAATGACTGGTATGCCCACAATTACTATGCTTTCAGCCCAACCAACAACCCCGTTGGTCCCGCCCAAGGCAACCTGCTGCCGGATGGCAAACCCTATCACTCCATGCGCGGCAGCAGTTGGTATAACGGCGACTATATGCGCGGCCGCGTCTCCAATCATGTCCCCTCGTATTACCGCGGCCCCGATCCCGCCACCGGCCGCAGCGACCCCGACGGTCCTTGGTTTCATTATGGTTTTCGCGTCGTCCGTCCCGTGGATGCCGAGCAGCGCCCGCTCATCAAGCCAATTCAGATGCCGCTCGAAAACCGGCGTCCCGGTCCGGGGGGCAACCGGCCGCCTCACGATTCGAATCAGATGCCATTCCCTGACCAACCGCGCCCGGAACGCAACAATGCACCGCGCGCCGAGCGTACGGAAGCGAGCACGGTCATTCACCAGTCCAACAGTTCATTTGTTCTGCGCAGTTCGGCGGTGAAGGCGGACGGGGTTTTGCCGAAGGAATTCACCGGCGATGGCGACAGCATTTCGCCGCCGCTGGAATGGAGCGGCGCGCCGGCGGGAACAAAAAGTTATGCCGTCATCATGCACCACAACGCGCCGGACATGTTGAAATGGTATTGGGTGCTCTACAACCTCCCGCCCGAGACGACGAATCTGCCAAAGAATGTGACCGGTATCGGCACGGTCGGCAACAACAGCGTCAACCATCGCGGCGGCTACGCGCCACCGCACTCGAAAGGGCCGGGCGCGAAGACCTACATTCTGACTGTTTACGCGCTTTCGGCTCCGCCGCAAATCACCGTTCCACCCTCCGAAGTCAGCCGCGAGGTTCTGCTCGCCGCGATGCAGGATAAAATTCTGGCGAGCGCGGAATTGGATGTCACCTACACGCGCAGCGGCAATGTCTTAGGCGGCGGTGACCAGCCGGGTCCCGGACAAGAGCGACGACCGCCACGCGATCCCAACCCACCCGACAATGACCGGCGCCCGCCAGCATCGAATCAATGAAATACGGAGTATGACCATGAAAACAAACAGTCAAAAACTTCACCGATCCAGCGCGAGCGCTTGGTTCATACTGCTGGCCTGTGGTCTGGCCTTGCAGGTTTCCGCACAGGACAATCGTCCGCCGCGTCCGGAAGGCCCGGGGCCGGGCCGGGACCGCGAAGGCGGCGGCGGTGGCGGGCGGCGCGAACTGCCGGAGAACAAGATTCCGACCTCGCCCAACCCCGGCCAGACTGTCGGCCTGTATCTTAACTCCGCGAAAACCTGTCCCGGTTACACGCTGATGGCGCCAAAGCACAACACCGTCACTTACCTTCTCGATAACCAAGGGCGTTATGTCCATCAGTGGAAGAGCGAATACGAGCCGGGGCAAACCGCCTACCTGCTGCCCAACGGCCATTTGCTGCGGGCCGGAATGCTCCGGGTGCAGGGCGGCACGGGCGGCGGCGAAGGCGGGCGCATCGAGCAATTCGACTGGGACGGCAATTTGATTTGGGGATTCAACCACGCGACTCGCGAATACCAGTTGCACCATGACCTCAAGCCGCTGCCGAACGGTCACGTGCTCGTGCTCATGGTCGAACGCAAAACGCGCGAACAGGCGATGGCTGTTGGTTTTGAAGAACGTCAGATGCGCGATGAATTTCTGGTGCCCGATGCCGTCGTCGAGATTGAGCCGGTTTATCCAAACGGCGGCAAGATTGTCTGGGAGTGGCACGTCTGGGATCACCTCGTCCAAAACTCTGACCCATCCAAACCCAACTACGGTGACCCCGCCGCGCATCCCGAACTGGTTGACGTCGCCTGCAATGGCCGCGCCACGCCCGCATTTTGGAATCACATGAACTCGCTCGACTACAATCCCGCGCTCGACGAGATCCTGCTCAGCGCCCGTGGCTGCAACGAAATTTGGATGATTGATCACAGCACCACGACGAAAGAAGCCGCCGGCCACATCGGCGGCAAGCAAGGCAAAGGCGGCGACCTCATTTATCGTTGGGGCAATCCCGCCGCCTACGGTCGCGGCACGATGAGCGACAAACAACTTGTGCAGCAACACGACGCGGAGTGGATTGCCGACGGCTATCCCGGTGCCGGCCACCTGACCATTTTCAACAACGGCTATGATCGCGGCTGGTCGAGCATTGAGGAAATCGTTCTGCCGATGGATTCATCCGGCCACTACCTCCTCGCACCGGGCAAAGCCTACGGGCCAACCAAGCCGGTCTGGCACTACGAAGCAAAAAATCGCGCGGACTTCTTCTCGTCGGAAATCTCCGGCGCGCAACGTCTGCCCAACGGCAACACGCTGATCTGCGCCGGCATCGTGGGCAACCTCTTTGAAATCACCCCGACCGGCGAGATGGTCTGGCAATACGTCAACCCGATGGTTCGCGGCGGCATTCTGGCGCAGGGTGAAAATCCCGGCAAAGACATGCGCGGCCATCTGTGGAACGCCGTCTTCAAGGTCCACCGCTACGCGCCCGACTATCCCGGCCTCGCAGGCCGCGAGCTCACACCGAAAGGGGTCATCGAATTGCCCGCCTCAATGAAAGGCAAGACCGGCCTGGAGAACATGACTGAAGCGCAACGTCCCGACCGTGGTCCCGGCGGCCAGCGCCCGGATCGTCCGCCAAGCTGAATATTCTTAACTGCAAAGATGCGGGGGTGCGCGCCGTACGGGCAAATGAACTAACCGCGAAACACACGAACGACACGAGACCTCCAATCCTATTTTCATTGGCAAGACCCAACGATTGAGCGGTTGCGAAAGCCACGAATAAAATTCCGCCCAAAACGAGCGCGAGGCCGAGGAAGAGTTTGGGTTTCATGGCTACCATTTAACAAACGGGCCGAAAATAATCAGGTAAGGATCAAGCCACAATTGTTTCGCGTCGAATTTGTCCTTTGTGTGATTATTTATTTCACCTTTTATTGCCACTCCATCGTCTCCCGCCAAGTCCCACGCGAAGTGGAAACGATTTTTGTGACGCCAATCATATTGGACGATTTCCATTTTCCCATGGAGCGGCTCCGAATCTGGAAAAGGCATTGCCGCCGGTGTCTTAACTGACCAAAGAGTTTGGCAATCCAATTGTGTCCGCACCAGCCAGCCATAAGCCTGTGGCGAATCAATTGGCACTCGCAATGTTTGGTTCAACGTGTTGGTCGGGAAATACAGGACAACCGAGCAAGATGGATTGCCCAAAGTAAATGCCAGTCTTGTCTTCCCATCAAAAAGGCCGCCGCCACAGTTCACCGTTACCGGCACATTGGTTTCAGTGCGACTGTCGCCATGAAGATTTGTCACCGTGCAATTGTGACCATCAGTAATGTATTCGGTTTCACAACCAACCAAAAAGCCGCCCAAAACGAGCGCGAGGCCGAGGAGGAGTTTCGGTTTCATGGTTATTTCTGGTTTCGACAATGGCGCATGAACATTAAGCCCGACAATCCCGACCAAAGAATGAAAATGACGCCAAGGCGGGCTTGTTTTTCCACCTTGAGCCAGTCCCGTAACATGCGGCTTTGATTGCCATCCAGCATCCATTCCGGTGAAACAATGTGAAACGGAAAATTTTGGTTGATAAAACCCGCCGTGTTCATTTCCGGTCGGAGATCGCGTCTCCATGTCGGAACATCCTTGCCGTAAGTTAACGAATCATAAGGTGCCATCACCGCAGCTTGCATGGAGTTGTTTTTGTTCCAGATCAAAGAGGTTGTTGCAAAGCAAACCAACACCACCGCCGCAACGGTGACAAGTGTGAATTTCAGGATGAGCAGTCGTTTGGGTTTCATGG
>Ga0316217_10006455_pt1 | contig 11611 bp, 11 predicted proteins | sample 1anoAmetaG_FD_203633 | JGI IMG/M metagenome (GOLD analysis project Ga0316217, IMG submission 203633) | Freshwater microbial communities from Trout Bog Lake, Wisconsin, USA - 1anoA | ecosystem: Environmental > Aquatic > Freshwater > Lake > Hypolimnion/Profundal zone | place: USA: Wisconsin... | reverse complement strand
TCGCCGAGGCGGTCTGAACGCGGCTCCGACTTGTCGAACCGTCATTTGCCGACGTCGAATTCCATTTCCATCCTGCCGCGCCGGGTCTTGCGGGCCATCAGCATGCCGCGCACGCGCCCATGGCGGTTCAGCGCCGAAGGGGCCGCGCCCGGCGCCGGCTCGGGCTCGGCGCGCACGGGCCCGGCCCTGGGGCCGTGATTGGCGAGGCAGGCATTATAGGCCAACGCCTCCTCGATCTTCGCACAGGCGCTGTCCTGCGCCCGGGCCGGGGCCGCGCCGGCCATCGCCAGAGCGAGGACGATCGGGAGGGCGAGGCGACGGGACGGCGTCACCGCAGCGACGCGCCCGTCTTCTTGCCGACATCCGCAACGATCTTGCCGACGACAGCCTCGATCTCGGCGTCGGTCAGCGTGCGCTCCCTGGGTTGCAGCTTCACGCAGATCGCCACCGACTTGAAGCCTTCCGCCACGCCGGCGCCGCGATAGATGTCGAACACATCGGCGTCGGCGACGAGGGCGCGGTCGGCGGCGAGCGCCGCCTTGAGGATGTCGCCGGCTTTCGTCGACTCGGCGACGACGAAGGCGAGATCGCGCTCCAGCGGCATGAATTCCGAACGCTCGAGCTTCGGCTTCGCCTTGGTCGGCCGCGCCTTGGGCGCCGGAATGGCGTCGAGCACGATCTCGAAGGCGACGATCGGGCCGCTCGCGTCGAGCGTCTCCAGAGCCTGCGGATGCAACTCCCCGAACCAGCCGACGATGGTCTTCGGACCGAATTGCAGCGTCGCGCTGCGGCCGGGGTGCAGGAACTTCGGCCCGCCCGGGACGATCTGGACGGCGGAGGCGTTGACGCCGAGCGCCGCGAACAGGGCGAAGGCGTCGCCCTTCGCGTCATACATGTCGACCGCGCCGCCGCCGGTCCAGTGGCGCCCCTCGCCGCCGCGCCTGGCCATGCCGCGCCGCAGGCCGGCGGCCGCGATGCGCTGGTCGTTCTCGCCGTCGCCGAGGAAGATCTGGCCCACCTCGAACAGCGCTACATCCTTCTGGCCGCGCCGCGCATTGCGTTCGGCGGCGGCGGCGAGTCCCGGGGCGAGGCTTGGGCGCATGTCGGACAGATCGGCCGCGATGGGATTGGCCAGCGCCAGCGCCGGCGCGCCGCCGCCGAACAGTTCCGCCTGCGGCTTCGAAATGAAGGACCAGGTGACGGCTTCGCCGAGGCCGAGCGCGGCGAGCGCGCGCTTGGCCGCGCGGGTGCGCTTTTGCAGCAGCGTCAGCACCGGCGTGGGCACGCCCGCCTCGATGCGGGTCAGCGGCTGCACGGCGATGCGCTCGAGCCCGGCGATGCGCACGATCTGCTCGACAATGTCGGCCTTGCCCTCGATGTCGGGGCGCCAGTTCGGCACGCTGACCTTGCCCGGCGAAACGCCGAAGCCGAGCTTCTCGAGAATGGCTTCGCCCTCGGCCTGCGGAATGTCGACGCCCGCCAGACGCTTTACTTCGCTGTAGGGAAAGGCCACGTCCTTGCGCGGCCGGGCGGGGTCGCCCGCCAGCTGGACGTGCGAGGCTTCGCCGCCACAGAACTCGACGGTCAGATGCGTGGCGAGTTCGAGCCCGGGCACGCAGAAATCGGGATCGACGCCGCGCTCGAAGCGATAGCGCGCATCGGTGACGATGCCGAGCTTGCGGCCGGTCTGGGCGATATTGCCGGCGTCCCAGAGGGCGCTTTCGATCAACACGTCGGTGGTCGCCTCATCGCAGCCCGACGTCTCGCCGCCCATCACGCCGGCGATGGATTCGACGCCGTTGTCGTCGGCAATCACGACGATGGTGGGATCGAGCGCATAGGTCTTGCCGTCGAGCGCGAGCAGGCTTTCGCCCGCCCGCGCGCGGCGCACATGAAGCGCGCCCTTGACCTTGGCGAGGTCGAAGACATGCAGCGGACGGCCACGGTCAAAGGTGACATAGTTGGTGATGTCGACCAGAGCGTTGATCGGGCGAAGGCCGATGGCGCGCAGCCGCCGCTGCATCCAGGCCGGCGAGGGGCCGTTGTTCACGCCGCGCACCAGCCGCAGCGCGAAGGCGGGGCAGAGATGCGCGTCTTCGGGCGCGAAATCCAGTTGCACGGCGACCGGGCAATCGAAAGCCGCGGGAAGCGGTTTGATCGGGCGGCTTTTCAGCGTGCCCAGACCCGCAGCGGCGAGGTCGCGCGCGATGCCCTCGACGCCGGTCGCGTCGGGCCGGTTGGGCGTCAGGTTGATGTCGATGACGGGATCGTCGAGCCCGGCATAGGCGGCGTAGGCGAGGCCCACGGGCGCGTCGGTCGGCAGGTCGATGATGCCGTCATGGTCGGCGGAAAGTTCGAGTTCGGCCTCCGAGCACAACATGCCGTTGGATTCGACGCCGCGAATGACGCCCTTCGCCAGCGTGATCTTCTTGCCGGGAATATAGGTGCCCACGGGCGAGAACACGCTCTTCATGCCGGTGCGCGCGTTCGGCGCCCCGCAGACCACCTGCACCGGCGCGCCGTCGCCCGCGTCCACGGTGCAGACGCGCAGCCGGTCCGCATTGGGATGCGGCGCGGCTTCGATCACGCGCGCGACGACGAAGCCCCGGTATTTCGCCGCAGGGTCTTCGACGCCCTCGACCTCGAGGCCGATGCGGGTGAGCGTGTCGACGATCTCGGCCAGCGAGGCGGAGGTGTCCAGATGGTCTTTGAGCCAGGAGAGGGTGAGTTTCATAAGGGCGTCATCATTTCCGGGTTTTCGCCAGCAGTCGCGCGGCAAGGTTCAAACGGGTTTCGCCGTCCAGAAGGTCGATAGTCTTTACAGCGTCTTCGGCCAATTCGATCAGGAGACGGGCTTCATGGCGAGCGAACGGCTTGGGGTTCCTGATTTCGTCGAAGTCGGGGCGCGGCTCCGGATTGTAGTCCGCCCACTCGCGCGCCGCCTGAAGCCGGTCGAATGCGTCCGCCAAACGCTCCAAAGCCGGAATGGCGACGAGCGAGCGATGCTTCAGACCTTGCGCGAGCCGGTTGTGGTCCAACGCCCGGAAAATTGGCGTGAAAGTCTGCCACGATTTTCGTCGTCCGACGAGTTCGCTCGCGCAGGTTTCGCAGAGCGCCTGAAAGACCGCGTAATAGGCGGTGGAAACTGCGCGGCGCAACGACGCCTGACGCGGTCTGCCCCTGTCCAGTTCCGCCATCTTCCGGGCGTTTTCGAGTTGATGAACGACGAGATGCCACATGGAAAAGCTCACGCGGCGGGACGCGTGTCCTCCGCGCGTTCGCTGTCGTCCTCGGGCGCCTGCACGGACACGTAGGGGAAGCGGTCGTCGTCGATCTCGCGCAGCGCCTTCGACGCCGCCACGGTGACGTCGAGCAAGCGGGCTCCCGACATGCGCGGCTGTTCTGGCTTAAGAAAAATCGCGACGAACAAGGCGGGGTCGCCCGCATGATTTTCGCCGGGCCAGATGTCGATGCGCTCAATAACGCTCTCGGCGACGGCGCCGCTCCCAAAGGTCGTCAGGACAGCCGACCTGACCGCGGCCTCCGCCTGTGCGTCTTTGCGGGTCTGGGACATCTTGCTCTTCCTGAAGCGCGGGCGAGACATTTTACCACAAGTCCCGGCCGCAATCCTATCACGTGCAGGGCGGGCTTCAGCCGCTCAGGCCGCCCGCCAGCGTCGGCCAATCGAGCGGCCGGAAGCCGTAATGCTGGATCCAGCGAAGGTCGGCGTCGAAGAGGTCGCGCAGGTCCGGCAGGCCGTATTTCAGCATCGCGATGCGGTCGATCCCCATGCCCCAGGCGAAGCCCTGGTGCAGGTCGGGATCGATGCCGCAATTGCGCAGCACGTTGGCGTGAACCATGCCGCAACCGAGGATTTCCAGCCAGTCCTCGCCCTCGCCGAAGCGGATCTCGCCGCCGGAGCGGCGGCACTGGATGTCCACCTCCATCGAGGGCGAGGTGAAGGGGAAGAAGCTGGGGCGGAACCGCATCTTGACGTTCGGCACCTCAAAGAACGCCTTGCAGAATTCCTCGAGCACCCATTTGAGCTGGCCCATGTTCGCGCTGTCGTCGATGACGAGGCCCTCGACCTGATGGAACATCGGCGTATGGGTCTGGTCGAAATCGGTGCGATAGGTGCGGCCGGGGCAGATCACGCGGATCGGCGGCTTCTGCGCCAGCATGGTGCGCACCTGCACGGGGCTGGTGTGGGTGCGCAGCAGCTTGCGCGTTCCCGTCTCGTCGGGCGCGAAAAAGAAGGTGTCGTGCATTTCGCGCGCGGGATGGCCGGGCGGGAAGTTGAGCTTGGTGAAGTTGTAGTCGTCGGTCTCGATATCTGGGCCTTCGGCGATGGCGAAGCCCATGTCGGCGAAGATGGCGGTGACTTCGTCGATCACCTGGCTGATCGGATGGATGCGCCCGCTCTCGACGCCGGCGGGGCGCACCGGCAGGGTGACGTCCTGCGCCTCGGCCTTGAGCCGCGCCTCCAGCGCCGCGCTCCTGAGCATGGCGCGACGGGCGGCGAGCGCCTCGGTCACTTCGTCCTTGAGCGCGTTGATGGCGGCGCCGGCGGTTCGGCGCTCGTCCGGCGACATCTTGCCCAGCGTCGCCAGCAAAGCGGAAATCGTTCCCTTCTTGCCGAGGGCGGCGACGCGGGCCGCTTCCAGTTCGGCCTCGCTGGCGGCGCCGGCGATGGCCTTCAGGGCTTCGTCGCGAATGGCGGATGCGTCAGACATGAATGCGGGCCCCGTACTGCGCAAGCGTGGGCGTCGCGCGAACCTCTCCTCGCGTCGCGGAGGAGGCGGCGGTCGCCTGTCGCTGGGTGTCCAAAACGGAGGCGGCGCCTCGCGGCGCCGGCCCCTTGTCGTCGTCTCGCCGCAGCGAGGCGGATCAGGCCGCCTTCGGCAGGTGGCCCTTGGCCTTCTCGACGATGGCGGCGAAGGCCGCCGGCTCGGTGATGGCGAGGTCCGAGAGAACCTTGCGGTCGACTTCGATGCCGGCCGTGATCAGGCCCGAAATGAAGCGGCTATAGGTCAGGCCGTGCTCGCGAACCGCCGCGTTGATGCGCTGGATCCACAGCGCGCGGAACTCGCGCTTGCGGTTCTTGCGGTCGCGGTAGGCATATTGCATCGACTTGTCGACGGCCGCCTTCGCGGCGCGGATCGTATTCTTGCGGCGGCCGAAAAAGCCCTTGGCGGCGCGCAGGGTCTTTTTGTGCTTGGCGTGTGACGTTACGCCACGTTTGACGCGGGACATCCTAAATCTCCGGGAATTTCATGAAAGGGCAGGGTTCAGCCGTTCGGCAGGAAGTACTTCTTGATATTGTCGCCGTCCGTCTTGAACAGCACGTTGGTGCCGCGCAGATTGCGGATCTGCTTGGTCGTGCGCTTGATCATGCCGTGGCGCTTGCCCGCATGGGCGTAGACCACTTTGCCGGTTCCCGTGATTTTAAAGCGCTTTTTGGCGCCCGACTTCGTCTTCAACTTGGGCATTTGGCTCTCCCCGGGCTTTGCGCCCTGTTGGAAATTTCATCGGGCCTTGCGACCCGCTCGCATCGGAATGAGCGAAAACAACCGCCACGGCAGCCCTGACAGCCGGTCGGTTGCGAGGCCGGGTCGATACAAGAAAAGACGACGGGTGGCAAGGGCGGGAGGGCGAAACCGCGCGGCAAAGCGACGGCGGCGAACGGTCAGGGCGTCCAGGCGGTCGAACGCGCCGCCACCCCCCATCCCGTCGGCTTCCATTCGAAAACCGCCGGCGAGATTCGCCTTTGCGCCTTGCGTCCCTCGACATCGACGCATTGCAGCATGTCGGCGAGGGCGCCCGGCCGACGCCCATCGGCGAAGATGCAGATATCCGCGCCGGGGACCGCGATATACTGCCGGCCCTCGAAAGCCCGGGCGACGGGCCGCCAGAGGTCCGGCAGGCCGATCAGGCTGGCGACATAGTCGTCGCCGCGCAACGTCATGCAGCCGTTCTCCATCCGGTCGAGGGCGATTCCCTGGGTCTGCGCGAAGCGTTGCAAGAGAGTCCGCCGCCCGACTCAAGCGCGCGGTCGCCGTCGAGGCCCTGCGGGGCCAGCGCTTTCGCGGTCAGGGTCAGGATCTCGGTCGGACCATCGGCCACCGGCACAATCCAGAGATTGTCGAACCGCGGCTCGGCGACGGGCTCGCCCGCGAGGCGGGCGATCTCGTCGACGAAAACCGTGGGCGGCACTGTGACCCGCAGGTCCGAGATTGTCGTCGCGCTCTGCGGCGTCTGCCCATTCAGGACGACGGCGCCGACCAGCCGCGGCAGGGACGGCCGGCAATGCGGCGGATCGCTCAGGCAGACGCCATAAATCCGGTCGATTTGTGTTGCGCTGCAACACAAGGCAATATGCGACCGTCTGACACAGCCAGGTTCGCCCCATGGATCCCCTCATCGAGGGCTACAAGAAGTTCCGCGCCGAGATCTGGCCCGCCGAGCGGGAGCGATACGAGGCGCTCGCACATTGGGGCCAGTCGCCGGACACGATGATCGTCGCCTGTTCCGACTCGCGCGTCGATCCGCAGACGATTTTCGGCGCCGTGCCCGGCGAGATGTTCGTTCTGCGCAACGTCGCCGCCCTGGTGCCGCCCTATCAGCCCGACGCGCTGGGCTATCACGGCACCAGCGCCGCGATCGAATTCGGGGTGAGGGTGCTCAAAGTGGCGCGGCTGGTCGTGCTGGGACACGCCCAGTGCGGCGGCGTGCGCGCCATGGCCTACGGCGCCCCGCCGCAGGCGCGCGATTTTGTCGCCGCCTGGGTCGATATCGGCCGCCCGGCCTTCGACGCGGCGCCGGGGAAGAAGCTTTCCGAGGTGGAGATTGGCGTCGTGCGCCTGTCGCTCGCCAATCTCATGAGCTTTCCCTGGATCGCGGAGTTGGTCGCGGCGGGGCGGCTGGGTCTGCAGGGCTATATTTTCGACATTCACACCGGCGTATTGACGCGCGTGACCGCCGACGGAGCGGATGCGGTGCCGTAACGGCGCTGGCGTCGCCGCGCCCGCCGTACTATCCCGTTCCCATGTCCGAAACCGTGCAAATCGATCCCCCCCAGCGGCTGACTGCGAGGGCCTTGCTCGTGGGCGACCGCATCGACACGTCGGGGCTGGAGCGGCCCGACATGCTGTCGAGTTTGCCGCTGGCCTTTCGCGTCGGGGCCCAGGGCATGGTGGCGCTGTTCCGTTTCGGCGTCGCGGTGCTCGTGGGGCTGTCGCCGCTTGAGGAAGAGGACCTGCTGGCGCAATTGAAGTCGCGGGTCTCGGGCCCGCGCGCCCGCGCCGACGACGAAACCGCCATTCTCGAAATTGCGCCCGAGGCCGAGCCGGGCGCCGAAGCCGGCGGCCCGATCCAGATCAAGAATTTCTCGCCGCAGCGCTTTCTCGTGATCGCCGACGCGCTCGCCAAGACCGTGGCGCTGGCGCGCGACGAGCGCGAGGTCAATGCGGTGTTCGATGTCGTCGAGCCCTTCGCGCATGAGCTCGCCCGCAGCGGCAAGCCGCCGTTCCGCCGCCGCGCCATGCTGCGCCTGATCGGCCAGGCGCTGCTCGCGCAGCACCGCGTCTCCGGCCGCGTCGCGGTCGAGGAGAAGCCAGATGTCTTGTGGGATCGCCCCGATCTCGAGCGCCTCTACGCCCGCCTCGAGGACGAATACGAGTTGAAGGAGCGCGCCGGAACCTTGAAGCGCAAGCTGGACGTGATCGTCGAAACCGCCCATGCGCTCACCGACATCATCGACGCCGACCGCTCGACGCGGCTCGAGGCGACCATTGTGGTACTGATCGTCGCGGAGCTGGTGGCCTCGGTGGTGCAGATCGTTTTGGCGCTGCGCGGCCACTAGCGGCCGATTGTAGCCGGGATCGCCGATCCCGGCCCCGCGTCGCAGAGTGGGCCGGCTTCGCCGAAGCCGGCTGCATCGGCCTCTCGCCTGGCTACGGCTTGCCCCAGCCGCCGCCCGTCGGCGTGACGATTTCCACCGCCTCGCCGGCGTCCAGCGAGGTCTGCGCGCAGCCCGGCAGTTCCTCGATGCGGCCATCGCTGCGGCGGACGGAATTGCGGCCGAGTTCGCCCGCCGCGCCGCCCTCCATGCCGAAATTGGCGACGCGGCGATGCCCCGTCAGCAGGGCGAGATCCATCGGCTGCAGAAAGCGCAGGCGGCGCAGCGTGCCGTCGCCTGCATTCCAGCGGCCCTTGCCGCCCGAACCGCGGCGGATGTGGAAGTCCTCCAGCACGACGGGAAAGCGGGTCTCGAGAATCTCGGGATCGGTGAGGCGCGAGTTGGTCATGTGCGTGTGCACGCCGCTGGCGCCGTGGAAGCCCGGCCCGGCGGGCGCGCCCGAGCAGAGCGTCTCGTAATATTGGTAGCGCGCATTGCCGAAGGTGAGGTTGTTCATGGTGCCCTGCGCCGAAGCGAGCGCGCCCAACGCGCCGAACAGCGTATCGGTGACGGCCTGGCTCGTCTCGACATTTCCCGCCACCACGGCGGCGGGAAATTTCGGGCTCAGCATGCAATCTTCGGGGATGACGATGTTCAGCGGCCGCAGGCAGCCCGCATTCATCGGGATCTCGTCCTCCACCATGACGCGGAACACATAGAGCACGGCGGCGCGCGCCACGGGTTCGGGCGCGTTGAAGTTCGTCGGCTGCTGCGGCGAGGTCCCGGTGAAATCGACGGTCGCCTCGCGCGTCTCGCGATCCACGGAGATCCTCACCTTGATGACGGCGCCCTGATCCATCTCGGTCTGGAATTCGCTGTCCTTGAGGCGGTCGATGACGCGGCGCACGCTCTCGGCGGCATTGTCCTGCACATGCGCCATGTAGGCCTGCACCGTGCCCAGCGTGAACATCTCGACCATGCGGCGCAATTCATGCGCGCCCTTTTCGTTGGCGGCGATCTGCGCCTTGAGGTCGTTGACGTTCTGCAGCGGATTGCGCGCCGGCCAGGGTCCGCGTTGCAGCAGTTCGTAGAGCGCCTCCTCGCGAAACTGATGCCGGTCCACCAGCAAGAAATTATCGATGTAGACGCCTTCCTCGCGGATGTCGGTGGCGCGCGGCGACATCGAGCCGGGCGAGACGCCGCCGACATCGGCGTGATGGCCGCGCGAGGCGGTCCAGAACAGGATCGACTTGCCCTTGTCGTCGAATACGGGCGTGCAGACGGTGATGTCCGGCAGATGGGTGCCGCCGTTATAGGGCGCGTTGAGCATGAATACGTCGCCGGGCCGAATGCGCCCGGCGTTGAGACGGATGATCGTCTCCACCGAGCGGTCCATCGAGCCCAGATGCACCGGCATGTGCGGCGCATTGGCGACCAGGGCGCCCTGCGCATCGAAAACCGCGCAGGAGAAATCGAGGCGTTCCTTGATGTTGACGGAATAGGCGGTGTTCTGCAGCGTCACGCCCATCTGCTCGGCGATCGACATGAAGAGATTGTTGAAGATCTCCAGCATCACCGGATCGGCTTTCGAGCCGACCGACTCGCGGCGCGGCAGCGCGCGGTAGCGTTGAAGCACGATGTGGTTCTTCTGCGTCAGCTCGGCGCGCCAGCCCTCTTCGACGACGATGGTCTGATGCGGCTCGATGATCAGCGCCGGGCCGTTGACGCGCGCGCCCGGCGCCAGCGTCTCGCGCAGGAAGACCTTCGCCTCGCGCCATTGCCCGTGCGAGTAGAAGCGCGTCTTGCGCGCCGCTTTCGCGCGGCCGGCCGCCGCTTTCGGGCGCGCACGCTCGACGAAGCGCAGCGCTCCGCCGCTCGCCTCGATATTGACCGATTCGATCACCACCCGTTTGGCGGAATCGAGGAAGCCGAAGCGCGCCTTGTGCGCGGCCTCGAAGTCGCGGCGCATCGTCGGGGTGTCCGTCAGGCGGACTTCCAGCGTGGAGTCCGAGCCGGCGTAGCGCAATTGCGCGCGCGGATGCGTCTGGATGAGATCCTTCGATACGCCCTGCGAAGCGACCTCGCGCAGCGCCGCGTCGGTGAGCCGCTTCACCAGCGGCGCGAGCTTGCGCAGGTTGGCGGGCGTCAGATCCTCGTCGACCGCCTGCGCCCGATGCGCGCCGATGTCCGCCAACCCCATGCCATAGGCGGAAAGCAGGGACGAATAGGGATGGATCAGCACGGTGCGGATGGCGAGTTGATCGGCGACGTCGCAGGCATGCTGTCCGCCGGCGCCGCCGAAACAATTGAGCGCGTAGCGCGTCACGTCATAGCCGCGCGCGACGGAGATCTTCTTGATCGCCTCCGCCATTTTCGCCACCGCGATGGCGAGGAATCCGTCGGCGACCTGCTCCGGGGCCCGCCCGTCGCCCACCTCGGCCGCCAGCGTTTCGAAGCCCTCGCGCACGGCCTCGGCGTCGAGCGGCTGGTCCTTGGTCTGGCCGAAGATCCGGGGGAAGAACTCCGGCATCAGCTTGCCGGTCATCACATTGGCGTCGGTGACGGCGAGCGGTCCGCCGCGACGATAGCAACGCGGTCCCGGAGCGGCGCCGGCGGAATCCGGCCCGACGCGAAAGCGCGCGCCGTCGTAATGCAGGATCGAGCCGCCGCCGGCGGCGACGGTGTGAATGCTCATCATCGGCGCGCGCATGCGCACGCCCGCGACTTCGGTCTCGAAGGCGCGCTCGAACTCGCCGTCGAAATGGGCGACGTCGGTGGAGGTGCCGCCCATGTCGAAGCCGATGACGCGCGAGAAGCCGGCGCTCTTGCCCACGCGCGCCATGGCGACCACGCCGCCCGCCGGCCCCGACAGAATGGCGTCCTTGCCGGCGAAAAGATCGGCCGACGTCAGGTCGCCCGACGACATCATGAACATCAGCCGCGCGCCGGTGCGCTCGACCTCCAGTTCGCGCCCGACGCGCTGAACGTAGCGCGCGAGAATGGGCGAGAGATAGGCGTCGACCACGGTGGTGTCGCCGCGCCCCACCAGCTTGATCAGCGGCGAGACTTCATGGCTGACGGAGACCTGCGCGAAGCCGAGTTCGCGCGCGAGTTGCGCCACCTGCTTCTCATGCTCGGGATAGCGATAGGCGTGCATGAAGACGATTGCGACGGCGCCGTATCCCTCCGCCTTCGCCTTGAGGAGATCGGCGCGCACCTGCGCCAGGTCGGGCTCGGCCTCCACCGATCCGTCGGCCAGCACGCGCTCGGCGACTTCCACCACGCCGGAATAGAGTTGCTCGGGCTTGACGATGTTGCGGGCGAAGATCTTCGGCCGCGCCTGATAGCCGATCTCCAGCGCGTCCCGGAAGCCCTGCGTCGTCACCAGCAGCGTGCGCTCGCCGCGCCGCTCCAGCAGCGCATTGGTGGCGACGGTGGTGCCCATCTTGACGAAGCCGATCGTGTCCGCCGGGATCGGGTCCCCCGCCGCGAGGCCGAGGAGGTCGCGGATGGCCTGCACCGCGGCGTCGGAATAGGCGGGATTTTCGGACAGCAGCTTGTGCGGATGCAGCCGGCCCCGGGGATCGCGGCCGATGACGTCGGTGAAGGTTCCGCCTCGGTCGATCCAGAAATCCCAGGTTTTCGGCTTGGCGCTTGTTGTTGTTTTCGCCTTCGCAGCCATCCCGTTCCCCGCCTCTCCGGTCCGCGTCGCGG
>Ga0316217_10006454_pt1 | contig 11612 bp, 9 predicted proteins | sample 1anoAmetaG_FD_203633 | JGI IMG/M metagenome (GOLD analysis project Ga0316217, IMG submission 203633) | Freshwater microbial communities from Trout Bog Lake, Wisconsin, USA - 1anoA | ecosystem: Environmental > Aquatic > Freshwater > Lake > Hypolimnion/Profundal zone | place: USA: Wisconsin... | reverse complement strand
TTGGGAGGCGCCAATAAATCTTCCTAAAACTTCTATAATCGTGAATATAATATTCTTCGATGTTTAATTACCAGACCTTCCTTCGATAACAAAACCTACAACAGCATATTTCACATCTACGCCAGGATCTAGAATTGGCCTAGTTCAGGCGACAGAAATCCTCTCCTCAACTTGTACATGCTCAAAAAAAACGCGTATAGGGGTTCATACTGTCGGCCATCGATAAGCCCATACCCGTCTCGCAGTACAGCAATGAGCCTCCGGCCTTCAGGAATACAAACTCTGTTGGAGTTTTGGCGTCAAAGGGGTTTTATTTGCGGCGATAAAGCCAGCCAGAGCGCATCGAAGTATCATCTTTTCTATATAGAATCAGCTAAAAAAGAACGCTTAGCTAGACGCCGTGCCTTTTAACAACACTTTCTCGCATCAGTTTAGGTAATTCCACGGGCAAGGACTGCACTTCAAACCTTTCACCCATAATTTGAGGGTCAAGTAGTTTTTAGATAGGCAATAGCTCAACTACCTGCCCAACAAGCCTTCCAAACTGGACCGCCTACTGAAAAAGAAGAAGCAAGGACAAGAAGTAGATGTCCAAAAACTCAATCACTCGATTAATAAGACCTTGCTGCCAGAACTGCATACCAAGACTTACTTTAAATCTGTCGCAACGCTGTTCACTGATACACCTTCACGGGGATAGAAGGTAGAGGGCGCTTTGAAGGATGAAGGTGCAGAGTAAATGGACTAGCGAAGGCCCATAAAGCCCAACTAACGCCTGCTTAGATAGAACTCGAGAGAGGCACTGATAAAATGTAATATGCTAAAATAAAAGCTGCGCGGGTGATAATCCATAGTTTTTGATGATTGACTATTCACTAGACAATACCAGGCCGCAGTGGTTTGGCTCAAATGATGGAGCAGTAGCTTTTTTGAGGTTTTTACTCGTAGTGCTCGATTTCGTCACCCAGTATCTATTTTATTTTGACTCTGTATTTTGTCTAGAAATGGCGATCGACCACCCACCGAGAAATTTGGTTGACGGTCAGTCGCAGGTTGCTTGATTCTTCAATCATCCTCTTTTCCTCTGTTATCTTCAACGGCAACACTGCCGAAAACCCAGCTACTCCAATCTCATGGGCTGATGCTAGTATTTGCGCCTCGACTATCATCTAGGGGCGCACAATTCCTCCTTATCGAGCAACTTCAAGAGGACGGGCTAGAGTGGACTGATGGAGGTAGTTTTTAGCTGAATTCAAATCGATACCTTCAGAAGCTGCAATAATGCAGATTCCAACTGGTCCTCTGCAGGATTGCGACACAAAAGGGTCAAATATTTTGTTGTCGTGCACGAAGAAGTGAATATGCAGCCAAAAGGATTCAGTGAGGATGACTTTGGTGAACTTTTTGGGATAGCCGCGTCCGAGTGTAGACTTCTGGGACTAGGGTACGATGGGATCTCCAACTAGCTTGCCCAAAACGTCCAGGTACTTCTGGTGAGGAAGCTTACGCTTGACTATATCATGAGGTATTTATTTATCGAGCATGAGAGCTATCAGCTACAGCTTGCGATCTCCCACCACCACTACGTCTATCTGCTCTGTTATGATCTGCTCATCCATTGCAGATTTATAAATGTATCAATCCAAATTTATCCGCAGAATAACAAAAAGTTAGCTTCAGATTACTTTGGCCTAGCATAAATGGTCTTCCCTGAATTTTAGTTGAGGTTTAACCATGTGTTCTAGATACTTGGCTGGAAACATGAACTTGCGAAAGTTACACAGGTAATTTAACCCAAATTTGTGTCCCTTCGCAATAAGTATACTTTATAGAGGTTTAGATGTTTATTTGAGCTTTAAGCTGTTTTAATATTCCCCCACTGTTGTGGCTAGCAATTAAATATCATTAGTCTGAAATGCTATTTCGAATCTTTTATCAACTAGACAACTAACTAAAATAGGCAGCCCAGCTGTCGGAACTATTTTTTATTAAAAATCAAAACACTGACTGGCCTCTTTTTTTGCAGTCAGGCAGCCTGGAGACGACAGTTAGAAAATTATTCCTCCTTTTTGCCCCCTACTTTGAACTCTTGAACGAAACAGTCGATTTTCTGCAAGCTACTTCTTATTGCCTTAATTCTAGCGAAGTCTCTGGATCAAAACTCTCCCTTTGAGATTTTAAATGTTTTTGTTTTTGTAGGCCAGTCAGAGGTTAAACAATGTTCTTAGATATTTGCGTTTGGAGTTGGAGTCGCAGCTGCTAGACGTTGGTCTTTTGCTTGAGGACGAGCTTGGTGGTGGGTTTATTGAAGGTTATTTTTAAATGGGTAAAGCTCATTTTTAGAAGCTATAATTTTATTAATTTGGTACCTTGAAGTGTTTTTTGAATGACCTATTCTTTGATATTTCTCTTTTTAATCATTTTGAGGGGAGTGAGCACAATTTAAGCATCAAAATTAGTGTTGAGCTAATTTAAATTTAATTTTATGTAACTGAACTGAGGCTATATCGTGTAGGGATAGGAAATGTTATTTGACATATTATTCCATTTCCATCATCTTTTGAACATTTTTCTTTCCCTGGGAGTAATGTTCGATAACAAATTAAGTTATCATGAGCTAATAATGTGCGTGAAGAATAGTTTAAACAATTAGAAATAAAATGAGGATAAAATATTAGGCTGTTGAGGTTGTCTCAATCGAGAGATTTTAAATAACGATTTTCTTCAGCTTTCTGGCTGACTTTTTCAAATGTTAATCAATCGAACAATTGTAGCTATCTTTATAATTTCTGACAGCAAACAATAGGATAGCCCCCAGTTTATTGTATTCAAATTATCAAGATGGAGGTAGACTGTGTTCCGAAACAGAAAAGACTTGTTATGTTATCTAACCGGGTTCTGTGAGAAAAAAGTATGAGGTCACATTAATTTGGTAGATAACAGGTTATAATTTTAACAGGAGTATGGAAAATACTGAGACGCAGGAATAAATGAGATTGGCTGAGGCAGACCTGCGTCGGCTTCGCAAAGACAAGCAACTCCCTCCCCTCATGTAGCTCAAACTAGCTTACCTCTAAGCACTTTTAAATGATTCGCCTTCGCAAAACGACATAGGCGAGCTTCTGGAAGTAGAGTAGAGGTAGGTGATTGAGGAACTGCCTGTCTAGACCAAAAAACGGCTATTCATGGACATAATAAAATGTTTGTCGGGCAGGTAGTTTATAACCTATTGCCGGAATGAGAGAGCCTATATTCGCCGAGAGGACTGGTTCTTTCCCTGGGAGAGCTGCTTCTTGTGTTGTAATAGCAATGTACTGAGTCTACTCCCTCATAAAGATAGCTAGGGATTTCTGCTCAGGTTTGAGTTGCAGAGAGTTTGCATGTCCAAAAACTATAAAAAGTACAAAGGTAAATTCGTATTGGCCATTGACTTCGAAGGCATCAAACACATAATTGGGTTTGATTAGTAGATAACCTGTAAACGAATCCATGCGATTCTAGCAGAACTTATCAGCCAAAAAAAGTAATGGCAAGTAACAGTTTACGACATCAACAGGTTTATCCAAGAAAGGGAGATAGAGAGATTGGCTTTGCCTGCACATCGGGTAGAGGAAATCATCAATCAAGAAGAGTTCTAGCGTACCAATTTGCTACAATAAAAAGTCAAGGAGCTCACTAGCAGCAGTGAATCGGATTTCACGCTCTACAGGAGTACGTTTTCGGGTAGGGTTCTCAAAAGTAAAGCTGGGGTTGTAAAGACGCAAGTAATAATAAAAGGTTTTGATGTATTTGCTGCAGCCTCGGGCTACATCCAAATGAATAAATGGAACAAGGCCATTGAGATGTGTGATATAGTGGCCAGGCCTCGCAAAAACTGCCTACTTGCGCAATTCAAAACCAAAAAGTATAGCATATTTTCTTACCCAAGAGGGGCAACTCTTGCGTTGAGTTTTTTCAAGGCTTGCAATCTGAGAAGCTAGGTTCAAGAAGTTTCATATTATCTATTAATCGAGAATATACCTGGCAGCGAAAACACAGGTGGGAGTTGGGCGATGGAACTCCAGCAAGTTTTAGAATTCATTCCTAACAAAGAAGATCCAAATTTACTACTGATTATCGCTTTTACTAAGGCCGATTTCAAGGGCTTTTGCTCAGAAGCTGATAATTTAGCCATGACCTTGCATATCACCTAACAGGTTGAGCAATACTGCCAATTTATGCACTCCACTAAAGCTGATACAGATAAGAACTTCCGTTATTTCTAGCCAGCTGAATGCCTCTACGGTCCCATGAATGATAGTGATGTATCATTACCGACTTCAAGATCATCGATGATTTCTCAGCAAAGCAGAAGTTCTGTAAACTTTAGTCCTTTGGTTCCACAATTCGAATAAAAAATGATAGTATAGGCTATGTAGGATATAAGCCGAGGGTACTTGAATGAAGACATTCTAGAGATAATAAGCAGTCGTAGTTTCTAAAACTACTATCTGAAGCACCATTTTTCGTAGAAGGATGAATCCATTGAGGTAATCAAAGGCCGAGTAACCAATTTTCTAAGCTAAGGGATCAAATGGAAGATTGAAAAGTAAGAGCTAGTTTTTATCAATGCCTAGGTCCTAGCTATTCAAAAAGATATACTTAAGTTAGTGTTAAAGCAAGTAAGTGTTTGTATAATGAATAGGAAATCAGTGATGAACATGTCTCTCCCAGTGTAAGTTTTTGATAAACGCTCTTTACTTGATGCAATTTCGGACGGCTATGGCTTCGTCCCTGCCTATTAGGCAAGAATTGTAGCTGCCTAAGACCCAGTTTAGCAAATGAAATTGGTAGTAGCTGCATTTATGTTTGGCCACTCCACAGCCTCAGACCCCAACATTTAAAAACCTTTTAATCCCATACTAGGTGAAACTTATCAAGGTCGATTGGGGAATTTTCAAGTATACATCTAACAAATCAGTCACCATCCACCCATCAGCGCAGTCCTCATTAAAAATTAGCAAATGGAACTTTATGGAAATGTAGAAATAGTGATTGGAGTGGGACTCAACTGCTTATAGATGCACGTTACTGATTGGTTTAGAGCTAAGGTGCACTCAACAGGGACAGAGTATTTGATTAAGGTAGCAGATATCTAATTTGGAGGTCTGGTTTACGGCTCTAGAACATTCAAAATGGTGAATAAGGGCTACATCTTCTAAAAGAAAAATTCTCTATTCTGTGAGTTTTCAATCGGTAGGGATAAGAAAAGAGTATACGAGGCTAAACCGAAGCCTAAGCCTTCTGACGTTACAGGAGGCATATTTAAAGTCAATCAGTAGTTTGCTAATGATATTCTATCATGTAAAAAACCAGGCTCTTTTGATGGAATCAAACCCGAAAATATCGTAGAAACTTATTGCCTGATGAGTGGAAAGTGGCTAGGAGACTTATACTTTAATGGAGTGTGTTATAAGTCAGTCAAGGAAGGACCTTTTCCTGAACGAACTCAGAGGATGAAATATGTTCTACCCTCTGATTCAATCTGGCGACCGGATATTGTCCATAGAGGTTGGAGAGATTTTGATATGTCGAACAGATAAAAATAAAAACTGGAGAACCTGCAGCGTAATGATCGGAAGCTAAGAGAGAAATTCAGAAGAAACCAGTGAACAAATTTAATTCTTGCTCTGGATGCCAATAGTGATACAATTTTGTATTTGTAGGTTCATCAAATATGCTAAGCATTCCTTGACATAAATTTTATTCTATCGTCTTGCTTTAATAATGAGAGTCTTTCAGCCCGTTGAAAAAATAAGAATAAGAAGGATAGTAATAATATAAAATCAAAGTATTTGCTGGCGAATGTTGCGGTACTTAGTCTCGCAGAGCCAATGCAAGACCTCTGCGTTTCTTTCTATCATCCACTTCACAGCAAGCACAGCTTTTTAGTTTTAGCCTGATTTGTTTTTGGAGGACATAATGATGGCCTCAGCTAATTCAGAATGTTTCATTTGGCGGATGTTGAGATCAAAAAGGGAAAGGTCGGCAAGTAGGCTCAATAGTTAGTTATTTTGATCCTAACCTCTCTACCAAAGGGCCAGACTGATATGGTGCTAAACGGTGTAGTGTGCAAGCTGGTAGTCCAACGTTTTGAGTATGGTAGCTTCAAACTTGAGTACATCTTGGCGGTGCCGTCGGTCTACCCAGTCTCCAAGTTCAGGAGGATATATTTCCTAGAACTTCATGGCTATGAATAAGCAGGCTTGGGCGGCTGCCACGCCTTAGAATTGGTTTTTCAAAAGAGGACTTTGAGAAAAATACAGGTCTAAGTAAAAGACGGCAAGGTGCAAGGTAGTCCTGGAGAGGTCGAATTTGACATACATTTTGAAAAGGTGCCGGACCAGATATGTGCGCAATTTTGCCGATATCATCTTATTGTGCCTTAGGCACTGATTGTCAATCCGAAACTCTTCTTATCTTTTGGCTATATACTGGATAATCTATTGGCGATATTCAGCCAGTTGCTACTTCCAACCCGAGTCAGGCTCACTGTCAGAATGATCAAATTCACATACTTTAGTTTCCTCTTCACTTTTGCCCAAAAGGTCTGCAAATTGTTACGGGGAGTGTTGAGGTTGGAACTTTTGCTGGGAGGGGACGGTGGGTGAGCTGACTGTGGAGTGATTGTTGATCGAGATGATGGGATTGGGGATGGACTTATGGCGTTGTTGATTGTTGCGCGTGAGGGGTTTTAGAGTGGGTCGCCTTGGCTGGTTCTTTTGCTCTGCGAAAAAGCAGCTATTGGAGGTGGATAATTTGACTCGCCCTCTGTTCATTGCTATTATAAATCAAATGCAACGTTATGACTTTGAATTGCCTGCAACACCAAATATTAAATATTGGGCTTGACTGGCTAAAATCAAAACAACAACCCGCCGCACTCCGACCCTCATCTCATTTAAACTAATTATATTCCCTTGAATTAAGATAGCTTTTCCATAAACCTATCATCAAATAAAGACAAGCAGAAGATTGACACTAAAACTTAAAATAATCAAGAGCTGTCTATTTGATGTAGAGCACAAAGAAATTATTTTGGCAGCGACATTAAAAATTTCATAATCAGAGAATCTAAATAGGCTGTCCGGCTCTTGATATTTCATATGCGGAGTATGATTCTAATAATTTGGGCTGGATCTGTCAAAATTTGTAGTAAAAAGGGAGTAAGACATTCTTTGGAGGCTGCTTACTTGAAGTTAAGAAAGGATGTGGTTGTGAATGATCTTTCTCTATCAGATTAGCACTTATAATATCATGATCATTACGATTATTCTGCTAATTGTTGATTGGATCGTGCTCTTTGTTAACGACGTGCCCCTCCTACCAGCCCACTCTCTCTACTTGATCTTTCTCACCTTTATACTCTGGAAAAGAAAACAGCCTGAATCATATTCTCACTCTGTCCAGGAGGTTGCAAAAATTTATTAGCAGAGAGGCCTAACGCCTCCGTAAAAAATTAGAGAATGCTAGATCTGCAAAAAGGTGAAACCCTAGCGGTACTATCACTGCCGACATTGCGATAGCTGTATATACAGGTTGGACCATCACTGCCACTTTGTTGGCAACTGTATCGGCCAGTACAACTCCAAAGTCTATGCTCATTTGCTGGCTAATACACTAATACACTCTCTAGCTATTTTAATTGTAACACTCATGCATTATCAAAATCTATTTACTTTTACATCCAGGTAAGCACTCTTTTCACTCACCTTGCTCCCGACCATTTTCGCAATTTATGAGTCCCAGAGGCTGCTTAGGGCCTTCTGGACAACAGTCCAAAGAAATCAGACGCTCATTTAAAGCTACAAACAAGTAAGAGGTAAAAAACTACCGGTTTTGGCATCCTTTTAGGTCTATTTTGGTAAAAAAGATATTTGGTGGTTGGTACCAACTTTTGAAAAAGATGACTGCTGTGATTTATTTTAGAAGACATATGCAGTTGAACGTGAAACGGAGGTAAAGTAGTACACATATGCTGATGAATATCTTTACGGGCCAGACTAGGAAGACGAACAATTCGACCAAAAACAAGAATGATTACTAAATTTGATAGTTCTCACAAATAAGCGCAGATTCAGCATTAATGTTATCTCTTGTATACAAGAACGCTGCTTATTATTACTAGACTTAGCAGGCATTCATTTACTTATGAATTTCTAGAGATCTACCTAATAATATTCCTAAGAATAAAACACAGCCATATCACTCTAAATTTATTAGCTGCCATTCTGAATAACGATTAAGTAGTTCTATTATTGCTTTTATATGAAATAAGCTGCTTTTTTGATTTTGGAGTATTTGTTGTAGAGGAAGATGTCGGTTATGGGCGGTGCTAGGCTCCATAATGATATTTTACTTGTAGTGTTAATTTGATAATTATATCATTTATGCAGGACAAGGAGGAAAAATTCGCTAAAATAATCACGATCTATCAAGCAAAGTACGGCATGACAGTCTCGCAGTTCATCAAATTCTCGAAGGAAAAAGTAGATGCTCCCGCTTAAACTATGCAGGTCATCTAAAGTATCATTCTCTAGCATCAGTAGAGAAATTAGAATTTATCTTAGCAGCAGTTGAAAAACTATCTGCATTTGATAGCCGCTGCCCAAACCAAAGTCAGCATCAAAAATAAATCTTTTTAAGAACTGCAGCAGTATGTCAAAATTAGATTCGTGAGCTCCAAAAAAGATAAAAAGGAGCCCAACAGTAAAAAAAATGAACAGACGGAAAATCAATCTGAGGATTTCTCAGAAAGTATCACAAAAAAAGAAACTAATAAGCCTAGCAACAAATCAAACTAAAGATTAGATTTCCAGGCCACAAGCTACGAAAGTACTGAATCCAAATCCAATTAAGCAGATTAAACCAGAAAAGAAGTTTGCCTGTATAACTAGAATGCGAAGATAGAGGTAGATAACAGAACAGAAGTTGAGTTGGAGAAAGCTTTGAATTAGAAAAAGAAAGATTGCAATTAAGTAAAGCAATAACAAAAACAATCTTTAAGTGTGATAGAATAAACCATCGCTGAAGAATACTCTAGTAATGTGTTTCAGCCTTCAATCCATACAGGCATTTTCCAGCCCTTTCCTGAATCCCAAATGATGAAACTACGCTATCTGAGCGAAAAGCAGGTTCAGATAACCGGCTATGATAAGTTCGGCCAGAACTATTTCAACCCCATCATAAAATACAGAATAGTTTATCAATAAAAAGTCTTATATCGTAGATACACCTAGTTCTAAAATCTTATGAAGTATTTGGAGATACAGTATGAAGGCTTCATTCTGCCCGAACTGCCGCCTAAGGAAGGCATAAAATCTAATTTGAGCTACTTTAGAGGTATTGACGAAGGCTTTCTGAATGACAGGCAACTAAAGCTTGAAACCATGCTAAACATGCTCCTGAATTTAAATGTGGTGAGTGAAGATTAGGTGCTTCGTAAATTTCTAACAGACCAACAATTCTAAGTGGAGTCTCCTGACGAAGCCAAAAATTTTAGCTATCTGCAATCGATAAGCAAAATAGCCTTCAACGCGAAGGAGCTAAAAAACTACGGCATGGCCTACTACAACTATTGGAAATAGTTCAAAAAGAGCAGTATCAAGACCACTGTGACTGAGAGATACAAGGAAGTAGAGCCTGTGCTCGCATACTGCCTAGCTCTTGATAGGTATAGGACTGTGATCAACGCCAATTTCGACCGCAGGAGGGACATCTTCAAGGAGCTAGACACTGATCAGGATGATAGAATTCTGGCCATCACTGAGTTCGACAAAGTATCTGAGGCGACTGCAGCTGAAGTTAAAAATTTGGAAAAAGAAATCAACAAATATCTGGAACTTATTTCGCAATAGAAGTGGCTAAGCTATTTGATTTCCTAAAAAGAAGCAGAAGGCGACAGTTCAGTGGGAGATTTTAGAAACTCTCACAAATTAATTGTAGATAGGGTTACGAAAATGTAGTCCAATCTACTCGAATCCATTGATTCTTTAGTCCGTTCAAAAAAGATATATTTTGAAGAAGTTAAGGAGTTGATAGTGGAGTGGAGATAGCGCATTCATCCTTGAATTTCAGTGACGATATCTTTGGATTATGAATACATTTTTATCGATATTTAAATGCAAAAAGTGCTTTACCGTTTTTATGCAGTAAATTGAATTTTGATCTCTAAAAAGCTAGAGTTGGTTGTCGAGGAATGAAGCTTGGAGTTGCGCAAATGTTAGGGGGTGATGGTTAAAGTTTGAGTCAAAATTAGACGAGAGTACACATTTGGCCAATAATGGCGAGATGGACAAATTTATAGCTTTCACAACTGTTACGGTAGAAAATGAATTAGAAAACAAGAGAGAAAACAAAGAGGGGGTGATTCGGGCTGGTAAAATGAGTGAGGGTATGATTTTTCGTGATAATTCTATAATATTTTTATTATTAGCAATGCTCAAGGATAACAAAGGTAACCCATTCCCCATTTTTCTTTCCTTCTTTCCTTTTCCCTAACCTAGGTTCGTTGAACAACGTCCGCGTGTTGAAGAAAACCATGATCTTCCTGCAATCCTACGATGAAATAATCCCAACCCAATCACTAAAGCTGGCGGGCACATTTGCCCCCTGCGGGAAGGTGGAGACGGTGAAGACCAAGCAAAACTTCAAAAACACTACCAGCTACGTGACCTTCGCGTAGAAATAGGCAGCAGCCGTGGCTCTGATCGTGCGCTTTCTTTAATGTAGGCATTCTACCATCTCAACTCAAGACTGCGGGTTTTGTTTGGAACTGTTCAATATTGCAAATATTTCATGCGCAAAGCTTAGTGCAGGAACGACACCTGCGTGTTCCTGCATGTCCGTGACAAAAAAAATTAGATTATAGTCAACGACTAAATTGACGAGGACGTCTACGATGACCACTACGACATGGCCCTCAGAATCGCCCAGGAAACCAGCTTCAAAAACATCAAACACATCCTCCAAGACACCACCCTCGACGACAACCACCCCATCAAGAAAGGCCTCAAGAAAGCCAGCCTAGATTTGAATATACAGTTTGAATCCGATGCGCTTCGAACGGCCGTTACAACCAAATAGACTTATTTATGTGAGCAATCGACGGAATAAAGCGAGCTGCCCAAACGCAGATAGTAGATATAGAGGAATGAGGAGAGGAGATAGTAGTCCAAACGGGTGTAGAGCAGTAACCAGAATTTCAGCGAATAAGACTATATCAAGATTAGACTGATCAAGAAGCTGATCCGCCAGAATAATAGCAAGTTTTATACGGACGAGGGACCCAACCACCAGCAGATATGCAATCGCAGCAAGATGATGCTTTACCAAATCGTCAAAAACTGACAGTAAACCTACCTATTCAACCATTGCTTATTTGATCCAACCTGCTTTACCTAATAATCTGAAATGACGCAAAAAGCAGAACTGACTGTATTAACAATATTAAGATTAATTATCTGGATCGGCCTGCAATAAGGCTGAAATAGACTGATTGAGTGACGAATATAACTCATGATGGCAATTTAGGTTGGATATTGACTAATCCAATTGTTTATACCATGCTGAAT
>Ga0316217_10006452_pt1 | contig 11616 bp, 9 predicted proteins | sample 1anoAmetaG_FD_203633 | JGI IMG/M metagenome (GOLD analysis project Ga0316217, IMG submission 203633) | Freshwater microbial communities from Trout Bog Lake, Wisconsin, USA - 1anoA | ecosystem: Environmental > Aquatic > Freshwater > Lake > Hypolimnion/Profundal zone | place: USA: Wisconsin... | reverse complement strand
GGGTTTGAATCGATATCCGCAGGATTGCTCCCCACTCAGCATAATCAGGGTGATTCATGAACTTTCAAGTACAGGTTTCCAAAGAACGTCTTGATAAGACCCTGGGAATACTGAAACATGCCCTCGAGCGGCGGGTGACCCTGCCCATCCTCCAGCACATCCTGGTGGAGGTGGATGATCACGAGATGACCCTAAAGGCCACTGACATGGAACTGGCCTTCGAGGCGGTGGTGCCCGTGGAGGGCCAGGGCCACCGGGTGGTGGCCATCCCCGGCAAGAAGTTCGTGGAGACGGTCCGGGTCTACCCCGATGGGCTGCTGACCCTGGAATGGCCGGAGAACGGCAACCGGCTCTGGCTCCGGGCCAAGGGCTTCAATTCCGAACACAACATCCAGCCGGGCGAAGGCTTCCCGGAACTGCCCAAGCCCGAACCGGGGCTGCCCAGTGTCACCGTGCCGGCCCAGGCCTTCCGCAAGGCCATCACCCTGGGCTCCATCTCGGTGAGCAAGGACGCCACCAAGCCGGCCCTGTCCGGGGTGCTGCTGCACCTGGGCAAGCATTTCATCCGGGTGGTCTCCACCGACGGCTTCCGCCTGGCGGTGGTGGAGGTGCCCTGCGAGACCGGCCTGGAAACCGACGCCCGGCTGATCGTGCCGCGCCGGGCGCTGGACCTGCTGCCCACCTCCCTGGGCGACGACGGCCAGCTGACCCTCACCTGGGACGAGCGCAGCCTGTTCATGGACCAGCCCGGGCTCAAGTTCTCCACCCGCCGGGTGACCGGCAACTACCCCGCCTACGAGAAGGTGCTGCCTTCCGAACTGCCCCGGAAGGTCATCGTCGACCGCGAGGACTTCCTCAAGACGCTCCGGGTGGTCGGCCTGAAGAAGGACGACTACAACAAGAACGTCCGGCTGTTCTTCGAGTTCCCATCCCTGCGGGTGTTCTTCCAGCACCCGGACGAGGGGGTGAACCAGGGCACCCTGGGCTTCTCAGGGGAGGAGCAGCCCCTGGAGCTGGCCTTCAACATCGACTACCTCACCGAACTGCTGGAACGGATCCCCGGGGACGAAGTGGTCTACCAGTTCAAGGACGACGTGGGCCAGGGCATCTTCATGTCCCCCAGCATCGAGGACATGTCCTTCCGCTATATCCTCATGCCGGTGAAATTCGCCAACCCCAACTGATCCCGCCCCACCGCAGCGCCCGCACCCCCAGCCAACGAAAAAGCGAGTATTGATGACCCCTGAAGTAAGCCCGATCCCTTCCAAGGAAAACGAAAACAGCTACACCGCCGACAACATCACCGTGCTCCGCGACCTGGAAGCGGTGCGCAAGCGTCCCGGCATGTACATCGGCGACACCGATGACGGCAGCGGCCTGCACCAGATGGTCTACGAGGTGGTGGACAACGCCGTGGACGAAGCCCTGGCCGGCTACTGCACCCGGGTGGACGTCTTCATCCACGACGACGGTAGCTGCTCGGTGGAGGACAACGGCCGCGGCATCCCCACCGATCTGCACAAGGAGGAGAATCGCTCCGCCGCCGAAGTGATCATGACTGTGCTCCACGCCGGCGGGAAGTTCGACGACAACTCCTACAAGATCTCCGGTGGCCTGCACGGGGTCGGCGTCTCCTGCGTCAACGCCCTGTCCGAGCGGCTGTGGCTGACCATCTGGCGGGATGGCAAGGAGCACGCCATGACCTTCACCCGGGGCCACGCCGACGCCCCGCTGGCGCTCATGGGCCCCACCACCCGCCGGGGCACCCGGGTCCGGTTCAAGCCCGACGCCCAGATCTTCCACTACAAGCTGGACTTCTCCTTCGACGTGCTGAGCCAGCGGCTGCGCGAGCTGAGCTACCTGAACAAGGGCGTGCACATCCGCATCACCGACGAGCGCAGCGGCGAGCACCACGACTTCTTCAACGCCGGCGGCATCGACGCCTTCGTGGAGCACCTGAACCGCACCAAGTCGGCCCTGCACAAGCCGCCCATCCACATCGAGGACACCAAGAGCGACATCACCGTCGAGGTGAGCCTGCAGTGGAACGACACCTACCAGGAGACGCTCTACTGCTTCACCAACAACATCCGCAACCGCGACGGCGGCGCCCACCTGGAGGGCTTCCGCGCGGCCATGACCCGGGTGATCAACACCTACGCCGAGAAGAACAACCTGCTGAAGTCGGCCAAGGTCTCGCTGTCCGGCGAGGACGTGCGCGAGGGCCTGACCGCGGTGATCTCGGCCAAGGTGCCCGATCCCAAGTTCAGCAGCCAGACCAAGGACAAGCTGGTGTCCTCGGAAGTGAAGGGCATCGTCCAGACCATCGTCTACGACCGGCTGACCAGCTTCTTCGAGGAGAATCCCCGGGAGGCCAAGGCCATCCTGGAGAAGGCCATCGAGGCGGCGCGGGCCCGGGAGGCGGCGCGCAAGGCCCGGGAACTGACCCGGCGCAAGGGCACCCTGGATAGCGCGGGCCTGCCCGGCAAGCTGGCCGACTGCCAGGAGAAGGACCCGGCGGTGTCGGAGATCTTCCTGGTGGAGGGCGATTCCGCCGGCGGCTCGGCCAAGCAGGGCCGGGAGCGGCGCACCCAGGCGATCCTGCCGCTCAAGGGCAAGGTGCTCAACGTGGAGAAGGCCCGGTTCGACAAGATCCTGGGCCACAACGAGTTGCGCATCCTGATCCAGGCCCTGGGCACCGGCATCGGCGCCGAGGACTTCAAGGTCGAGAACCTGCGCTACCACAAGATCGTGCTCATGACCGACGCCGACGTGGACGGCTCGCACATCCGCACCCTGCTGCTCACCTTCTTCTACCGCCAGATGCCGGAACTGGTGTTACGAGGGCACTTGTACATCGCCCAGCCGCCGCTCTACAAGGTCAAGAAGGGCAAGCAGGAGCGCTACCTCAAGGACGAGCGGGGCCTGGAGGAGTACCTGTTCAACAAGGCCCTGGACGGCTGGACCCTCACCCTGCCCGGCGGCGGCGAGCACCAGGGCCCGACCCTGGTCCGCGAGATGAAGAAGTGGGGCGAGGTCAAGCAGCTCTACGGCAAGCTGGAGCGCCGCGGCTACGCCCGGCAGCTGGTGGACGCCATGCTCACCGAGGGCCTGCTGGACGAAGGCCGTTTCCTCAGCGCCGAGTCCCTGGGTTCCTTCATGGCGGCCATGGTGGCCCAGGAGATGGGCGACTGCGAGCTGGATTCGGTGGAGGCCATGGAGGTCGACGGCGAGACCATCCCGGCGGTGCACCGGCTCAAGCTCACCCGCATGCACCTGTCCCGGCCCATCACCCTCTGGATAGACGAGCAGGTGTCCCACTGGGGCGAGTTCCGCCGGCTCATGGCGCTGCGCCACGACCTGGCCGAGTTCACCGGCGGGATCCTGAAGCTGCGCCGGACCTCGGCCGCCCCCGCGGCGCCGGCCGAGCCAGTGGAGGGCGAGGAGCCCGAAGCCGAGGCCGCCGAGCCGGTGCTGGGCAAGCAGGCCAAGGAGCTCACCTTCCAGACCGCCGAGGACATGCTGGCGATGATCCTGGAGGAGGGCAAGCGCGGCCTCTCCATCCAGCGCTACAAGGGGCTGGGCGAGATGAACCCCGAGCAGCTCTGGGAGACCACCATGGACCCCGAACGGCGGACCCTGCTGCAGGTGCAGGTGGACGACGCGGTGGAGGCCGATGAGATCTTCACCATCCTCATGGGCGACGCGGTGGAACCGAGGCGCCGCTTCATCGAGAACAACGCGCTGCTGGCCGAGAACCTGGACGTCTAGAACCCGAATTTGTTCCACGTGGAACCATTGGAAGCAGAATGAACGAGAAGCAACGCGTCGAGCCCATCGAGATCGAAAAGGAAATGCGCAAGTCCTACCTGGACTATGCGATGAGCGTCATCGTCGGGCGCGCCCTGCCCAGCGTGCACGACGGCCTGAAGCCGGTGCACCGCCGGGTGCTGTACGCCATGAAGGAGAGCGGCAACGAGTGGAACCGCGCCTACAAGAAGTCCGCCCGCACCGTGGGCGACGTCATGGGCAAGTACCACCCGCACGGCGATTCGGCCATCTACGACACCCTGGTGCGCATGGCCCAGCCCTTCACCATGCGCCACGTGCTGGTGGACGGCCAGGGCAACTTCGGCTCCATCGACGGCGACAGCCCGGCGGCCATGCGCTACACCGAGGCCCGGCTGTCCCGGCTGGCCAGCGAGATGATGGCCGACCTGGAAATGGACACCGTGGACTGGGGTCCCAACTACGACGACAGCATGGAGGAGCCGCTGGTGCTCCCCACCCGCTTCCCCAACCTGCTGGTGAACGGCAGCCAGGGCATCGCCGTGGGCATGGCCACCAGCATCCCGCCGCACAACCTGCGGGAATGCTGCGGCGCGCTGATCGCCCTGATCGACGACCCGACCCTGGGCCTGGACGGCATCATGGCCCACGTCAAGGGGCCGGACTTCCCCGGCGGCGGCCTGATGCTGGGCACCGAGGGGGTGCTGGACGCCTACCGCACCGGCCGCGGCCGCTGTGTGGTGCGGGCCAAGAGCCACGTCGAGCAGATCAAGCGGGCCGGCGACCGTGAGCAGCTGGTCTTCACCGAGCTGCCCTACCAGGTGAACAAGGCCACGCTGCTGGAGAAGATCGCCGAACTGGTGCACGAGAAGCGGATCGAGGGCATCTCGGATCTGCGGGACGAGAGCGACCGGGAAGGCATCCGCATGGTGGTGGAGCTGAAGAAGGGCGAGTCCAGCGATATCGTGCTGAACAACCTCTACCAGCAGACCCAGCTGCAGAACTCCTTCCCCATCACCATGCTGTGCATCGTCAACGGCCAGCCGCGGATCCTCACCCTGCGGGAGATCCTCAAGGAGTTCATCGGCTTCCGCCGCGAGGTGGTCACCCGGCGCACCCTGTTCCAGCTGCACAAGGCCGAGGACCGGCACCACATCCTCATGGGCCTGAAGCTGGCCCTGGACTTCCTGGACGCGGTGATCAAGCTGATCCGCGCCGCCCAGTCCCCGGACGAGGCCAAGCAGGGCCTCATGGACGGCCGGTTCGCCACCGCCGCCCAGCTGGAGCGGCAGCCCGAGCTGAGGCTGTCCGACAAGCAGGCCCAGGCCATCCTGGACATGCGGCTGCAGCGGCTCACCGGCCTGGAGCGGGACAAGATCCTGGCCGAGCTGGCCGAGCTTGAGGAGACCATCAAGGGGCTCAAGGCCATCCTGGACAACGACGGCATGCTCATGGCGGTCATCCGCGAAGAGTTCCAGGCCATCGGCGAGCAGTTCGGCAACGACCGCATGACCGAGATCGCCGCGTTCTCCGGCAACATCCGCATGGAGGACGTGGTCCCCGACGAGGAGATGGTGGTCACCATGTCCAAGGCCGGCTACATCAAGCGCACCGCCCTGGCGGCCTACCGCCGGCAGAAGCGCGGCGGCAAGGGCAAGCTGGGCATGAAGACCAAGGACGAGGATTTCGTCGAGCGGTTGTTCCTGACCAAGGCCCACGACACCCTGCTGGTCTACACCGACCGCGGCTACGCCTACGCCCTGAAGGTCTACGACCTGCCCGAGGCGGCCGCCTCCACCCGCGGCAAGCACATCAAGAACCTCATCGCCCTCAAGGACGACGAGAAGGTGGTCACCCTCATGGCCCTGCGCGAATTCCCGGAGGAGCACCACCTGGTGTTCGCCACCTCCGACGGCACCGTGAAGAAGACCAGCCTCAGCTCCTACGCCAACATCCGCAGCAACGGCCTGATCGCCCTGAACATCGAGGAGGGCAACCGCCTGGTCTCGGTGCGGGTGTCGACCGGCAACCAGCAGATCCTGCTGATCAGCGCCCTGGGCAAGGCGATCCGCTTCCCCGAAGAGGACATCCGGGCCATGGGCCGCACCGCCACCGGCGTGCGCGGCATGCGCCTGGGCCACGGCGACCAGATCGTCGACATGGAAGTGGCCGAGCCGCTGCCGGACCTCGAGGAAGGCATCGAGCCGGACGAGAGCACCGCCGCCCACGGCATGCTGCTCACCGTCACCGAGAAGGGCTACGGCAAGCGCAGCCTGCTGCAGGACTACCGGCTCCAGGGCCGGGGCGGTTCCGGCGTCATCAACATCCGGGCCGGGGTGCGCAACGGCAAGGTGGTGGGCAGCGTACTGGTCAAGCCCGGCGAAGGCTGCCTGCTGATCTCCCAGGAAGGCATGGTCATCCGCTTCAACATCGACGAAGTCCGCAAGACCGGCCGGGCCGCCATGGGCGTGCGCCTGCTGGGCATGCCCTCGGAAAGCGACCGGGTGGTTGGCCTGGCGAAGATCGATTCCAGCGCCCAGGCCCTGGACGACGAGGAGGACATCGACCTGGTTGTGGATGCCGAGACCGGCAAGCCCGGGCCCAACGAGGGCGGGGAACCGCAGAAGCTGGGGTTCGACTAGCGGAAGGGGTTATAAAAAATGCCCCGACCGGGATCAGGGCACTCCGAAGGCTTCTACCGTCCATCTCCAGGCAACTGGATTGACCTTAGGTCTTGGCTGGTCGAAAGGCAAGGGGACCCTTGGCAGCGCCACCGGGGGACCCATTCTATAGGTACCCCCCGTCTCATGCGGGGGCTCTAGTCCCGGAGGCCGACCATGCGCTTCCATGCTCCTTTCCACCCGCCCCAGGGGCAGTTCTTCTCTGATCACGCGGTCGAACTCGGCAATCTCCTGATGATCCTGCTGGGCATCGCCCTGGTCCTGCTGTTCCGGCCGTTCCAGAACTGAAGATCCCAGGAAGGCGTTGCCGCTAGGGCATGACGGCGATGTCGCAGATCTCCGTCACCGGGATTTGCCACGGTTCGCCCCGGAATCCGATAGCGAGGAGAAGTTGCCTGGACCCGAAGGTCGCCAAGGTGAATGCCGCCATGACTTGTTTCCCGTCGGACCCGGTGACGATAGCCTGGATGGTGCCGAAGACCCCGGGGTCTGTCGGCGCCTGGATGACAACCGATGACTCGTTGGCATTGCCAATGACCGCCAGCCGGAAGCTGCAGCCGACTCCCGGAGCGGAAAGGCCGGCTACGGCAGCACGCCCATGCCCACCAGACGCACGCCGCTAAATACGTGGGATACCGGCTGGGTGCCCTTCTTTGCCGCGGCGGAGATGGAGTAGACGGTGTCCCCGGTCCCGGCATAGAGCCAGAGGGTGCCTTCGGCATCGATGGGGAACGGCTGGAATCCGGTAACGCCGGTTGGCAAGAGTAGTGGATAGATGCCAGTCGAATCGGGGGCCCCGTCGGGACGGTAGCGTTCAAGAATGGGGGCTCGGGAAGGGTTGCCGCCCTGCCGGTTTCCAGCGGCTCAAGCCGGAAGCTGTTGCCCAGCCCGTCCGGGAGTCTGAGCACCCTGGCCACGTCCCCGGGGACCACCCGGGCCTGGAAGGTGGTGCCGGGGAAGGGACTACCAACCGCATCCCGGGCGCTGACCCGGAAGGTGTCCGGCCCGGGGCCGAACAGGTCGTAGCCGTGGTCCGAGGCCGGCACCATGTCGGGGGAAGTCGGGGTCACTTCCAGGGACACCGGGGCATCCGGGGCAGGGGCGCCGGCCCCGCCGCAGCGGACCAGCAGTCCCAAGCACGGCAGGAGGCCCAGTCCCAGCGCCCCGGAAAGGGCCAGGCAGCGATGTCTGCGGGGGGAGTGCCTGGCCATGGGTGGCCTCCGCGCGTGGGTGGGGCTGCCCAGGAGAAGGTTCTGGTCGTTGGAGGTATAATAAAATAATAATTAAGTATGGCAAGGCCGTCACCCCGGAAGGGCCACCGGTTGGCCCCGGGCCGGAATTCACAGAAAAATTACTCGGGCGCCCCACAGCCTTCATGCCCAGCAGCTAATCCTTGGTCATGCCGCACTGGGGGTCCGCCATGGCCAGCCCACAACCTGGAAGTTCCCACCCCGCCCACCCGATCTCGCTGTACCTGGACCTGTGGAACCTGCTCCTGATCGCCCTGGGGGTGACCGTCGTCCTGCTGGCCAGGCCGTTCCTGGATTGAGCCTGGGGGCCCGCCCGGCACACGTGCTTTGATTAAGATACAATCGATCTTCAGATGTTCATTGGAGGTCGATCATGAAAAACCATGCACGGTTGGTGAACCTGGCTGTTTTTGCAAGTCTGCTGATTCCCATGGCTTCCTGTGAACGCAAGTCCGGGCCGGAGGCGGCCCAGGCGCCAGCGATGACCGCGCAGGCTCAACCGGCAGCCCCGGCTCCGCCCGTCGAGGCCAAGCCCCAGGCCCGGCTCAAGCCGAAACCCGCTGCGCTGCCCCGGGCCGGGGCCGCACCCGCCGCCCCGGTGGCCCAGCAGCCGGCCACCCTGACCGTGCCGGCCCACACCCCGCTCAGTGTCAGCCTGACCCGGGAACTGGCCACCGACAAGGTCGCGGTGGGCGACTCCTGGGACGGCACCCTGGCCGAGGACGTGGTGGTCGCCGGCCAGGTGGCCTGGCCCAGGGGCACGCCGGTGAAGGGGACGGTCACCCAGAGCGCCCCGGCGGGCCGGTTGCAGAGTGGCCAGGGCGGCCTGGGCATCCGGGTATCCACGGTGGGCTACAACCAGGTCGAGTCCGGCACCTACCAGGTGGTGGGGGCCAAACGCACCGAGCGCGACGCCAAGATGATCGGCGGCGGCGCCGCCCTGGGCGCCCTGGTGGGCCTGCTCACCAGCAAGGGCCACCACGCCGGGCCCGCCCTGGGCGGCGCCGCCATCGGCGCGGCGGCCGGCACCGGGGTGGCGGCGGGCACCGCGGACACGGTGATCCGCATTCCGGCCGCCAAGCCGGTGGTATTCACCCTGGCCCGGGCGGAGACGGTGGTGCTGCAGTAGGCTGGGGCCCCCTGCTTCCGGGTCGTGGCCCGGCCGGGGGGGACGGTTCTTCGTTGACGGCTTGCGCTTCGAAATCGAAGGGCTAAGTTTTCCTTTGGTAATTAACCATTAATCCAAGGGAGGCCTCATGAAGCTTCGAATCATCCGCGTCCTTGTCCTGCTGGCCATGCCCGCCATGGCCCAGGAACGCTGGCAGGCCGGCCTGAGCCTCAACCGCCTGAATACCCCGTCCGTCAGCTATTCCGGCCCTGCCATTCCGGGCGGCGGGAGGCTACACCACCCGCATAACGAATGCTTCCAGTTTGAGTGGTCCCGCGCAGGAGGATACCGATTTCAAGATTTCCTTCTTCGCCCCGGGCATCCAGTGGGATTCCCATCGGCCCTTCGACTACGGGATCGGCGTGCAGTACCGGTTCGAACGCCTGAAGTTCGACGATGGCGAATCCGCCAGCAACAACCGCGCCTGGCTCAACCTCCATGGCGGGTACACCTTCAGGCAGGTGCAGACGGTCAAGCCGTTCCTGGCGCTGCGGCTGTCCGCCGCGCTTTCAAAGACAAACCCGCCGGGGCAGCTCGCCTCCAACGATGACGTCAAGACCCTGGCCAAGTATCTCGAAGGCGACCGGGAAGTGAGCCTGCAGCTCGGCGTCCGCTTCTGAGGCCGGGCGGCGCGTCCGGCGCCGGCTCAGTCCAGGTAGTCCCGCCAGTCACCGCCCGCCAGCTCGACCCCTTCCTTTTCCAGCCGGCGCAGCCGGTCCTCGGGAAAGACATAGACCCAGGCCTGGTAGCGGTGGCCGGAATCCAGCAGCACCGGCAGGATCCGGCGCGTGAACAGTTCGCCCTCCACGTCCTCCAGCTGGTCCAGGTCCTCCAGGGCGCTGTCCAGGGCGGCCTCGTCCTCGTAGCCCAGGAATTCGCCCACCACCCAGCCGGGCCCCGGGGCCGGGGTTGCCGGCTCAGGGCCCGGGACCATGGCCGGGTAGCCGGCGCTGGGCAGGTGGAACAGGCGGCCGGGCGCATAGGCCAGGGTGGCGCCCTCGGGCTCGGTGCGGCGGATCCAGCCATGGCTGCGCCCGCCTTCCCGGAGGGTGCCGTAGACGAACAGGCCGTCGGCCTCCATGGCCGCTACTCGGGGATCGGGAACCGGGCGGTGAGGCCGAATACCTCCTGGCGGATGGCGGCCACCGCGGCCTGGTCGGCGCGATTGCGCAGCGCGCCGTCGATCCAGCCGGCGATGAGGTCCATCTCAGGCTCCTTCATGCCCCGGGTGGTGATGGCGGGGGAGCCCAGGCGGATGCCGGAGGGCTTGAGCGGCGGATTGGGATCGAACGGGATGCCGTTCTTGTTGACGGTGATGCCGGCGGCGTCCAGGACGTGCTCGGCCTCGTTGCCGGGGATTCCCTGCTGGAACACGTCCACCAGCATCAGGTGGTTGTCGGTGCCGCCGGAGATGATCCGCCAGCCCCGGGCTTCCAGGGATGCCGCCATGGCGCTGGCGTTGCGCACCACCTGCTCCTGGTAGGCCTTGAACGAGGGCCGCAGCGCCTCTTCCAGGGCCACGGCCTTGGCGGCGATGACGTGCATCAGCGGGCCGCCCTGGATGCCCGGGAACAGGGCGCGGTCCAGGTCCTTGGCGTACTTCTCCCGGCACAGCACCAGGCCGCCGCGGGGTCCGCGCAGGGTCTTGTGGGTGGTGGTGGTGACGAAGTCGGCGTGCGGAACCGGGCTGGGGTGGTGGCCGGTGGCCACCAGGCCGGCGATGTGGGCCATGTCCACCATCACCATGGCGCCCACCTCGTCGGCGATGGCGCGGAAGGCCGGGAAGTCGAAGGTGCGCGAGTAGGCGGAGGCGCCCACCACGATCAGCCTCGGATGATGCTCATGGGCCAGCCGGCGCACTTCGTCCATGTCCACCCGCTCGGTGCCCTTGGCCACGTGGTAGCCGATGAACTTGTAGAGGATGCCGGAGGAGTTGAGGGGATGGCCGTGGGTCAGGTGGCCGCCGTGGGCCAGGTCCAGGCCCAGCACGGTGTCGCCGGGCTTGAGGATCGAGAAGTAGACGGCCATGTTGGCCTGGGCGCCGCTGTGCGGCTGGACGTTGGCGTGCTCGGCGCCGAACAGCTGCTTGGCCCGGTCCCGGGCGAGGTTCTCGATGGTGTCGACGTTGACGCAGCCGCCGTAGTAGCGCCGTCCGGGATAGCCCTCGGCGTACTTGTTGGTGAAATGGCTGCCCATGGCGGTCATCACCGCCACCGAGGCGTAGTTCTCGGAGGCGATCAGCTCCAGGTTCTGGCGCTGCCGCTGCACTTCCAGTTCCAGCGCCTGGTACACGGCGGGATCCGCGTCTCGCAAAGCTCCATACATGTTCATCGGGATCTCCTCTGGCAAAATCTTCTCATGGCCGGTTCCGGGGCCGTCAACAAAAGCCTTGGACGGTGTGACCCCCGGCACCGGTGTTCCACATGGAACAACCTGCCCGGAAGCCCCGCCGGATCTGCCAAACTGTCAGGGAAAGGTGCGCCATGTCGATACTTCCCCCCAGTGAAGGCCGCGAGCTCGAGGCCTTCGAGCATCCTCTGGCGGCGCGCTACGCGTCCAGGGCCATGGTCCGCCTGCTGTCGCCCCTGTACCGCATGCGGGTGTGGCGCCGGCTGTGGGTGGCCCTGGCCGAAAGCGAGGCCGAGCTGGGCCTGCCGGTGAGCCCGGCTCAGCTCCAGGAACTGCGCGCCACCCAGGACGCGGTGGACCTGGAGGCGGTGGCCCGGTT
>Ga0316217_10006451_pt1 | contig 11617 bp, 11 predicted proteins | sample 1anoAmetaG_FD_203633 | JGI IMG/M metagenome (GOLD analysis project Ga0316217, IMG submission 203633) | Freshwater microbial communities from Trout Bog Lake, Wisconsin, USA - 1anoA | ecosystem: Environmental > Aquatic > Freshwater > Lake > Hypolimnion/Profundal zone | place: USA: Wisconsin... | reverse complement strand
CGATGCCGCATCACCCAAACTGTAGATGGCCCCGCCGCCTTGCGGGGCGGTGTTGCTGGCGATGGTCGTGTTGAGGGTGGTCACGCTGCCGTTTAGGTTGAAGATCGCCCCGCCAAAGCCGCTGCCGAGGTTGGCCCCAGGGCCGCCCTGCACCCAATTGCCCGCCAGGGTGGAATTGGTCACCAACACGGTGCCGCCGTAATTGAACACCGCTCCCCCCAACCCTGCCCCACCGCCGCCTTTGCCGCCGCCGCCGAAGCCGCCGCCGAAGCCGCCTTTGCTGACAAGAAATGCGCTTCCGCCACCGCCGCCGAAGCCGCCGTCACCATAACTGACGCCGCCGCCGCCGCCGCCGCCGCCGCCGAACCCTCCGTAGCTGAAATAAGAGGCGCTTCCCCCGCCGCCGCCGAAGCCGCCGTTGCCGTTACTGAGATTGTTCGTGCCGCCGTTCGGAGGCCCACCATTGCCCGCGACGTCACCGGCCCCAGCCAAGCCCCCGCCGCCGGCCGCCGACCCGACGCCGCCGGCACCACCCAGCGCCCGGTTGGCGGTCAGGGTACATTGTACGATTTGCAGCACCCCGGCGTTTACCGCCGCCCCGCCCAAACCGGCCGCTCCGCCGCCAGAGTAGCTGTCGCCGCCTTGGGCTGCTCCCCCCTCAATTGTCAGGTTTCTCAACGTCAGATTACCATTTGTACCGACGTAAAATATCCGCATGCCGCCCGTCGCGCTGTTCGTGCCGGCGTTCTGGCTGATGGTCACCGCATTGGTGCCGCCGTCAATCGTCACCGTATTCGTTACCAAAAAGGCCGAGGGCCCGAACGTGCCGTCCCCGATGGTCGTCAACATCAACGTCGGTCCCGGTGGCAAATTGCTGAACGTAATGGTTGGGGACCCACCGAGCGTCTGCGCATACGCCAGCGCCGCGCGCAAACTGTTCTGATTGGCAATCGGATAGAGCAGGTCATTCGTCGTCGTTACCACCAAGCTGGGCGGTTGGTTAGCCTGCAAGCAGTTGCACACCAGCAATCCAGCAACCGTTAATATTTTCTTGAACATAAATTTGTTTGTGGGTTCGCCGTCTGGCCATGGCAGAAGAAATTTGATCCGGGAACAGCTTCTGGCAATTTCAGGTTTGGCAATTTTTTCAGGAGGTTGAACTTAGCGAATGATGAGTTTGGTTGTAAAACTGGTTAGCAAATGATTGCCACAAGCTGGAAAGCAACCCAAGCGCCAGCACGACAGCAACCGCTCGGAATGGCGGCTTCCGCCGTCAGGAAGCCGGGGTCAGGCATTTCGCGTCTGCGCTCCGGGGGGGCGGTCAAGCAAGGATGGCGGGTAAAACGCCGCGTTGCCTGGCTGCACGCTCCTGGCTGGTAGTTATTGGATAGGGTAATGCTTGATGTGAACATCACTTATGAATAGAAAATAACCGGAAGTTAAAAAGCAAGTCAACCCTATATTAAAATTTTCTTTGACGGTGTCTTTCGAATAGCCCACGAGCCGATTGCCCGGCTTTTCCGGCAATCGCGCTTCAATCCTTCACCACTTTCTGCCTCCTCCACAGGCCGCTGCATTTCTTCCATCCTCCTTGGTTGCGGCATCGGAGACCGGCGCTCCAATCCCAAATCCAGCCACCAATACCGCATCATTGGATTACGAATCGCACCACTGTAGGCGTGCCGTTGGTTTCGCGAAACGGAGAGTAAATAGACTTTGCCATCCGGGCCGGGTTCATTCACACCTCTGCCCCATGGCATCGGCTTGACCAATGCGTCAGCCGCTTGGACGGAAATGAGTCAAAAGGGGCTTGCGGCAAGGGTGAAGGTGATCTTACTGACCCCCACGCCGGATCAAGCCGCAAAACTGGACGACCTTGGTGGTCACGCTGTATTCACCAGCCGGCAAACCCCGGCAAAGCGAGATTGCGGCGACCCCCAAGACGAGCAATTTTGGCCGCATGAATTTCACGCCGGCAAGATTAGCAGCGCCAAGACACATCCGCAATCAGCACCAGGAAATAGGGATGACGTGCCTGGCGCTGCCGGGTATGCTATCCCGATGACAACCAACGCCGCATTAAAGAAGATCCAGATCGTTGATTCCCACACGGGCGGGGAACCGACGCGGGTGGTCATCGCCGGCGGCCCGGAACTGGGCGGCGGCACGGTGGCTGACCGGCTGAAAGTATTCCATCAGCAGCAGGACAGGTTTCGTTCCGCCGTCATCAATGAGCCGCGCGGCTCGGATGTTCTGGTTGGCGCACTGCTGGTCGAGCCGCAGGACAAGGCCTGCGCGGCGGGCGTGATTTTTTTCAACAACGTCGGCTACCTTGGCATGTGCGGTCACGGCACAATCGGCCTGATGGTCACGCTCGCGCACTTGGGCCGGATCCAGCCGGGCGAGCACCGGCTCGAAACGCCCGTGGGCGTCGTCACGGCCACGCTGCACCCGGATGGCGCGGTGTCCGTCGCCAACGTCCCGAGCTGGCGCGAAAAGAAAGGTGTCACCGTGGATGTTCCCGGCCTCGGCCAAGTCACCGGCGACGTTGCCTGGGGCGGCAACTGGTTTTTCCTGGTCGAAAAACACGGCCTGGATCTGTCGCTCGCCAACGTGGCGCAGCTCACCGATTTTTGTTGGCGCGTGCGCCAGGCGGCCAACGCACAGGGTTTCCCGGAGATTGACCACGTTGAACTTTACGGTCCGGCGAAGCTGGCGGAGGCGAATTCGCGCAATTTTGTGCTCTGTCCCGGCCAGGCCTACGATCGCTCGCCTTGCGGCACGGGGACCAGCGCCAAGTTGGCGTGCCTCGCGGCCGACGGCAAACTGGCCGAGGGAGCGGTGTGGGTGCAGGAAAGCATCCTCGGCAGCGCCTTCCAAGGCTCGTTCCAATGGCTGGACCGGGTGGCCGGCAAAGTTTTGCCCGTCATTACCGGCACGGCGTTTGTGAACTCGGAAAGCACCCAATTACTTGACGAAAGCGACCCATTCTGCTGGGGTATTCGTGCGTGAACAAGTCCTTCGACCTCATCATTGTCGGCGCCGGCATCATCGGCGCGGCCTGCGCGGCGGCGTGCGCCCGGGGCGGACTCAAGGTCTTGGTGATCGAGCGCGGCCACCTCGGCGGCGGTGCCACGGCCGCCGGCATGGGCCACCTCGTGGTGATGGATGATTCCGAGGCCCAATTCGCCCTGACGCACTATTCCCGCACCCTGTGGCATGAGCTGCGCCCGCAACTGCCGGACGACGTGGAGTTCGATGCTTGCGGCACCCTCTGGGTGGCCGCGGATGAAGCGGAAATGGTCGAGGTGCGCCGGAAGGAAAAATTTTATTCCGCACGCGGTGTGCGCGTGGAAGTGCTGGATGCAAAAGGCGTGGCCGGGGCCGAACCCAATCTCCGCCCCGGCCTGGCCGGCGGATTGCGGGTGACGGATGACGCGGTGTTGTATCCGCCCTGCGCCGCGCGCTTCTTCCTGGAACAGGCGCAGCGGCACGGCGCGGAATTTCGCGGAGGCGTCGCGGTGCAGTCGTTGTTGCCGGAAGGCGGCGTGCAATTGCAGGACGGTTCGCGCCTGAGCGCGGGCCGCAGCGTCAACGCCGCCGGCGCCGGTTCGCCCGCGCTTTCGCCCGGCCTGCCGGTCCGCCAACGCAAGGGCCACCTGGTGATCACCGATCGGCACCCCGGCTATATCCGGCACCAGATTGTGGAATTGGGTTATTTGAAGAGCGCGCATTCCAACCGCAAGGATTCCGTCGCGTTCAACGTCCAGCCGCGCAAAACGGGCCAGGTGCTCATCGGCTCGTCCCGCCAGTTTGACGCAGAGGACACCGGGGTGGATCAGCCCATCCTCGATCGCATGTTGCGGCGCGCGGCCGAATATCTTCCCTCGCTCGGAAATCTTTCCGCCCTCCGCGTTTGGACCGGCCATCGCCCGACGACGCCGGACAAATTGCCCCTGATCGGCCCCAGCAGCGGGAACGACCGCATCTGGCTGGCGACCGGCCACGAGGGTTTGGGCATCACCACCGCTTCCGGCACCGGCCAGTTGCTGGCGGATTTGCTGCTCGGAAAAACCACGTCCATTCCCGCCGCGCCCTACGCCCCGGCGCGGCTGGCTGGCGCGGAAAGCGGCAGTTCAATCACAGATGGACACAGCGCGGCTGATGCCGCCTCCAAAACAACAAAGCGAGGATGAGGATGAGGATGAGGATGAGAAACAAGAATTTTCGCGGGCTGCGGAGACTTTGCTGGATAGTGGTACAAGATGGACACAGATCAGACAAAGGACCGTTGGATTATTGGATTGATGGATGGGCGGCAAACGCGCCGGCAGCCATTAATCCAATTATCCACCTATCCATTAATCCAGGTTGGTTTGCTGGTTGGTTTGCTGGCCTGCGGAAAGGGGCCCCATGACTGATCCTGCCCCTCACGCCTCACGCCTCACGCCTCACGCAGCCCCCGTTCAGTTCACGATCAACGGCCGCGCCGTAACCGTGCCGCCGGGAACGGTGCTGGCGGCCGCCATTGCCGCCGCGGGGGTGACGCAATTTCGCCGGTCGGTCAGCGGCCAGCCGCGCATCCCGGTTTGCGGCATGGGCGTATGCATGGAATGTCGCGTGACGATCAATGGCCAGGCCCACTGCCGCAGTTGCCAGACGCTGTGTGAACCAGGTATGGAGGTGCGCACCGATGAATAGCCGCGCGCAGGAGTTTGAAATTGTGATCGTCGGCGCGGGCCCGGCGGGCCTCGCGGCGGCCTGCGCGGCGGCGGAAAGCGGCCGGAGCGTGGCGGTGCTGGACAACACGCCTTGGCTTGGCGGTCAGATTTGGCGCGGCCAACCGGCCCAGCCAGCGCCGCCAGGAGCGCAAAAATGGACCGAGCGGTTTCGCTGCTCCGGCGCGCTGCTGCTAGCCCAGACCAGCGTCATGGCCGCGCCGCGTTCGGGCGTCTTGCTGGCGGAACATCCCGCCGGAGCGCAGGAAGTGCATTTTCAAAAACTCATCCTGGCCACCGGCGCGCGGGAATTGCTGCTGCCGTTTCCCGGTTGGACCTTGCCGGGGGTGGTGGGGGCGGGTGGTTTGCAGGTGCTGGCGAAACAGGGCTGGCCGGTGGCCGGTAAAAAAGTGGTGGTGGCCGGAACCGGCCCGCTGCTGCTGGCGGCGGCGGATGGCCTGAAAAAATCCGGTGCTTGCCTCGTGTCCATCGCCGAGCAGGCGGCGTGGTCGAAGGTCGCCGGCTTTGGCCTCAAGCTGCTGGCGCAGCCAGGCAAAATCCTGCAAGGCGCCGGTCTCAAGTGGCGGCTGTCCGGCGTGCCGTATCGCTGCGGCGTGTGGCCGGTGCGGGCGGAAGGCGGCGACCGGGTGCGCAGTGTCACCTTGACCGACGGGCGAAAAACGTGGACGGAAAACTGCGATCTGCTGGCCTGTGGCTTCAACCTCGTGCCGAGCGTGGAACTGCCGCTGGCACTGAATTGTGAATTGCGCGACGGCTTTGTGCGCGTGGATGAATGGCAGGCCACGAGCGTGGCAAGCGTCTATTGCGCCGGCGAACCGACTGGCATCGGCGGGGTGGACTGCGCCTTGGTGGAAGGGCAGGTGGCCGGCCTGGCTGCCGCCGGACGGCAGGACGAGGCCAGGCGGCTGTTTGCCGGTCGCGCCCGCTGGCATCGGTTCCGGGCCGCGCTGGCCGGGGCCTTCGCCCTGCGTCCGGAAGTGGCCAAACTGGCGGCGGACGACACCATTTTCTGCCGGTGCGAGGACGTGACCTTTGGCCGCGTCAAATCATTCAACCACTGGCGCGACGCGAAATTGCAGACCCGGTGCGGCATGGGGTCATGCCAGGGCCGCACCTGTGGCGCGGCGGCCAGAGTCGTGCTCGGCTTCGGCATGGAATCGGTCCGTCCGCCCGTTCTGCCGGTGCGCGTGGCTTCGCTGATGACAATTTCATTCGATGCCGCGAAGCTCAACGAAATCGAACACTGACCTTCCCCGGTCGTTGTTCCCTGAAACACGCTCCAACATGCGGTTGGGCGGGTGACAATTCAATCTCCGCCGTTCGGAAGGCATTGCTGGGGCACCGCCTCGCGTCCTCTCACCAGGCACTGCGAGGCCCCGCGCGAAGGGCTACGCCACTGCCAGCCGCCAATCGGGTTCCTCCGAATCTCTGAAAAGTTCCGCTAAACATTGACATCACCAACGCCAATATCTAAAATGCAACCCGGAAATTGACGATGGCGGTGCCGTGAATGGCCGCCGCCTCGCGCTAAAAACAGAAATGAATCCAAAAGAAAAACTGAATGAATGCCAAGCAAGCAAAGGGTTCTGTTGGCTTGGTAATTGGCCTGCTTTGCATGTCCGCGTCGCTTGACCACCAGCTAAAGATACGAGGGCTTGAATAATAATAATGGGAAACGAGATATGAAAAACTGTTCAAAATGTGGCAATGTTGGCATTCGAGACAATGATACATATTGCCCAAAGTGTGGAAGTCGGGAGTTGGTCACCTGGCAACCGGCCGTTCCCCCGACTGGCGCTGCGGGCGGCCTTTCCGGCGGCACGGCTGCGGTTGCTGGCGGCGTCCCTGCGTCGCCGTGGCAGCGGATTTTGGCCTTTCTGATTGATTTTGCCCTGGTCACTTTGTTGTCCCTGCTGGATGAGGTGCCCATCTTGAACTTCTTGATTGCAATTTTAGTGTTTCTGTATTGGGTCCTTCGCGACGTAAGCGGGGCCAGTATCGGCAAGCGGATACTCGGTTTGAAAGTGATGAGCAAATCCGGCCAGGAAGCCACTAAATTTCAATGCATAGTTCGCAACCTTGCTTTTGCGATGCCGGCGGTTGCCTTGGTGATTCCGTATCTTGGCCTGCTGCTGGACGGGGGGTTGGATTTGATCATCATGGGAGTTGAATTGATTGTGTTGCTGGCCACGAAGAACCGTCTGGGGGATAAAATAGCCGGCACCATGGTGATAAAAAGCCGCTGAGCGCTTGGATTATTTTGTTTATGCCTGCCAATACCTCCGGCGAAACAGTGGACACCAAAATGGACGGTGTTCCCAAGAGTCTTCGGGTGTTTCCGCAAATCAGCGGCGATGCGTTTCAGCATCCCGATGACCGTGAGGCAAGTAATGCCATTCAGGCATTGCCGCTTTTTCCCGAGATTTACCGTTTTGTTCGGGGCAGCTATGTTGACCAAATGATGCGGATGGGCCATCTTACCGAAGCAATTCGCATTAGTTCGGAGCAGGGCGCCAATCTGTATTCAAAATTTGTGCTCGCCGCACGGATCTTGGATGTCCAACAGTTGCCGGAGCTCTACTTGGACGGCAGCCCGGAGATCAATGCTTACGCGGGCGGTCTCAATCGCCCCATCGTCAGCCTTAATCGTGGAATTCTTTCGATGCTTTCGGAGGGTGAATTGATGGCGATCATCGGTCATGAACTGGGTCACGTCAAATGTCGCCACGGCTTGAATCAATCTTTGGTGGGTTTATTCGCATCCGCCGGCGTGGAACGAATCGCCAGCGCCATACCCGTCCTGGGAACGGTCGCCGCCTTCGGAGTCAAGGCGGCCCTTTCGTATTGGAGCCGCATGGCTGAGTTTTCTTGTGACCGGGCCGCCCTTTTGGTGGTGCAGGACCCGCAGATAGTCGCGACCGCGCTGGCCAAGCTGGCCGGCTTTCAGGAGAAAATCATCCCCGATTTCAATTTTCCCGCCCTCCTCCGTCAAATTGAGGATTACGAGAAATACGATCAAAACACCATGCAAGCCATCCTCAAGCTCCAAAAGATTTTTGGGGATTCCTTGCAGCGCACGCACCCCTTGCCGGTTCTGCGTGTCAAACGCATTTTAGATTGGGGAAAGTCAGATCATTACACCGACATAATGAATGGCGATTATGTGCGCGACACCGGTGTCCGTCCCCCGCCATTAATGCCGGATGATTCGCCGAAATGTTCCCAATGCGGGAGATTTATGGAAACTGGCGCAACTTTTTGCTCCCACTGTGGAAGCCGGCTATAAAGCGGCTTGAAAATAGGGCGCGCGGGCAGGCCTGGTGGAGCGTGTGCTGGTTGTTCGGAAGGTGTTGCTTACGGAAACGCGTGACCGCACCGGACCGCATCACGGCGGGGAGGAGCGACGGAAAACGGAGGAAGTCTGGGCCGAAAGACGGCTGGCGGAGGCTAACCAGCGGGCGAGTTGGACGGAACGGCCTTTGCCTGGGCGGTGGAAAGCGGACGTGGTGAAAGGCAGGCTGGGCAGTCTTCAAATTGGCACACTGCCAGGAACTCGTGCTCCTTAAGCCGGCTGCAAGCCGGCGCTCCGATCACGCGGTTCAAGGCCGGTGAGCAGGTCAAAACGGAATATGCGGCTTCCCCTGAACCTCAAACTCATCCGTGCGATAGCGGTGGCTTTAGCACCGCGAGTGCCTCTCGGAGTTCCCGTTTCAAGGAGTGGCCCCTTGAAAACCCCGAGCAAAGGCGCAATCCGGGGACACACACCGGCTGGTTTACCGACCGTATCCATCCGTGGTTCCGCGGCATTTTTTCCTCCGCGCCCTCGGCGGCTCTGCGCGCGCCCCGGTTTCTTCTTGTGAAGGCGGACCAAGGCTCGCGCAGAGCCGCGGAGGACGCAGAGAAGAAGCAATGGAGATAGGCGCCGCTTTTGGCGGCCCGTGATTTCCAGCAGCGTGAGGTTCATGGCCGGTGAGCAGGTCCGCAAGGACGTGGAAACTTCCCAGGAATCCGCGTAGCGCAGGCGTCCCGCCTGCGGGTTCGGGCACCGTCCCGGTGCCCGTTTTCCGAACTGGCGGCGAGACGCCGCCAGAACCCGCAGCCGAGACGGCTGCGCTACCGTCACGCTGGTTCATGGTCCGTGAGCAAGTCCGAAGGGACGTGGAGACTTTTCATGCATCGGAGCGCGGTTCCTGGAGAAATCCATTGAGGAACAGGGGCTTTCGCTCCGCGACGCCGCACGCTTGGCCGGGGTTTCCATCGCCTATCTTTCCCGGCTGCTCAGCAAGCAACGCGGATTGCCCGCCGACGCCACCATCACGAAATTTGAGAATGTCCTGGAAATTGAACCCGGCCGGCTCTTTGATGCCGCCGGCCGCCATGATGCCCTGGCTTCAAAAGTCTTCAAAAACAAGGAGGCGCGCCGGCTGTTGCGCTCCCTGGAACCGCTCTCGGACGACGAGTTCGCCAAGGTTCTCAGTGAGGCCGAACGGCTCGCCAAAAAATACCACCCCGAAGAAAAATGAGTACAAAACCAAACCTTTCAATTCGCGCTTTCGCCCACAAGGCCCTTTTGGCCCTGCGAGCGAAATTGAACTTGCGACCCCAATTGACCATGTTCCAGGCTGCCCAAAATGCCGGTTTGCCGGTGGAATACCAGGCTCCAGTGTCCACCACATTTGATGGATACCTGGACACCCACGCTGAACCGCGTTTTATCGCCGTGAATCTAAACCTCCCGCCAGAGGACCAAATTCTTACCATCGCTCGTGAGCTCGGCTTCTGTGCGCAGCGTTACCGCCGTAATTCATTGGTCCTTGATCGCCCGTGGAAATGGAGGCTGTTAGAGACCGCTCCTGAAGAAATCCGGGAGAAAATCTCGCTGCTTGACGCCCATCATCGTGCGCATTGGTTTATGATGGCTTTTGCCACTGGTGATCAATACCGGGCGTATTACAGAAAACACCGGGAAAGCGTTTTTGCGGGCATTTTTGCTGACACCACCGTCATATTTCAGTTTTGGAAGCTTCGTATCCAGACTTGGATTTATAAAATCCTTGTCGTGCTCGCGCTTTCCTGAAGCCAAAACCCGCCTTGAGTCACGCCGGGGTTTCCTTCCAAAAACTTCAATTCCACCGGGCAGCCATCGCCTGCACCTGGTCGCTTCACCGCCACTGGACGTTGTTTGGTGCGCGGCGGAAAGGGCTCCGCCCCCAACCCCGATCTCCTCACAAATTCGCTGGCACACGCACCGCCGACATGTTTGCAGGTGACAATTTCACCGGCTCGGGTATATGCTCCGGCCACATGGCAAAGCTGGATTTTCTTCTCCAGGCAGTTACAGCTCGTTTCCACGCGGACGAGTTGAGAAAACTCTTATCCCAAGAGGGCTGCAAACGAGTCATCGGGAGCGTGGCGTTTGTCCTGCAAGACGGGGTTTCTGCCATCGCCACGCAGCTGAAAAGGGTTTCAAGAGTAGCGACTTTTTTTGTCGGCATCCGTAACGACATCACATCGGTTCAAGCGGTCAAGGCTCTGCTCGGCCTTGGCGTTCGTGTTTATGCGGTGGATACCGGCACACGCTCGGTCATTTTTCACCCGAAACTTTTTCTATGGGAGGGAAAAACCACGGCTCGTTTGATAATCGGCAGTGCCAACATGACCTTTAGCGGCCTGCATAACAACATTGAGGCTGGGGCAATCCTTGAGCTTGACCTCACAAACACGAACGACAAGCAGTTTCTCGAAACAACGGTGAAAACACTGGAAGGACTGCCGGCACAATTTTCAGACCATGTTTTCCAAATCAAAGATGCAGCAGCGGCGGACGCATTATTTGATGATGGGCGACTGATGGACGAGGACGTTGTTCGGGCGCCGGTCGTGGCGTCCACTTTGCGCAAGGGCACTCGCGATTCGTTAAAGGCGATGAAACTGCTGCGGCACACCCCGCCATATCGCAAACGGGCAAACGTGAAAAAGAAAATCGCGATAGTCCCGCCTGCTCCGCAAGCTGCAACCGGTGCCGTGGTGCCGGTTCCAGCCATTCCGAACCCTGATTTCGTTCTGATTTGGGAAAGCAAAGGCTTGACTGAACGCGACCTCAATATACCAAGCGGCAGCAACACCCATGCAACCGGATCAATGCTTTGGAAAAAGGGCGCGGCACAGGATATTGACCAAAGACATTTTTCCGGGATGAGGCGTTTGAAGGGTTAGATTGGAAACCTGACCCAAACAAGCCGCACTTGGAAAGGGTGGAAGCCAATTTTGAGATTGTCATAAAAGGTTTGAATTTTGGAGAACATAAACTCAAGCTCACGCACAACACAGATAAAACATCGGCCAGCTATGAGCAGAAAAATTCCATGACCGGGGTGCATTGGGGCACGGCATTGAGGTTGATCGCGAATCGAGATTTATTGGGCCGGGTGATGTCCCTCTACCGCAAGGACGGAATCCCCCCACAGTTTTTGATCGAAATTGACTGAGGCTATTCGGCGCTGTCCTCGCCTGCGGTGGTCTCTGTGCTCGTTCTCTGGCGGCGGTCTCGCAGTTTCATCCAGGCGTTGAAAAGCACCTCACGTTCTTTCTTCGTCAGTCCAATTTGCGCAAGAATTATTGCATCCTGTCCAACTAGAAACGATACATCGTCTTTGCTTGAACGGAATCGCTCGTCAGCGTCACAGAGTTCAGCTTTTCCAGCATTTACGACCGGAACGAGCAATCGCTCAATCTCAGATGGAACAAGTTCCAAAACTCCGCCGCCGTAATGCCGGCCCTCCATTTCAGCAGTGAGGCAAGTCAGGCTATTTACAAAACTAAACACAAGTGATTCTGCGCCGTGGCCTTTCGGGATAATCCGATACGCGGTGTCAGTT
>Ga0316217_10006449_pt1 | contig 11622 bp, 12 predicted proteins | sample 1anoAmetaG_FD_203633 | JGI IMG/M metagenome (GOLD analysis project Ga0316217, IMG submission 203633) | Freshwater microbial communities from Trout Bog Lake, Wisconsin, USA - 1anoA | ecosystem: Environmental > Aquatic > Freshwater > Lake > Hypolimnion/Profundal zone | place: USA: Wisconsin... | reverse complement strand
GCCCATCGGCTCCGATGACCAACCCCTCCGCTCAACGCGGACACCCATTAGACCAGGCTAAATCGACCTGGTCCCATGAGCGAATTTCCACCACTCAGGTGGACGTGACCAAAGATCAACGCCTGCGCCCTGATGAAAAAGGATCATCCAGCGTCCGTTGATCCGTCTCCAGAGCGAACTGCGCAAGCTGCGCGACACCTCCACGCCCTGTCGGTCCCGCTTCATCGCCAGATAGGTCAGCAGGACAACATTTTCCGCGACGGCTGTCGCCGCCCTGTCGGACATTTCAAGGTCGTGGCCGAGATCCGGCTCTGACTGCAGCGCCGAAATGGTCTGGCGACGATCATAAACACCGCCAGAGGATCCGAACTCCCGAAAGTCCGGATCCAGAAGCGTGTCAAGTTGCGCCGGATCGTGTCGAGAGGCCGGAGCTTGCAGCTCGGCCTCCAGAACGAACAGGTCCTCCGGCCGGTCCACCAAGCCAGACGCCTAGGCCGCTTCCTGGCCGGCCGTCCATTGACCAAGACTGGCCAATCCGTTCATCCGTGCGCGATGCGCAAAGGCCTTTTGCGCGGCGGCGACGTTTTCAGCCTTTCCGGACCAGGCCTTCTGCGGCGCCGCCTGCAGGGCGCGACCGTACGAAAAAGTCATTTTCCACGGAAAACCGCCCATACGGTTCATCGCATCAAGATGGGCCGTCGCCTGCTCGTCGGACTGGCCGCCGGAAAGATAAGCGATGCCCGGCACCGCCGACGGAACCGTTTCCTTCAACACAGCGATCGTCCGCGCGGCGACCTGTTCCACCGACGCCTGATTTGGGCATTTTTTCCCCGAAATAATCATGTTCGGCTTCAGCACGATCCCTTCCAGCGCCACCCGCATCTGGTGCAGCTCGTGAAAGACCGAATGCAGCACGGCTTTTGTGACCGCTTCACAACGATCAATATCGTGATCTCCGTCCATCAGCACTTCCGGCTCCACAATCGGCACGATCTGCGCCGCCTGGCACAGGGCGGCGTATCGCGCGAGCGCATGAGCGTTCGCATGGATCGCCCCCGCGGTAGGCACGCCGTCGGCGATGTCGATCACGGCGCGCCACTTTGCGAACCGGGCGCCGCGCGCATAGTATTTCGCCAGACGTTCCGACAGGCGATCAAGGCCCACGGTCACGGTTTCGTTCGGAAAGCCGGGCAGCGGTTGAACGCCCTCATCGACCTTGATGCCCGGAAGGGATCCGGCCGCGGTAATCAGATCAACCAGAGGCGTCCCGTCCGCCGCATTCTGCCAGATCGTCTCATCATAGAGGATGACGCCGGAGACGTACCCCATCGCCTCTTTCGCGCGGAACATCAGTTCCCGATAATTGCGCCTGGCCTCTTCGGTATTTTCAACGTGAATGGCGTCAAAACGCTTCTTGATCGTCCCGGTGGATTCGTCGGCGGCCAAAATGCCCCGCCCGGGCGCCACCATCTGCTGAGCGACCGAATTCAAAGCTGCCAGATCCATTTCACCCTCGTTTCATCAAGCTGGGTCCACCCATCGCGTGCCTGCGCAATGCAAAATCAGGACCATGCACTTGGGGCGACTTATAGCGGCGAAAAAAAATTTCGCGACCCGCCTGATTCGAGTTTTACGATGGGTGGCTCAGCAACACCCCAGAATCTCTCGGTCCGCTGATAAGGCTGCGGATCCGATCGGACAGCGAACTGTCCAATAGAGGCTTTTCAACCAGCGGCACGCCCGACGCGGCAGCCCATTGGCGACAGCGGCGACTGGGATTAGCCGCGATCAACAAGGGCGGCGGCAAAGCGCCTCGCCGCTCAAGCTCCTCAATAAACGCGATGCCGTCCATGCCCTCGAGCTTGAAATCCACGATCAGACAGTCGACGTGAGATCGTTGTCGCTGCATGTAATCCGAAGCGCTGTGGTACGCATTGACCCGATAACCCTCGACAACCAATGCAAATTTCAAGGAACTGGCGACTGCTGGGTCGTCGTCAACAACCACGACCAATGGCCGTCGGTGGTGTCCGGTGGGGGTATGGTGGGCGGGTAACTCGGCCATGGACGCCCTCGCGCGACGCGATCAACCTGCAAAAAGATGCGAGAATAATCAATCGCATGGGGGCGGGTTGAGCATTGACCTACGTCAAAGGCCTATTCAGACTCGGCGCGTGGAATGGGCGCCGATGCAAAGGTCAGGTTTGCGCGGAGCGCCATCTGCACCAATTCGGCAAAACTGTTTGCGCCCATCTTGGTCATGGCCTTGGCCCGATAAACCTCCACCGTTCTGGGAGAAATGCCCAGATCGTAGGCGATCACCTTGTTTGGCCGTCCGTCGAGCAAACCGTGCAGAACCTCCCGCTCCCGAATTGAGAGGCTTTCGATCTTCCGTCGAAGCTCCCCGCGATCGTCTGGAGCGCCCTTGGACCTCGTCAGCGCGCTGCGGACCGCCGAAATGAGGACGTCGTCGCGAAACGGCTTTTCGATGAAATCCGTGGCGCCGGACTTCATGGCCTCTACAGCCATGGGCACATCCCCATGACCGGTCATGATCACGATGGAAATGTCGGGGTCGATCTGTAAGGCCGCCCGGGTGAGATCAAGCCCATCCATTCCCGGCATCCGAACATCGGTCAAGATGCAAGACAGGCTGTGACCAGAGGCGAGGGCCGCCAAAACCGAATGCGCATCGGTGTAGGACACAACGTCGAAACCCGCGCACTCCAACAGAAAGGCCGCAGAGTCCCTTACCGCTTCATCATCGTCCACCAGGTGGACCTTCCCGTCACGCATCAGCCGACGCCCGCTTGATGGTAAAACAAAAAGTGGCGCCGCCGACCGGATTGACCTCGGCCCAAATCCGGCCGCCGTGGGCCTCGACAATCGTCCGGCAGATCGACAATCCTACACCCAGGCCATTTTCCTTTGTGGTCAAGAAAGGCTCGAACAGACGCTCGGCGATGTGCGGCGCGAGGCCCGCACCCGTATCGGCGACATTAACCTGCACCATTCCCCCGTCGACCGAAAGGCTGGAAACGGTCAGGTCCCGCCGTGGTCGGCCGATCATCGCCTCCATGGCGTTGCGGATCAGATTGAGCAGCACCTGCTGGATCTGGACGCGGTCCGTCAACACGGCGTCGCAAGCCGGATCGAGTTGATAGACGACCCGGACATCGTGAACCTTTGCGCCGACAAGCGCGAGCGCTCCGGCCTCCTCCACGATCTTGGCCAGACTCTCAATCCGCTGCTCGGTCTCACCGCGGCGGACGAAATCGCGAAGCCTGCGAATTATTTCGCCCGCCCGGAGCGCCTGCTCCGTCGCACGGTCAAGGCCGTCCTGAATCCGGGCGCCCCCAGGACTTGAGGACAGAGGCTCAAACAGGCGACGGACGCCCTTCAAATAGTTCGCGATGGCTGAAAGAGGTTGGTTCAGCTCGTGTGCGAGCGCCGACGACATTTCTCCCAGCGCCGTCAGCCTCGACATGTGCACGAGCTCGGCCTGAAGCTCCTGCAGTCTGGCCTCGGTGTTCTGCCGCTCGGACAGGTCCCGAATGAACCCGGTAAACATCCGCTCCCGGCCGCCTTGCATTTCACCGACCGCCAGTTCGATCGGAAAGGTCGACCCGTCTCTTCGTTCAGCGACGACGATGCGGCCGATGCCGATGATCCGGCGTTCGCCCGTCTCTTCATAGCGCGCCATGTACTGGTCATGCTGTTCACGATAGGGCGCGGGCATCAGCATCCTGACGTTTTGTCCTTTCACCTCCTGCGCCGAGTAGCCGAACAATCGTTCGGCGGCGCGGGAAAACGCCTGAATGCGCCCGCCGGAATCAATCACGATCATGGCGTCAGGAATGGTGTCCAGAATGGATTGCAGTCGCTGCTCCCGCGCCTCGACGGCGGAAATGGTCAACTGGACCTGTTGGCGACTGACCCTTAATCGCTCTCCAAACACAGTCGCGCCCAGCCCCGTCGCCACAAACGTGATCGCCTGCCAGATCAGGGACGGCTCGCCTTTGGAGATCCAAAGTCCAATGACCGTGGCGAGCAAGGTCGCGACGATGCCTGGCGCGGCGCCCCCCAAGGCGCCGGCCAAAAGAACAGCCGGCGTAAGAAGCAGGAACGCCGGAGCTCTCCAGAGGGGAAGTTCGGCCAGTTTCGGAATGAGCAGGCCCCACGCCGGCAAAAGTCCCAGCCAAAGGCGCCCCGCAGCGCCCTGACCCGCGATGAAGTCAAAGGTTCGGGCCAGTCGTCGCGACGAGGTCGTAGGGGCTTCGGACATGTCGTCATCTAGCCACTACAGACCTAAACGCAACAGGCGTCAGATGTTCCGTAAATCTACGTAAGGGTCAAACCGAAATGGCGCGCCGATCCGGTTCCGGTGATTGTGGCGACAGGGCGAAGTTCAGCACGCTGTCGCGTGTGCAGGCCCGGTGTCCTACTCGCCGCATGGAAAGGTCGACAAGATGTCCGCACAGCTTGCTCAGAGCGCCGTGGTTCACACGCTTCGCCCAATGGTCGGCCCAACATCGTGGAGTCGTGAATCAGAGCCTTTCGACCTGTTCCAGGGTCTGGGCGCGCGCATGACTTTTGATCGCGACGCAGAGATCTATGGCGAGGGAGAGGCGGCGGACTTTGTCTATCGGGTCGCTTCAGGATGCGTGCGCACCTACAAGGTTCTGGCGGACGGTCGCCGGCAGATCGGCGACTTCCTGCTGCCCGGCGACGTGTTCGGTCTTGAAGCCGGCGCGGATCACCTTCTGAGCGCCGAGGCGATCTGCCGATCGGAAATCGTTGTCTGCCGCCGGAACGCTCTGTTCAATCTGGCGCAACGGTCGCCTGAAGTCGGTCACGCATTGTGGTCGTTGACCGCAAGGGAACTGGAGCGGGCGCAATCTCATCTGATGCTGCTTGGGCGCAAGAGCGCCTGCGAGAGGGTGGCGACGTTCCTGCAAACCTTGTCAGATCGGTTCCCCGAAGACCCCGAAATCTGCCTTCACATGTCCCGACAGGATATGGCCGACTACCTGGGTTTGACGATTGAAACCGTCTCGCGCACATTTACCCAATTGCAGGCGGAAGGCGTGATCGCCCTGCATGGGTGCCGAAAGGTCGAGGTTCTGAGCCGCCAAGCGCTTCGCCGTAAAACCTACTGAGAACGATCGCCTGTCGCCGTCTTGTTGAAAGAAATTCGCCATGGCTGTTCGATCAATACTCACCCAAGTGCAAGCGACCCCAAGGGGAGCCGCCCGTCTGGATTTCGCAGCCGAACTTGCCAAGTCCCTGAACGCCGAACTCACCGGGGTGGGGGTTCAAGCCTTCTCCCCGTACATCGCCTCAACCGGCGCCTTCGGCTATGTCGATGCAGGCGCGATCCAGGCGATCCGAGATGAGATCGATCGGGAAATTGCTGAGGCCAAGGCGCTTTTCCAGTCCACCGCCGCTGAAAAAGGCCTTTCAGGAGACTGGCGCCAGGCGATCGACGACCCCGTCGAAGTCATCACCCGGCTCTCCAGAGCCGCCGATCTGATCATCGCCACCCAGCGATCGTCAACCGACGGCGCGGCCGCAACAGCAGAACCTGGCGATCTTCTGGTCTCATCGGGCCGGCCGGTTCTGGTCGTCCCGTCTGAACCCAAGCCCCTTGCCCTGGGCGCGGCGTTGTTCGCCTGGAAGGATGGCCGTGAAGCGCGGCGCGCCTTGTCCAGTACGCTGCCCTTCCTGCAACAGCTGAAGTCGGTCGTCGTATGCGAGATTGCTCGCGCGGACTCGCTTGAGGAGGCTGAGGTTCGCACGCGAGACATCGTCAGCTATCTCAGAATGCACGGGGTCGAAGCCCGGTCCCGGGTCGCGCACATAGGTCACGGCCGGGTCAGTGCACAATTGTTGGACGTGGCCAGCTCTGAAGGCGCTGATCTGATCGTCGCAGGCGCCTATGCCCATCCCCGGATTCGCGAATGGGTGTTCGGGGGCGTGACTCAGGACCTGCTGGAGGGGTCGCCCCTGCCCTGTCTGCTTAGTCATTGAGCACTCGATGACGGACCTCGCGAAGACTCGCTCCGTTCATGAATGGCGCGACGATCTCATCCAGAGGGCGCGATCCAGCGGACCACCTGTCGTCACCGCTGTTTGCCATCCTTGCGATGGTCCGGCGCTCTCCGCCGCGGCCAAGGCCATGGCGCTCGGCCTTATCATCCCCATTCTCGTGGGCCCCGAAGCCAAGCTGAAAAAGACGGCGCACGAGGTCGGCGTCGATCTGTCGTCATTTCAGCTGGAGTTCACCCCGCACAGCCATGCGAGCGCGAGCCGAGCGGTCGCCTTGGTGCGTTCGTCAGACGCGGCCATTTTGATGAAGGGCTCGCTGCATACGGACGAGTTGATGGCCGCTGTCGTCGACCCCGTCTTTGGGCTTCGAACGGAGCGACGGGTCAGTCAGGTCTATGTCACCCATTTGACGACCTACCCTAGGCCGTTGATGATTACAGACGCTGCGATCAATATCGCGCCGACGCTGCTTGAGAAGCGCGACATCATCCAAAACGCCATCGACCTCGCCCACAGCCTCGGTCTTCCGCGTCCGAAAGTGGCTATCCTGTCTGCAATCGAGACGGTGAATCCGAAACTTCAGTCGACGCTTGACGCAGCAGCGCTGTGTAAAATGTCGGACCGGGGACAGATTGTCGGCGCCGACCTCGATGGGCCGCTGGCCTTTGACAACGCCATCAATCCTGAGGCGGCGGCAGAGAAGGGCATCACCTCAATCGTCGCCGGGCAAGCCGACATTCTGGTGGCGCCAGATCTTGTCGCCGGGAACATTTTGGCAAAGCTACTGATTTACCTGGCTGGCGCGGACGCGGCCGGTCTGGTCCTCGGCGCCCGGGCGCCCATCGTCCTGACCAGTCGCGCCGATTCCGAGGATACCCGAATTACGTCCTGCGCCCTGGCTGTGCTCGCAAGTCGCGCCACGACCGCCGGTCAGGCGAGCTGAGGACAGGTCGTGAACGACGCGATCTTCACCCTCAATGCAGGCTCCTCGACCCTGAAGTTTGCGTTTTACGAGGTCTCGTCCGCCCTGGCGCCAGAGGACCTTCGCCTCATGGCGCGCGGACGGATCGATGAGACCACATCACCACCGACATTCACGCTGTCTGACCACGAAGGCGGCGTCCTCCGCGACGAGCCGATCGAAACACAGTCCGCTTCAAATGCCGCAGAACGACTTCCCATGCTTCTGGAGAGGTGTCAGTCCGCGATGGGCGCGCTGACCCTTCGGGCGGTCGGTCACCGGATTGTCCACGGCGGGGATCGCTATCTTGGCCCCACGCCTCTGAGCGAGGAGGTGCTGAATGATCTTGAAAGCCTCGATCGTCTCGCCCCTCTGCATCAGCCGCAAAACCTCGCCGCCGCGCGAATAGCCAAGGCGGCGCTACCCAAGGCGCTACATGTCGGAGCGTTTGACACGGCATTTCATCAAACCCTGTCGTCGACGGCAAGGCGGTTCGGGTTGCCGCGCCAGCTGGAAAGCGAGGGACTGCGGCGGTACGGGTTTCATGGACTGTCCTACGAATGGCTGGTGCGCCGGTTGTCCATGATCGACCCGTCATTGGCTTTGGGACGGCTGATCCTGGCTCACCTGGGGTCCGGCGCCAGCCTCTGCGCCGTCCACGGCGGACGAAGCGTTGACACGACCATGGGGCTAACCGCGCTCGACGGACTGGTGATGTCCACCCGCTGCGGCGCATTGGACCCTGGTGTGATACTCTATCTGTTGTCGGCGCGGGGGATGTCCGGCGCTGACATCACCGACCTTCTTTACAAGAAGTCCGGGCTTCTGGGCGTGTCGGGTTTGAGCGGCGACTTCAGGGTGCTGATGTCCAGTCAGACCAAAGAGGCCGCCGAGGCGATCGATCTGTTTGTTTTTCGGATCATTCGCGAGATCGGCGCTTTGACCGCGACCTTGGGCGGCCTTGATGGGCTGGTGTTTACTGGTGGGATTGGGGAGCATGCCCCCGAGCTTCGCCACCGGATTTGCGCTGGTTTGACCTGGATGGGGTTTGAAGCGCCTGCCTCCGTTCCAGAGACTTGCGGCCGCCTCAGCGCCCCTTCAAAAAGGCCTGCGGTTTATGTGATCCCGGCAGACGAAGAACGGATAATCGCCGCTCAGGCCCGCAGCCTTATTTAAAGATCGCGCCAGAGCGTTTGGATCTTGCGCGCAGACTATCCGCCAGCGTCTTGGCCTCCCAACACCCGTCCTTGACGATGTCGACCTTGGCGCCGTCTACTCGAAACACGGCATAGGTGTAGTGCCGAGGTCCAAGACCAAAACGCTGAAGCGCTGGGGGGACCGTCGATGGAAGGCCTCGTTCGATCTGCCCCAGCGGGATCACCGAGCGAAAACACGTGGAAAGATCCTGCGCGGTCACCCTGCGAGACAGATCAACGATCAGGCCAGGTCGCCCCAATGCCGCCGACGGAGGCGGCTTGGCGAAGGCATAGCGTGCGCGCTCGGTGATCTGCAGGATCGGCGCCCGAATTTGGCGGGTGTTCTCCAAAAGCGCGACCTGGCCAAAGCTCAGCGAACCTACCCAGCCGGCCCCGGCTTCGAGCCGCGTTCTTTCAATCGACGTGGCAAAGCGCGGCCAGTCTCGCAGCTGGCCCGTCAGATCCATTCGGCCAAACCAGTCTGTCGCCGGCCACATCAGATGAAAGAGGACGAGCACAGCGACCGCACTCCCGGTCGGGGCAAGGAGGTTTCGACAAATCGTCCTCCAGCGCCCGGCGCCATGCGCCGCTGCGGCGGCCAGAACGCTTAAGCCAGGGTAAAGCGGCGCCGGCCAGTGACCCTGGACCCCGGCATGCAGAGAATGCACGACCAGATAGTCGGCAAAGGGCAGGGCAAAGGCGGTCAGCATCCACAGGCCGTCGAGGGCCGCCGTTCGACTCCGCAGCCCAAGACGAACCCCCGCTATGGCCAAAGGGGTCATGAACGGGTTCAGCAGAACAGCCTGTGAAGCGATCAGTTCGGCCACATGCGTCAAGGTCAGGCGGTCCGGCGCGGCGCGGCCGAACTGCTTTTCAAAGCTGACCCAGTGGTGAGCTGCGTTCCAAAGGACGTTGGTGGACGCAATGCCGACGGCGCACGCGGCGCAAAGCCAGGGCCAGGGAGACAGAAACCTCCGCCGGCCTTCTGCGCTGCTCGCCAGCCAGAGCACGCACCCCGGCGCGATAAACAGCGCGCTGTATTTTGACAGGACCGCGAGGCCGGCCGAAACGCCCGCCGCCAGCCACCATCCGGGCGGGCCGCACCGCGCCCGCAGGAGACTGAACAGCGTGAGAGACCAGAACAGGGTCGACGGGCCATCAGGAACGATGAGCTGACCGCCAAATCCTGCCAGCAAGGTCGCATTGTACCAGATCGACGCCATGGAGGCCGTCGCGAAACTGAGACGGCATTCGCGGGCGATCCCATAGATCAGAAGACTGGTGAGCGTGGTGGACAGCACGGCCAGAATCCGGGCGCCCAAAGGGTTGTCGCCTAACAGGGACTGTCCGATGGCGATCCACCAGGCCACCATGGGCGGGTGATCGAAATAGCCAAAGTCCATCGATTGGGACCAAAGCCGATAATAGGCTTCATCCTCGGTCATGGGGATGGTCGCCGCAGCGACCAGCCGGACCAGGGTCCAGATCGACAGGGCGCCCAGCAACAGATTGGGGACGCCGAGAGACCGCCCGTGTCGAAGCGCGCCTATGGTCGCCCGGATCCGGCCTTTCACCATACGGCGAGCGCCGTCGTGATGTAGTTCCAAACCGCGCCGACAATGGCGCCGACCGTTCCCGAAATCAGGCGCGCGCTCGTCCATTCCTGCAATTGATTGCCCACGGCGAGGTTGGCGAGGAACCCGACCGAACAGAGCGCGCAGAACTGGAAATAGCCCGTCACCAAGCCTAATCCTCGACGTCGGCGGTCGCGATAGGTAACCGCGTTATTGATGAAATAGTTGGTGGTCATCGCCACCATGGCCGCGACCACCTGCGCGGGCAGGAAGGCGACGGTGTCCGGCAGGAGACGCAGCACGGTCAGGTGCACCGCCACCCCGCTCGCGCCCACCAGGCTGAACAGGAACATTCTGGGCGACACCAGTTTGTTGCTGGCGCGCGAGAGGATCAGGCCGAGGTAGTCAATCACCACCCGGCTGTCGAGCTTGCTGGCGCCCGCCTGTCGTTCCCGGAATCGATAGGGCAGCTCGACGATGTGCGCAGAGCCCCTCAAAGCTGAAATGACATCGAACAGGATCTTGAAGCCTTCGGTCGACAACTTTGGCGCCACGTCGTCAACCACCGAACGACGGGCGGCGAAAAAGCCGCTGACGGGGTCGGTGACGTTCGTCTTCAGAACAAGTTTCGCCAAGGTCGTGGCGAACCGGCTTCCAGCCGCGCGTTGCCCGCTGAACCCGCCGGTCGCATCGCCGTCGCCCACATATCGGCTGGCGATCACAAGATCAGCCTGCCCGCTCCGTAAGGTCTCGAACATCGGGCGCAGCAGCGTTTCGTCGTGTTGAAGGTCCCCGTCAATGACGGCCACATAGGGCGCGGCGCTGGCGAGCATACCCTCCAATATGGCGCCGGCGAGCCCACGGCGGCCCACCCGGCGAAGGCAGGACACCCTTGAGTCCTTCAGAGAGATCGTCTTCACCGCCTCGGCGGTTCCGTCAGGACTATTGTCGTCGACATAGATGATCTGCCAGCGAAAGCCGTCGAGCGCTTGCGCGATGCGGGCGATCAGTGGTTCGACATTCGCCCGCTCATTGAAGACAGGCACGACGACCGTAACTTCAAAACCCATACGGTCTTGGGCGCGGTCCTTGAGGGGCTGGTTCGTCTCGATGGGCGGGGTGTCCAAGGTCGATTGATCCGCGGCGACAGGATTTTGCCGGTGCGTAGCACGATTTTGGTTAACAGCGTGACTGCGTCGACATTGCGCAAGATCGGCGGAAGGACGCTCTCGTCAGTCGTCCCCCCGAACGCGGCCGCGCAGCTCTTTAACGCCGCTTCGCTTGGTTTTCGATTCCAACCGCTTAAGGCGCGAGGAGAAGGTCGGTTTTGTCGGCCGCCGCGCCTTAGGTCTGTGAAGCGCTTTGCGAACAAGGTCCGCCAGCCGCTCTCTAACCTCCTGCCTGTTCATTTCCAGGGAACGAGATCCTTGAGAAAACAGGATCAAGACGCCGTCCTGGGTCATACGGCTGCCCGCCAGTCGCTCCAGACGCTCTTTGACGTCTTCCGCCAGAGCGGATCCTCGGACATCATAGCGAAGTTCAACGGCGTTGCTCGTCTTGTTGACGTGCTGCCCTCCGGGTCCGCTCGCCTTCACCATACGCTCTGAGTAGTCTTCGGAGCGGATCGTCAGATGTGGCGTCACCTCGATCATCAATCGAAGTCACTTAAGGCTGGCTGGCGGTTTTGTCGTGGACCGGCCTTGCGCCTTCTCAGCCTTGATCCAGGCCATGATCCGCGCCTCAAGAACATCCAGGGGCAAAGCGCCGCCGAGCAGCACCGCATCATGGAAGCGGCGTTCGTCAAAACGCTCTCCCAGTTCGGCTTCCGCCTGGCGTCGAAGGC
>Ga0316217_10006447_pt1 | contig 11625 bp, 13 predicted proteins | sample 1anoAmetaG_FD_203633 | JGI IMG/M metagenome (GOLD analysis project Ga0316217, IMG submission 203633) | Freshwater microbial communities from Trout Bog Lake, Wisconsin, USA - 1anoA | ecosystem: Environmental > Aquatic > Freshwater > Lake > Hypolimnion/Profundal zone | place: USA: Wisconsin... | reverse complement strand
ACCAGCGACTTAATCGCCCCAGACACCTGATGAAAGTCGTTTCCCATCGCAACCACCGCCACAACAACAAAAATCACGCAAACAACGGACTATGAAAATCGAAGTCTTATCTAAGCGCCATTCGGCCGTTGGCCCAGGCTGGTCTAGGGCCGCGCCTTTGGCGCTCAAAACCCTGTATGAGCTTTCCCAGTCTCTGTCAGATTTCCGTCTCACACCCGGAAGGGTTGGCTATCGCCGCAGCTCCCCGATAACCCGGGGGCAATGACAGATCAAAATATGTGAGCCGGTCATCGGGTTGCCCGCCGTGGGCAATCCCGACGCCCAGCGCCTTGAAGCCCGCCTCCCGCCGCGTCCAGTTCTTGAAAAACGCCGGCCCGCAGTCTTCCGCGCCCAAGGCGGCCCATTCACGATATTGGTCCGCAGGAAAGGAACGCAACGCCACCGCGTCCCAATCCAAATCCGCCCGCACTTGTTCCACATCCACCCCCACCTGCCGCGCGCGCTGGAACGCCAGCAAGACCAAGTCTCCGGAATGGGAAAGGTTAAAATGCCACGGCGGCCGGTCCTTGCGCATCGCAATGGAGGGTTTGCCATACGGTCCATAAACCAGTTCCACCTGCTCCGGCGGGAGGTTCATTTGCGCCCCGGCCAGAACTCGCAGCAGCCCCCGCCCGACGAGAAAACGCCGGCGATCCGCGTCTTGCCGAAAACGCGCCCATCGGTCCTGTTCTTCGGGCGACAGTAATGATCTCAAGCCGGCAGCGCTGTCGGATTCAGTGGCCCAAGCCAGCCAGACCACGGGCGCCTCGGCGGAAAACGCGTCGAGCCAACGCGGAGCGGGCCGGGGATCCCGCCACGACCAGGCCAGCGGCGTCAATTGCGGGTGCTCACACATGATTAATTCGGCTCCCCAAGGTGGTGGTTTTAAAGTTAAAAATACATCCCAATGTGCGCATGACCCAAACCATAAAGATTTTCCGCTCGCGAATGGGGCGCGGTTCGCGTATTTATTCTGCCATTAGGAAGCGGGCTGACTCATGGTTGTTTTTCTCAATGGTAAATTTTTGTCGGAAGCAGACGCGGTGGTGCCAATCAGCGACCGCGGCTTTCTGCTGGGCGACGGCTTGTTTGAGACCGCGCGGGTGGCGCAGGGCCGGCCGTTCCGGCTGGCCCAGCATTTGGAACGGCTGCTGCGCGGGGCGGAGTTCTTCAAAATTCAGCTCCCCAATACCCCCAAGGAAATCCTCAAATTCGCCGCCGAACTGATTGAGAAGAACGGACTGTCCGAGGCGGTGTTGCGGGTGACGCTGACGCGCGGGCCTGGTGCGCGCGGTTATTCCGCCAAGGGCGCCGGCCAGCCGACCCTGGCCTTGACGTTGCATCCGCTGCCGCCGCCAACGCCCGACGAGCCCCTCCAATGGAGCCTGATCACCTCCTCGTACCGTGTCCCGGCCGGGGACGCGCTGGCGTCCTTCAAGACCACCAGCAAAATGCTCCATGTGCTCGCGCGGATGGAGGCGGAAGCGCAAGGCGCGGATGAAGCGCTGTTGTTGAACACCAATGGCGAGGTGGCCGAAGCGGCGGGCGGCAACCTGTTTTGGGTTTACCACGATAAAATCTGCACCGTGCCCACCGGACGCGGCGTGTTGCCCGGCATCACCCGGGCGGTGGCGCTGGAAATCTGCCAGGCGCTGGGGCTGGAGACCAACAAGCGCGTCATCAAACCCGAAATGTTGCGCAACGCGGAAGGCGTCTTTGTCACCCAGAGCGCCCTGGGCATCGTGCCGGTCGTCGCCTTTGACGGCCTGCCGGTGGCGCCCTCGCCGCTGGTGGACCAGATTGTCACGGCCTACAACGACCTGTTGGAGCGTGAGTAGTTGTAACTCCTTAAATTAGCTGGTATCAAATCGTCTTTTGCCCCCTTGCCAGCGGGCGGTGGGGAGGCGTATGGTGGGTTGTCAACCAAAGGAAATTATGAATGCCAATCTCGAAAGTTGCTTCTCGTTTATTCACAGCCATACCGCCGCCCCGGGCCGCGCCTTGGTGGCGCCCCTGGTCCGGCGGGCGGTCACCATTTCGCGCCAGGCGGGCTGCGGGGCGGTGATCATCGCCGAAAAACTGGCGGATTACCTCCAGCAACAGACGCCATCCGACGCGGCCAAATGGACGGTGTTTGATCGTGAACTCATGAATAAGGTGCTGGCCGATCACAATCTGCCGCAGTATCTGGCCAGATTCCTGCCGGAAGACCGGGCCTCCCAGATTGAAGACACCTTGGCCGATATCTTCGGGGTGCATCCGCCCACCCACACGGTCGTGCAGCAGACCGCCGAGACCCTGTTGCAACTGGCCGAAATCGGCAGCGCCATCCTCATCGGCAGGGCCGGAAACATCGTCACCGCCAAGATACCCAATGTGCTGCATGTGCGCTTGGTGGCACCCTTGGACGATCGGATGGAGCGCATCTGTCGTGACGACCACAAGACGCCGGCCGAGGCGCGGCGGTTCTGCCTGGAAGAGGAACAAGCCCGCACCCGGTATGTGAAGACTTATTTCCACGCCGACATCAACGACGCGCTGCGGTATCATTTGGTGATCAACACCAGCAACCTCGGTTACGAGAGTTCGGCGCGCATCATCGCCGACGCCGTCATGCGGCTGGGGGTGGCGGCCCGCTGAATTGCACTTGGGTTGCGGGCCGGACTGTGGCTAAATGGCCGCGTGCCATCGTTGGAAACAGCTTCGTCCAAACGCCGGAGCCGGGTCGGTGATTTGCTGGCGGTCATGTTCTTGCTCGCCATGGTGGCGGGCGGGGGATGGCTTTGGAGGCAACAGAAGCATTCGCAGCGCGTGTCCAAAAAGCCGGTCGCGGAATCAGCGCCAGCAGCCGGCCACCAACCTCACCAAGTCATTCCCTCGCTCGTGCTGGTGGAGCGCAAACCCGAGCCTCCGGACGAAGGTCTCCCGCCGGCCGCCACACCGGTTGCCTCCAACAACCCGGCGGCGCCCTTGCCGCCGGTCTCGCCAGTCCCCACACCGGTCGTCGTCGCCGAATATCCGCGCCGGGTCAGGGACGGGCTGGAGGCGCAGATCGCCCTGGCGCGGCAGGCGATTTCTCCCGGGGCCATTGATGGCGCGGTCGGATCGCAGACGCGGGCGGCGCTGATGGCGTTTCAACGCTTGCAGGGGTTGGTCCCCAGCCGTGTGCTCGACACCAATACCGAAGCGGCGCTCAAGCTCGACGCGCCGCCGCTCACGGATTACGCGGTAACCACCAACGATCTAGCGCGGCTACAACCCTTGGGACGGACCTGGCTGGCCAAGTCGCAGCAGTCCGCCTTGGAATACGAAACCATTCTCGAATTGGTCGCCGAAAGAGGTCACGCCTATCAGTCGCTCATCAAACTGCTCAATCCCGGCGTGGATTGGTCGCAAGTCACGGCGGGCACGGTCGTGAAGATTCCGAATGTGGCCTATCCCGCCCCGCCGGACCGGGCGGCGTTTGTGGTGATTCATTTGTCCGACAAATACCTGGAGGCGTTCGGGACGGACTCCAACTTGCTGGCGCATTTCCCGTGCAGCATTGCCGCGAAGGTGGAAAAACGTCCGGTGGGCGAACTGCACGTCGCGGTGATTGCGCCCAACCCCAATTATACTTTCGACCCGGCGATCTTCCAGGAATCGCCCGAGGCGCGGGCGGTCGGCCACAAGCTGGTCTTGCCGCCCGGCCCGAATAATCCCGTGGGCGTGGCGTGGGTCGGCTTGGACAAGCCCGGCTACGGCCTGCATGGCACCCCCAATCCCGAGGAAATCGGCCGCACGGAATCCCACGGTTGCTTCCGGCTGGCGAACTGGGACGCGGAATATCTGCTCAAACTGGTCTGGGTGGGCCTGCCCGTGTACGTCGTGCCGTGACCCGGCGCCGGGGTTCAATCGCGGGCCATGATTGCCTTGCCACTGGGGATAATTGTGATAAACCAACCCCATGCAATCAAACACGACTGCTTTTCGCGCGGGTCCGGCCAGACTGCTGGCGGGAATCCTCCTGGCCCTCACCGCCGCCTTGACCGGATGCGACACCATGCCTTCCGGCGTGCCGGCGTCCACCAAGGCCACCATGGATGCCCCGCACTCCGAGGCGATCACGTTGCGCGAAGGCGACATCTTGAAAATTAATTTTCCCGGCGCGCCCAATCTCGACACCATCCAGCCCATCCGCCGGGACGGTCGGTTGAACCTGCCGCTGATTGGCGAGGTGGAGGCCGCCGGCCTGACGCCTGCGGACTTGCAGGATAAGCTGATTCAAACCTACTCCACCCAGATTTCCTCCAAGCAAATCATCGTTCAGGTGCAGTCCTCCACCTTCCCGGTGTATGTCACCGGCGCGGTCATCAAACCGGGCAAAGTCTCCACCGACCACCCCTTGGATGCCTTGGAGGCGGTCATGGAAGCCGGCGGATTTAACTACGACCTCGCCGACATGAAGCACGTCAAAATCGTCCGCAACCAAAACGGCGTGATGGAGCATTATGTGGTCAATCTCAAAGACGTGCTCAGTGGCAATGGCCGGCAGCCGTTCTGGCTCCAGCCCAACGACATCGTCTTTGTGCCCGAAAAGTTCTCGCCCTTCTGAGAACAAAGGTGAAGTTGTCGCGGAGCGACACGGGAGATTGGCCCGGCACAATGTGCCGGGAAAAAAGATCCAATAATTCCGTACGTCCTGAAAGGACGCCGGAAACGGGTCGGCTTTGAGGGCATTTCCACCGTCCCGTCAGGACGGATTTCCGATTAACCACCGCACCAGACACTTCGTGTCTGGCTAATATCCATTGTCGCTCCGCGACAGCCAAGAAACATTAGATGCTTTACCGACTAAAAATATCGAAGAACCTGAAATGCTTGCCTATGCTTTATGGATGCGGATTACCGAAAATGGGGCGCCTGAATCGAATAACTGGCTGTTTCTTTCACCCTACTGTTTATCATTTTGGAAAATGAACCGCAATTCTTGCTCGACATTTGTGTCAACGAGAAAAAAATCTCCAAGCCCAAAGTCGATTTCATTGTCGTCGTGTCTGTACGCTAGCAAAAGCATGTTGCTACCCACGAGCGCATTAGACTCGTTGAATGTTGGTATATCGGCACCGTAGCAAAATGAGACCTTTTCGCCTATGCTCCAATCACCTTTATACACCTTGGTGACTGTTGCCTTGAAGTGATGCAACGAGCGTTTATGCTGCGCGGTGTTTTCCCAATTGTCTTCGGAAACGTGAGCTGTGAAGACGTGTCTGTATAATTCAAAAAGCGCTCTGGCTTTGCTGGGACGGTCCAATCCCAAAGCGTGAAAATCTGCGGTGGGATTTGCTTGGGTTCTCTGGTGAAACTCGTTTGAACGAGCATTGAACTTGTTTTGAAATTTGTAAGCTGACGGCAACTGAATGGCGCAATAAACGGTCAGTCCCAATCCGAGGATTGCAACCCCTCTGCCTCCCCATCGCCGTCCGCCACTTGCATAGTCCTTGCGGGCACAAGCCAAACCACCGCCCATTGCAACAATGCCACAAATTAATCCCATGACGGCGTGAAAGAATGTCTGGCCATCCAAGAGCATCAAGCCGATAAAGCCGAAAAACAGTGATACCCACGTAATGACGCGCATATGGCCTGAGTCTGTGCCGATTCAGTGAAAAGGCAAGCATTCCAGAATTTGGTTTCCCGTGCCAGAATTGATCGCCGGTGCATTTCGTTTAAAGCTGCCTGGCAGCAATAAGAAACAAAACCCGGGAACCCCCGACGCGAGTTTCTGGCCGGCAAATGGCCCACGCCGGCGGCAATTGGGCATCCACCAGAAAGCGCACGCGGCCGCCTTATGATCCGGCCAGCACGAGCACCGGATGATCAGTCCCCTGCGCCGCGTATTTCAAACAGGCCCGGATGTCCTCAGTTTGCAGGTAAGGAAAGTCCGCAAGGATTTCGCGCTCCGGTACGCCGGCGGCCAGCAGGTCGAGCACGTCCTTGACGCGGATGCGCATGCCCCGAATGCAGGCACGTCCGCCGCATTGCTTGGGATTGAAGGTGGTCCGATCTGCATATTTTATACCTGACACCGTTCTTGCTGGCCACGCTTTTCTCAAGCCCTGTTTCGGACGAGAAATGGGCTTTGGGCTTACAAGGTCGTCAACCTCATAAACCCGTTAGATTTCCACCGCTTTTCCCACTCTTTTCAGCGCCAGCGCCGCCAGAAAACCGCCCGCTTTGGCGAGCGTTTCCTCGTACTCGGCCTCCGGACGGGAATCCGCCACGATGCCCGCGCCCACATTGAAATGGGCCGCGCCCTGGTGGCAGACCGCGGTGCGAATGACAATGCTCAACTGGCTCTCACGGTTGAAGCCCAGGTACCCGATGGCGCCGCAATAAACCCCGCGCGCCACCGGTTCCAATTCATCAATGATCTCCATGGCGCGAAATTTCGGCGCGCCAGTGATGCTGCCGTTCCGTGCCCAGATTTTGTTGACGATGATGTCGCCGGCTTCGGCGCGGAAAAGCTGCGCGTATTTCGTCTGCGAGCCGTCCATCGTTTCGCGCTCGTATGCGCCTTCGCCCCACAGCTTCACGCCAATCTGCCGATAAGTTGTGCCCGTTATTGGTGCTTCGGCACGCAATGCAGACATGACCACTTCGCCAAGTTTCACTTTTGGCCATTGCTTGCTCATGCCTGCTTTGCCAAAAGTTTTTGGATATTGCCCATGATTTCCGCGATGCGCTGCTCTTTTTTCAGGATGTCGGCGGCGAGTTGCGCGGGCGGCAGCACCTCGCCCAGCCGGACGGTTGGCCACAGTTTCATCGCACACCTCCGCACTTCGGCAGCAAACCGCCGTTGACACTGGCCGGTTCAGCGGCCATTTTATTCGGCAAATAGGACTGGAAATTTCCGGTCGGCATGGGAAAATTCTCCCGGCTTTGGAATGGGACTACCCGTTCGGCGAAGGGCTGCTGGAAACTTCCGGCGGCCCTTCGTTTTTTTGCGGGCGAATCGGCATTTGACCCAGTGCGGGCAGTTGGAATATATTGCGACTGTTGCCAAATAAAGGTTTGGCCAGGATAACACCAAACATGAGCATCACCGTAGAATTGGATTTGCCAGACGCACTCGTCAACGAGGCGCGGGCCAATGGCCTGCTCAACTCCGCGCCGCTGGGTGATTTGCTCACCACCGAGTTGCGCCGCCGCAAGGCCGCCGCCGAATTGAAAGACATTCTCGCCGGCGTCCGCGCCCAACCGGGAGAGCCAATGTCGGAAGCGGACATCTCCGCCGAAATCAAAGCGGCGCGAAAGGAGCGGCGGGCGCGTGAAGCTGGTCGTTGACACCAACACGATCATTTCCGGTTCGCTCTGGCACGGACCTCCCGCCCGATTGATTTCCGCCGCGCTTGGCGGACAGGCGCAATTGTTTCTTTCCCTGCCGATGCTCTTGGAATTGCAGGAAACCTTGCAACATCCGAAATTCGCGCAGCGGCTCGCAGGCCAAGGTGAAACTCCGGTTTCGATGGCGTCCCGTTTCCGCGCCGCCTGCCACGAAGCCACGTCTGCCCGAATCGTGCCGCCTGCCGAACTCCGTGACCCCGACGACGTGCATGTGCTAGCCTGCGCCGTCTCCGCCGAAGCGGACGCCATCGTGACCGGCGACAAAGATCTGCTGACACTGAAATTCTTCGAGGGAATCCCGATCATTGACGCGGCCGAAGCGCTCAAGCGTTTGGGGCTTTCGTGATTCATGCGCTATTCTTCGCGAGAAGTTTTTGGATGTTGCCCATGATTTCCGCGATGCGCTGCTCTTTTTTCAGGATGTCGGCGGCCAGTTGCGCGGGCGGCAGGTGCGTGATGTCTTCCTTGGCGCGCGGATTCTTGCGGTCGAGGTTGCAACCATTCGCCAGCAATTCGGCGGCGGGCACTTTCCACGCGTTGTCCGTCTCCTGCGTGCGGAGTTCAATGACTCCTGATGCCACGCACGTAACTCGAACGTAATCACCCGGCTGGAACCCGGCCTGCTCAAGCCACTTCCCCATCAGGCGAATCTTTGGTTTGATCGTGCCTTTCCAGCCGTCGCCTTCGGCCTCGATCTTTAACCTGCGCATAGCCGGGTCCTCCTGACCTGATGGACAGCCGTTCGACCACGACTGCACATAACCCGGCGCTCCACATAACACAACCAACCTTCGGGGGAAAGCAGCCCATCGGAGGCCGACATCAAAGTGACCCGCGATCTAATCCGCGCCGGGCAACTTCTGAAAATGGAATTGGTTGACCATGTAATCGTCGGCACCGGCAATTTTTCATCGCTCCGCGCGCTGGGCTATTTTTACCAATGACCGCGAAAAAAAATCGCGCGGCTGAACCTCTGCCAGTTCAGCCGCAAATCCTTCATCGGGCTTTACGCCAGCCCGAACCCGCGCCAAAGGTCATGACCTTTGGAATCCATCGCTTGCTAAAGCGCACTGAGAGTGTCAGTGAAACTGTCAGTGAAAACAGTAAAATGATAGTGGAAAATAGTGGCGGGTTAAAGCGCATAAACCTTGATTTTACTGGCGTTTTTGCTACTTTATTAGAACTGAATCGGACGTTACAGGTCCCGCCGGGACGGATTTCCGATTAACCACCGCACCAGACACTTCGTGTCTGGCTAATATCCATTATCGCTCCGCGACAGCCAAGAAGCGTCAAATGTTTTACCGACCAAAAATATCGAAGAACCTGAAATACTTTCCCATATCTTACGGATAGCGCGCGCTGGTATAGGTCAAGGAGCGTAAACCTGGTAAAATCGTTGGCCGCCATTCGTCGCTTGTGGATCGGTGAATTGGAAATAGCCGGGTGGTGTTTCCACAATGCCACCCAGCGCCGTCCAGTTGGTCAGAGGCTGTGCTAAATTCGTGGCTGCCAACACACCAAACAAGGCGTTCACATTGTTGGTGAAGCTAAACTGGAAGCCATTGGTCCATGTTGCGGCTTGGGTCAACCAGGGAGGCATCCGAACAGGGACATGCACGTTCACAATCCCGCTCGTGCTTTGGATGCCATTGACAAATACCGTTGCCAGTGCATAGCCGGGAGGGAAGCCCGTTACCGGCAGCGAAGCAAATAAGTTCACACCCCAATTGGTGGTTGGCAAAAAAGTCGTCTGGCCGCTTTCCAGGCTGCGCATCTGCACGAGGGGATAGTCAGCGCTGGAATCCTGGGAGTTGCCGGTTGAGGCTTCCGAAATGCCGCGAAACAGCGCACCGGTGGTCACCAAGCCATTCCCGAGGTTAAGCGGCGCTGAAATCCAAGCCGGCTGCGGGTGCGACGAGTTAGCGAAGGCCAGCCCCACATCGTAAATCTCAGCGTTGGCCAGGTAATTGCCGCCATATCCCCCGGCAAACAACACGTGGCCATCTGGCAGTAACGCCGCAGTGTGCCGGTAGCGGGCCGTTTTCAGGGGACCGTTGGTTCTCCAACTCCCGGTTGCCGGATCATACATTTCCGCATTCGTCAGCGCGCCGCTGCTGTTTTCACCGCCGGCAACAAGCACCTGGCCGTTCGGGAGCAAAGTGGCGGTGTGCTGAGCGCGTGCGGTGTTCATGGAAGCCGTGTTGGTCCACGTTCCAGTGGCCGGGTCATATAATTCCGCGCTGGCCAGCGTCTTGCCGCTATACCCGCCGGCGACGAGCACCTTGCCGTTGGGCAACAAGGTCTGTGTATGCCACTGGCGCGCCGCCTCGAGCGCGCCGGTATTGGTCCAAGTTCCGGCAGCCGGGTCATAAAGTTCGGCACTGGTTAGATACCCCGTAAAACCGTCGCCGCCACTTACAAGCACCTTCCCTTGAGCCAGCAGGGTCGCGGCGTGTTGACAACGGGCTGCATTGAGTGAACCGGTCAGGGTCCAAGTGCCCGGGGTTGGGTCGTACACCTCACATTGTGAACCCCAACCGCTGTACGCTCCGCCAGCGACAAGGACCTTGCCATTCGGAAGCAAGGTGGCCGTATGGCCCTGCCGCGCAAAAGGCAAGGAGCCGGTGGCGACGTTGGTGCCATTGACCGGATCATACAGTTCTGCGCTGGACAAGGGGTTGTTACCGCTATCGGTGCCACCGGTCAGCAGCACTGTTCCGCTTGGCAGCAATGTTGCGGTATGATTGTTGCGCGCGACAATCGTGGCGCTATTCGTCGTCCAGGTTCCATTGGCATAAAGTTCCTCACTGGTGCCCGAGGCATTGCCCCCGGCGACGAGTACTTTCCCGTTCGGCAAGAGGGTCATCGTATGGTAATCGCGGGCGATTTTCAGCGAACCCGTATTCGTCGAGAATCCCGCGGCGTAGTCGTAAATCTCCGCAGTGCCAGTGACGCCAGACAAAACGTCCGCTCCGCCTGCCACCAGCACTTTGCCATTGGGCAACATGGTGGAGGTATGTGCTTGGCGCGGAACATTCAGCGAAAGCGTATTCGTCCACGTGCCGCTTATGGGATCGAACACCTCGGCTCCGGTTAGAAACGTTGTGCCATAGCCGCCGGTGACCAACAGATGTCCATTTGGCAGCAGCGACGCCGCGTGAGCCTCGCGGTTCGTTTTCATGGAGGCAATCGTTGTCCATGTCCCGGTGGCGGGATCAAACAACTCGACGCTGTTTGTCGCACCGGGGTTGCTCGCGCCTCCGGCAACCAACACTTTTCCGTTGCCCAGCAAGGTCGCAGTGTGGTCCTGGCGTGGGGTGTTCAGCGAATTAGTCACCATCCAAGATCCGGTGCTCGGATCAAATATTTCGACATTGGTGATGCCAATCAGGTTGATATCGCCATTCCACCCCCCAGCGATCAGGACCTGGCCGTTAGCCAGCAAGGTTGCTGTGTGGTTCCCGCGCCCGGTATTCAATGTGCCTGCCGCAGACCAAAGCCCAGTGTCGGGATGATACAGTTCGGCATTTCCCATGCCACTGCCGCCGTATCCGCCCACAACCAAGACCAGCCCGTTGGTCAACAAGGTCGCCGTGTGGAAATTCCGGCTGTAATGCATGGCCCCGGTGTTCGTCCAAGTTCCGCTGCTTGGGTCATACATTTCCGCGCTGGAAAGTGTGGCGCCTCCACTCTTGCCGCCCACCACCAGGACTTTGCCATCGGGCAACAAGGTGGATGTATGGTAATAGCGATTTGTAGTCATCGCCCCGGTGGCCGTCCATTTCCCGGTATTCAGATCAAACAACTCTGCGCTGCCCAACGCCATGCTGCCGTTCCACCCCCCGGCGACCAGCACCAAACCGTTGGGCAGCAAGGTAGCCGTGTGACTTTGGCAAGCCGAGATCATCGGGGCATTGGTCGTCCATGACGCGGCATCGGCTCTTGGCTCCACGGCTGAAATCAGAACCAACCACACCAACCGGAACGCCAACAATCCGAGGGCTCGTCGGCTGGCATGAAGAATCGTCCCGCTGGCACTTTTCATAACATTTTTGTTGCTAATTGTTACTCCCTGATCCGCACGTAATTTTCCAAAAAGTGAAAAAAAGTGCTATCTGCCATCTTTTTTGTGTTGACAACACATAGACAGCATGTCTATATTACGCGCATGTCTGCACGCCTACCGACCCAACATAA
>Ga0316217_10006446_pt1 | contig 11628 bp, 11 predicted proteins | sample 1anoAmetaG_FD_203633 | JGI IMG/M metagenome (GOLD analysis project Ga0316217, IMG submission 203633) | Freshwater microbial communities from Trout Bog Lake, Wisconsin, USA - 1anoA | ecosystem: Environmental > Aquatic > Freshwater > Lake > Hypolimnion/Profundal zone | place: USA: Wisconsin... | reverse complement strand
GGGGCTACAATATTGACTGTTTTCCTGATGGCAAGAATGTTTGTCTGGTCGACTCCGTCGGTTCGCAATCCAATCGGATCGAGCCGATCTTCGGAACCGGCGAATACGCCAAGCTTGTGCCTCAAGTCGTGGTTAAGGCCGGCGAGAAGGAGATCAATCTTCTGTCTGCCGGACACCGCGCCGGCGATGCCTTAGTCCGCTGCACGTCGCTGCAAAACGAGCTCCGCGACGCGTTCAAGGCGGTCCCCAGGGGTAATGCGGAGCCGCTGGCCAAGATTGCGCCCACGTCACTGGTCTTCGGCGTTTGGGACTCGCGCGACACGCAGACCAAATTGCCGCGTTTGATCGCCTCAACGATCCGGGCGTTTGATGTGCGAAAACTCACGCGCTCGGCGCAGTTTGTGCCGGCGACCGAATACACCGAAGAAGGGCTGCTGGAAACGACAGCGGACAAGAAGGTCAAGGACGCGTACGCCGAACGTGGTTTCATCCATGTGCCAGCCTCCGCGTCCCATGGCGGCATCATCGCGACCGGCGGGATCAGGCGCGACGCGACGCTGAGCCTTGGTGCCTTGCGCCTGCTGGGTGTCGGCCAAGACCAGGCCAGAACGCTCGCGCTCCGCCGTTACATACTGGGACTGGCGCTCACAGCGTTCACCCATCCGGCGGCCAACTATCTGCGTCAAGGCTGCAACCTTGTGAGCGACCCTGGAAAGCATCGCGAGTTTGCGGTTGTCCATGCGGATGGGAAGCGCGTGCCGGCCGGAATTACGCACCGCGCGGCGTTGGATTTTGCCCTGGCGGCGGCCAAGGCATTTGGAGTAGGTCCGAATCGTAACGTCGCCTTCGACACCGCGTTGGCAGCGCGTGACGTTAATGGCGACGCCGATGGCGCCGAGCCCAAGGCCAAGAAGAGCCCCAAGAAGTAACGGAGCGTCCGTATGCCGGAAATCTTCTGCATATCAGTGCTCTTCCACGATGCCCGTTTCCACGGCCAAGCCGACGAGGGGGCCCCGGAATGGCCGCCGTCGCCCCTGCGGTTATATCAGGCTATCGTCGCCGCCTGCGCGGCATGCGATTCCCTTTGCGACCCCAGGCCCGCGCTACTATGGTTCGAACAGCAGCCAGCGCCGACCATCGTCGGTCCCAGCACGCATCCGTCCCGACCTTATCGAATTGCCGTTCCTAACAACGATCTTGACGTTCCTGCCCGTTACTGGGCCAAGGGACAGGAAGCGCCGAAGTACAAGAATCCGCAGGACCTGAAGTCGATGAAAACAATCGCTCCCGCCTATCTGGACGGCGGCGATACGCTTCATTATCTATATACGCTGCCCAACCCGTTGCCCCAGGATGTAGCTGCGCACGTCGAACGGCTTACCTTGGCTGCGCGATCGGTAACGCATTTTGGATGGGGCATCGACATGGTTGCCGCACATGGAGTGCGCCTTGGTCAGGACGACGCCGCCCGGCTTCCCGGTCGTCGCTGGAAGCCGGTGGCGCACTCTGCCACGCGCCTGCGTGCTCCCCAATCCGGTGTTCTGGACGCGCTGATTAGAAGACATGACGCATTCCTGGACCGCATAACCCCGGACGGCTTCACGCCCGTCTCACCCCTCGCCGGATTTAAAGTGGTCTCCTACGACGATGCGAACCGGGTCAATCAACGCCCCTTTGCGGCGTTCGATCTGGTCCCCGTTGAGCCAACCGACCATCGCCCGCGAAGATCCTTCCGCCAGGAAGACGCAATCCGTGTGGCCGCCATGCTTCGCCATACGGCATGGGAGGCGGCCAAACACGATCTGGGTGACTGGCGGACTGCGGAATGGGCCGGACAATTCGTCGCCGGCCACGGCCCGCACGATGCCGCCGACAGCTTCCCGCGCTTTTCGTACGTTCCGCTGCCAACTATCGCATCCTCCCACGCCGACGGCATGATCCGCCGGGCGCTGCTCGCCGAAACACCCGGCGGCGACGGTCGATCCGCCGCATGGGCCCAGCGCAGGCTTGAAGGACTTGCCTTGTGCGACGAGGTCCAGCATAAGAATGTGGCCTTTCTTGGTGTCGCGTGCGTGCCCGGCGATGCGGTCTTTGCGGCCTATTGCGGTGCCTCCGACAAGTGGCAGACCATCACACCTGTCATTCTGCCGGGCTTCGATGATAACAGCCGCGCCAAGCGTATTAAGCTACTGTTCAAATGTTTGGCACAGGTTGGCATACCCGCCAATCTCGTCGCTGATTTTGACGTTCAGCGGTCGCCATGGTTGCGTGCCTCCGCCCCGACCCAGAACTACCAACGATCAGAGCGACTGGAACATTTGCCGGCGTGTCACATCCGCGTATACTTCAACCAACCCATCACCGGTCCGCTCATCATTGGGGCCGGTCGACATCGGGGTTTGGGTTTGCTGGCTGCTATGGATTGACATCTACACCGCCGCGTGTGCGGCGGTGCCGCAAACAGTCACAGATCGGACATGCCGTGTCGCCAGATTAACGAAGGAATGTTTTCGTGCTGATTCTCGCCTCCATTTCCGGCATTCAGGACTTCCTCTTCGAGGTGCGGGAGTCCGGCGGACAACAGGCCCGGGCGCTGCGCCATCGTTCTTTCTACATCCAGCTTGTCGCCGAATGCGCCGCCCTGCGCCTTCTGGACGCCGCTAATGCCCCGCCCCAGGGCCTGCTCTTGTGCGCCGCCGGCAAACTGCTCATTGATGCCCCGGAGGTCGGCCCCGCCAAGTTCCGCCAAGTCACCGCCGAGATTGAGTCGTGGTTGCTGGCCCAGACGCATGGACGGCTGCGCCTTTCACTCGCCGCCGTCGGCGCCACTGGCAACTTCGCCGCCGACTACTCTCGTGCCGCCGATGAGTTGCGGCGGGGGAAACTACGCCCCTTCGCTGCTGTTGGAACCATTGCTGGACAGTGGCGCAATGACGCCCTGGTCGTGGCTCCGCCGTGGGACGCGGATGCGGAAGCCCAGCGCGATGCGAACCTCGGGCGCAGACTGGCTGGGGCGGCCTGGGTGAGCATCGAAGACCGCCCCCATGTCACGATTACTCCGGGTCCCGAGGCGCTGAACGTCCTGGGATTTTCCGTTCGCCTCAGCGCCCAGCCGCCGGACCCGTCGGAATTCCTGGTTTCCTGTAGCAACCTGCATCAGCCGAATGTTGCCCCGCCGCTGATAGCAGTCCCGATCTTTCGCCAGCGGCGTCTGGCTCGCCACGTTCCCTTGCAGACGGACGGCTCACCGGTGGAATTTGTCGATCTGGCCCGGCACAGCCGCGGAGCGTCGATGCTCGGCGTCCTCAAGGCCGATGCCGATTCCCTGGGCCAGGCCATTGCCCGGCGTCTTGAGGGAACTGCCGATGCGGCGCCGCTGCGCGGCTTGAGCGATGGGCTGGACGAGTTTTTCAGTGGGACAATCGAGGATCGCCTACGCAATGCCGCCGACCCTTTCAAGAATATCTATACGGTCTTCTCCGGCGGCGATGACTTGCTCATGGTCGGGCCTTGGGACATCATGCTGGACTTCGCGGCTTCGATGCGCCAGGAGTTTGTCCGCCGCTTCCAGGCCGATGGCCTGACCATCAGCGCCGCCTTGTCCATCATTAAGCCCAAGTACCCCATTCGCCTCGCCGCGGCCCAGGCCGAGGACTTGCTGCACGATGCCAAGACGCTGGTCGCCAGCGGAGCAGCGCAGGCCAAGGATCAGTTTGCCGCCTTGGGCCAAATATGGAAATGGACGCGGCACCAACCGATCATCCAAACCGGCCGGCAGCTTGCCGATTGGGCCGATGCCGGCGTCATCAAAAGCGCCTGGCTGCGAACTCTGTTGGAGTTGATCCTGCTGCGCCGCGGGGAGTTGGTCGGTGCTCGCGCTGATCGCCCGCCCCTTGGCGTGCCTCCGGGACCGGCGTTGGAAGACGGCCGCGGAGTCCGCGTGCCATCGGCCATGGCCACTTCTCGATTGGCTTACCACATCGGCCGGAACTGGCCAGGCGCCAGAGACAATAACCGCGACAAGGTCGCGGCGCGCCGCTGGGCCGACGGAATTCTTGAGCAGTTTGACAACCCGAACGCTCCGGACGTGGCCTATCTTCCGGCCGCTATCCGCTACGCCATGCTGGCAACACGCACGGCAGAAAGGAACGACGCCCATGAGTAGGTTTCCCCAAGGTCCAACCGGCGGCGGCGGGGTTCGCGGCCGCGAGAGAAGAGCGTCAGACGGCGACGCTCGCAGCCCGCGCTCGGACGCTCCACGCGAAGAAAAAATTGCCGATGGATGGGGCGACTACCTCAAGGACGGTTATTTCGATGCCGAGGGCAACCTCCGCATCGAATATCTTAGCCGCGAAAAGCTTGATCCTCTGGTGTATTACATGGCCAATGGCGAACCCAGGCTGTCCACCGGGCAGATCCGCCGCTTCTTCCAGCATTGTCGGGCCGTGGAAACGCGCTTGAAAACTGGGCAATCCACCTGGGGTGCCGAGCGTCCGCACATCGAGTTTCTCGATGCCGCCGCTCAGGACGCCTTCGGTAAAGTGCAACGGAAGATTCCCAGCCTGTTTTTTGACTTTATCTCTCGCAATGTGCATGCGATCAAAACCGAGAAGGATTTCCTCAAAGGTTTCCTGCCGCACTTCGAGGCCCTGGTGGGCTTCGCGTCCGCTCACCTCCAAAGAGAAAGGAACTGAACCACATGCGACGCATAGACCATTTCGGCATAAAAGGAACGATCACCCTGCTGACGGGGGCCAGGATCGGCGGCAGCGACGATGTCCTTCAAATCGGCGGCACCGACTTGACCTGCATTAAAGATCCCGCATCCGGCAAGCCGTATATCCCTGGCTCATCCTTGAAGGGCCGGATGCGGGCGGAGTTGGAGAGAACGCTCGGCAAGGCGCATGGGAAAGAACCGTGTGGATGCGCAGGCCTTGACTGTCCCATCTGTCGCGTCTTCGGGCCTCACAAGCGTGCGAACCACGAGTTGGGGCCAACACGCATCAAGATATGGGATGCACGTCTGTTGAGCGATAGCTTCGTCCTGGAAAACAAGACGGAGAGCGTGAACCGGCGCGATACCGGCGCTGCCGAGCATCCCCGCACGCTTGAGCGCGTGGCGCCTGGAGCCAAGTTCGAGCTTCATGTGGAATTCTCCGTCTACGACATCGACAAGGACTTCAAATATAGCGACCCTGACAATAAAGAGGTGACGGGGAAGGATGCCTTGCTGGAAGTCATAAACCACGCGCTGGACCTGCTCGAAGGTGCCGGCATAGGCGCCGGCACCGGCAAGGGCTACGGCCAAATCAAGGTCGAGCCGGGTCCTGCGGTGCGCACCAAGCGCCGCCGCCTTATACCGCCGATGAGTTGAACCTGACGCGGTGCCCAGGAAGCCTTCATGCGCCTTTACCGTTTGCAAATTCGCCCTTTATCGCCCTGGCGGACGCCTTGGCAGGCCGATACCCTGACCGGCCTGCTACTGGCCACCTGCGCTCGTAACCTCGGTGAGGAAATACTGCGCACCCAGTTGATCGAACCCATGCAAGCCGGTAAGCCACCCTTTGTGCTTTCCGACGCCTTCCCGCGCGATCTCCTGCCGCTGCCAGCCCTTGCCCGCCTGCAACATTGGCCGGCCGACCATCACAAGCAAATTAAGCGGGCCAAGTGGATCACGCCCGCAGGCTTTGCGAAGGTCCGGCGTGGCGAAAACGCATCGCTTGATGATGTGTGCACGGTCGCTCCCATTGCCAGCGACCTCTCCCGCCACAACACCCTCGACCGCGACAATGATTCCAGTCTGGAGGGTCAGGGGCCTTTCGCCAGGCTCGATTACTACGTCAATGACCATCACCCAGGCGCCGATTATCTCACAATATACATCCGAGTGCATCGCGACGCATTGGAACTGTTGGGCGAGCTGTTTGATCTACTTTCCCAAGGCGGTTTTGGCGCCGACGTCGCCACCGGCCGCGGCCAATTCACGTTTGTTTCCGGTCTTGAGCCAGTGTCCTCACTGGAAGGGGACCACGCCCACGCCAACGGGCTCATCTGCCTCTCCACCTTCCAGCCGGCTTCCGGCGACCCCACCGACGGTTGCTGGGAAACCTTTGCCAAGTTCGCCAAACTCGGTCCGGACCTTGGCTTAGAAGATGTACGTAAGAACACGCTGATCATGTTCCGCCCCGGAGCTTGTTTCCAAGGCGGTGTCGGCAAGGCGTTTCTGGGCCGGGCTTTGCCCATGGACTTGGTCTTGCCGCCGCAGGCGACGGCATTATTGCGGGATCGCGCCGTGAACATGATCCATCCGGCTTTCGGATTGGCCCTCTCCGCAAGCTTGTCACCATAAGCCTTCAACCATCGAAAGGATACCGCACCGTGCCCAATCAGTCGCCAACTAAGACGCTGCACCTTGTCACTACCGGCACCAGCCTGCTTACCAACCTCGGATGGAAGCGTGGCCAGGCCCTGCCCGCGCGGCAGCGCATTGAAGCGGCCATCGCCATCGATCCGCGCCAGGCGTCGGCGGAATTGAATTCGCTGCTCCCGTTCATTGAGCAAGGCTGCTGCCAGCGCGTCCACCTGATCATTTCGGCCACTGCGGAAGGGAAACTGTGCGCCCAAGTCCTGGCGGATTTCCTTAAGTCCCGCGGCGTTCCGCAGGAAGCAACCACCGTGCGCGGCCTGTCTTTGGACGGTCAGGCGTCGGGACCGCAAGCCTTCCATTCCGCTATCCGCAGCTTCCGCGATGCGGCCTTCCGCGTGGCGCAACGGGCCAGGACCCGAGGCGAAGAGGTGCTGGTTAACGTAACCGCTGGCATGAAGATCGAGGCCGCCGTCGCGGCCATCGTGGCGGCGGAGCTGGGCCTCTCAGCCTATGCCCTGCACGAAGCCCTCAGCGAGCCGGCATATCTGCCAACGGTGGCCTTGGACGTCGAGGCGATGATGGTGTTGCGGGTGGTCGCCGCAAAAACAGCGGGTATCAAATCCCTTGCTTGCGACGAAGGGATACGCCACCGCCTGGAGAGAGAAGGACTCATCGCGGTTCAATACGGCGCTGATGGTCAGCCTAGCCGATTTATGGTAACATCCTACGGGAGATACTTGGCCAAGCGCCAGCGCGGCCAGGCAACTTGAAGAAACCGGCATTAGGGGATCCCGCCTCGCGAGTGCGGCGGTGGTGAAAGGAGGTGTTGGAGATGCTCGTGCTCTTTGACAATTCAATACTTATGTCAATTAACGTGGCCGAATGTACCCCTTCCGCTAAGCGTATTTGCCCCACGCTCGCGGCGGGAATCGTAACTGCTGCCGTCCCCGTACCTTGCGAGGGTGGCAGCCTTCCGGGCTGATGAAGCCCGGCCCCATTGAAGCGCGATGGGCGACGGCATCTCGCTGGTCATCGTGGGCGCCTTCCGGGCTGATGAAGCCCGGCCCCATTGAAGCCCGCAGCAGTTACCGGGCGATGAAGGAAGCGGGCGGCCTTCCGGGCTGATGAAGCCCGGCCCCATTGAAGCTGGCAAAGCGATGACGGGGGAGAGATATGGTACGATGCCTTCCGGGCTGATGAAGCCCGGCCCCATTGAAGCTGTACCTTTCAACTTATCTTCTGCTTTACCTATATGGCCTTCCGGGCTGATGAAGCCCGGCCCCATTGAAGCTCCCTGCGATGCCGCCCGTGTGTGGAACCGCCGCCCCGCGCCTTCCGGGCTGATGAAGCCCGGCCCCATTGAAGCAATACTCAGCGACCATTCGACATCTGACCACTGGTGCCTTCCGGGCTGATGAAGCCCGGCCCCATTGAAGCAGGCTCTCCCCGGACGCGTCCACGGTCCTGACGACGCCTTCCGGGCTGATGAAGCCCGGCCCCATTGAAGCACGGCCCACTCCCGCTGATGCTCAGGGTGGGGGTCGCCTTCCGGGCTGATGAAGCCCGGCCCCATTGAAGCAGCAAACAGGCGGAATCGCTCATCGCCTGTCTTGCCGCCTTCCGGGCTGATGAAGCCCGGCCCCATTGAAGCAGGCGAAAGTCCGTCACATAGTCCAGATGACGCCGAGCCTTCCGGGCTGATGAAGCCCGGCCCCATTGAAGCTAGGTGTCAATAAAATATGGCGTGTTTACTATGACGCCTTCCGGGCTGATGAAGCCCGGCCCCATTGAAGCTTGCTGTTCGCCGAGGTTATGCGACTGGAACAGGCGCCTTCCGGGCTGATGAAGCCCGGCCCCATTGAAGCGGGAGGGGCCAGGCGATTTCCTTCGGCTCGTAATCCTGCCTTCCGGGCTGATGAAGCCCGGCCCCATTGAAGCGCCATAATAGACGCCATGGCGTGCGGCGTCGCCCAAGCCTTCCGGGCTGATGAAGCCCGGCCCCATTGAAGCAATCCGTCGGCAACGAACTTGGCCCATTGCTCCGGGCCTTCCGGGCTGATGAAGCCCGGCCCCATTGAAGCCGCCGTTTATGGGCGTTGGCACGGAGGGGAGTTTGCCTTCCGGGCTGATGAAGCCCGGCCCCATTGAAGTCCGATGGCCTCCCCCAGTTGCTTGGTAATCGGCAAGGCCTTCCGGGCTGATGAAGCCCGGCCCCATTGAAGTAATGAATCATCCTCCTGGCTGTCCGAGTATTTCATGCCTTCCGGGCTGATGAAGCCCGGCCCCATTGAAGTTTCATCACTGTCGTAGATGACCATGTTGCGTTCATAGGCCTTCCGGGCTGATGAAGCCCGGCCCCATTGAAGTCGGCTCCGGTCCCTCGCCTTCAGCCTCTCAGGCGCGCCTTCCGGGCTGATGAAGCCCGGCCCCATTGAAGTATCGAAACGGCCAAGATCCCAGTTCGCATGAAGGTGCCTTCCGGGCTGATGAAGCCCGGCCCCATTGAAGTGCAGTCGCGGCGAGCTTGCATCCTTCGTACAGGTTGCCTTCCGGGCTGATGAAGCCCGGCCCCATTGAAGTATTGTCGCCGCTGCCGCCGAGATGCTGCAAACCGGCCTTCCGGGCTGATGAAGCCCGGCCCCATTGAAGTTAGTGTCCGCATTGCGGATACACTGGACATGCAGAGCCTTCCGGGCTGATGAAGCCCGGCCCCATTGAAGCACCACAAATGCGTAACTTGTAATATTTTGTACGGAGTCGTGCCTTCCGGGCTGATGAAGCCCGGCCCCATTGAAGCTCCCATCCGATGTGAATATGCACGCCGCAAGACCGAGGCCTTCCGGGCTGATGAAGCCCGGCCCCATTGAAGCTATGTCGCAATACGGCGATGCGACCCGAGCCCTACAGCCTTCCGGGCTGATGAAGCCCGGCCCCATTGAAGCTTTAACCCTGCCCCAGTCTTTGTTCTCCTGCAAATGCCTTCCGGGCTGATGAAGCCCGGCCCCATTGAAGCCACGCCGCGTTCATGCCCCGATACCCTTGGAACGGCCTTCCGGGCTGATGAAGCCCGGCCCCATTGAAGCTTCGACGTGTATCACGGGATCGATGAGCTGCTCACGCCTTCCGGGCTGATGAAGCCCGGCCCCATTGAAGCTACCAGAATTGCCTTTTCGTCTATTCCTGCATCCCGGCCTTCCGGGCTGATGAAGCCCGGCCCCATTGAAGCGCCCTGCACCGGCACCACCAGCTGCCCATTCCCCGGCCTTCCGGGCTGATGAAGCCCGGCCCCATTGAAGCCTGTCCTATGCCGCCAGGTTGGAATCCTGAACCCAGGCCTTCCGGGCTGATGAAGCCCGGCCCCATTGAAGCAGCGTCTACCCCGACGCGGCGGCTACGATTAATGCCGCCTTCCGGGCTGATGAAGCCCGGCCCCATTGAAGCGAATGAATGGTTCATCCGACGTAAACGAGCGGGCATTATTCCGCGCTCACCAGAGCGCGGCCCCATTGAAGCGTGGGGACGGCCGAGAGCTTGGGGTCGCCCCTCGTCCCTCGCCCCTCGCCCCTCGTCCCTCGCCCCTCGCCCCTCGTCCCTCTTTCTCCACTTCTTGACCGTTTTTCTACCTTCTTGTAAAAACTGCATCAAATCAGTCCTAAATCATGCTTGGCAAAACACTTTACTGGGTTGATTACGTATAAAAGGATGATAGACTCCCTTTTCATTGCCCGACCCCTTGGTGCTCGGGCCCCGGAGGTCCTGATGAGCAATGCGTCTTCTGTCGCCGATGCTGTCCCGGTGGAAACCTTCGACCTTTCCCTGCTGGACCCTATCCTCGCCGAACTCAAAGGCGAACCCGGCGCCGTCATTCCCATCCTTCAGCGGGCCCAGGATGTCTACGGCTATCTCCCACGCCAAGTGCTGGCCGCCATCTCCGACCGCACTCGCATCCCCATCAGCCGTCTCTACGGCGTAGCCACGTTTTACGCCCAATTTCGCCTCACCCGGCGCGGTCGCCATCTGATTCGCGTCTGCGACGGCACCGCCTGCCACGTGCGCGGCGCCGCCAAAATTCTTGAGGCCATGAGCCAATCCCTCGGCATCGCCGCCGGCGAAACTTCCAAGGACTACCGGGCCACCCTGGAAATCGTTTATTGCCTGGGCTCCTGCGGCTTGTCCCCGGTCGCCCTCGTGGATGAAAAAGTTTTCGGCCGTCTCGATCCCCAGGAATTGGTTCGTCACACGGCGCTGCTGGCGTAAGCGGCGCCGGAGAGTGCGGTAATTCTCGTTACATTCGGTGAACGTCATGCCCAAGTTAGCAAATGTTGATGATCTGGATCAGCTCCGCGAACGCAAGCAGAGGCAGATGAAGGCCCAGGCCCAGACCGGCACCATCATCTCCGTCGGCATGGGCACCTGCGGCATCGCCGCCGGCGCCCGCGAAGTCAGCGCCGCCATCCAGCAGGAGCTTTCCCGCCGAGGCATCGAGGCCAAGGTCGGCATCGTCGGCTGCATCGGCATCTGCTCCAAGGAGCCGCTGGTCGATATCCAACAGGCCGGTCGTCCCCGCATTACCTACGCCAATGTCCAGGTTGATATGGTGCCCAGGCTGATTCAGCAGCAGTTGGTCGAGGGCCGCCCGGTTAAGGAATGGGTCGTCGGCAGGCTGCCGGTTGATTGAGAATTCTCATGTAGTGGAATCCGGGCCGGACCAATCGCTCCCGCCCGCTTAAGAATGGAGAGGAACGCATGTCCGGAAATGGTGACGCCCAAGACTCTGCAGGGCGATATCGTGCCACCGTCCTGGTCTGCGGCGGCGAACGGTGCGGCTCCAGCCAGGCGGCCCAGGTTCTTTCGGCTATCCAGAGCCGCGTCGAAAAACGCGGCCTGGCCGAAGAGATACAGGTCGTGCCCACCGCCTGCCGCGGACTTTGTTCCGCCGGGCCTGTGGTCATCATTATGCCGCGCGGTTTGCTCTACTGCCGCGTCCAGCTTGCCGACGTCCAGGCCATCGTCGAGGAGACCCTCGTCAAGGGCCGCGTCATCGACCGCCTGGCCTACGTCGAACCCGCCGAAGTCCAGGAAATCCCCCTCTACAAGGAAATCCCCTTCTTCAGCCGCCAGGTTCGCATCGCCCTGGGCAACTGCGGCATGATCGACCCCGAGAGCATCGAAGAATACATCGCCCGCGACGGCTATCGCGCCTTGGGCAAGGCCCTGAACCAGATGACCCCCGATGAGGTCATTCGCGAGGTCCGCGAGTC